>Ga0214921_10001669_pt1 | contig 37318 bp, 34 predicted proteins | sample LL1505_MetaG_FD_177992 | JGI IMG/M metagenome (GOLD analysis project Ga0214921, IMG submission 177992) | Freshwater microbial communities from Lake Lanier, Atlanta, Georgia, United States - LL-1505 | ecosystem: Environmental > Aquatic > Freshwater > Lake | place: USA: Georgia | collected...
AGGACTCGGTAAGTCCGGGCATGTGGGCCGCAAGATCTCTGCAACATTGGCGAGCACGGGGACGCCGTCGTTTTTCTTGCACCCAGCAGAAGCCCTGCATGGCGATCTGGGCATGCTTCAAAAGCAGGATGTTTTATTGGCCATAGCTTTCGCCGGGGAAACAGAAGAAGTGCTATCTGTTGCGCGACATGCCAAGCGAATCGGAGTTTCCGTTCTGGCCATCACCGGCAGGTTAGATTCGTCATTGGGTAAAATAGCAGACCATGTCATCGACGGCTCTGTTGACCGTGAGGTGTGTCCTCACAATTTGGCACCGACGACTTCCACGACAGTGGCGATGGCGATTGGCGATGCCCTTGCCGTGGCTATTATGAACGCGCGAGGGTTCAGTGAAGCCGATTTCGCCAGATTGCATCCATCGGGAGCCCTTGGCCGAAGGCTGGCGATGGTGCAGGATTTAATGAAGCCAACCGGTCCCGCCTTACCAGTGGTTTTGCCGGGAGCTGCATTCCACGAAGTATTAGAGGCGGTTACGAAAAAAAATTATGGAATCGTGCCTGTGCAGGATCACCAAGGAAATCTACTTGGCGCAATTTCCGATGGAGATATACGCAGAGCCTTGTTAGCACAAGGGGCTAAAGCATTACAAATGTTAGCTGATGGGCTAATGACCCGAAATCCAAGAACCACCCGGGCCCATAGCCTAGCCATTGATGCTTTCAAGCGTATGGAAGAGTCCCAAATCACATCGTTATTTGTTGTTGAAGATGAGAAGCCCGAGAGACTCATCGGGCTTATTAGGATGCATGACCTTTTGGCTGCAAAAATCGTATAATATAAGCCGTAATGAGCAAGAGTAAAATTTCATTTCTAGTGGCCTCTATCGTGACGATCGTCGCGGCAGTATTAATTTATATAAATCAAAAAACAGCGCGGGTTTCACAAGAGCAGAGGCTATCGCAAGTCAAAGCAAAGCTTATCAATTACGAGCTCTATCGGTACCATGGCGATGAGCTGACTGCTAGAGCCACCGGCAAGGTGGCGTCGTTGCTCGATCAAGGAAAGTTATTATGCGAGGGCCGTATCCGGGTAGTTCGAATCCGTGGGGACGTGCGACAAGAGATCGAGGCCGATCTTGCCGAAGTTCAGTTTCAAAGTGATGCGATCTTGTCTCAAAATAATTCCAATGTTGAAACCATTGAGCTTTCGGGGAATGTGGACTACATCCGGGGCAAAAGCAGATTTCAAACTGACTGGATAAGGTACACAGAAAAAACCGGAGACGCTTATTCAGATCGACCCGTCAGGGCAGATATAGATGGGCAGTTCATTGCAGCTGAAGGCGGTATGACTTACAATATGCGAACCGAATCCATACGGATGCGTGGCGGTGTCATGGGTTCAATTAGAACTGATGTCATGCAAAACGGCCTAGGGGGCCCTCGCAATAAATGAAACGTAGTGCAGAAATATTTTTTTTAAAAACAAGGGGCATCTGGGGTCGTGAGATCGCTCTATGTTTAGCGGCCCTGGTTTTCAGCATGCCCAGTCCAGCATTTGCCGAGTTGATCGAAGACTCAGACGATTTCAAGGATATTCCTAGCGATAAAACCGCATCGCCCCATCCACAGACCAAAGTTCCGCATCCTGATGGTGGCCGAACCAAGCCGTCAGTAAATTCAACAGGAACATCCACCGTGAATCCATCGGTGAATCCGACAGCAAATCCGACAGTGAATCCGCCAGGCACCCAGAATTGGCCATCAGGAGATCAAAAACCTGGCGCAAAATCACGCGCCAAACAGTCCAACGCTGGGATCGTAAAATTTTGGAGCCGAAGCCTATCTGGTTTTAGAGATCAAGGCTCAGTCATACTGGAAGAAGATGTCGTGGTCACGCAAGACGACATTAGGCTAGAGGCCGATAAAGCAACGATATTTTTTGAATCAAAATCACACGATGTCAAAGAGGTTCATGCGATTGGATCTGTGAAATTTTCAAGAATTGATCCTGATACGAGACAGCCGATACGCGCCGAGGGCCGTGAGGCCGTGTTTAGTAACGCTAAAAGAATGGTAACCATGAAGGGAGAGCCGGTTTTGCATCGGGGCGATGATGTAGTTCGAGGCAAAGTCATTTATTACGATTTGACTAATGGCTGGGTCAAGGCGGACCGTGTCGAAGGTGTGGTGCAACCGGCAACGAAGAAAACAGGACCATTAAAATGACCGACCATATTTTAGATCGCGCCGAACTTGTTGCCGACCAATTGTGCAAATCATTTAAGACTCGGCAGGTCGTTAGATCCGTGAGTTTCCGCGTCCGAACAGGTGAGGTTGTCGGCCTTTTGGGACCAAATGGTGCCGGCAAAACTACGAGCTTCTATATGGTCGTGGGGCTACTGCAACCGCAGTCGGGTCGAATTATGATGAATGATTTTGAAATCACAGACTTGCCGATGCACGTGCGGGCAAAAAAAGGCATCTCATATCTTCCGCAAAACATGAGTATCTTTCGACGCATGTCGGTCGAAGACAATCTGCTTGCAGTGATGGAGGTTTGTGGAATACCGCGAGATAAGCGAGCTGATCGGCTCGAAGAGTTGTTAACAAAATTTCAGATATCCCATATTGCAAACTCACTTGGAGCCGCTTTATCCGGCGGCGAGCGCAGACGCGTTGAGATTGCGCGCGCGTTAATCATCGAACCGCGGTTTTTGCTGCTAGATGAGCCATTTGCTGGTATCGACCCAGTTACGGTGCATGAGATACAACAAATCATTTTATCTCTTAAGAATGAGGGACTCGGGGTTTTGATTACTGATCACAATGTTCGCGAAACATTGGGCAGTTGCGACCGCGCATACATTTTGGCCAGCGGACAAATTATCGCGCACGGCCTACCAGATGAAGTTGCAAATAACAAAGCCGTCCGGGAAAGCTATCTGGGTGAAAACTTTAAGTTTTAAACGTGGTGAATACACAGATTGCTGATATACTGTTTGATGGTAGCGGTCCCCACAAGGTGACTAGTCACGAGTGAGCATTTTATTAAGGGTCTTCTATGGCGATAAAAATCGGCCAGTCGTTGGGTCTAGGTCAGAATCTGACCATGACGCCGCAATTGCAGCAAGCGATTAAGCTGCTTCAATTGTCACGACTTGAGCTTGAGCAATTCGTCGAAACGCAAATGGCGGAAAATCCCGTTTTAGAGGAAATGGCTTCTGAGGCTACGGACGACTATTCGCCGATCGAAAAAGAATTTACAGAGTCGGAAGCCGTCAGCGGTCGACTTGAAGAAGCTTCCGCCATTGTTGACCAAGTGGGCAAGACGAAAGAAACAGAGGTGGATTGGGAGCGCTTATCAAACTATGAGGACTCGCGTTACCAAGCCTCAAGCGCCGGATCTAAGGGAAATCTGGATGATGACACGCCAAATTATGAGAACATCGTAACTAAGGCGGCGACGCTGCAAGAGTACGTATTAGATCAAGCTCGTGAAGTGGATTTTGCACCGGAAGAATTAAAAATAGCCGAGCAAATAGCGGGAAACATCGATGATCGCGGCTATTTGACGATTTCGGTCGAAGAGTTGTGCGAGAAAGAGAGTTTTGATTTAGATACTGCCGAAGGTGTTCTTGACACTTTGCAGCACTTTGAACCACCCGGTGTTGCCGCTCGAGATCTAAAAGAGTGCTTACTCATTCAGCTAAAGCATTTTAAATTACGAAATGGCATTGTCGAGCGGATTGTGGAGCACCATCTCCATGACTTGGAAAATAGGAACTATTCAGCAGTAGCCAAGGCACTGGGCGTGCCTCTGGAAGTGATTTATACCAATGTAGGTGTGATCGCAGGGCTGGAGCCTATTCCTGGACGGCAGTTTGGTCCTGATGCGCCACAGTATGTTATTCCTGATGTTTTTGTGTTTAAGGTAGGTGGCGAGTGGGTCGTGAGCATGAATGAAGATGGTTTGCCACGCCTCAAAGTGAGCCCATTTTATAAAGACATGCTCAAAGAACAAAAGGCTCTTGCAGCTAAAAAAAATGAAGGTAAAGAATATCTTGACGATAAGATACGTAGTGCTAAGTGGATCATCAAAAGCATGGAGCAGCGTCAGCGGACCATTCACCGTGTGATGGAAAAAATTCTCGAGCGCCAGCGGGATTTTTTTGAATACGGCATTCAATATTTAAAACCGATGGTCCTTCGAGACATCGCCGACGCCTTGGAGCTACATGAGTCAACCATCAGTCGGGTGACGACAAATAAATACGTGCACACTCCTAGGGGGATTTTTGAATTAAAATTCTTCTTTAACAGTGCGATTAGTCGAAGCAATGGCGAAAGCGTTGCCAATGAGGCTGTAAAAAGTCGTATTTCTGAGATTGTGAAATCTGAGGACAATAATAAGCCGTTATCAGATCAGCAAATTATGGACATGCTAACAAAAGAAAACATCGACATTAGTCGACGAACCGTGGCGAAATATCGTGAGCAGCTTGGGATTTTGCCTAGTAGTAAGCGTCGAAAGCCTTTTTAGATGACTAAACCAAGAGTTGTCATTGTTACTGGTCTTTCCGGCGCAGGCCTATCATCAGCGCTTCACACCCTTCAAGACAATGGATTCTACTGTATAGACAACTTACCAATCGAACTCCTTTGGGACACGATTGGGCTGATTGAATCCGGAAAGATATCGGCCGACGCTGGATATGCCTTTGGGATGGATATCCGAAGTGCGCAATTCGCAAAAAAGTTTCCAACAATTAAGCAAGACCTGATCACCAGGATCGATTTGGATGTGCTCTTTATTCGTGCCGACCATCACGTTCTAGAAGGGCGCTTTGGAACGGCTAGACGTCGTCATCCACTTGCTGCAATGGCGCCGACTCTTGAGGCACAGATTGCCAATGAAGATGAACTTCTCAAACCCGTAGAGTCTGCGGCAGACATTTGCATCGATACGACTCACCTTAAGCCGCGGCAGTTGAGTGAAGCTATTGAAGCTCGTTATCAAAAAAGCAGCACAAGGCCTTTGAGGACTTTGCAGCTTGTTTTAATAAGTTTCGGATATAAGCACTCTTGCATTTCGGCAGTCGAAGAACTGCACGATATCAGGTTTATTACCAACCCCTACTTCGAGCCAAGTCTGAAGGCCAAAACGGGCCTCGACCCGGATGTTCAGGCGTTTGTCATGGCCCCCCCCGAATCTCACGAGATGTTTAATAAACTCATAGACTTGTACCAGTTCTTATTGCCCAAATATTTAGCCGAAGGCCGTCATTTTCTGAGAGTTGGCATCGGCTGTACAGGCGGCCAGCATCGTAGCGTCACGTTTGTGGAACGACTGGCCCGCTATTTCCGTGACAATCCTCTGGCCGGGGTTGCGGTGTCTGTTGTTCACCGAGATGTCAAACGTTAAAAATTTTTCCGGGCAAAATAGACTAAAAAACGCTAATATTTAGCTGTAAAGCTAAATGCCACAGTTTACCTAGGACATCAGGCCATGAACCAATTACTGTCGAAATTATCTTCTCAAAGATTGTTTTTAGATCGCCATATCGGCGTCACCGCGGCAGAGACCGCAAAAATGACTGAATTTCTGAGCGTAAAGTCGCCGCAGGAGCTTGCTAATAACGCTGTTCCAAGAGGCATCCGCATGCAAAAGGGACTCAAGCTGCCGGCCGCAGCAACTGAGCAGCAAGCGCTTAGCGAACTCAAAGCAATTGCTAAAAAAAATAAGATCTGGAGAAGCTACATTGGTACGGGTTACGCGGGCACAGTTGTGCCGCCGGTGATTCAGAGAAATATTTTAGAAAATCCAGGTTGGTACACGCAGTACACGCCCTATCAAGCGGAAATAAGTCAGGGTCGACTAGAGGCGCTCTTAAATTTTCAAACAATGATCGCCGAGTTGACCGGACTCCCAGTAGCTAATGCAAGCTTGCTAGATGAGGCCACAGCTGCAGCTGAAGCTATGATGATGAGCTTTGCAGCCAGAAGCTCACAGGACGCCAGCAAATATTTCGTCGCCAAGTCTTGCCACCCGCAGGTCATTGAACTCGTCAAAACGAGAGCCGAGCCCGTTGGCGTGCAGGTTATAATCGGCGAAACGATAGATTTTAATCCGACAAAAGAATTCTTCGGCGCGTTATTTCAATATCCGCGCACGGATGGAGGCTTTCTTGATTACAAGTCGCTCATTGCAAAAAGCAAGGAGCATTCGTTGGTCGTCACCTTAGCTTGCGATATTTTGGGCCTCGTGGTTTTGGAGTCGCCCGGCGCTCTGGGCGCAGATATCGCAGTTGGCAGTAGCCAGAGATTTGGCGTTCCGATGGGATTTGGCGGACCACATGCCGCATTTATGGCAACCACGGATGATCATAAACGGCGAATGCCTGGGCGGATTGTTGGCGTATCAAAAGACAAAGAGGGACGGAACGCCATTAGACTTGCTTTGCAAACACGAGAGCAACATATCCGCCGCGAAAAGGCCACTAGCAATATTTGTACAGCGCAAGCACTTCTGGCCATAATGGCCAGTATGTATGCCTGCTACCACGGTCCAGAGGGGCTTCGCCAGATTGCTGAGCGAGTTCACTCAGCCGCCTGCTTGTTTGCAGCAGGCATCAAAAAGCGTGGGCTAAAAATAGTCGCAGAAGAATTTTTCGATACAGTTTCCGTGCGAGTAACCAAAGAGCAAAGAGAACTGATTCTTAAAAATGCCGAGGGCTTTGCGATTAATTTGCGAATCGATATGGACGACGCGGTCGCAGTTACGTTTGATGAGACTATAACAGAGTCAGATTTATGTGATCTGCTCAAAGTGTTTGGAGTGGGCGAATCGTTAGAAGTCATCTCAGTCAGCGCAAAGATGAGCATACCTGACGTGCTCAGACGAACAAGCAAGCCGCTTATTCACGGAGTCTTTACTAGATTTAAAAGCGAAACAGACTTGATGCGCTACATCAAAGGTCTTGAATCTAAAGATCTGTCTTTAACAACAAGTATGATCCCACTTGGTTCCTGCACGATGAAGCTAAACGCAGCAGCCGAGCTTTTCCCGGTAACTTGGCCTGAATTTGGAACGCTTCACCCCTTTGTGCCGAGTGCGCAGGCGGCAGGTTATAAAGAAATGTTTGGAATGCTTGAAGCCTGGCTTTGTGAGATCACGGGTTTTAATTCGGTAAGTCTGCAGCCTAATAGCGGCAGCCAGGGAGAGTATGCCGGATTGCTTGTGATCCGCGCATATTTAAAATCGAAGGGTGAAGGCCATCGACGGACTTGCCTTATTCCGCAGTCAGCCCACGGGACTAACCCGGCAAGTGCTGCGCTGGCTGGAATGAAGATCGTCATCATTGCCTGTGATGGTGATGGCAATATTGATATCGAGGATTTACAGCAAAAAGCCGAGGCACATGCAAAAGACTTAGCGTGCTTGATGGTTACTTATCCGTCGACACACGGAGTATACGAAGAGGGGATTCGAGAAGTGTGCGACATCATCCATCGCCATGGCGGGCAAGTATACATGGATGGAGCAAACATGAACGCACAAGTTGGCCTTTGTAGGCCCGGAGATTTTGGTGCGGATGTATGCCATTTAAATCTTCATAAGACGTTCTGTATTCCACATGGTGGCGGCGGGCCTGGAATGGGTCCAATTGGTGTTGCCAAACACCTCTCCCCATTTTTGCCAGGGCATCCGATTGTTAAAACCGGAGGTTCTAATTCAGCGGTTTCAGCGTCGCCGTGGGGAAGCGCAAGCATTTTGCCGATCTCGTGGATGTATATACGCATGATGGGTGGTGATGGCTTGCAACTTGCAACCGAGGTCGCCATCATGAATGCAAACTATATTGCGAAACGATTGGACCCTTATTTTCCAGTGCTCTACAAGGGTCAAACTGGACTCGTGGCGCATGAATGCATTGTAGATATTCGTGGCTTTAAAGCCACAACTGGGGTTGAGGTTGAAGACATCGCCAAGCGTCTGATGGATTATGGATTCCATGCGCCGACAGTGTCATTTCCTGTGGCCGGAACCTTGATGATCGAACCAACCGAAAGTGAGAGTAAAGCAGAACTCGATCGTTTCTGTGACGCCATGATTGCTATTAGAAGCGAAATCGACAAAATTGACTCTGGCACCTGGGATAAAATTAACAATCCCATAAAGCAAGCGCCGCATACGTCGAGTTCGATCATATCTGAGTCGTGGGATCGCCCCTATTCACGTCAAGAAGCCGCTTTCCCCGCCCCGTGGACCAAAGACCGTAAGTTTTGGCCAGCGGTGGCTAGGATCGACAATGCCTTTGGCGATAGGAACTTGGTGTGCACGTGTCCCGACGTCTCAAGCTACGAATAAAGTGCCAGCTATTCTTTGATAAAAACTTCGTACGCTGAAGCATCCATAAGTTTTGCGACGTCAGCAGGATTGGCGAGCTCAATTTTCACGAGCCATCCGTTTTTATAGGAGTCAGTTTGTAGGCTTTCAGGCGAACCCTTGACAGCCCCATTCACCGTAGTCACCTTGCCTGCTACGGGCATATATAGGTCACTGACAGTTTTTGTTGATTCGATCGTTCCAAAGGAGTCACCGGCTTTATAAGTTTTGCCGACCTCCGGAAGATCGATATGCACGATATCCCCCAACTGTTCGACGGCGTAGGCGGTGACACCAATCGTTCCTGTGGCGCCTTGTGCATCGATCCACTCGTGGTCTTTTGTGTACTTAAAGCTTTTTGGGAAATCCATTGTTTAGCTCCATTAGAAGATTGTTTTTATTTTGTGCGGGCGACGTAAAGAGGCTTCTTTACAATCCGCGCTCGTTTTTTAATGCCTCGTACATCTACAAAAAATTCATCGCCTTCGCGCAGAGTTGACGAGGCAAGCGCTAGACCACCGGCTCCGCCGACTGTGGGCAATACCGAGCCACTGGTCACCTCTCCAGCCAGGAGATCTCCCTGGTAAATCTTCATGCCGTGCCGAGGAATACCCTCATCTATCATTTTAAAGGCCACCATTTGCCGCGCAAGTCCTCGCGCTTTTTGCGCTAGTAGAGCCTCGCGTCCAATAAAGTCCCCTTTGTCAATTTTTGTGGCCCAGCTGATTCCCGCTTCCAGAGGGGTGACATCATCATTCATGTCATTTCCATATAGTAGGTAGCATGCTTCTAATCGCAAGGTGTCGCGCGCCCCAAGTCCAATTGGGCGGACTCCGTATTTTGTCGATTGTTCAAGCAGGCTCATCCAAGCTTCTTTAGCGGCGCTTACTGGCAAATAAATTTCATAGCCGTGCTCTCCGGTATAACCAGTGCGGGCAATTAGACTTGGCTTTCCTGCTACGGATGCTTTGGTGATGTTTGTGTAAGCCAGAGCCCGCACCGAAGCCGCATCGGCTGAACTAAGCAGTGCCGTTAAAGCTTCCGTAGAGTTAGGACCTTGAACAGCAATCTGGGCCCAGACATCGGACTCATTTTCTACCATCACTTTAAAAGACTCTGACTTGGCTTTGATCCACGCAACGTCCTTGTCGCGGTTTGATGCGTTCATGCAAATAAAAAATTCATCGTCAGCAAGGCGATAAATGATCAGGTCGTCAATCATGCCTCCGCGGTCATTCAGTATCGCGGTATATTGACCCCCGCCATTTTTTAGACGACTGATGTCGTTAATCGTGACCCACTGTAAAAAATTTTGTGCCTCGGGGCCCTTCACGCGAATTTCGCCCATGTGGCTAACATCGAAAATGCCGCAGGCTTCGCGTACAGTTTTATGCTCCGTCAAGACGCTTTCATAACTGACCGGCATCGACCATCCACCGAAATCAACCATTTTGGCTTTTCGTTCCAGGTGGGCTTCATAAAGTGGGGTTTTACATGATCCGTTGGGGGGCGTGCTCACGGGCTAGACCTCTACTGCCAATCGGCGGGATGCCGAAAAGGCTCAAAAAATAAAACATTCCAGAACTTTATGAGACTCCAAGGCGAGTGTCAACGAACCTGACAGGGGGGTCACTCGATTAGACAACCGAGTGCCATATAACTAGCTAAAACCAATGAAAAAAATAGTTGGTACACTCATTGCTCAGGGGACCTTTGAGTCGTGGTTTACTCGGTTTGCTGCCAATAAAACGGTCGGCCATAAGGTAGCCTCGAAGACGTTAGATGGTGGTTGTAGCTCAAAATGGATCTATTGCGGAATGCTGAGTTGGGGGCTGTGGTTATGGGAAATGTTGAAAAACTAAATGATGTGCTTTCAAAATTTAAACGTGAAGCGATGGCGATCATAGCCGTCTTAGGTTTCATGTTGGCAGGTTACCTTGAAGCAGCTACTGTCTACAGCTGTGCGAACAGCGGTGAGCGCTGCGTTGTTCGCTTGGAAGACGGCATGGTCGGAGATCAGGTCCGGATACTCGATGAAAAAGCTAGGCCTATTGCGGCCGGGCGAATCATTAAACGACGCGGAAATTTTGCCGTCGTATCCGTCACTAATGCTAGTCAGACTGTACGCAAAGGGTATCCAGTCATTGTTAACATTGACAGTCGCTCAAGTAGTTTGCAATGGGCGGCTTCATTCACAAATCAGGATTAACCACAACGGCTGACTACAGCGGTCTTTCTGTTGTTATTATAACTTTGAATGAAGAAAAAAATTTACGCAGCCTCCTGCCGGGGATACCGCAGGAGGCTGAAATCGTTATTGTCGATAGTGGTAGTTCCGATCAGACTTTGGCTGTGGCCGATGCTTATAATGCTGCGTTTGAATCGAGGCCATTTGATAACTATGCTAGTCAAAAAAATTATGCCATGTCGCGTGCGACGAGGCCTTGGACTTTATGTCTAGATGCAGACGAGCGCCCAGACGCAAGCCTATGGTCTGCCATTGGGGAGATATTGCGCCTACAGCCGGCCGAGACAGCGTTTTCGTTACAGCGCAGTTTAGTTTTTCTTGGAAAAAAAATGTTTTTTGGTCGCACGCGAGATCGTGTCGTCAGGCTTTTTAGATCACACACGGCGGCATATCATAATGAAATTCACGAAACGCTCATGGTAGACACGGCCGTTAAAACAAAGCCATTGGCAGGGACGCTGTGGCACTATAGTTACGAGAATCTCGAGGATTATTTTAAAAAATTTAATCACTATACTTCGCTGGTTGCCAAGGCGCGAAAGAAGGCCCACAAGTCTTCACCTAGCGCTTGGCTTATGGGCTGCAGATTTCCTGTTGAGTTTATGGTTCGATATTTGCTGAAACTTGGTTTTTTAGATGGTTGGCATGGATTTTTGTGGGCGGTATTGGGTAGTTTTTACGGATTGATCAAATATGCCAAGCTGCGTGAGTTGGAATCGCAAGGCCGAATATGAAGATATGGCATCTCATTTCAAATCGATGGAATAGTGCAATCAGTGAATATGCGCTGAGTAGCGCATTGGCTTGCAGAGAGCTTGGTTTTGAGACGTTCGTTACCCCGCTTGGAGCAAGCCCAATCGAGTCGCGGTTCATCGAGAAGAGTTTTGAATTGCAAAGCATAGATCACTTTGGGCCGTCTAGGTACGCGAAGTTAGCGGCCTTGGGCGCGCACTTTTCACCCGATATTATTTTGACCTACGGTGGACCGGAAACAACGGCCGCTATGTTTATGAAGGGCCATAGAAAATTAATCCGTTTTCATGGTCAGCGCGCAAGTGAGCAAGGCCCGTGGGCAGTCTTTGCAAGAAAATTTGGACAACTGCATGTTGATCGAATTATTACACCCTCATCTTTTGTAGCAGATGGATTAAGAAAGACCGCCCAGTGTCCCATAGACATCGTGCCACTCGGGTGTGACGAGAAAAAATATTGCTTTAAAGATGTTGATCGCGGAGAAAGACCGGAGCTAGTCATTTTTGGGCGACTGGACCCGGTGAAGGGTCACCGAGAGTTTTTGACCATATTTGGACGTCTCACCGAGATCGCCAAGCAGGAAAAAAGATTAGCTCCACTGCTTCGGATCGTTGGCTTGCCTGCCAACCTGTCTTCGCGCCACCTCTTGGAGGGCGCCGCCACTTTGGGTGTCTCATCTGAAGACATAGAAATACAGTGCGAAAGAATCACGGATGTGGCCGCACTAATGTCGAGAGCTTCTTTGGGCGTTATTCCTAGTATTGGCAGTGAAGTTATTTGCAGGGTCGCTGAAGAGTTTTTATTGTGTGGCACTCCGGTGGTCACCACGAATGTCGGCTCACTTCCTGAGATTTTTGTTGAGCCTGGTTTTGGGCATTGCTATGGGGACCACGACAATCTTGAAGGGGCTGCGAGAATTTTCCAAGAGTTGGTCAATTCACATGGAGAATCAAGTGCGGATCGGCTCGCGCGAGCCCAATTGGCGGCAAGTCACTATTCGATTAAAACCATGTCGGAAACTTTGTCAAAAACAATTTCTTCATTGTGGGACTAGTGAGTACGCGGTTACCCGCCCAACCACTTTCTTGGTTTTGATCCGTCTGCTTTTGCCACTAAATTTTTAGCTTCCATGCCTTCCACAATTCTTGCGGCGCGATTGTAGCCAATTTGAAGGTGTCTTTGTAGAAAGCTAGCACTCACTACCCCATGGGTGCGTGCAATATTGACGGCGTCATCCCATTTCGGATCACTAGAGGCATTGGCGGCCGCGCCGTCTCCCAGATCTTCCACGCCGGCACTTCGAGTCACCTCTTCGTCAATCCAACCCATTGCGCGCTCATCATAAATGACGTCGTAGTTTCGTTTCGTTTCCGCCACTAAAGCCAAAACTTCTTCGTCGCTGACTAGGGCGCCCTGCAGCCGCTCAAGCCGTCCTACGCCCGGGCGCTGGAGTAGTAAATCTCCTCGGCCCAAAAGTTTTTCAGCTCCCATTTGATCTAGAATAGTTCGACTATCGTGTTTGCTGACGACTTGAAATGATAGGCGGCAAGGAAGGTTTGCTTTAATCACGCCGGTTATAACATCCACGGAGGGTCTTTGTGTAGCTAAGACCATGTGGATTCCAGAGGCCCTCGCCTTTTGTGCGAGGCGCTGGATGCTACCCTCAACATCTTTGGGTGCCGTTAACATTAGATCTGCCAATTCATCGATGACGAGCAGAATGTATGGCAGTCGTGCAATATGAGGGTCATTCATCAGGCCGCGAATTTGTTCTTTCCGTGACTCATTGGCGGTCTCCCAAAAAGCATTAAATCCCCCGATATTTCTCACTTGGGCGTGTTGCATTATTTTGTATCGGCGTTCCATTTCATTGGCAGCCCACTTTAGGGCGGATGAAGCTCGATCTGGTTCTGTGATGACCGGCATTAACAGGTGCGGGATTCCATCATAAACGCTCAGTTCAAGCATTTTGGGATCGACTAAAATCATACGCACGTCTTCGGGTGAAGATTTCATAATGACACTGCATAAAAGGCTATTAATGCCCACCGATTTTCCTGTTCCAGTGGCTCCCGCAGCTAGCAGATGGGGCATCGCCGTGAGGTCTGCTGTAAATGGTTGTCCGTTAATGGTCTTGCCCATGGCGAAAGTCATGGGCGATGGATTTTTCTGGAATAATTCGCTGGCAATAATGTCGCCAAGGTAAACTATCTCGCGACGTTGATTGGGCACTTGAATGCCGAGCGCTCTTTTTCCAGGGACTGGATTAATAAAAATGCTGTCAACTTTTAGCGAGAGCGCAAGATCATCCATGAGCGATAAAATTTTTGACTGTTTAATGCCAGCATCAGGTTGGTATTCGTAAACTGTCACAACCGGACCTGGTTGCCATCCAACGATTCGACCCTCGACACCAAATTCCGAAAGTGTCTTGGTCAAAACAGCGCCCGTTGCTTCAAGCTCCTTTTGGCTGAGTGCAGGTGCGCTACGGTCGTCGGAGCGCTTGAAAGTTTCAATGGCTGGAGCAGTGTAAGGACGCTGTGGAGCAAAGTCCTCGTCGACTGTTGGCGAGTGAACCCCGGGGTCCGCAGGGCTCAACACCTCATGACCCATCATCGGGTCATTGAAAATACTAGTGCTCGAGATTTCAGGGTCGATGCAGTCGCCGGCGGCATCTCGGAGATCATCTTGAATTTTGAAAAATCCGGCTGGGGTGGAATTTTCCGAGGGCATAAGTCCTGCAGAGCTGAGCGTTGCGTCATTTACGGGAGTTCTACCCGTGGCCGCAGCTTCAGCACTACGGGCACGGGTGGCAGTTTTTTCTTTGAACCTGACGCGACTAAAGAAAGCTAGAGAATCTGCAAGTTCAACGCGACTGATTAGGATAAAAGAGGCAGCCAATGCGCTCCAAAGAATAATATACGATCCAACTGTGCCAGCGCTCTCTCGGAGTCCTAACATGAAGACATGACCAAGGGCGCCGCCGCTGGCAAAACCCACCCCACGAATGGGCAAAGTGGGCTGAAGAGAGCTAAGAAGCGGCATGAGTGAAATCAGAAGCGTTAACCAACCGGCAATCAACGGAATGGCCGATTGTCTTAAAATTCCAAGCCGCATATGCCATGCAAGCTGAAGTAGTAATACCGGTAACGTACAAGCTGATAAACCCATGTAAAAAAATAGACAGCCTGCGATCATATTACCTGTGGGCCCAGCTAAATTGTGCGAGCTGAGTCCACTAGATGTAGTCGCGCTGTACATCCAGGCTTCAAATGGATGAAATGTCATTAAAGCGACAATTGTAAAGCAGCATAAGCCAAGGGCGATGACAAATGCCGCATCGCGTTCAAACTGTTTGCGGGAATCAATGTTGAGAATTTCGCCAAAGCGAGAAGCGGTACTTGTGGCCAGTTGAACGAGCTTTGCCATGCGGGGCGTCCTAACTTTGCGCAAAATTTTGTTAATTCACATATGACGACGATAAACAAACCACCTCAAGTATAGCTTGCCCAGGGGTCAGGCCCCAAATTTGTCGGGTAGTGTCAAAATAAAGTTGGCTGGTCGTTGACGTAAAGCGGCCGAACTTTCGAGGCCATGTCCTTCATTTCCGCGACGTATCGTTTTGCGTAGGGGCCAAAGAAGTAAAGCTCCTTAGGGGCAACGAGCTGAATGATCGATTTTAGCTCCGGTCCATCGCAATGGGTCGAAAGGTAAAACGTGTCCATCACCTTTGTTTGAAAGGCATCAGCGGTGTCTCGACGGAATTGAGGTAAAGCATCTTCGATGGTCAAGAATGGGCCAGCATTGTCTTTAACCGGCGACATATTCGCTGTCCGCCTCGATTTAGGTAAGATGAGCACGCGTGGTCCTGAGTGTCGTTTGCCCACAACAGCATAGTTTCCTAGCATCGAGCCAAATGACTCATAGACTCGGTTAATGCGGTAAATTGTGGGATGGACAGCGACGGAAATATCAGCCTCATGTAAAAGCTTGGTGATCTCTTGCGCGGTAGCAATAGGATCGCAAAGAATCACTGGGGTGCGACCGTCTGACAAATGCCCACGAACAACGCCGGCAAGACGTTCTTTTTCTTTTCGTCGATTTGGCATCGACTGATTAGGATCTGGATGAAAGGCGCCGAGAATGAGCACATTTGCCTTTTTGACCTGCATTTTTCGTACCGTCGCGATGGAGTTGGGCTGCAAGCAAGGCGCATACAGGACGCGACCCTTGTCGGTTTCTACAAATAGACTGGCTCCACCTAAAACGCTGCCAGAGGGTAACAATTCCATTTTTAACCGTCCGATGGAAAAGGGACGATTATATTGGCAAACGAGCGCATGGGGTTTTTTTCTGCAAGCTTCAAGAATCTTAACAGTTTCCTCAGTGGCTATAACCTGAGGAACCTTTGATTGCGAAAGAGCCGACGCAGAAGATAAAAACGACAAGTCACCAGACAATTGTGAGTCAAGCCAAAGAATCGAATCTGCAATGTGCAGACCGTCCTCTGTTGATTTGAGCTTGATCAGTTCACGAGACATGTGTTTTTGCGATCCCCATTATGCCAAATGTCTTACCCCCTTTTTTCAGGATAAGCATACACTTGGCAAAAGCCTATTTATCAGGCTTGAGCATAGTTTTATTTGGGGGTTAGGGTCAAGCAAAGACCTGCTCGATTAGTGACCACGGCCCTCGCCGACCAAATGCGAGGAATACCTAGAATAGTAAGTGTAATGCCAATAGAAATCTTCAAAGGTCGTCGCGCCCTTTAGGCTCCCATTGTTAACCATTTTATATAGAAACAGATAGTCTTTATATTTCTTTTCTAAAATAGCAAAGATGATCCGTTTGCTTTCATAGGTACTCATCATGGGCCTCCTGCAGTTTTTGGCGCACCCAGCGAATATGTCGGGAGAATTTTCCAGAAATTGAGCGTTAATCAAAAAAATCTTTAAATTACAGGATGTTAAGCCACAAATAACATGCTAGGATGAAGAATGCCCCAGGCTTTTCACAGGATTTCCACAGAAGGTTTCCCCGAGGCGGCCTCGTGCCGCATGCCAATTTTAGGACTCCCCGAATGCCCATTTGGATCGTTATTTTTGTGACGGCGCTGGTGTTCACCACCTTCATCTATGGATTATTCCATATGCAAGACCGCTCTAGCGAAGGTCGCGCAGTGAAGTACCGTGATCAATTTGAGCGTCTAATCAACGACCTTGAGGCGCTGGTGCTTCGCGCCAATCGGCTTTATGAGAAAGCTTTCCATACGAAAGACGCAATTATTCTTGAACATTATCATTCGGCCATCAAAATGATTGAGACTCTCTTGATGGCCGTCAAGAATCTCCGTGCTTTTAGCAGCGATATAGACGCTTTGGCCGCCCCGCTGTTTCTTGTGAAAGATATTCATGAGCGGCTGATAAAAATAGAAACAGCCATGGAGCGCAGCAAACAGGGCAAACCGCATGAGTTTTTACGAGCGGCCCCCGTCATGGCGCAAGCGGTTATCGGATGTCATTTTTGCTCAAGGCCATTTGACGCGAGCCTTTTTGGCAAGGTGAGGGTGAAATTAGATGGTCGAAGCGAGGAAGTGACCGCTTGCATCTATTGTCGTGAAAAATTACTGAGCACCCGAAAGGCTAGGGTCCTGTTTTTTAATGAAGATGGCGAGCAAGTTCATTGGTCTCGCGCAAAATCATGGACACCGTCTCCAGAGTATTGGAATATCAATCGGGACGAATTTGCCGAGCGTGGGAAATCACCACATTTGGAGTTAGTTTACAGTAATGTTTCGAGGCTTCATGAGCCGCAGCAGAAAAATGACTAGGGCCAAACAAATTCGTAAACATAGACATCAATATATTGAACAATTATTTGGAGCTTAAGTTATGGCAAAGCAAGTGGTTAAAGTCGCAGTGACGGGCGCGGCCGGACAAATTGGTTACAGCCTTTTGTTTCGGATAGCATCTGGCGAAGTATTTGGTAAGGACACCCAGGTTCATTTGAATCTCTTAGAGCTCCCAGCTGCAATAAAGGCCGCTGAAGGTACTGCGATGGAGATCGAAGATTGCGGTTTCCCAACGCTTTCAGGTATCAATATTTCCGACTCAGCGGAGACGGCGTTTGATGGGATTAACTGGGCGCTATTTGTAGGTTCAAAGCCTCGTGGCCCAGGAATGGAGCGTAACGACCTTATTCGCGACAATGGACCTATTTTCGTATCGCAGGGAAAGGCCCTGTCTCGCGCATCGCGGGATGTCCGCATCGTAACTGTAGGAAATCCATGTAATACCAATGCCCTCATTGCGCAGCATAATTGCCGAGATATTCCTGCCACGCATTTCACGGCGATGACGATGCTTGATGAAAATCGAGCAAAAGCTCAGCTTGCCAAGAAAGCTGGCTGTAATGTTGGGGATGTCAACATTGCGATCTGGGGTAACCACAGTTCTACCATGTATCCAGATTTCGAAAATGGAAGCATTGCCGGCAAGAAAATAACGGACGTTGTGAAAGAGCGCGCCTGGCTTGAAGGCGATTTTATGAAAACCGTCCAGCAGCGAGGAGCCGCAATTATTGCCGCTCGCGGTAAATCATCAGCAGCGTCGGCTGCGTCGGCATGTATCGATCATATTTGGCGCCTCTTGCACCCATCACCAGCGGGCAAGTATTTTTCATGCGCTGTTCCGAGTGATGGCAATTCATATGGCGTTCCTGCCGGTCTTATTTTCTCATTTCCTTGCCGTTCACTTGGACAGGGTAAATATGAGATTGTTAAAGACCTGCCGATCTCCGATTACGGCAAAAAGAAAATCGAAGAAACCACTAAAGAGCTTTTGGCTGAGCGCGAAGTCGTCAAAGAGTTATTGGTTAAATAGCCCTAACCTTTAATTTAGATAGCCGCCCGACCTCTTTGATAAACGAGGCTTGACAAGAGCGCTAGCAAGCTTAACTTGTCAAGCTGTGGGTATTTTGCGCGTGATGAGCGCACTAAAGGAGAAGCCTGTGGTTTGGTTTAAAAGAATTTTTCTATTTATGTTGGTCAATATTCTGGTCATGACGACCATTTCGATCGTGACGTCAGCCCTTGGTCTGCGCAGCTATATGACTCCGTATGGCATTGATTACGGCCAGTTGATGGCATTCTGTCTGATTTGGGGATTTTCCGGCGCATTAATATCGCTGGCGATGTCTCGTATGATGGCCAAGTGGATGATGGGCGTTCAATTAATTGACCCCAATGTTTCCGACGCTAGGCTGCGCGATGTAGTACTTATGGTACACCGTTTGGCTGACCGTGCAGGATTGCCGGCCAAGCCAGAGGTTGGTTTTTACGAGAGTGCCGAAGTCAACGCATTTGCTACTGGCCCGACCAAATCAAGAGCATTAGTGGCGGTTTCAACTGGCCTATTAAACCGAATGAATAGGGACGAAGTCGAGGGCGTGATTGGGCATGAAATTGCGCATGTGGCTAACGGTGATATGGTCACCATGACCCTACTTCAGGGCGTTATAAACGCTTTCGTCATGTTCCTTGCGAGGGTCATTGGTTTTGCAATTGCTAACTCATCCCGCTCAAGCGAGGACGACAGGCCAAGTTATATGATGCAAAGTATGGTCACAATGGTTCTGGAGATATTTCTAAGCATCTTAGGCAGTGTCGTCGTAGCATGGTTTAGCAGGTGGCGAGAATTTAGGGCTGATAGGGGCGGGGCCCAATTAGCTGGCCGCGGTAAGATGATATCGGCCCTGCAGGCTCTGAGTAACCTCCATGATATTGGTCCGCAGTATGAGTCAGAATCTCAGAAAGCGGTCGCAGCTTTTAAAATTTCCTCGCGTCGAAGTGGGTTTTTAGCCCTCTTTTCAACTCATCCAGCTCTGGAAGACCGCATTGCAGCACTGAAGTCTTCAGCTATAGTATAAATTGGCGTGTTAGGTGCGCTGGTTTTGCTTGAGGGCCATCAAAGTTCTATGTATATTTGGCCCCTTGGCATTTGCAGGGGTAATGGCTTAAAGGCTAAAGAGACCGCGGACGCTATTTGGAGAGATGGCCGAGTGGTTTAAGGCGGCGGTCTTGAAAACCGTTGTGGGGTTGCACCTCACCGGGGGTTCGAATCCCTCTCTCTCCGTTCTTTGTTCCCTTAAAGAGCAAAGACGTTAGCGAGGCCAGGCAAAGGGCGGATGAAAGCCAACCGCATTTTGTTCTCTAGTGTTCGGAAATGAATAGGGAAAGGTGGCCGAGTGGCTGAAGGCACGTCCTTGCTAAGGACGCATACGGGAAACTGTATCGGGGGTTCGAATCCCCCCCTTTCCGCCACACTGTGACTGCTTTAAATCCCATAATTTAGAAATTTTAGTTGCAAACAAATTGGTGGGTTTGTATATAGCCCGTCTCTTCTCAGTTCGCACCCGTAGTTCAGTTGGATAGAATACCAGACTACGAATCTGGGGGTCGGAGGTTCGAATCCTTCCGGGTGCGCCATTTTCTTCACGAATCAAAAGCTTACGTGTCCAATAACATTGTAGTAATGGTAGTGGGTCATAAGTGTCGTAAAATAGCGGTACGGGCGCTCAGCATGAGGGCGCTAATGGTCATGGAGGAATAGATGACTCGATTGTTTGGTACCGACGGCGTTAGGGGTCTTGCGAATGTGTATCCGATGTCGCCCGACATGGTTCTGCGCCTTGGACAAGCTATTGGAATATACTTTGGTACGCGCCAAAATAAAGCGCGGATTCTCATTGGAAAAGACACAAGACGCAGTGGATACATGCTTGAGCAGGCGCTTTGCTCTGGAATTTGCAGCGTTGGTGTGGACGCATATTTTTTGGGGCCTTTACCAACTCCGGGTATCGCCTATCTCACGCGGGGGATGAGAGCTAGTGCCGGGATTGTAATTTCGGCATCTCACAATCCATTTCATGACAACGGAATAAAGATCTTCTCGGCTGATGGATATAAATTGCCGGATGATGTGGAAGATGAATTAGAGCGCCTTGTGCAAGACCCGACTCTGGCTGAGAACGTTCCAACGGGTGACGGTATTGGTCGCGCCAGAAGGATTGATGACGCTATTGGCCAGTATGCGGTTTTTCTTAAAGAGCAATTTCCGAAACAGCTTCGACTGGACGGTCTTCGAATAGTTTTAGACTGCGCAAATGGCGCGGCCTACAGGGTAGCACCGAAAGTATTTGCAGAATTGGGCGCAGAAATTTTTGTCATTGGTGATGAACCCAACGGCATGAATATCAACGAGCATTGTGGCGCACTTTATCCACAAACACTGCGCGAGAAAGTTTTGTTGTACAAAGCAGATTTGGGAATTGCTCTTGATGGCGATGCCGATCGTATTGTTGCTATAGATGAAAAAGGCGAGATTATCGATGGCGACGAGATGCTTGCAGCATGCGGCGTTTCCATGCTCAAGAAAAATACGCTCAAAAACAAGACGGTCGTCTCAACGGTTATGAGCAACATGGGCCTTGAGGTGGCCCTAACGCGTGCTGGTGGGACCCTCATTCGCTCAAAAGTCGGTGATCGTTACGTCATGGAAGCTATGAGAAAAGGAGATCATATTTTAGGGGGAGAACAATCTGGTCACCTCATATTTAGAGACTCATCCACCACAGGCGACGGTATTTTAGCCGGACTAAAATTTTTAGAAATTATGGTTGAGGATGGTCGCCAGGCTTCTGATCTCCGCCAAACGATGGAGCGCATGCCGCAGTTGGTGCGAAACGTCAAAGTAAAATCCAAAGTGCCACTGGATAGTTTGAAAGATTTTCAAAAGTCTCTGCGTATGGCTGAGAAAAAGCTCCAAGGTAAAGGCCGCATACTGGTTCGCTATTCAGGAACGGAAAGTCTTGCAAGGGTGATGGTAGAAGGCGAAAACCGTGATGAGATTGAAGCGCTGGCGCATGATCTGTGCCACGAACTGACAACGGCGATCGATAAAGTATCTGAAAAGGCGAAATGAGTATGATCAGACTTGGCGTGAACATAGATCATGTGGCAACCTTGAGACAAGCACGAGGTGCGCCTTATCCAGATCCTGTTCAGGCGGCCGTGTTAGCGGAGCTCGGTGGAGCCGATAATATCACCTGCCATTTAAGAGAAGATCGCCGGCACATCCAAGATCGGGACGCTTTCGCGCTTAAGGACAGTATTAAAATTCCGCTGAATTTTGAGATGGCGGCAACACAAGAAATGATTGCCATCGCTAGGACGATTAAACCTCACGCAGTGACTCTTGTGCCTGAAAAAAGAGAGGAGCGAACCACCGAAGGCGGCCTTGATCTTCTCAAGAACGCGGATGTGGTAAAACGTGCTACCGATGAACTACAAAGCCAAGGCATTATAGTTTCTTTATTTATTGAGCCCACTGTCGAGGCAGTTGAGCATTCGAGGATGATCGGAGCGAGTGCTGTCGAGTTTCATACTGGTGATTTCTGCCGTCGAATTGATGAAGCTCCTAAGACCGACGATAAAATTAAAATTTGTCAGAAGCTTGCTACGGCGAGCAAAGCAGCGAATGACCGTGGGCTGCAAAGCCATTTTGGCCACGGATTACATTACGCCAATGCCGCATGGCTTCAGCTTGTGCCTTACGCCGAAGAGGCAAATATAGGGCACGCTATTATTGGGAGGGCAATTTTTTGTGGCCTGGAACGTGCCGTGCGCGACATGAAAGCTCTCCTCAACGATCCCGCGTTAAAACCCATGCCAAACTATGGACCCATCAGTGGTTCATGATGTATTCAGCCATGATTGAGACTTACCAAACAAAAAAATGGATCGTTCGCATTAAGGATCTTAGAAAAATTGCGGAAGAAATTAAGCCACTTCTAATCCAGCAAAACCCATTTATACTCTGGCTTAGGGGGGGGCTCGGCGCAGGTAAAACAACCTTTACAGCAGAGTTGTTGCACGTGCTGGGACTGCCCGACCGAGTCCCTGTTTTATCGCCAACCTATACATTCATGACTGAATATGAAACAACGCATGGAGTCATGGCTCATCTAGATTTATATAGATTGGCGGACGGCGATGATGATTCCGTCGAAGCATTACTTTCGGGGCGCAAATTCGCCGGTCTAATTATCGAGTGGCCTGAACGTGCCCTGGATTCGTCATTAATTGCAAGTACACACGAACTTCACCTCTTCCACGGCGAGGCTGACGATCAGCGGATTTTTGAATTAAGGACGCCTATTTAGGGCCTGAGTTTTTTCTGATTATAAATTTCTACCGAGATGACCTTGGGGCTAATGTCTTTCACGATAACGCCCTCCGGCGCCGACACCAGCACGCTCAAATCATATCGCCCTGGCGCGAGGTCTTTGGCGCTCACGGTTGCGTGGATGTCTTTTTGATTTATGTGACCCACGATGGCTTCAGCCGCGCTCACAACGATGCTTACACCTGCAGGCCTCGCAGACCCAACCTTGTCTGAGCCAACAATCTCAATGGGGACAACCGAGATATTTTTCGTAGCTTTTTTAGGACCAACTATCAAATTCACATTAACAGCGCTAGCAGACAGCTCTAAATCAGGAAGTGCCGCACGTGAAATGTTTGTGCTAATGACCTTTGATTCCAATAGACCCGTTACATCAATTGGCTCTGTTGAGATTTCGGTAACCCGTGAAACATCTGATTTAGCGCCCTTAATTTCGATTTCCTGAGGGGTCGTGATAATCTCATCAATCATAAGATCTTGGCCAACATCGCCAAGAATAATCGGTTTCACGGCGAGTTTTTTCGTCATGCGTTCCTCTACCATCATCGTGATGTACGGGTCATGAATCGTAAGACGTACGCGATTGTCCCACCGCGGAATAAACTCCTTATCTAAGCGGTACCTTAAACTACCAAGTTTTCCTGGCGGTACGCGGATGAGGGCTTGCATGGCTTTGCCTTGCAGGTTTCCGACCAAGACGCGAGGTCCTCGCAGGGTGATGTCGCGAGAAATAATTCCGGCGTCGCGCACAACAAAATCCGGGGCGACTTCAATCTTCACGTCAAGTTTAGCGTTGACCTCTAGGACCTCCTCGCCTTGCACGATGTACCAAACAAGAGTCGCCAATGCGAGAGCCGTGAATTTGTAGCCAACATTCGAAAAAAGACGTCTAGTAAGTCTCGCTCTTGGCATTATTATTCCCCAGGCCGACCAAAAAAATTATTGGCATATTGCGTGATATTTTGAAACCAAGAACGGGCTTTACCTTTGCTCTCGGCCTGAATGAGTAGGCGCCTTGCGAGCTCTTCGCGAAGGGCTTTGCCATCGGGTTTGCGTGTGATCTGGCCGTCTTCAACGATGGCTACGCTCGCGCCCTCCTCGCTTACCACGATGACTAAAGCATCGGTTTCTTCCGAGATACCAAGGGCCGCTCGATGCCTTGTTCCAAGATTTGGGTCCACATGTTCGTCGCGTGTTAAGGGCAGAAAGCAGCCAGAGGCAGCGATACGACCCCGTTGTAAAATAACAGCGCCGTCGTGAATGGGAGAGCTGGGATGAAAAATTGACATCAAGATTTCCTTTGAAATCCTTGCGTCAAGAGAGATCCCAATATCTACATATCTAGTTAAAATGATGCCTCGCTCAATGACGATCAATGCGCCGATTCTTTTCGCGGCCAAGGAGCTTGCGGCGCGACTTATTTCGTCGATAATGTGAATACTCGTCGACCAATCTTGGCCTGCAAATATTTTCCGACGGCCCATAGAGCTGAGGACATGTCTGATGTCATCTTGAAAAATGATGATGAGAATGATGATGAACGAGCTGTAAAACTTGTTCATCATCCAATTCACTGTGGTCAGCGGAAAAACGTTAGAAATAACAAACAAGCCGACCACTAATAGCATTCCAATGAGGATCTGAGCAGCACGCGTACCCCGTATTAAGAGCAGGATTTGATAAAAAATAATCGCCAACAATAGGACGTCTAGCGCCGACCAGATATTAAACTGTTGCAAAATATCACTCATGCCAACCACCCCGGTGTGGCTTGTCCAATGAAGCTGATGAGGCTGCGGAGGTTTTTGACATCATGTGTCCTAACCAATGAAACGCCTGAAAGGCAAAGTAGACCTTCGATAAGTTTGGATGCGCCGTCACATTGTTTTGCTGGTAGTTCACCAAGGGCCCGCTGGATAAATCCCTTCCGCGAGACCCCGATGGCCAGCTTGAACTCTTTACTGAGGCGAGCCGACTCCAATAATATTGAAATATTTGCGGAGTCCGTCTTGCCAAAACCAATGCCAGGATCAAAATAAATATTCTCAGGACGGCACCCTGCCCCTATAAGTTCTTTGGTCGTATTTTCGAAATAGGCTCTAATGCCCTTGATCGCCGCGGTTTCGTTTAAGGGATGATCTTGCATCATGTCTGGTGTCCCGTGCATGTGGCAGACGATAAAAACAAGGCCTTTATTGATTTGAAAGAGTTTTACAAGATCAGACTCTTGAGGAATCGGCCCGACGTTATTGATGGCAGCCACACCCATCTTCACAGCTTTCAGCATCGTATTAAAATTTCTTGTATCAAGCGTTACTTTGGCTAGCAGTTTGTCGTCTGACACACGTTTTAATACCGGGTCGAGACGGCGCCACTCCTCGACGGGACTAATTGGTTTGGCGCCGGGTCGAGTTGACTCCGCTCCGATATCAATAAAATCGGCTCCATCTGATAATAGTTTGCGGAAATGATGAATCGCCGCTTGAGGATCCCCATAGTTTCCGCCGTCAGAGAAGGAATCAGGTGTGACGTTTAGCACACCTAAAATCTTCAAATTTGCAGATGAGACGGCCACCTGTCCTTAGCCTCACGTTCCCGCAGGTTGTGGTGTCATGACGTCAGAGTCATGGTCAGTTTTGTCATTGGCGCTTGTCTCGCGAGACGTTGGCGCAACTCTTGTATTCGCTGCTTCTTTAGCTTTACGCCGCGTTTCCTCGTAACGTGATTTGTCTTCCGACGTGATGACGGTTTCACCATTGAGAATCCTTCGGATCTCCGCGCCGTCTATGGTTTCTTTTATTAATAACGCTTCAGCGAGGATCTCGAGTTTGTCTCTGTTATCTTTGAGAATGCGAAAGGCTTGTTTTGCACCACTGGTGACCAGTCTGTGGATCTCGTTGTCGATTTCCTCGGCAACACGTTCAGAAAAGTTACGCGTTTGACTGATCTCACGACCTAGGAATACTTCGTCTTGACCTTTTTTGCCAAGTGACAGTGGCCCAAGTTTTTCACTCATTCCCCAGTTACATACCATTTTCCGTGCGATGTCAGTGGCCTTGTTAATATCATCTCCAGCGCCCGTAGTCTGTCGATTAAAAATAAGCTCTTCTGCGGCGCGACCACCCATAGCATAGGCAATCATGCCTTCAGCGTATTCTTTGGAGATTGTTAGGCGGTCTTCAACCGGAAGCATCACCGTCACCCCAAGAGCTTGTCCTCTAGGGATAATGCTAATTTTATGTACGGGATCAACATGACCCACAAGCATGCCAACCAGAGCATGTCCCGCTTCGTGGTAGGCGGTATTTCGTTTTTCCTCCTCGTTCATGATCAAGCTTCTTCGCTCGGGGCCCATCAGAACTTTGTCTTTGGCGAGTTCAAAGTGTTCCATACGGACTTCTTTGCAGTCTCCTCTGGCGGCAATCAATGCCGCTTCGTTAACTAGATTTTCAAGATCCGCACCAGAGAAGCCTGGAGTGCCTTGCGCAATGATGGCCAGCTTGACGTCATCAGCGAGAGGAACTTTTTTGGTGTGGACAGCCAAGATGCCTTCGCGACCGCGAACGTCAGGTTTTGGCACAACGACTCGACGATCGAATCGGCCTGGTCGTAATAGTGCTGGATCAAGAACATCTGGGCGGTTAGTGGCGGCAATAATGATCACGCCATCATTACCTTCAAAGCCGTCCATTTCCACCAAAAGTTGGTTTAGAGTTTGCTCGCGTTCGTCATGTCCACCGCCAAGACCTGCTCCGCGATGTCTGCCCACGGCGTCAATTTCGTCTATGAAGACGATGCACGGGGCATGTCGTTTTGCTTGCTCAAATAAGTCTCTGACGCGGCTAGCACCAACACCAACAAACATCTCAACGAAGTCAGAACCGGAGATGCTAAAAAATGGCACTCCAGCCTCACCAGCTATCGCTTTGGCCAGGATAGTTTTTCCTGTTCCAGGAGATCCAATCAATAGAACGCCTTTGGGAATCCTTCCGCCGAGACGTGTAAACTTTTTTGGGTCTTTGAGGAAATCGATGATCTCCTCTAATTCTTGCTTAGCCTCATCGATGCCAGAAATGTCTTTGAAAGTAATTTTAGGCTGACTGTCGGTTAGCATTTTGGCTCGACTTTTGCCGAAGCTCATAGCCTTACCGCCACCGCTCTGCACCTGGCGCATGAAGAACAAAAATAAAAAAAGAAGTAATAGCATGGGTAGACTATTGACTAGTAAAGCTTTCCACCAGCTGGTTTCTTCTGCGGGTTCGTAATTCACGCTTACGCCGGAAGCTTGCAATTCTTTTCGCAGGTCGGCATCTGCGGGGCCAAAAGTTCTAAATGTACTTTTGTCCACTCGCACACCGGTGATCATGTTCTCGCGGAAGGTGACTTCAGAAATGTGATTAGGATTGTCCGCGGGCAGCTTGACTGCCTCTGAAAATTCAGAGAATTTGATGACCTTTTCCTCTTCAGGCGGCTTCACAAGTAAATGAAGTAACAGAAATCCAAGAATAGTGGCCACAACGATGAGGGTCATCTTGGTCTGATTCGTTTGTTTTGAGGGCAGTTTAGCCATAATTTTTTTCTCCTGATTGCGGTACATGCGCCGCTACAACTCATATTTTGACACACAAAGTTGAAAGCGCTACCCGGTAAAGAATTCCCGGTACGTCCCTAAATTACACGAATTTATGCCTAAAAAAACACTAATTGCGGGGGCCTAGGATTAATTGCCCACTGATTAACCGAAGAATTTTGCCGTGTGGAAGATCAAATTGTCTAGGTTGGCGATCTTGTCCATAAGCCCAGGCGAGTATGGCGGCTGAAATTTGTTCAACAATCTGCCGCGGAATTGGGCTTCGCCCATCGTAATGAGCCGTGAAAAACCCGTGCAGCCTCCTTTCCACGGCATCTTTTGTCAAAGTCGCAAACTCCTGTAACGCAATGACGCTCGCATCGGATGAATTGATATTTTGACGACTCTTTGGATTAGCGAGGAACGAACGTGCGATACGCGCTGCAGCCCCTGGGAATAACTCCTTTAGAATCGGCATAACTTCTAATCTAATTTTATTGCGAACATAAATATCTTTGAAGTTCGAGGAATCATCGCGCCACAAGATTCCCATCTCTTCCAGGGAATTTCGAATTTGCTCTTTAGGTACATCCAGCCAAGGTCTGAAAACATTTCCGTCAAAGTAACTCATGCCAGCGGCATTTTCGAGTGACGTGCCTCGTGCAAGACGCATGAGGATGGTTTCTGTCACGTCGTCTGCGTTATGCGCTAAGACAACCTTATAGCCTTGCTTATGAAACTGCTCTTGCACGCTCAATCGAAAGTCGCGTGCTGACTGCTGAATGGGCGGCTGGATGCGCTCACCTGGCTTAAACACATGGCACGCCACCGATTCCTTGGCGCATTCAGAGCGCACAAAGGCTTCGTCGTCGTCGCTTTCTGCCCAGCGAAGTCCAAAATTGACGTGGAAGACTACCAAATCTGAAAATTTATTTTTTTTAAATAAAGACAAAAAAACATGAAAAAGGGCAATAGAATCAGCACCTCCCGACACTCCAAGGGCAAACCTCTGATTTTCCAGGGAAAAGTCGCTAATTTTGTGAGCTGCTAAAGCCCACAATCCCTCGAAATTATTAGAATAAGTCGCCAATGGCCCGTCCTCATTGAACTATTGCCTGAAATTTGTCAAACACCAAAAAAAATTTAAAGTTTTTACCAAAACATACGAACTCTACCTCGCAAGCTTCAGGGTGGAGCAGGCTGCCGGGCCCAGAGTGCCCAGTAATTTAAACGAATTCAAGGAGGATTTATCATGGGAATGCGTATTAGAACTAACGTGCCAGCCATCACTGCTCAACGATTCATGTCTGACAACAAGGATGCAATGAGCAAAAGCCTCGAGAGACTCTCGTCAGGTTACCGAATCAACAAGTCATCCGATGATGCAGCCGGTCTAGCGATCTCAGAAAGCTTACGCGGCAAGATTCGCGGTCTTAACGTCGCAAAGCGCAACGCCAATGACGCGGTATCAATGGTCCAGGTTGCTGAGGGAAGCATGAATGAGATGACAAACATCTTAATTCGTCTTCGCGAACTAACAACGCAATCGTCTACCGATACGATTGGTGAGCGCGAGCGTTCATTTCTGAATCGTGAGTACACACAACTTGCTGACGAGATCGACCGAATCGGAAACTCGACTGAATTTAACGGCATCAAAATTTTTGACAAAGAGTCCGATCGAGATCAATTTGTCATTCAAGTCGGTACAAACGGCACGACTCCAGATGCCAATACGGACACTATCGCCATCAGCCTTTCTGGACTCAAATTTAACACAGCAGACCTAGGAATTGGTAAAGGCGCTGAAATCGGCAGTGTCGATGGTTCCGCAGGCCCGTCACTTGAAGAAATCTCTGGAAAACTCAACACGATTGATGAAGCGCTTAATAAGATCGCAAGCGAGCGCGCAACTTTAGGCTCTGTTCAAAGTAGGCTCGGAAGTGCTCTCTCCAACTTGGGCATCAACGTTGAGAACATGGAAACTGCAAAAAGCCGCATCAAAGACGTGGATTTTGCTGAGGAGACGGCAACACTTGCGCAAAGTCGCATTCTTACATCGGCTTCCACCTCCGTTTTGCAACAAGCGAATGCTGCGCCTGAGCAAGTACTACAGCTCCTTCGCTAATAGAATTTTAAATCTTTCTATTAGTGCACGAAGCTCAGATGGGCCACGGTGGACCTATCTGTACCAACAACAAGGAGGTATATGTTATGGGTATTAGAATTAAGACCAACATAGAATCTCTCGTGTCTCAGCGGCGCGTCAGCGACAGCCGTAAGGCATTAGGAGATTCTTATGAAAAGCTCGCAAGTGGTCAGCGAGTCAATAAGTCAGCAGATGATGCGGCAGGTTTAGCAGTGAGCGAGCGGATTCGCGCTAAAACGCGAAGCCTCGAGGTTGCCAAACGTAACGCCAACGATGGGATTTCCTATATTCAGGTTGCCGAAGGTGGTCTGAACGAAACAACGAACATTGTTGTGCGTATGCGAGAGCTGGCAGCACAGGCCGCCTCCGATACGATCGGTAACCGCGAGCGTGAATTCCTAAATAAAGAATTCACACAACTTCGCCAAGAAGTGGGCCGTATTATGGATTCGACGGAGTTTAACGGCACGAAGGTTTTGAAAGTTGACGAGCAAAAGCCCATGCGGATTTTCGTAGGCGCCAACTATCGCGGCAATGATTCCGATGGAAACGCACCGGATATTGATCCAGATGCCGATCCAGACATCTTGACCGTGGATTTAAAAGACCTGGCCACATTTAGGCGGTCGATGGACTCAATCTTGGATGACGCGCTTCAAATCGTGTCGCCAGATGACGACGGTGGAGCCGCGGATCTTGGTCCAATGGGGACTAATGATATATTTAACCGATTGGATACAGCCCTTGACTCGATGGCCTCTTACCGAGCGGTTCTTGGTTCTGTTCAGTCTCGCCTCAACTCAAGCGTTACAAATATCGATGTGACCAATGAGAACTTGCAGGCAGCGCAGAGCAGGATTCGGGACGTCGACTATGCGGCTGAAACGGCAAAACTTGCCACCAACCGTATTTTGACTCAAGCTGGGGTTTCGGTCTTGACTCAGGCCAACGCCAACAGCGAGTTTGCGCTGCAATTGCTTAGGGGCTAAGCTTTTGCCGGGCAATGACCTCAGCAAAAACCCGCGCTGGAAAATCAGCGCGGGTTTTTGATTGTCTCGCCGGCTTCCACAATTAATTTAGCAGCAACCTTGCTGTCTTCTATAGATACACCATCCCCAAAGCTTGCCCGAAGTACATTGGCTTGAACTTCAATTGGAAGCCCCAGGGCTTTCGGGACATGGCTGTAGCGCTCCCCGCTCGCGCCAATGCATGATGCGCCGCGGTTAATGCAAACATGCGGCAGGCGTTCAAGCAATGTGGGTGCGTCAATATTCTCAAAATAAAAATTGACAATGCCAGGAACCAAGCGGTTCGGTGGGACGGTCAAGCGGACGCGTGTTGATATTGACATGAGGGTTGTGACGAAGGCCTCTTCGCATTTTTTCATGTGTTTCAGTCGAGATGTGCGTTGCGCATTATGCTGTGATACCGCTACACCTGCGCCAGCTATGGCTAACGTGTTGTGTGTGCCAGGCCTACGCCCACCCTCTTGATCTCCTCCCTGGAGTACAGGGACAATGCGTGGCGAAATCGGTCCATCCCCGAGCAAAAGTATTCCTACACCTTTTGGTCCGTATATTTTGTGCGGAGAAATAACGTAGCTTCCGAATGTTTGGTTGGAGAAATCTACGGCCTCACGCACAAAGCCCTGAACACCGTCGCAGTGATAAAAAGCGCCATAGCGGCGGCAGAGCTCGCTAATATCTTCGATCGGGCTTCGAGCGGCGATCTCATTATTAATGTGCATGAGGGCCACGAGAGTTGGAATCTTTACTGATTTCTTCAGCTCAGCTTCGAGGTCATTAAGATCAAGGGATCCTGCTCGATCAACTTTTAGCTCGGTGACCATAGCGAGCCCTTGGGCGCCAATAAATTGGCAGGTATCAAAGATGCTTTTATGTTCAGTTGAGCCGTATATGATCCGGCAGGGTCGACCATGATTGCGAAGGGCAAATCCCCACAAAACTAAATTATTTGCCTCAGTTGCTCCGGAAGTAAAGATCACGGTCGATGTCGGGGCGGCGAGTTCTTTGGCCACCTCGTATCGCGCCCTTTCAATCAAATCTCGCGCGTGTCGCCCGGCCTCATGGTGAATAGCTGTCGGGTTTCCGTAATGATCGGTCTTTATAAGGTCCTCTAATTTGGCCTTAACTTCCGCTGATAGGTGGGTCGACCCACAATGATCAAGGTAGTACACGGTTCTCACCTAATTGAGCCCAAAAAGTGTTTATTATTGGCTCAGCTCAAACATGCGCGTTAGTGCTGACATGGCGTCTTGCGCGATCGCTGGATTCACGGAGATTTTATTTCGCAATTCATTTTTCGAAGCAAGCCCGTCGAGAACCCAGGCTAAACTTCTTATGCTGATCCGATTCATCGTGCTACATAAGCACGTGAATGGATTGAGGCTAGAAATTGTCTTGTCGGGATTGTTTTTTGCAAGACGCTCTACGAGATGTTTTTCAGTACCTATGGCCCATTTGCTTCCGGCGGGTGATGAATTAACAGTATTAATTATAAAATCTGTTGAGCCTGACAAATCAGAGGCATCGACAATTTCCATGGCGCACTCTGGATGGACTAGTATTTTTGTTTCTGGAGCTTCAGATCTGATTTTTTTTACTTGATGAACAGTAAATAGAGCATGAACTGGGCAGTGACCTTTCCATAGCCAAATTTTCTTTGATTGCAGTATGCCAGCATTGTGTCCACCGAATGGTTTAATTGGGTCCCAGAGGAGCATATCTTTAGTGACATCTAAGCCTAAGGCTTTTCCAATGTTGCGGCCTAGATGCTGATCTGGGAAAAAGAAAACGTGTCGCCCATGTTCTAATGCCCAAGAAACCACTGCGCGGGCATTTGATGACGTGCAAATCACGCCTCCATTTCGACCAACGAAGGCTTTGAGTGCAGCCGAAGAGTTTACGTAGGTTACCGGTATGATTTTATTGAAGCCAGCAGATGTGACATCTTTCCAAGCGTCTTCCACGTCTCGCGAGGCAGCCATGTCAGCCATATCACATCCAGCCCCTAAATCAGGCAATGATACAAATCTAGAGCCATTTGTCAGAATGTCGGCAGTTTCGGCCATAAAATGCACGCCACAAAAAATGATATTTTTTGCATCACAATCACGCGCAATGCGCGCTAGTTTTAAGCTGTCACCTATTTGGTCAGAATGCGTGATGATCTCGTCTCGTTGGTAGTGATGACCCAAGACAATGGTACTATTTCCAAGCTTTGCTTTGGCGGAACGCACGAGCTCGTGAGCCTGCTCATCTGTCAGGCCAGAAATGGCTTCTGGAAGGGGTTTTTGGTACACCACGGCTACTTTCCCATTAAAAATCTATGCCGTGCTTCTTATATGAGACGATTTTGAGCTGATCAAGCTAATTCCTGACGAATTGTCTCAAGATAGATCTGCTCAGGTAAAAGCCCCAGGGGACGATGAATAAGGCAATAAAAACAGGCCAATGGCGCGCAGAGGGCGGCGTTGCACCAATGGCACAGCCGGGGGGTAGCCTGGGATCTGAACCATCGCTGGGGTAAAGACGTGAGATGGCAGCCTCGTCGTCAATAGCGAGAGCAAAGCGATTACGCTCCAAGTTATAACTCATAATCGAATCTGCCATGAGACTGTGCGCAAGACCCAGGCAGTGTCCTAACTCATGTAGCGTGGTTTTGCTTAGGGCTTCGGTGTCTGTATTTGATATGGCAATATGGATGCTACAGTGATTGGGAACTCCGTTTGTGACGTCATCGAAGACGGAGTAACCTGCTGCGGCGTCTCCTCCCACGATGGAATCCTCATAATAAATAGTGATCTGAGCGGCATGGTCTGCGTCGGAGGGTAAAATTCTAATTAACGATCCGTTGACGTTGCTCCATATTTCGGAAGATTGCTCCATGATGTCCTGCAAAAACGATAGTAAATTATCGTCAGACGAACGCACCTCAAAGTAAACATTTGGCTGTGCAGCTGTGACTTGCCAACGATGCAATGAACCGTCAACATCGACAGGCGTGGGATAGGCGTGAACGCTAATCGTCCATACCGCTAGAAAGAAAATGAAACACCTGCCCATAGTGGATAGCTCCAAGTAATAATCCGGCTTTCAGCGATAAAAAACTGTGACGTGATATCGAGACGAAACGATGGGACATAGCGAGGAGCAGCGGTTGGAAGCCATAAAGGTATGGCGGGAATAATGGTTCCCCAAGAAATCTCGCCATAAGGTCCACCATTAGATATTCCTCCGCCAACTTGCGCAAAAAATCTCCAAAAACAAGATTCGTCGCAAGCGGATAGCCGGTAGCTATAGCCGACGCCGGAGAGTGGCAAGTCGCCAACAATCAGTGCTCGATTATAAAACCCGTGCCAAGCCTGACTATTGCGATACCACTCGAGGCGGTAAGCCTGCTGCCCTCCGGCGTTTGGAGCAAGAGACAGGGCGTGGAAGGAAATCTCATTAAACGCCGCTACACCTCGACTTTGTGTTGCACCAAACGACTTAGTAGCTAGCCCTATGAGTATTAGAAGGAGGAGATTTCGCAAATTTTCACCCACCAATCGTCAGAGGGTGCGATATAGAAATTAAAAACCAATTGAACGGCCACGCAACATAAGCTTGCAGCTGATCCTTGTAGCCCTGGCAAATCAAGACTTGGTGAGTCAGCCTGATATCCCAATTTTTTGAAGTCCAACGCCCTTCGAGCGCGGACCCAATCCCAGGCAGACGGTAGCCATTTCTCGCATAGGCATCCGTTTGAGTCGATTTTAAATAACCCCATGCGTACCCCCCTCCCACTAGAGCGGTAACACCAAGAGATCCGCGTTGAAGTACGCTTTTTCCGACAAAAAACATGGATGAAAAATCCTGATCAACGTAGTCCCCACTGCGAAACTCGGGACGTTCGATGTACTGAAGACGAACTAGCGCCGACTCTTTGGTACGAGCCAAATCTACCTGGCCTCCATAAACATAGTTGTAATATTGAGACGACGGCTGGCTCATGAACCCAGCTAGGATGGACGGACGCAGGCTTGCCGCCTGGGCTGCTGCAGCCTTGCAAAACATAACCACCAGGGCCAAAAAAATATGGAACCAGCGCGTCGCCATGAACCTACACTCATTTAAAGTTAAGATTATCTGCCAATCAGTCTAGCAGGTTTGTAAAGTTGCGCAGCTCGTTTTCAGTCTCCGATCATACAAGCCTAGCGGCCCGACATCATTGACTTATCATTGGGAAATCGGCGTAGAGACTGACATTTTGTTGTCATTGCTAGCCGCGAGTTGAGTCTGTAGATACTTTATCGCGCAATTCACGGCGAAGAATCTTCCCCACATTTGACTTGGGAAGGCTGTCTCTCATTTCGAAACTCCGCGGGCACTTATATCCAGTCAGATTTTCTTTGCAGTAGGCGCGAAGTTCCTCGACGGTTAAGCTTTTGTCTTTTGGCACGACAAAAGCTTTGACGGCCTCGCCGCTGGTTTTGTCCGGAACTCCAATGACAGCTGCCTCGAAAATTTTTGGATGCTTTACTAAGACGTCTTCAACCTCGTTTGGATAGACGTTAAAGCCGCTGACCAAAATCATGTCCTTTTTGCGGTCGACAATGAAGAAATAACCACGCTCGTCCATGCGGGCTATATCACCGGTGAAAAGCCAACCATCTCGTAAAACGTTTGAAGTTTCATCGTCTCGATTCCAATACCCCCGCATAACCTGCGGACCTTTGACCACAAGCTCCCCGATTTCACCAGGCAACTTCTCGGCTCCGTCATCGCCCACAATTTTTGCCCAAGTAGACGGAAGAGGTAGTCCAATGGAGCCGACGGGGTTGCTTGCACTAATAGGGTTTACATGCGTCACAGGTGAAGCTTCTGTTAAACCAAACCCTTCGGTGATGGGTACACCTGTAATGCTTTGAAATGCCTTATTTACATTTTCCTGCAATGCCATACCACCGGCAACTACGACCTTTAATGTCTTAGGTGCGAGAGATTTGAACGCTTTACTGTTATTGAGGGAATTAAACAAAGTATTTACCCCTGTCATAACTGTTATTTTGTATTTTTTAAAGATATCCACCGTATTCTCAATGGGGATAGGTTTAGGAACTAAGATCAGATGATGTCCGTCTGCAAGAAACGCCAGGAAATTAACGCTAAGGGCGAAGATATGATAGAGCGGCAATGCCGTCAGTACCGTCTCCCCGCCAGGTATAAGGGCCTGTTTTGTAACGGCCTGAATCTGAAGCATATTGGCTAAAATATTCTTCTGGGACAAGATCGCCCCTTTTGAAATACCTGTGGTGCCACCTGTGTACTGTAAAATGGCGACGTCATCGAGAGACATCACAGGTTCCTTGAGCAGCGCTGGGTCGCCCTGACGGATGGCCGCTGTAAATGCCCAGGCTTTGATTGAGTAAGCGGGGACTTGATCCTGAAATTTCATGAATAGCTTTAATGGCAGGCCCTTCCACAAGGGAAGTTGATCAGCAATGGACGTAACTATCACGTGCTCAATACTGGTCTCTTTGATGATCTCCTCTAGTTTACTTGCGAAGAGATCCATCACGACAATGGCTTTTGCTCCGCTATCAGCAAACTGATGCCGCATTTCTCTTGGAGTATACAGTGGATTTGTATTGACGCAGATAGCGCCAATTCTTAGTACGGCTAACTCGGCTACGAGAAATTGAAGCGTGTTTGGCATCATGATGGCGACACGGTCGCCTTTCTGAATTCTAAGTGTATTTTGAAGAAAACTTGCAAAACGCAAAACGATCGTATTTAGTTCGCCGTAAGTCATCGTCGTGCCTAGGCAGGTCGCAGCGGGTTGCCGAGCATATTTGTCGAATACTTTTTTTAAGCAATCAAATATGGATGAGTAATCGTTAAAATTAATATCTGCTGGTACCGAGCTTGGGAATTGTTTGAGCCAACAACGCTCCATAAAAACCTCATGGCAAAAATGTTACTTTAGCTTACAATAATCCATCCAATAAGGAAGCCATTTGCAAGAAATGTAAATCGCTTGGAAAAAAGAAAACCTAATAATGGGGACGCTAGGATCATCATGAAAACTTCAGAAAAGAATCAATGCCTCATGACGTTAGTTTTGGTTTGTGGAGTATTGATATGCCTTGTTAGCGTGATTTTGCCAGCGCGGCCGTCCCCGTCCGCTACCGTCGAGGCTCTAAGCACTGAGGAGCTTCGCGAATTACAGCAGAAAATGAATCAGCGGCGTGAGCTCAGCGTTAAATTTACTCAAACTAGAACGAGTAATCTGCGGCCCAATAAGCCGTCCAAGTCTTTTGGTAAAGCACTATTTGCGAAGCCTGCCAAATTTCGTTGGGAGGTGGAAAAACCTATGGCAGATGTGCTTATTTTTGATGGGTCGAGTCTTTTGAGCTACAAACCAGGAGAAAAAACTGCGACACGATTCAATACGGAAGCGGATCGCGCGCGGGAGATCAAGGAAGTCATTGATTTTGTATTAGATTTCGATGCACTCATGGCCCGTTATAATTTAATAGAATCATCCCATCAAAGTCAGGGCATATCCCTTCGATTAAAGCCCAAAAAGACATCGCCTCTGTCTGAAATCAACATTGAAATCGATAGTAAGAGCTACTTTGTTCGTCTTGTGAAAATGACCTTTCAAAATAAGAATACTTCAGAATTTCAATTTTCCGATCCACAGCCTGCACAAATTTCTCCTCAATCTTTTGCTGTCCCGGTGGGTTTAAAAATCGTGGACGGGGTATAGTCTAGAGTCCTAGCGTCAAAAATTTGACATGTCACAAAGCCGGATGGCGGAGCTCCAAACCCCCCGTAAATAAACATGTTTTCCTGGTGTAAAGTTTTTAAGCATGTCGGCCGATAGGTAGACAAACTGTCAGCGAGTGCGACAGTTTGTAGCTGATCTAGGCAATCGGCAATCTGTAGTTAACTTTTTGA
>Ga0214921_10001670_pt1 | contig 37306 bp, 31 predicted proteins | sample LL1505_MetaG_FD_177992 | JGI IMG/M metagenome (GOLD analysis project Ga0214921, IMG submission 177992) | Freshwater microbial communities from Lake Lanier, Atlanta, Georgia, United States - LL-1505 | ecosystem: Environmental > Aquatic > Freshwater > Lake | place: USA: Georgia | collected...
TGGAAAGCTAGTGGAGCAGTAGAGTTCCGAAATCGACTTCAATTACTTGATGTTGAATTTGAAGAGCAGAACATTAAAGATGCTGGTTATCAAGTTTTTTTATATGATCCAGTAGGTACAAAACTTGAATTTAACTTCGCTAATGAGCACGTACCTGATGCTGTACCTTTAGGCACTACTGCAGAAGCAAATATAAGGTAAGTCAGCAATATTCAAAATATTGCGAAACAGCCACCAACCCGGCGAGTGAGATAGCTGATGCGTGCGTATTCCTACTTTCCGATCGATCAACATATGTAAATTTATCAACAATTACTGAAGATGGTGGGCAAGTAGAGAGTAAGATAATGTATAACCCTGAGCGTAATTGGGGAGGAAAAAAATTGGATTACAAATCATAGATAGCTTTTGGCTTTATGGAATCAATGAAGAGGGCTCATTGAAAAAACCTAATATTTTGGCTCACCGACCTGGACTCGAACCAGTGTCCTATAGATTTTAACAGAAATTACTCCGTTCGAAAATTAAATATAAATCAATGGTTTGTAAGGCTATTTATGTAGTGTGCGATTGGTTTTTGCCAAGAAATAATAGCTTAAGAAGTTAATTGCCGTTGTTTGATAAGTTCGGCAGCAGTAATACGGACAATCTTGCCGTCAACTGTGGTCACAATTGCAGTATTAGTTTGGATTGCCAAGTCTATGGCCGCTTGTCCAGCGCGTTGCATCGCATAGTAGGATCCTGAAATATCAGGATCAGTAGAGTTACGAATATCATTGATTGGTATAGTCATCATTAACCTTGATTAATTTGTTCTGGCGGCGTTTTATCGCCATTCAGCAATACCCATGATTTTACAGCTTTTTGATAATTAGATAAATTTTGAAGACCACCGATATAGCGTCTGCGAATTATTTCTTCAGGGATGTTATGTCCTCCCTGTGCCACCCGCTCTGCTACTCGAGAAATTGCTAATTCAGGTGAGCTTAGTTTAATAAACCAAAGCTTAACGGTGTAACCCAAATCTTTCCACTCCTGAATACGTTGCAGGTAATGATTCCCAGATAAAGTTGTTTCAAACGCAAAGCTTTCTCCAGCTTTAGTGTATTCATCCAATTCATTCAGCATTAATCGAGCAGCTTTAAAAGAAATAGATTCAGGATTAAAAGGTGCTAAGCCAGCAGCGATTAGGTCGGCATTGATAAAGCGTAATGTATGAGCCTCTTTGGGTAAGAAGTTTTTAGCGAAGGTTGTTTTTCCGGCACCATTGGGTCCGGCAATAATGATAATTTTTTTACTCATAGCAGTCATCTTTTTAGTCGCTGTGAAATATAACGCTGCTTGGACTGTTCTAGTAATTGACTAATGCTTTTTTTGCCTACAATACAGTTAAACAGATTTTGATCAAGTTCTTTACTAAGTTTGAGTCCCTCAATCCGCGCAGATGCGGCAACATTAGAAACGAAAAATTGTCGGGATTGATATAGAAGTTTATTGGCAGACATATCGCAAGTCTAATGGAAATAAAATCAATTTTCTATTCCGAAAAAAAGTAAGGTCTTATTTGGTAGGACGGGCGAGATTCGAACTCGCGACCAACGGATTAAAAGAAATCGCTTCACTTGAAAATTATATATAAATCAATGTTTTGTAGCTGAATATCCATGGTGTGCGATTGACTGTGCGATTGGTTTTTTGAATAGAGTGGGGCTAAGCGTTACTTAAAGTAACGCTTGTGCAATCTAATTTTTAGAGATTAGTAGCGATTCAATCCACAAATAAGTCATTTAATAAATTGCGACTTTCGGGACTAACTTCATAGAACTGCCAGGGCGTGATTTTCAAGCGATCGGGGGCGGTTCTAAACTTATTTAGAATTTCAAATTTCTGAAATGTGTTGGAGCTTAGCGCAATAATTCTTTTAGGTGAAACATGTTGGTGACTATGAAATAGGTATATTTGCAAACCCCGAGAGAATATGAATTTTTAGAAGCCAAAATCACTTAGCTCTGGATGGTCGTCTGGCCGTCTTCCTAATGGCCAAAAAAATTTTCTGTTCGATTCTTTAATGGGTAGATCATTGATGCTAGCGAAACGCCTCATCATGAAGCCGTTTTCATTGAATTCCCAATTTTCATTACCAAAGCTACGACTCCAGTTACCAGAATCATCGTGACACTCATAAGCGAAACGAACTGCAATACGGCTATCTGTAAACGCCCATAATTCCTTAATCAATCGGTAGTTAAGTTCTTTGGCCCATTTCCGGCAAAGAAACTCTTTTACTTGCTCTCGACCCTTAGGAAATTCAGATCGATTTCTCCAGATAGTATCGTCCGTATACACTAGAGCAACTTTCTCAGGATCACGAGTATTCCAAGCATCTTCAGCCATCCGAATCTTTTGTATCGCTGATTCTTTGGAGAAAGGGGGCAATGGTGGTTTTTGTTCCATGTGATTATCCGTAGATTGAATATTTAAGGGTGTTTGTAAAGATTCTTAAATTAAGCCTGCCATTTTGGCAATTATATTAGTCTGCTTCAAGATGGACTGAGGGCAAAGGACTTCTCCTGATAGTATTTTCTCAGTTATTGGGGCTGAAGATTTTGCATCGATTTGTGTAAATGGATTCAAATCAGTGAAATGTTCTTCAGGGCTGCTGACTTCACGGTTCTTAGCGAATAGAAAATGCATTTCAGGTAACCTTTGCAAGGATGCTGTTGGTTCACCTTCGCTTCCTCTCATTAAAATAGCGTTTGCTAAGCGGAGTTGAAAAAATTCTTTCAATTTTTCTGGGTATTCTGGATGGGTGTAGTTGGAAACTTGCCAAGGTTTCTGAAGGGTTGGGTTTATGAGTTTTGCTAGGACATGACCAGTATTGCGTAAGCCAATTTGCTCTCTGATATCTAGTAATCTCTGGAGCGCTGGCGAAATAATACTTAGGGGGCAGAAGATGGGTGTATTCAGGTTTATCAGTGAGCCAAATGTATCTGTACTTGTTAGTATTGGCCAGCCAAGAGATTCAAAAATTTCATAGCTCGTCACTCTAGACAAGTCCTTTTCTACTCCCTGTACGAGCACAGTAAAACCATAGCTAGTAAGCATACCCGCAAGAAGGGGGGTGAGATTTACTTGTTTTCTAGCGCCGTTGTAGCTTGGCAATACTACTGTTGGATGAGAGCCTACGTTGAGTAAATTCAAATGCAGTTCTAAGGCATCCATAAAGCCCATTAGCTCAGATACGGACTCACCCTTGATGCGCATAGCAATACAAAATGCACCAAGCTCAAGATCGCTTACATTGCCGTCTAGAATTTGAGCGAATACTTCTTTAGCCTGATTACGATCTAGATCGCCGGAGCCTTTGCTTCCTCGGCCAATGACCTTTAAGAATGATGTGATACTCATTGTAAGATTATGCAACTACTTCTACTTTGTTGAGGAATCTGGCAATAATTTGCTTGACTTCGGGTTTGCAGGAGCCGCAATTAGTTCCGCATTGTGTTTCAGATTGAAGTGAGTTCATAGCATCATCGAAGGAAGTTCCTGCCGACATTTTGCTTAAGCATTGCTTCATTTTGTCTGCAGACACATTAAAGCAGTTACAAATTGCTTTACTTTTAGACTTAATTTCCGTGGGGGGTTTGCTGACAGGCATCAATAAAGATCGACCAAGCGTTTTTGCATCCAAGCCGATTTCTAGGTAATCTCTTAGCCAGGCAGTACTTGCTAGGCTCTCAATGGGGCCGGTTAGCATTGCAGATAGAACCTTCTCTTGGGCTCGAACGAGCCGCACTATGCCTCTGCGCTTATCACTATAGCGCATAACAGGATTTCCAGATGCCTCATCTAATTTGAATTTCTGCATCACTTGTTTTAAAGCTTGTACTGCAAGAGATTCTAATTCTTTGAGTGGATCATCGTGGTGGGCAGCTTTGAATGAAACCCCAATGAGGTCATCATCCTGCTCCCTACCAAATAGAACACATTGGGCAGAATCGAATTCAGGCAAGATGATACGCAAACTATTTTGAATAGAAAATACTTCGTCTTTTGGAAATAAGCCAAAGGCTACTAATTGCCAAGGAAGATTTGCTGGTAGAATTTTGACAGCTGAATGTTTTAATTCTGGCTGATCGGATACTGGGTCAATCATGTTGCAAGTCAGTCCATTGACTCCACGACCTGGATTTTTACCAGCGGCACCTGAAATAAATTCAGAACCCCAGTGCATGGCAATAAATGCTTGTGAAGAGGCAATATCATCTGAGACTTTAATTGGAAAGATCTCGCTACCTCTGCGGCTAGTGACATGAACTAAATCACCGTCAGTCAAATTCATTCTGCCGGCATCTTTGGGCGATAGCTCTATACAAGGCTCTGGTGAGTGGCCATAAAGTGTTCCAATAGTTCCAGTTCTACTCATGCCATGCCATTGATCTCTGAGCCGTCCGGTATTTAAGGCAAAAGGGTAGCGAGCATCCACCAATTCTGCAGCCGCCTTATAGGGTGCTGCTATAAAGTGGGCTTTCTGATCCTTGGTGGGGAAGATGCCATTCTCATAAAGCCTTTTTTTGCCAAAGAAATCTCCTTTAGGCATAGGCCATTGTTGTGGTCCGCGCTCTTCGAGAATTTGATAGCTGAGGCCAGTAATATCGAGATCGCGACCAGTAGTGCTTGCACGATGTTCATTCCAAATATCTTCAGGTCCTGCGTAAGGAAAGAGCGTGGGAATTCCTTCTTTTCTATTACCAGGTAACAGCGCTTCTAGAGCGCGTCCAACTTCAAGAGCAATTTGCCAATCATGTTTAGCAGACTCGTAGGGACCAATTGCGGGGTTGACTTTAGAGATGCGACGCTCTGAATTGGTTACTGTCCCCACTTTTTCTGCCCAGGTAGTGGCGGGTAATAAAACATCTGCATAGAGGGTGGTTGCTGTATGTGCGTATGCTTCTTGTACCACAACAAATTTTGCTTTGCTTAGTCCTTCATGAACCGCATTAAGATCAGGCATAGATTGTGCAGGGTTTGTACAGACAATCCAAATAGCTTTCAGTTTTTCTGTGCGCAATGCTTCAAACATGGGGATGGCGCTAAGACCTGGCTTCTCAGGAACTGAGTGAACTCCCCATAAGCTAGCAATTTCGGCACGATGCTCTGCATTGGCAAGATCGCGGTGTGCAGATAGTAAATTAGCCAAACCTCCGACCTCTCGGCCACCCATCGCATTGGGTTGCCCCGTCAAAGAGAACGGACCTGCCCCAGCTTTACCTATTTGGCCAGTCGCTAAATGTAGGTTTATTAAAGCAGCATTCTTAGCAGTACCTGATGCAGATTGATTCAGCCCCTGGCAGTACATTGATAATGTTGCCGGTGAAGTAGCAAACCATTGTGCTGCTTGGAATAAGTCCTTTTCGTTGATGCCACAGGTCTGGCTTACTACCTTAGGGGTAAAATCCCTTACCAGATCACGCAGGGCATCAAAACCCACTGTAAATGAGTTGATATACGACTCATCAACCCATTTCTCCCAGAGCATGATGTAAAGCATGCCGTGGTAGAGGGCTACATCAGTGCCTGGCTGAATTTGTAAATAAAGATCTGCCTCTTTTGCGGTATCCGTCTTTCTAGGATCAACAACAATGACTTTGAGTTCGGGATTATTTTTACGTGCATCCTCAAGGCGCCGATACAAAACCGGATGGGCAAAAGCTGTATTCGATCCTGTAATAAAAATGGTGGACGCAGAATCAATATCCTCATAGCAGCAGGGCGGCGCATCCATCCCCAAAGTTTGCTTGTAGCCAGCTACTGCGCTAGACATGCATAGGCGTGAATTGGTATCAATGTTGTTTGTTCCAATTAGCCCCTTCATTAACTTATTGAAAATGTAATAGTCTTCAGTTAGTAGCTGACCAGATACATAAATACCTACCGATTCTGGGCCATGCTCTTGAATAATGTTGGCAAATTTTTTGGCAATAGTTTGAATTGCTTCAGACCAAGAAACATCTTTAGGTTCTTCACCTCTCGCTTTACGGATTGCTGGAAAACCCAGTCGGGCTTGCATTTGAAGGCTTGGGTTTGCAGTTAGATGAAGGGTGGAGCCTTTGCTGCAAAGTCTACCAAAGTTTGCGGGGTGGTCGGGGTCGCCACGAACCCCAGTTACCTCAATCTTCCCATTGCTTGCTACCTTAGTTTCAATAATGACGCCACAGCCAACACCACAATAGCAACAGGTACTTTTAACTTCAGCCATAAGGGATTTGTAATTCCTCACGGCTTAACCAAACCACACCAGACTCGATTTTGACTGCAAAAGATTTCGCGCAACCTTCATCAGGGGCAACAGCGCAACCAGTGGAAAGATCTATATTCCAAGAGTGTAGGGGACAAGTTACGGATTTACCATGAACAATACCCTGTGAAAGAGGACCACCCTTATGCGGACACTTATCTAATAAGGCAAATACTTCATCTTCCGAATTTCTGAAAATAGCAATTTGTCCAGCGGGCGCCTGAATAATGCGAGAACCTAATACGGGAATTTCACCAACCGTTATGATTTTTTTCCACAGATCAAGTTGGGAAGTACTAGACATTTCCAACCTCGACAATTGGAATAGTTTTAAATTGCCGAACATCCACACCCGCACGTTCAAATTCTTTCCAAGGATCTGGGGCATCTTTTAGATCAAAAAGCAGTCTTTCATAGAGTGCTTTACGACTTTCAGCATCATTGACAATTTTTTGCTTTATATATTCCATGCCCACTCGTGCCAAATAGTGAACGGTGCGATCTAGATACCAGGCCTCTTCTCGATATAACTGCAAGAATGCACCTGAATATTCCCGAACTTCCTCATCAGTCTTAACTTTGCAGAGGAATTCAGCCACTTCCGTTTTAATACCGCCGTTACCTCCAATATAGAGCTCCCAGCCAGACTCAACACCGATGATACCGACGTCTTTAATGCCGGCTTCCGCGCAGTTTCTTGGGCAACCTGATACCGCTAGTTTTACTTTGTGAGGTGCGTACATACCAAACAGCATACGCTCGAGATCGACGCCCATCTTCATTGAAGACTGCGTACCAAAGCGGCAATGTTCGTCACCAACACATGTTTTTACTGTGCGTATAGATTTACCGTAGGCATGCCCAGAAGGCATATCCAACTCTTTCCAAACAGCAGGCAAATCATCTTTCTTAATACCGAGTAAATCGATGCGCTGTCCACCAGTAACCTTGACTGTGGGGACTTTATATTTTTCGGCAACGTCAGCTATGCGCCGCAATTCTGCTGGCGTTGTCAGACCGCCAAACATCCTTGGAATGACAGAGTAAGTGCCATCTTTTTGAATATTCGCATGTGCGCGCTCGTTAATGAAGCGGGACTGCGGATCATCTTTTGCCTCATGCGGCCAAGTAGAAATCAGGTAGTAGTTGAGGGCAGGACGACAAGTGGCACAACCGTTAGGCGTTCTCCAGCTCAGTTCAGTTCGAACTTGTTCTTGGGAAATCAGGTGACTAGAGCGTATTACTTGACGGATTTCATCATGGGAAAAATCTGTACATCCACAAACAGCTTTTTTTCTTGGCGTGGCTGAATAATCAGATCCCAAAACATTCATTAAGATTTGTTCAACTAATCCTGTACAGGATCCACAAGAGCTACTTGCCTTGGTACATTTTTTCACTTCGTCTAGCGTAAACAAGCCCTGATCTCGAATGGCTCCAACGATGACACCTTTCGAAATACCATTACATCCACAAACCTCATCACTATCTCGCATACCAGCAGCTTTATCATGGCCCTGGTGACCGACATCTCCAATATTCGTCTCACCAAACATGAGCGAATCACGAATTTGCGCAACATTTTGGGCATCGCGCATGAGTTTAAAATACCAAGTACTATCCGCCGTATCGCCAAACATACAAGCCCCAACTAAGCGATCATTCGCGATTACGAGTTTTTTATAAACCCCTCCAATTGGATCAGCAAGGGTAATTTCCTCAGTTCCTTCACCACCTATAAAATTCCCTGCAGAAAACAAATCTACACCCGTCACTTTCAATTTTGTTGATGTGACTGACCCCTTGTAATGCAAAGATCCCAACTGCGCTAAATGATTGGCGCAAACCTTGGCTTGCTCAAAAAGAGGTGCGACTAGCCCGTATGCAATACCTCGGTGGCTAGCACATTCCCCTACAGCGTAAATTTTAGGATCAAAAGTTTGCATCGTATCACTCACTACAATGCCACGTTGGCAGTGTAATCCCGCAGATTCGGCCAAGGCTATATTAGGCTTAATCCCAGCGGCCATAACAACTAAATCAGCAGCCACTTCTAAACCACCCTTAAGGCGAACTCTTGCTACTCGATCATTATTCGTATTAGGAATAATGGCTTCAGTCTGAGCTCCTAATAAAAACTTAAGACCTTTTTTCTCTAAAGACTTTTGTAGTAAATCTGCCGCAGTTTGATCTAACTGGCGTTCCATTAACCATGGGGCTAGGTGAACTACAGTTACATTCATCCCCCTTGTTACTAAACCATTAGCTGCCTCTAAGCCAAGCAAACCACCACCAATTACAACAGCATGGGCATATTTACTCGCTACTGAAATCATTTCATTGGTATCTTGGATATCTCGGTATGCAATCACGCCAGGCAAATCGTTCCCAGGGACTGGCAGTATAAACGGCATAGAGCCGGTGGCAAGCAACAGGCGATCATACGATTCTTGCGTACCATCATCAGCAATAACGTATCGCTCTTGACGGTTGATTTGTACCACTTTTTTGCCTAGATGCAAGCGAATATGATTATTCTCATACCAGTCCAAATCATTGAGGATGATTTGTTCCATAGTCTGCTCCCCAGAAAGAACTGGTGATAATAAGATCCGATTGTAATTTGGATGTGGCTCAGCTCCAAATATACAAATGTCATAGAGCCCAGTTGATAATTTCAAGAGCTCTTCAATCGCTCGCACACCCGCCATGCCATTTCCGACCATGACTAACTTCAATTTTTTCATACTTTAATTTTGAAACTTTCTGCATATGCTTTAGGGTTTTGACCATTCCAAACTTTATCGTCAAAAAACTTACTAGACCGCATTTCACTCTTTGGTATAGACGTTTTAGTTGCAGTCGCGGCATCTTTATAGATTTGGATATTGTTCACTTTTTTAGCAATCGCTAGATAGTCTGGATCCTCTTTGATAAGTCCCCAACGTTTATGTTGTGTCATAAACCAAATACCATCGGACAAATACGGAAAATTAACGGCACCGTCATTATAAAAACGCATTGGATCTGCGTCATCCCAAGTCTTGCCAATGCCGTTAGAATAACGACCTAACATCCGGTCACGGATAACGTTTACGTCTGTATTAACAAATGAGGGCACACTCACGACTTCAGCAGTTTCATTTTTATTTTTGGTAGACGAGTCAATATATTTAGAGGCCTCTAAAATTGCCGACACTACAGCTCGGCAAGTGTTGGGATTCTTTTTGACAAAATCAGCAGTCGCACCCAAAACTTTTTCTGGATGATCTTTCCAAATTGCCTGGGTTGTGGTTGCCGTAAAACCAACACCATCAACGATGGCTCTGGCATTCCATGGCTCTCCCACGCAATAACCATCCATATTTCCGCTACGCATATTCGCCACCATCTGGGGCGGTGGAACTGTAATGACTTTGACGTCTTTAAATGGGTTAATGCCGTAATGAGCTAGCCAGTAATAAAGCCACATGGCATGCGTACCAGTTGGAAATGTTTGTGCGAAGGTATATTCACGTTTTTCTTTATCAATTAATGTTTTTAGCTTTTCACCATCCGTTACACCTTTTTGAAAAAGTGCTTTAGATAAAGTAATCGCTTGACCATTATTGTTTAATGTCATCAACAAAGACATATCTTTTTGTTGTCCACCAACACCCATTTGTAAGCCATAAATAAGACCGTACAATATATGTGATAGATCGTTTTCGCCGTTGACTAACTTATCGCGAATCGCAGCCCAAGAAGCCTCCTTGGTTGGAATAATCTTTACGCCATACTTTTTATCTAATCCTAAGTGGCTTGCCATAACGACAGATGAACAGTCTGTTAATGCAATAAAACTGACCTTTACATCCGTTTTCTCAGGGGCATCTGAACCAGCCGCCCAAGCACCTGCTTTAACTATAGGATCAACTAGACTCATCAAACTGACCGCCCCTAGGGATTTGACCATCGATCTTTTCGATTGACTAGATGGATGATTCAAGATACTTTTATTAGTCAAACTGCTTGGCAATTTATTATTAGGCATTTTTTTCTCCCAAATGAACATGACTTAACATTAAGGACATTTCTTAGTAAAATAATAAAAAACCTCCCTGTAATGGTGCCTTGATCTTAATCGCACCAAATTAGTGCTCAAGGGGGTTTTTTTATCTCGATTGCTTGCAAAAATGTATTAATGAGATCTGCCTTAACCAACAAAAACGAATCACATCCACTTCTAATATTTAATCCTGGAGTTTATTTGGTCGGCGCTGGCCCGGGTGCTGCAGACCTTATTACTGTTCGTGGTGCAAAAATATTAGAGCAGGCTGATATTGTTTTTCATGATGCATTGGTCGAGCCTGAAATGTTAGCTTTATGTCCTCAAGCTATTCTGATCCCTGTCGGAAAGCGTTGTGGAAAATTATCATCGATACAGGGATTCATTAATAAGCGTTTAGTAGATGCTGCCCATAAGTACCCAATTGTCGTTCGCTTAAAAGGTGGTGATCCGATGATGTTTGGCAGAGCTGATGAAGAAATTACTGCACTTAAGTCCGCTGGAATCGAGGTTACTGTAGTGCCCGGCATTACTTCAGCCCTAGCTGCCGCATCGACAATTCAGCATTCTCTTAGCTTAAGAGGCGTTTCTAGAAGCGTTGCTTTTGTAACCCTAGCGCAAGGGAAGGAATTGAGCATAAATTCCTCATCAACCCAGATGCCTTCTGCTGATACCTTGGTCTATTACATGGGGCGTAAGCATGCCGTGAAAATTGCAAGGAGCCTTATTGAAAGTGGAGATAAAAAAGTAGGCACTCCAGTACATATATTAGAAGCTGTTAGTACCAGTCGTGAAAGACATTGCTATTTAACCCTAGAAGAACTTGCTAATGGAGAGGCAAATTCCTGGTTTAATCCAGATTCACCAGCAATGATCATGATTGGAGATGCTTTAGCCCAGCGACCTATTAGCAAACTCGATAATCGATTGCAGGACTCCGAGGTCTTCACCAACAGCAGGCGTTCTGCTTAGGTGGATTTCTGGGAAACGATTTTTACAAGCATCTAAAAGAACTGGAAAGTCATTCCTCAAGTGGCCCCCTTGGCCAAAAAAAACTGGAACGATCGTAATATCTTTGCAACCCTTTTTTATCAGCGATTCAACTGCGCCATCAAGACTAGGTTCCATGAGTTCTAAAAATGCCAGCTCAACCAACGTATCTTTTTGTTGATTTTTCCACATTGAGGAAAGCAAATCAAAAGGCTCTCTCCAGCGTTTATCGCGCGCACCGTGACCAAAGAAAATAACTCCATTCATTTTTAAATTTTACATTGAATAAGTAAACATAGTCATACGACTAGGCTTATGCCTAGCCTTTTACTTTAAAAACTATGTCCGATTGAAATATGGGCTAATACAAGGATTGCTTATTAGTTGATAATTTATAAATTAATCGAATCACGAAGTAATGATAAGATAATGTAACTCTCTTTAATGGTTTCACTTTACTGATATCAGTCCAATCAAGCTAAATAGGCCCTGTTGATTAGAAGTAAAGAAAGATAGTTAATAAAAAAATATCAATATAGATGTTTAATAAATAAGACGGAGATAAAAATGGAAGTTGATATGACAGTGCAGGGATTCGATAGGATCGTCCCTAAAGAGTCGTCTTTGAGACTGATTGCTGATAGCGTAAGCTTTGGTGAGGGACCAGTCTGGAATAAAAGAACACAAGAGCTTTTTTGGGTCAATATTGTTGGTGATAGTATTTGGAAATGGAAAGAGGGTGTTGGTAAGACTCAAGTTATGAATCCTAGTTACAAGGCCGATGGTATGACCTTTGATCAAGAAGGTCGGCTAGTAGTTGCTGGCTGGTCTTGGCGTCGAGTATGGCGCTTAGAGCATGATGGTTCCATAACCACCTTATGCTCAGAGTTTGATGGAAAAACTTTGAATAGTCCAAACGATATTGTTGTTAAATCGGATGGCTCAATTTATTTTACCGATCCTACGGGTGGCTTGTATAACGTGGAAATGCATGGGAATGATATCCAGCGTTACATAGACTATAACGGTGTTTACCGCATTTCACCAGATGGCAATACAACCCTTGTAACAAAAGATTTTACCTACCCTAATGGATTAGCATTTAACGCTGATGAGTCTTTACTGTACATCAATGACTCACGTGATGATTTAATTAATGTGTTCGATGTTAACGTAGATGGAAGTATTAAAAATGGCCGTTTATTTTATAAACTCATTGGTCGTGAGCCTGGCGTTGCTGATGGAATGAAGGTGGATATTGAGGGAAATGTTTATTGCACAGGACCCGCTGGAATTCATGTAATTTCTCCTAAAGGTGATCTTCTTGGACGAATTAATATTCCAGGACATTCCACCAACTTATGTTTTGGAGATCATGATTGGAAGGGACTTTATGTCACTACCTATGATTCTGTATTCAAAGTTCGGATTGGCGTGGCTGGTATTGCTGTTTGGTAAAAAGGAAAAATAATGACATGGAATTTTGAAAAAGTTTATGGTGGCTCCAGCCGACCTTTAGGCGGTTTAGCTTGGGACGGTCAAAGGATGTTAGTGACTGATATTAATGATGGTACTTTAATTGCTTTTGATCCTATCAACAATAAGTCAGAAGTAATTCGAAGGCACTTGAATCGTGTAAATGGGATTGCCTTTGGAGATGATGGTGCTTTATATGGATGTCAAGAAGGTTCCAGGCGAGTCATCCGGATGCTTGACGATGGATCCGCTACCATTACCACAACCCAGATTCATGGGGAAACTCATAATCATCCGCATTTATTGGTGGTGGATAAAAAAGGCGCCATTTGGTTTAGCGATATTTATCAGGCTGTAAAAGCATCTGGCCCACAAATATTCCCTTATTTGAATCATCAATCTATTCTTAAGTTAACTCGTGAGTCAAGACCGCGAGCTCATTGGCATATTGATCGAGTGACGATTGATACGATTTCCCCAACAGGATTAGCTTTATCTGTAGATGAAAAGACTCTTTATGTCTCAGAGAATAATCTAGAGCATGATGGTATTCGGGAGCTACGTGCTTATCCAATACTAGAAAATGGTCAATTAGGCTTATATCGCGTCTTACATTCTTTTGGAAAAGATAGCTATGGTGTGCATCGAGGTATTACTGGAATGTGCGTTGACCAATCTGGAAATATATTTGCTTGTGCCGGATCTTTACAAAACGGCCCTGGACCAATGATTTATATTTTTTCTCCGCAAGGAGTCGTATTGGGTGCTCATCCATTTCCTGTCGATATGCCAATAAATTGTGCATTTGGAGATGAGGATCAAAAAACACTTTATGTGTCTTGTTCTAACGGAGAGTTATATAGAGTTAAGTCAACACAATATAAGGGACATATTCTTCATACTAAAAAATCAAAGTAATTTTTTTAACCTATTGAATCATTTAAATTAAAAAGGGGCTTAATTAGAATGATGCAACTTAAATTACCCAATTATTTTTTTCGAGCTGATAAGTTAGCAAGCTTAATTTGTATTGCAGTACTTTCGTGCTTTGCTATAGTCTCTTTTGCACAAAATTATCCCACGCGCCCTATAAAAATTGTTGTTCCATACCCAGCAGGTGCGGTTGGTGACACCATGATTCGAATCGTTACACAAAGACTATCCGAAAAATACAAACAAGGATTTGTGATTGAAAACAAGAGTGGTGGTGGTGGAATGGTGGCTGCAGAGGGTGTAGCAGCAAGTCCGGCGGATGGCTACATGTTACTATTTAATGGTCCTAATCATGTAACAAACTTAGGGCTTTACAAAAAAGTTCCTTATGATCCAGTGAATGATTTTGAAGCGATTAGTTACGTTGCTTATTCTCAAACAATATTAGTAGTTCATCCTAAAACAGGGATTAAAACTGTTCAGCAGTTAATTGATGCAGCCAAAAAAAATCCCATGGTTCTAAATTATGGATCTTCAGGTAATGGTACTGGTTCAGCTTTAAAAATGCAGATGTTGATGCGAGTTACAGGAATACAAATGACACATATTCCTTATCGTGGATCTTCTCAAGCTATAGTTGCTCAAGCATCAGGGGAAATAGATGCTTTCTTTGCATCTACTCCAGTTGCTCTTGAGCTTATTCGAAGTGGTAAGTTGATTCCATTGATGGTCAATGGTACACAGCGATATCCAGGGTTGCCCGATGTCCCAACCTCAAAAGAGTTGGCTCTTCAGGACTCCGATGTAGAGGTATGGTTTGGTTTATTTGCCCCTAAAAAAACACCACAAACAGTTGTAAAGATGCTTTCTGATGATATTCAACGAGTTTTAAAGGAACCGGCAGTTGCTGAAAAATTTAGCATTGTGGGACTAACCGTGGTCGGATCAAATTCAGCGGACTTTGATAGTTTTGTTAGGAGTGAAGCAATTCGTTGGCCAAAACTCATTCAAGAGTTTGGAATCAAAGCTGAATAAATTAATAATATAAAGGTATTTTATGGCATATATTCCCTATCCAGAAGATTTAAACCATCCAGATATTAGAGATTTGGCTAACCAAATTAAAGCTGAGCGAGGGGGACGGGTAAATAATTTATACCGTATGCTTCTTAATAGCCCACCAATAGCAAGTGGCTGGCTGCATTTGTTAACAGCTATTCGCCAGCAATCGATATTATCTGGTAAATATCGTGAAATGACTATTTTACGTATTGCTTTAGTAAATCGTGCTGATTTTGAATTTACTGCACACGTACCCTTTGCCTTAAAAGAGGGCATGAGCCAGCTTCAAATAGATCAAGTAAATGATTGGAAAAACTCTTTAGAGTTTTCAGAGGTCGAGCAAGCTGTTTTAGCATACTCCGATGCAATGACGTTGGAAGTGCAAGTTAGCACAGAGATATTTGATAGATTACGCCCTCATTTCAATACTAGAGAAATTACTGAGCTAACAGCTACGATTGCATCTTACAACATGGTTTCTCGATTTTTGTCAGCTTTAAATGTGGACCACCAAGAAGCTCTTAAATTAGTTTAACCTTTTAGCTATTAAGGATTTTTCATGAGCATCCAAAAACACATGAGTCCATTGGAAGTAATTCGTTTATATCCCTGCCATGGTTCAACCTTAACTTCTTTATTGCAAAGTCGTTTAAATCGAGATGAAAATCGCCCCCTTATTATTTTTAATGAAAAAACAATAAGTTGGAAAGAATTTGCTGAAACCAAGAATAAATTGGCTCAGATGCTCCTCTATAAGGGGGTCAAGCGTGGTGATCGAATTGCAATTATGGCGCATAACCATGAGACACATGTTTTATTGCTATTTGCTTTAGCGAGAATTGGGGCGATTATGGTGCCAGTGAATCCCGAATTTGGAGTTCAGGAAGCCAAATATGTACTAAATCATTCTGGTGCTTCAGGGATATTTTGTTCGGCATTAACTTACCCAACTATAAAACAAGCTATTCAAGAATTTCATAAAGAGCCATGGTTTTTTTCAATGGATGGCGAGATTGATCAAGTGCCCCAAATGGTGCAAAGTATTTCTCAGGTTGAAAAAATAGAATTGCCAGAGGATGTTTTTTCTGATGATATATGTGTTTTGGTTTATTCGTCAGGTACAACAGGATTTCCTAAAGGGGTAATGCACAGCCAGAGAAATCTTGTCTTGTGTTCTGAAAGACAAATTGTGCGAGTTGAGTTACAACCAGATGATCGCTGTATGTGCGTACTTCCTATGTTTCATGTTAATGCTTTATTTTATTCGATATTAGGTACTGTTGCCGCGGGTTGTTGTTTAGTAATTGTTGGTAAATTTAGTGCATCTAAATTTTGGGAAATAGTTGCTAAAACGGGTACTACCCAAGTTAATTTACTAATGGCTATTACAACAATATTAGCTCGAAGGTCAAGGGAGGAATTTGTTCCAGGCGTGAAACTGCGCTGTGTTAGTGGATCTCCTTTTACGAAAGAGACCATGGACGTTTTTTTAAATGAGTTTGGGGTAAAACGTGTTATTGAAGGATTTGGAATGACCGAAATTCCAGGGGCATTTAGTAATCCATATAATGGCCCACATCGTTTGGCTTCGATGGGTTGGCCTGGTAAGCACCCGGATCCAGATATGGTATGGACACAGGCTAGAGTAGTAGATGATGAGGGTAAAGATTTGGCAAATGGCTCCACAGGGGAGTTAGTAGTTAAGATACCAACGATGATGAAAGGTTATTTTAATGATCCGATACAAACAGCTGATGCATTTAGAGATGGTTGGTTTTTGACTGGAGATTTAGTGTATCGGAATGAAGAAGGTTGTTTCTTTTTTGTGGCAAGAAAAAAAGATATTATTCGCCGTCGTGGAGAAAATATTGCGGGTGCAGAATTAGATCGTATTATTAGCCTGCATCCAAATGTACTTGAGGTGGCAACAATTGCCACTGACTCTGAACTTGGAGAGGATGAGATTATGGCTGTAGTAGTTCCTAATCCTAGCGCCAATATCGTAGAAGAAGATATTCGTATTTGGTGTGCTGAGCGTTTGGCAGCTCACAAAATTCCTCGTTTTGTTGTCTTTGTGGGCGAGTTACCCCACACACCGACTCATAAGGTTGCTAAATTTATACTAAAAAAAGATTCTTCACTACGAGCAAGGGCTATTGATTTTCAGGATGTAAAGGTTGTTAATTCAGAGGGAAGATAAGTGATGATAAAGATATCTCGAATTTCTATAAGGTTCTTAACTTGGTTTGTGTGGAGTTCTGTTTTTTTTGGGATATTTTTTTGTCAGGTAACAGTTGCTCAATCAAATAATGATTACCCCAAAAAGCCTATTAGAATTATTGTGTCATTTGCCCCTGGTGGGGGTACAGACATAATTGCTCGAATACTGTCAGTTAAGCTGACTGAAATATTGAAGCAACCTGTTTATATTGAAAATAAAGTCGGGGCATCAGCAAATATTGGTACTCAATATGTTGCTAATGCTACCCCCGATGGCTATACCTACTTATTTACTTCTTCAGCGTATATAGTTAACTTTAGTTTGCAAAAAAAGCTTGCAGGTTATGATCCAATTAAAGATTTCACACCGATAATAATCGCAGCTTCACAGCCCATTGCAATTGTTGTTAATAATAAATTCGAAGCTAAGAATATCCAGGACCTAAAAAATTTAGCTGTAAAGAGTTCGCTATCATTTGCATCTGCCGGGGTCGGCACTCAACCACATATTACTTGTGATGGATTATTTAATAGTATTTGGAAAAGCGATGCTATCCATATACCGTATAAGGGTGCAGGGCCAGCCTTGTCCGCATTAATAGGAGGTGAGATTCCTGTTTTTTGTGGCACAACAGGCGCGGTTAGTCAGTATTTGAAGCAGGGACTTATTCGTGCTTTAGCTATATCAAGTGAGAAGCGATTAGTGACGATGCCGGATATCCCAACCTTATCAGAATTAGGGTCTGCGCAATTAAGAAATGATGTTTGGCAAGGAATGTTTGCGCCAGCTAAAACCCCCAAATATATGGTTGAGAAAATGAATATGGCAATGAGTCAAGTCTTAGGGAGTGAAGATATACAAGAGAAATTTAAAGGCTTAGATTTAATTATTGTGGGGGGCTCAATCTCTCAAACTGTTGAATATATTCAGTCTGAGTTAAACCGTTGGGATGCTGTTTTTAAATACAATGCTAGCCATAAGAATTGATTTTATTAACAAGAGATTAATTTGATGAGTTTAGATACATTTAAAGTAATTCGTCGGCTTGTAACAGCAAATGATTCCGAGGGTTTGTCATATGTTTTGTTAGATGGTCCTTCACCAAAAATTCATCAAAGAGAAACTGGACCAGTTCGTGGGCATACAGATCTGTGGGTTTGGAATGAAACGCCACTTCCCTTAGGAGGCTTAGAAGATGCTAGTGAATTTCCATATGATTTTCCAGGATCGGAAAATGGTGGTCATTTACGTGCTGTTCAGTCAAGATCTAAGCCAAATTCGTATGACATCTCAAAAGATCTCGCGATCGTTCCGGAACATCCAATTAAAGTGATGGCGAATGGCAGGAGATGGGATCGTGGCGGAAGTAGTACGTTTGTCGGGGCGATGCACAAAACTCAGACGATTGATTACGCCATACTAGTAGAGGGTGAGCGAGTGTTACAGTTGGATGACCGTGAGATTCGTTGGCAACCGGGAGATGTTGTCATTGATTTGGGTGGATGGCATCGATGGAATAGTCCAAATGAAGACGGTATTGTCGTATTTGATATGATTACTGCACAATTTATTGATGGTCCTGATGGTTTGATTCAAGGCAATGATAAAGTTTTGGTGGGTTTGCCTGAGTACCCTTTGCCATTTGGTGTGGAGCCAACTCGTCGCATCGTTGTTGGAGATTGCCAACCAGGACTATCTAAAGTCATTAGTGATGGATTTCCTCCAGAAATTTATTTAGATCCTGCTCGTCCTGGATATGCATCAAGTAAATTATGGGTTGTTGATAGTTTTCCTGCAAAACTTGTTTTTGAAACAATACATTTACCCTACATAATGGTTCCTCCCAAAGGTGGGTCACTCTGCCGAATGTTAACTCTACCACCCGATAAATCATGGCAGGGAAGGATTACGTCTGAGGATGTTCGTAATTTCTATAAGGATATGAACGCACCATTTGCCTCTACTTATAGTAATGGCGGTCGACACCCTTATATGCAAAAGACTGACACAATCGACTATTGCGTGATTATTCGTGGCGAAGTAACTCTTATTCTAGATAAAGAAGAACGTAAAGTTGCTGCTGGGGATGTTGTCATTATAAGAGGGGCAAATCATGCTTGGAGTAATAATACTGATGCGCCTGTAGTGATAGCAATTGCATCTCACGATGCTCAACCAGAAAGCTGACTTGAGCTAATTATTAGTACCACTTTGTCAGAGAATTTTTTTGATAACATATATCAAAAAAGAATTAAGAATATCGAAGGGGCAATGCGTTAAAAAAGAACAAATTTATCAAGTGTGCGATTGAATATAGCCCTTAAACTTTTTAAAAAAATAAAGGTTCTGGTTGAGTAAGAAAGTACTGGGCACTTAAAAAGATTTTTAACTAGATAATCAACTTAAGTCATTGATTTATATAGAATTAAATGTGTGATTTGAATTGGCGACCAAAAGCTTAAAAGAAATCACTCCGCTTGAAAATTACATATAAATCAATGCTTTATGGCCGAATATCCGTGGTGTGCGATTGATTGTGCGATTAGTTTTTGATTAGAGTGGGGCTAAGCGTTGCTTAAAGTAACGCTTGCAAAACTGAAACAGTAAATGATCACCATATTTTTTTATTGTGTTTACTGCATAGGTAAAGCACTAACTTCATTAGCGATTTTTCCCCAACGAACCACCTCAGATGAAATGAAGTCTGATGCTTGCTTTGGGGTGCCACCCAACATCACGAAATCATTTTGCTCTAACTTTTCGATAACCTCTGGAGATTTAAGGGCTTGGTTTAAGGCTTGGTTTAATTTTTGAATAATTGCTAGGGGTGTTTTTGCAGGCGCAAAAAATCCTTGCCAAATATCATCTTTCATTTCAGGTAATCCAAGTTCTATGACAGTTGGTGTATCAGGAAAATTAGCAACACGTGCATCGCTAGTAACTAACAAGACTTGTAACTTACCTTGCTTCACAAACTGTGTAATACCTACAGGCGCCCCACAATAAATAGGGACTTCGCCACCGACAAGTCCTGTGATTGCTGGTGAAATTCCCTTATAGGGAATATGTGGAATATTTAATTTCCATAGACCATTAAAGATTCGTTCACAGGCAACATGAGGCTGTGTTCCAGCGCCGGCAGAGGCAAAAGATAATTTTTGCTTAATTGCTATTTCTTTAAGTTGATTAAAATTTTTAATACCCAATGCTTGATTTACAACAATAACCATTGGTTGGGTAGCGCCAATCACAATTGGTGTGAAATCTTTTTCCGGATGATAGGTCGCTGTTGTTGCATTTAACGCTGGATTAACAACAATGGCAGATGAACCCGCTAAGATCGTGTATCCATCAGGGGCGGAACTTGCAACAAACTGGGTACCAATTTGTGCACCAGCTCCTGGCCTATTTTCTATTAAGACAGATTGATTGAGAATTGTACTCAGTTTTTGAGATAACACCCTGGCGGCTGTGTCACCCGCGCCACCAGCCGCAAAAGGAACAATGATCCGAATTGGTTTATTAGGGTAGGGAACATTCGATTGGGAGAAGGAATTGGTAGAAAACAATAAAAAAATACTTAAAAAACTATTTAAAAATTTGCTCATTTTGCAATCTTTCAAAGTAAATCTTAGTTATAAAAATTTTATTTGCCTATTTTATCTTTAGAATTAGTCTAATCGAAACTCACCAAAAAATTCCTAATACTAGGGTATCTCCCAATAAAATGGATACTGTTTTTTCTTGAGCATAGCTTCATAATAGAAAAAATTTATAAATAATAAGGAGACAATTCATGAGTAAAACTATTTTGACTTGTGCCATTACTGGAAGCTTGACAAGACCAGATATGACACCTTACTTGCCTATTACGCCAGCACAAATTGCGGAGTCTGCATTAAGAGCTGCGGATGCAGGTGCTGCAGTCGTACATTTGCACGTTCGCAATCCTGAAAATGGAACACCGTCAATGGAACTGGATCACTATACAGAAGTTTTACATTTAATTAAGGCACGTAATAGAGAGCTTGTGATTAACTTAACCACTGGCGTTGGTGCACGATTTATTCCTTCAGCGGATGATCCGAAAGTGTTCGCTCCGGGAACGAGTTTATGCCATCCCCTTAGACGAGTTGAACACATTACAGCCTTAAAACCAGACATTTGTTCCTTGGATTTAAATACAATGAATACGGTGAATGAAATTGCAGTGAACACGCCCGCTTCAGTTCGTGTCATGGCAAAAGTGATTCGCGATGCAGGAGTGATGCCTGAGCTAGAAATTTTTGATACAGGCGATTTAAACCTAGCTAAAGACTTAATGAAAGAAGGTACGCTTGAAGGTCCTGGCCTATTTACCTTTGTATTGGGCGTGAAATACGCCCTTAATTCAAACCCGCAAACACTTATGTATATGCGTAATGAATTACCACATGGTGCTAAATGGGCAGCATTTGGTATCAGTCGCGCCGCCTTTCCCATCGTTGCCCAATCTTTACTCTTAGGTGGTGGTGTGCGCGTAGGGCTTGAAGATAATATTTATATGTCTAAAGGAGTTTTATGTGAAAGTAACGCGCAGCAAGTAGAACGTGCTAAACGAATTGTGGAAGATTTAGGTGGGGAATTAGCCACCTCAAATGATGCGAGAGAAATACTCAAACTGAAACCTACTAATTAAAAATCTAACTGCAATACAAGCTACTTAGCATTGTTCCTAATTGCGTAAATACCTTTTAAAACGCGACTACATTTGTAAAAAAGGGAATATATTTCTAAAGATATATATCTGAACATAATTTGAAACTAGTGGCGCGGAGTCCTGCTAATAAAAATACATAGCCAATGAAGGGACAATTACAATTCAACTAAACTACTCTGATCGTTCTCAAAAAATACTCTAATAAAAGAAGAGGTGGATATGAACTCAAAACTCATTAAAAATATATTTAGTCCTACCCGTTTTATGAAGTTATTTACCCTTATTGTTTGCCTCAGTCCAAGCTTTTTTGTGTTTGCACAGATTGATTTTCCTAAGCAAAAGCCAATTACTATTATTGTGGCTACTGGTCCTGGAAGCTCTACAGATGTGATAGCTAGAATTGTCGCTGCTAGGCTTACCGAGAATTTGGGTTGGAATGTTGTTGTTGAGAATAAGCTAGGAGCCAGCGGTAATATTGCGTGTGTTTATGTAAAAAGATCTAACCCGGATGGTTATTCAATATTAGCCCATAGCGTATCATTTGCCATTAATCCTAGTATTTACAAAAATGCTGGCTATGATGCAATCAATGATTTTGATCCAATCGCTCTTGGTGCAAGCTCACCGAATATGATTGGACTGAATATGTCTATTCCAGTAAATAATCTAAAAGAGCTTGTTGCATATGGCAAAAAAGAACAGTTAAGTTATGCCTCATCCGGTATAGGAACTACGACACATTTAATAATAGAAAGATTCAAAAACATTACGAATTCTGACTTTGTTCATGCACCATATCAGCCAGCTCAAGCTGTTGGATCGACAGTCGCAGGTCATACGCAAATATCAAGCACGTCAATGCCTCCATCTGTGCCATTTATAAAAGCTGGTAAGTTAAAAGCATTGGCAGTCACAAGTGCACAGCGCTCTTCTGCACTTCCAGATGTTCCAACTATGGCAGAACAAGGGTTCCCTGAATTTGATGATACAACGTGGTTTGGTTTTTTTGCTGCAACGAAAACACCACCAGAAATTATTAATAAGTTAAATGCTGAAATTAACCGAGCAATTGACTCAAAATCTGTAAAAGATAAATTAACTGGTTTGGGACTTGATACTAAGTTGTTGTCAGCAAATGAATTTAGACAATACGTAAAAGCAGAAGTTCCTAAATGGGCAAGGATTGTTAAAGAGTCAGGCGCTACTGCCGATTAAGAGTTTTTTTTATTCTTTAAAAAAGCTAGATGTGGATATTTTTCAGTTAGCAGTGATCCAGGATAATAAGTTTTTTTAAAGACAGGGTGAGCTTGTATGTTTTCTAGCCATGCGCTAATGAGTGGCTTATCTGCCCATGTGTGACTCAGATTAATGTCGTCCATTCTAACAATCACTGGCATGATAGCGATATCTACAAGACTGATTTTGCTGCCCATTATCCAAGGACCATTGTATAGAGTAATCCAATCATTCATCCTTATTACGGCTCGGTTGAGCTTTTCTAATGCTTGATCCATCTCAGCCTTAGGAAAACCAGTTCTTCCCATACTTAATAAAAATTCTTTTCGTAGAGGTTTTGAATTCGCTAGTGAGGTGAATTCTTCCGCAGACATTTTTTGAAAGTGAGGTAAGAATGCCAAATTGTATGAAGGAACACGAATTGCAGGAGCAGGTATTTCGTCAACATACCGCATCATCCAACGCATTAACGCTTTTTTTTCTGGGGCCATTGGAGTGAAACAGATCACATCATTTGCAATCTCATCAAGGTATTCCATGATCACTGTGGAGTCGAGAATCGGATGTTTTTGATGAAGTAAGGCTGGTACTACGCCATTAGGATTAATGGCCAAATATTCAGACTTTAATTGATCTCCAGAAAATAGGTCAAGCTTATGTTCAATAAATGAAATATTCTTTGCATGAAGAGCAAAGCGAACGCGTTGACTGCAAGTTGATTGTGGAGCGTTATAAAGGATAAAGTCTGACATTTTTTCCTAAATTGGTAATGATGTTTAGTCCTAAAACATTTTATCTTAAAATAAAGTTGTTAATAAAGAAAAGGGTTCATCGACAAGTTGATTGGCGTATGATCAATTCTTCTAGCTATTTTTATGCTCATAAATATTGTCAAGGAGTGAAGGTGAAAGCTGCAGTAATCATACAAAAAGATCATCCTCCCATTTATGGTGATTTCAAAGAACCTATACCAGGACCTGATAAATCGATTGTGCGTGTTCAAGCTTCGTCAATTAGTCAAATAACAAAGGCAAGAGCATCAGCTACACACTATAGTTCTGATAATGAGGTTCCATTTATACCGGGATTTGATGGTGTTGGAACACTAGAAGATGGATCAAGAGTTTATTTTTTATTACCGATCAATCCATTTGGAGCCATGGCAAAATTATGTTTGGTTGATAAAAAACATTGCATACAGATACCCGAGGTTTTAGATGCTGATATGGTGGCAGCAATAGCTATTCCAGGAATGTCTTCATGGGCAGCGCTAGTTGAGCAAGCTCAGATGACTGCTGGAGAAATAGTATTAATTAATGGTGCTGGAGGTATTTCTGGACGATTGGCTATTCAAATCGCGAAGTATTTGGGAGCCAAAAAAATTATTGCGGTTGCGAGGCGATCAAGTTCATTTGATGACCTTCATTTACTTGGTGCAGATCAATGTATTTTATTGACGGAAGACTCTAGTGCAATGGAAAATTCTTTTAAATCTGTTTGTACGCAGGGCGTTAATATTGTGCTTGATTATTTATGGGGGTCTAGCGCACTATCTTTAGTTAACTCCATCGCTAAAAATAGCCCACAAGATATGTTAGTGAGATATGTTCAAATAGGATCAATCGCCGGAGCCACTATACCCTTTTCGGCCTCAGTCCTTCGTTCTAGTGGATTGAGACTTATGGGTAGTGGATTGGGAAGTCTTTCGATACCTGCAATGTTGACTTCTGTGTCTCAAGTATTAAAAAATGTACCTACCGCGGGATTAAAGATCAACATACAACAAATCCCCTTGAGCCAGGTTGAAGCTTCCTGGAATATGACTGTTTCAGATACTAGAACTGTTTTAATGATTTGATTTAAAAAAGTGTTCTTGATGTTTTGGAAAACAATCTTAAAAAAAATCGCTCTGCTTGAAAATTATATATAAATCAATGCTTTGTAGCCGAATATCCGTTGTGTGCGATTGACTGTGCAATTGGTTTTGTAATTAGAGTGGGGCTAAGCGTTACTTAAAGTAACGCTTGTGGAATGCTTTGCCGCTCGATTTAGGCTTCAATGCCTATTTGGTTTCCCTGTAAAGTAATAGTCACCTAGACTGGCGAGGTAGGACTTTCAAGCAAAGATGAAGTTTGCTTGCTATGCTGTCATGTTTCTTCAAACAGTTAAATTAATAAATGAATATCAATGCGGATTACAGTAAAAAAATCGTGATTAATCATCATGATTTGCCTTGGATTCAGAGTCCTGAATCAGGGGTGGAGCGTCGAATGCTCGAGCGCTTAGGGGGTGAGGTGGCAAAAGCAACTTCCATTGTTCGCTATCAACCAGACTCTCAATTTCAAATGCATACCCATGAATTTGGGGAGGAGATATTGGTATTGGATGGGATATTCAGTGATGAGACTGGAAATTATCCTACTGGCACATATGTGATGAATCCTCCTGGATCTTCTCATGCGCCATTTAGCGAAACTGGCTGTACTCTTTTTGTGAAGTTGCGGCATCTCGGCCCAGATCAAGTTGATCGAGAAGTTATTGATACGAAAAAAGCCCCTTGGTATCAAGGTATGGTTCCAGGTCTTCATGTTATGCCTTTAATGAAACAGGGCAGTGGATCAACGTTAGTTCGATGGGCACCTCAAACTTATTTCAATCCTCATCGACACTATGGCGGTGAAGAAATCTTTGTTGTTGATGGATTTTTTGAAGATGAGCATGGCCGGTACCCTTCTGGATCGTGGATTAGAAGCCCACATTTGAGTTTGCACCAACCCTTCAGTAAAGAAGGTTGCACTATATTTGTTAAGACCGGACATCTACTGATCTAGATCGGTGCGTCCTATCAAATTTGCTAGGCTAAGGTTAACTCCCTTACGAAGCACTAAAAATTTGAATAGCCAACTTGTTTGGCTATTTTCTTTTAAGGCTTAGCTACTAAATTGAAATCTTGTCTAGCTACGTAGATTTCATTTATTAAGTTCGAGTCAGTGACAGATGAGATAGAATTTTATGTATTAATAATCAATAGGCTATACTTAAATTAATAAAAATGATGGGGGCGTAACAAGTCATATTATTATAAATATGAGCGGTATTTCTTGCGGTTAAAAATTCGTAGGCTTATAAAAAGATAAAAGAGAGACAATATGTCATTAGTACAACTAGCCTTGAAGCGGTCTTATACATTTATTGTGATGGCTATATTGATATTATTGGCTACACCATTTGCTTTGCTTAATATGGCAACAGATATCTTTCCAGAAATTAATATTCCTGTCGTGAGTGTTATTTGGACATACAACGGTTTATCTGCCCAAGAAATGGGACAACGAATTGCGGCTTCAAGTGAACGCGGGTTATCAACGGTTGTAAATGATATTGAACATATTGAGTCAACCTCGTTAAATGGAATTTCTGTCATTAAAATTTTCTTTCAACCGAAAGCAAATATACAAATGGCAATTTCACAAGTTGTAGCTGCAGTGCAATCACAAGTTCGACAATTACCACCTGGTATAACACCTCCTCTAGTGATTAAGTATTCTGCTTCTAGTATTCCAGTAATCCAACTTGCTTTATCAAGCCCCACCTTGTCTGAGGCGTCATTGTTCGATGCAACGATTAATACTTTACGACCCCAGTTGGTTACTATCCCTGGCGTTGCGATTCCTTTTCCTTACGGTGGAAAAATTAAAGTGGTATCAGTTGATATTAATAATAAAGAATTACAGTCAAGAGGATTAGGTCCGTCAGATGTGGTTAATGCAATTAACCTACAAAATTTAATACTGCCATCAGGTACGACAAAATTAGAAGAGTCGGAGTATGCAGTATCTTTGAATAGTTCACCTAGTACTATTGCAGGTTTAAATGAACTTCCTGTAAGAACAACAAATGGTGTAACGGTATTCATTAAAGATGTTGCAACAGTTCGAGATGGTTTTCAACCCCAAACAAATATTGTTCGGCAAGATGGTTCCCGAGGTGTTTTATTGTCAATTTTGAAGAATGGTGGAGCATCGACTCTAGATATAGTTGCTGGTATTAAAAATAAACTACCTATAGCTGCTGAAAGTCTACCAACTGATATCAATATTAGTCAGTTATTTGATCAGTCGCTATTTGTTAAGGCTGCGATTATGGGGGTTGTTAGTGAGGCGGTAATTGCTGCTTTTTTAACAGCAGCGATGGTTTTATTGTTTCTAGGTAGTTGGAGAAGTACTTTTATTATTGCCTTAACGATACCTTTATCAATTTTCTCAGCAATTTTACTTCTTTATGCATTTGGTGAAACTCTTAATTTGATGACTCTGGGAGGACTTGCTTTATCAGTCGGCATTTTAGTTGATCAAGCTATTGTTACTATTGAGAATATAGAGCGGCACCTTCACATGGGAAAACCCTTAATTGAGGCAATCGAAGTGGGGGCTGATGAAATTGGTGTCCCAGCATTTGTATCTACATTGTGTATATGCATTGTATTTGTGCCGATGTTTTTTCTCTCAGGAGTTGCTAAGTTTTTATTTATTCCATTAGCTGAAGCTGTAGTATTTGCAATGTTGGTCTCTTTTTTCTTGTCCCGAAGCTTTGTTCCTACAATGGTTAAACTATTAATGAGTAACCACGACCAAAATGCTCAACAAGAGAAAAAACCTCCCAACGCATTTGAAAAAATTTATATTCATTTTGATCAACAATTTGAATCTTTTCGACAATCCTACCAAGAAATATTGTCGAGAGTACTACTCAATAAAAAGGCTTTTGGATCTATTTTTTTATCATTTTGTGTTGTTTCATGTAGCTTATTTTTCATACTTGGTAGAGATTTTTTCCCAAGTGTTGACTCGGGACAGATCAAGCTTCACTTTCGAGCGCCCACTGGAACAAGGATCGAGGAAACTGCTAAATTAGCTGATGCGATAGAGACAAAAATAAAACAAATTATTCCGTCAGACGAGTTAGAAACCATTTTAGATATATTGGGTGTTCCAAATAGTGGCATCAATTTATCATATAGCAACGCTGGAACCTTTGGGTCACTAGATGGTGAGATCTTAATTGCTTTAAAAGAAAATCATAGGCCATCAGACTTTATTAAAACAATACTTCGCGAGGAATTACCTAAGTCATTTCCTGGAGTTGAATTCTTTTTTCAACCGGCTGATATTGTGACTCAAATTTTAAACTTTGGATTACCTGCAGCGATTGATGTGCAATTGACTGGTAATGATTTACTTGCAAATGCTGCATTAGCTGCAGAACTGACTAAAGAAATTGCTAAAATTCCTGGCGCAGTTGATGTTCACATTCATCAGAAACTAAATGCCCCAGGTATTAAACTGGAAATGGACCGAACGAAACTTCAGCAGTTAGGTTTAAATGCCCAAAATGTGGGTCAAAATGTTCTTATTGCTCTATCTGGTAGTTCACAAACATCACCTGCATTTTGGTTAAATCCAAGAAATGGCGTTGTTTACAGCATTGTTATCCAAAATCCACAATACTCATTTCAATCCCTCAATGATTTATTAAATATTCCGGTTGGTAGTCAAGTTAATCCTGTGGATAGTACCCAATTACTAGGAAATTTAGTAACTTCTAGTCCTGTTAAACAACTGCCGATTGTTTCAAGATACAACATTTCTCCAGCAATTGATATTTATGTGAATGTTCAAGGTACAGATTTGGCTAGTGTAGCTAATCAAGTATCAAAGATAGTTGACTCCATGAAAAGTAAATTACCAAAGGGATCGCAAGTTGCCATCAGGGGCCAGGTAGAGACTATGCAATCTTCTTTTCTTGGATTAGGCATAGGCTTGGTAATGGCAATTATCCTAGTTTATTTGTTAATTGTAGTTAATTTTCAATCATGGATTGATGCAGCAATTATTATTACTGCTTTGCCTGCAGCATTGGCTGGCATTGCTTGGATACTGTTTCTTACTGGTACAACCTTAAGTGTACCAGCTCTTACTGGTGCAATCATGACAATGGGAGTGGCAACTGCCAATAGTATATTAGTTGTGTCGTTCGCTAAACAACAAAGAGAAAAGGGCTTTACTCCATTTCAATCGGCCTTAGAAGCGGGTACAACTAGAATTCGCCCAGTATTAATGACTGCACTTGCAATGATTATTGGAATGATCCCAATGGCTTTAGGAATTGGTGATGGAGGTGAACAAAATGCGCCGCTTGGTAGGGCAGTTATCGGTGGATTAATCTTTGCAACATTTTCAACACTATTTTTTGTACCAGTTATTTTTACAGCAGTTCATCAAAAACTTTTTGACAAAGAGTTAAACGAGTCAAGATAAGTTTTTTTAGATTATTTAAATAGGAAATTAAGATGTCAGAAAAGAATGTGATTGCTAAAAGTAAAATTTGGATAATCGGTTTTCTACTTTTATTGGGATTTGGCTCTGCGAATACTATTTATAACCGGATTACCAATGCTAGAGTCTTAGAGAAGGAAGTAGAGAATCAAACGAAGATCTATGTCAAATTAGCCGTGGTTAAAAATTCTGATACTCCCCAGGTATTGAAATTACCTGGAACACTTCTTGGTTTTTCGCAATCCCCCATTGCTGCTCGTGCTAGTGGCTATGTAAAAAAGTGGTACACAGATATTGGTAGTGTAGTGAAAAAAGGTGAAGTACTTGCAGAGATAGACACACCTGAATTAGATCAGTTATTAGCACAACTATTTGCTACTCAGCAACAAGCCTCAGAAAGTATGCAACTAGCTAAATTATCTCTGGAGAGGTGGGAGGCTTTACGAAAAAAAGATGTTGTTTCACAACAAGAATACGAGGAGAAGAAAAGCTTATATTCTCAAGCGACTGCCAACTATAATGCGGCTTCTGCCAATGCAGAAAGAACTAGACAATTAACAGTTTTCAAAAAAGTAATAGCTCCCTACTCAGGAGTTATCACAAAGCGATTTGTTGATATTGGAGACCTCATTGACGGTACAACCAAACCTTTATTTTTAATTGCAAAAACTGACCCCTTACGAGTTTATATTAACGTTCCTCAGTCCTATACCCCATGGATTAAAATTGGACAAGGAGCAGATATTACTTTAGATGAGCAAAAGGGAAGAGTATTTATTGGTGAAGTTACTAAACTGGCATCGGCAATAGATCCCACATCAAGAACGATGCAGGTAGAGGTCTCTTTAGGAAATAAAGAAAAGCAACTTTTACCCGGAGCTTTTGTACAAGTTAATCTTAAATTACCCGCATCTAATGCGATTAACATTCCATCAAATACACTTTTAATTAGAAAAGAGGGTATACAAGTTGCAATAGTTGATGAGCAAAATAAGGTATCTCTTCAGAAAATCAAATTAGGACGAGACTATGGAGTCAGTTCTGATGTAATTGATGGGTTAAAAGGTGGAGAGCGCTTGGTTCTTAATCCTTCAGACTCCTTAAGTGATGGCGATATCGTTACTATAGTTGCTGATGAGGTTAAAAAGGACAATAAGCCGGTGGAGATTCCCCAAAAGGCAAAACCATGAAAAAGGCTGTTTTGGTTGTATTGATATTGATTGGACTTGCTTCTTGTGTAAGCCCTCCCAAATATGAAAAAGTCAATATTGAATTACCTTCAGAATTTGGAGATGCCACCTTATGGAAGTTAGCGCAACCTAGAGATCACCAATTAAAGCAAAATTGGTGGGAAGAGTTGGGCGATGTGCAGCTAAATCAACTAGAAGAGCAAGCATTAATAAACAGCCCTAACGTAAAGATAGCTGCAGAAAAAGTAAATCAAGCTAGAGCAAGTTTTAATAGTTCAAGTGCTGTATTATTTCCTCAGCTTAGTTTATCTGGTCGGCTAGCACGTATTGGGATTTCAGAGGCAAGACCATTAACGAATGACAATACTCCACAAAAATCTACCGCGCAAACGGACATCTTGCCACAAATGCTTGCATCATATGAGCTAGATTTATGGGGGCGTGTTAGCTCATTAGTTGCTGTAGGGGAGGCGAATTTAGAGTCGTCTATGGCGGATTTTCAAAACATCAAATTAGTCTTATCAACGGATATCGCTACAAATTATTTTAATTTAAGACAAGCTGATATTGAATTAGATCTTTTAAGTCAGCTAATACAATTGCAAGAAAAAGCTTACTTTTTAGCAACGGAGAGATTCAAGTTGGGTTTGAACTCCGCTTTTGAAAACACACAACTACAAATTTCTTTAGAAACTTCTAGAGTACAAATTGAACAATTAAAGCGAACACGAACTATTTATGAACATGCGTTAGCCACTTTAGTTGGTCAAAATGCCACAAATTTCAAAATTAGTCCAAATCTTCAAGAAAGAAAACTCATCCATATCCCTGTTGGAATTCCATCGACTTTATTAGAAAGAAGACCTGATATTGCATCAGCAGAACGCGCTTTAGCGGCAGCAAACGCTCAAATTGGTATAGCTCAAGCGGCGTATTATCCACAAATTGTTTTAGGCGGCGGATTTGGTTACGAGTCGACCACTATTCCATTGTTATATCGGGCGACAAGCCGTATTTGGTCTTTTGGCCCTAATATTTCCTTACCGCTGTTTGATGGTGGTCGCATTGACGCCAATGTGGCATTTAGTAAATCCGGTTATGCAATAGCTGTTGAAAACTATAAAAAAGTAGTTTTAACGGCAATGCAGGAAGTTGAGGATGGCATCAGTGGTGTTCTAGCCTTAGAACGAGCTTGGGAGCAAGCGAATAAAGCGAGTAAGTCCGCTTATAGGTTATTTGAAATTGCGTTAGAGCGCTATAAAGGTGGGGTTGCTAGTGGATTTGACCTGGCATTGGCAGAGCAAGCCTATATCAACATTAAGAGACAAGAGACGCAAGCTTTAGCGCTTCGATTACAAGTACAAATATTTTTAGTTAAAGCCACAGGAGGAGGTTGGAGTGGACAAAAAACTGATGGATTATGAAATGATAGTTCTTCATTCATTTCACGGCGATACTTATTTAAAAAATTAGGATTTCTGTGAGAAATGGGAATGGTCTTCGCGTTACTTAAAGTAACGCTTGTGCAATCTAATTGCGAGAGATTGGTCGAAGTCCCTAATGGCCCACCAATAAACACCCTCACTAGATATAGTGGGGGTTTGATATTTTGAGTGTTACTTTAAGAGAAGCTTGTCTAGCATATAACTTATCAATTAAGTCAGTAGGGTATTACCTTATATATAAATTGGTGCAGGAGGCTAAGATTAATAATTAAAATTTGGAGATAATTGGATGGAAAGTAGTTATGTTTTAGTTCAAGGTCAGGAACATTGGACATCAAAAGATGGCGTCAAGATTTTTTTATGGAATAAAAAGCGCGCGTTAAATACAACGCATCAAGGCACTATTCTTTTTATTCATGGTTCATCCTGGTGTTCACAACCCACTTTTGATTTACATGTTGAAGGTAGACCATGGTCATCTGTTATGGACTTTTTTGCTGCAAAGGGTTACGATACTTGGTGTTTAGATAACGAAGGTTATGGTAGATCGGATAAATCCCGCGATATCAATTTTGGTGTTGAAAATGGCGCTCAAGACATTGTGGCAGCGACGGATTATATTTTGCAGCATGATCAATTAAAAAAAGTGTTGCTATATGGAATATCATCTGGGGCCTTGAAATCAGCATTATTCACACAATGGTATCCTGAGAGGGTGTCTCGATTAGCGCTGGATGCTTTTGTATGGACAGGTAAAGAAAGCCCTACTTTAGTAGAGCGTAGGAAGATGCTCCCCAATCTTGTTGGAGTTCAGCGACGCCCTTTTAACCGCGAAGTGATTCAAAGCGTATTTGATCGTGATCATCCTGGAACTGCAGATCAAAAAATGATAGATGCTTTTGCTACAGCGTCTCTAGCTTTAGATGATTCGGTACCAACTGGGACATACATTGATATGTGCACTAAGCTGCCGCTAATTGACCCTTTAAAAGTAGTAGTACCAACCATCATCATGAGAGGTCAGTTTGATGGGATTGCTGGCGTAGATGACTTGATTGAGTTTTTTAAACGATTACCGAATCCGGATAAACATTTTGCTATGATGCCAGGCGTTGCGCATGCCAGTTTTCAGCAGAACAATTATCTTTTAGTCTATGACGTGTTGAGTAGTTTTTTTGGGCAAACTCCTGCAGAGTTTTTAGCGCCATGAAAATAACTCAACGTATTTTTCAGCAGTTGGTAATGATGGTTTTTTTAGTTAACTTTATGCTCGCAGTTTCCGAGGTTTGCTCACAGACGGCTTATCCTATTAAACCGATTAAGATCATTGTCGGGTTTGCCCCAGGAAGTTCTTCCGATGTTGCTGCGCGTGTTGTTGGGGATAAGTTGGGGCAAATTTTAGGACAATCTGTCATCGTCGAAAACAGACCAGGAGGAAGTTCGAGTGTTGCCGCAAAGCAAGTTTCTTTATCGCCACCCGATGGCTATACCTTATTTTTATGTACAGTAGCGAATGTTATTAATACAGTCGCAAAAGGATCTTCAGAAGTTGATTTATACAAAGATTTATCGGCTGTGAGTATGATTGGCAGCGTTCCTAATATGTTAGTTGTTCATCCTTCGCTTGGGGCCAATACTGTCAATGAATTAACACAGTTATTAAAAGCTAAGCCTGGTGAGATTGCCTATGCCAGTGCTGGTAATGGCACAGCACTACATATGGCGGCGATGTTATTTTCGATGATGGCTGATGTCAAGATGATTCATGTTCCTTATCAGGGAAGTAACGCGGCCATGTCGGACTTGCTTGCCGGAAGAACAACTGTTATGTTTGTACCTGCATCTACGGTGATGCAATATGTAAATACAGGAAAACTAAAAGCTTTAGCATCCACGGGTTTGAAGAGAACTTTTGTTGCCCCAGATATTCCAACACTCAATGAGCAAGGTTTAGCTGGTTTTGAATCAACGGTTTGGTTTGGATTAATGAGCCCTTTGGGAACACCTGAAGCTATTGAGAAGACGTTAAATAAAGCAATTGATCTTGCAATACTATCGCCTGAAGTACAGACGCAGTTTAAAACGCTGGGAATCGATAGCACCTATTTAAACAATAAAGATTTTTTAGCCTATATTAAAATTGAAAATGATAAGTGGGCTAAAGTGATTAAAAGCTCAAATATCAAATTGTATTGAAAGAATCAACGAGTTAGTTATGAGATATTGTGAACTAATAAATCAACTATATAAGGGATTAATTTGTCCCATATGACGATGATCTCTGTATAAATGGCGTCAAATTCGGTGAAGCCTAAGTGAAGAAATTCATAATGCAATGCCGAGCCAAGTTTTTGATAGAGTATCTTCAGTTGGAGGTTTAGAGACTAGGCCGCGCCAGCCTAATTGAGAGGTGTGTAGCATATAGTGAAGACATAATTCAGAGAGTGGGTAAAGTCACACTATTTAGCTTTCCGACCTAGAATTGAAGTTGGCTCATACAAAATATCTGATATCCTCTTTAGAAAATAAGTACGATGTTCAAGTTACTATAAATTTCTTTAAAGTTATAGTAACTTTAGTATATCGGCATCGATTTTGGGTAGAATACTCAGATTAAAAAATACAATTAGAAAAGAGGACTAATGGGACAAGGTGTCGGAATTAAAGAGGTATCTTATGTGGATTGCCAAGGTGGTGGGCAAGTGGTCGTACAAAATAATGTCGCTTATATCGGTAATATGAGCCATCCAGATGGGACAACCATTGTTGACGTGAGCGACCCTGTTAATCCACGTATTGTTTCTCATTTGGGGATGCTTCCAGGAACACACTCGCATAAGGTTCGTGTAAAAAATGATTTAATGCTCGTCAATCGTGAGGGTTTGAGGGGGCAGATGGCGCCTGAGGGTTTTAAGGGGGGGCTTGGCATTTATGATATTTCAAAACCTCTCGAGCCAAAGTTGATTACTGAATGGCAAACTGAGGGCAAAGGGGTACATCGGTTTGACTTTGATGGTGAGTACGCCTATATATCTTCGACAGAAAAAGGCTATGTGGGCCATATTATGAAGATCATTGATTTGCGTAATCCATCCAAGCCAGAGGAAGTGGGGCGTTGGTGGATGCCGGGCCAATGGGCCGATGGTGGTGAGGAAAAAACGTGGGAAGGAATGAATCATCGTTGTCATCATCCACTACGAATGGGGAATCGTTTGTATACAAGTTATTGGTTTGGCGGAACTGTCATTTTAGATATTGAGGATATGGCCCGTCCCAAAGTAGTATCACAAATGTGCTGGACACCTACTTTCCCTTGGCCGACTCATACTGCACTACCAATACCTTTTAAAGTGAGGGGACGTGATTTAATGATCGTTGCAGATGAGGACGTTTTTAGAAGTGAAGATAATCCACCATCATTCTTATGGATGATCGATATCAACGACGAAAAACAACCGGTTCCTTTTAGTAGTTTTCAAGTTGCGCAGGAAGATGGCTCTAATCGACCTCTCTATACAGGCTGTCATCAACCCTGTGAGATTATTACAGGGACCGAATTGCCAGTAGCTTGGTTTGCCCATGGCTTAAGAATTATTGATTTCTCAAATCCCCATGTAATTCGGGAAATAGCCTCCTATGCTCCAACGCCCACTGGCAGATTGCCACGTGCCCAAAGTAATGACGTTACCATTGATGATCGAGGATTGATTTATTTACTAGATCGGGTTCGTGGATTAAATATTCTGGAGAGGGCATGAGAAATATTGCTCTGGGAATCAAGCAATTATTTGGGGTCTATGTTGCATTAGGATTTGCTGTTGGCGCCCAGGCTCAAAGTAACTCTTTTCCAAATAAACCCATCAAGTTAGTAGTGGGTTTTGTTGCTGGCAGTGCTACAGATACTGCCGCAAGAATTATTGCGGAACGATTAAGAGCTCCTTTAGGGCAACAGGTGGTGGTAGAAAACCGCCCTGGTTCTGCTAGCGCAATTGCTACAGAAATGGTTTCTAATTCCATCGCTGATGGCTATACGCTACTGTTTAGTTCGTCATCAGCTACTGTAAATGCAGCCGCCAATGATAATGTAAGTGTTCAGGCTTATAAAAGTTTGATGCCAATTTCATTAGTTGCCAGTATTCCAAATATCTTAGTTGTACATCCTGTATTAGGTGTTAAATCAGTTCCGGAGTTGATTGCCTTGGCTAAGTCAAAACCAAAGGAGATTGCTTATGCATCATCTGGGACTGGAAGTTCGCCACATATGTCGGCTGAATTATTTGAGTCTAGAGCACAAATACAGATGCAACATATTCCTTACAAGGGTAGTTCACAGGCCATGAACGACGTATTATCTGGCTTAGTCCCAGTAATGTTTTCACCGGCATCAAGTGTACTGCAACATATTAAGAATGGAAAACTAGTTGCCCTTGCAACGACGAGTAATCGTCGTACAAATTTAATTAATGTTCCAACACTTGAGGAACTGGGTATTCCAAACTTTAATGTATCTTTATGGTTCGGTATTCTGGCTCCAAAGGGAGTGGATAATGAAATTATTCTTAAGTTAGCAAATACTATTAATAAAACTTTAGATGATGCTGAAACTCGGAATCTGTTAGCTGCTCAGACGATGGAAGTGATAAAAGCAAATCCAAATGAATTTAAAATATTTATTAATAGTGAAATTGCTCGTTGGTCTTTATTAATTAAAACAAATAATTTGTTAATTAATTAGATTCCTCAGTAATCTAACCTGGCCGCTATAACGACTTCGAAAGAGAGGGTTTTTGATAACCCATCTTGAAAAAGAATTATGAATATCCGCAGGCAAAGCATTAAGCAAGAACAAATTTATCTAGTATGCGATTAGTTTTGTAGTTAGAGTGGGGCTAAGCGTTACTTAAAGTAACGATTGTGCAATCTAATTTCGAGAGATTGGTCGAAGTCCCTAATGGCGCACCAATAAAGACCCTCACTAGATATAGTGGGGGTCTTTATTTACAATGATTTTGTATCAAAATCGCTTGCATCGTGACGTTCACGAAGTTGTTCGGATGGTTCGCCCGAAGTGCGATTAACCATACGGCCTCGTTTGACTGCCGGTCTTTCCAAAATGGTATCTACCCATCGTTGGACGTTCAAATACTCATGAGCGTTAAGAAATTCTGCCGCACCATAAAGCCATCCTTTAATAAGGGCTCCATACCAAGGAAAAGCCGCTATATCTGCGATTGTATATTCTGATCCGGCAAGGTATTCATTTACTTCCAGACGTTGGTCAAGTACATCAAGTTGACGTTTTACTTCCATCGTAAAACGGTCGATTGGATATTCCATTTTGTAAGGGGCGTAAGCATAAAAATGACCGAATCC
>Ga0214921_10001671_pt1 | contig 37305 bp, 45 predicted proteins | sample LL1505_MetaG_FD_177992 | JGI IMG/M metagenome (GOLD analysis project Ga0214921, IMG submission 177992) | Freshwater microbial communities from Lake Lanier, Atlanta, Georgia, United States - LL-1505 | ecosystem: Environmental > Aquatic > Freshwater > Lake | place: USA: Georgia | collected...
GCCATTTGAAAGTGATTGCGTCAACAACATGGGAAGAGTACTACGAATCATTTGAGAAAGACCGTGCGCTGATGCGCCGTTTCTATCGTATTTCAATTGATGAGCCTGATACTGAAACTACAGAAAAGATTCTCATTGGACTGAGTCCCAGACTGGAAAAATTCCATGATGTCATGATCGACACTGATGCTATCATGGCCTCTGTGGAACTGGCCAATCGCTACATTCACGATAGAAAGAATCCCGACAAAGCCATTGACTTGTTGGATGCGTCATGCGCACGTGAGCGTGTGAAAGATGCGGGCACTGTTACAGTCACAAAAGAAATGATCCAAGCACAGGTCAGCCGTGTGGCCGGTGTGCCTGTGGATCGACTGCAAAACGAACGATCAGCAAAAATTGTGGATCTCGAAAGCAACATCAAGCAGAAGTTGTACGGTCAAGACTCAGCGGTAGATGCAGTGCTGGAACGTGTGTACATCAACTTTGCTGGTATTGGCAATACAAAACGCCCTATCTCAAGTTTCTTGTTCTTGGGCCCAACAGGCACAGGTAAAACTGAACTGGCCAAACTGTTGAGCGACAACTTGGAAATGAAACTGTTGCGTTATGACATGAGTGAGTATCAGGAAAAGCACACAGTTAGTTCATTGATTGGCGCACCTCCTGGCTATGTGGGTTTTGAAGATGGCAACATAGGTGGCGGCAAGTTAATTTCTGACATCAGCAAGAACCCCTATGCCATCATCTTGTTTGACGAGATTGAAAAAGCACACTCAGATGTCACCAACATCCTGCTGCAGATGCTGGATGAAGGGCATATCACCTCAGCCAACGGCAAACGAGTAGATGTGAAAAACTGTATCATTATCATGACGTCTAACTTGGGCGCACAGGCCAACGATGCCAACAACATTGGCTTTGGTAGCCTGGAGAAAACCGGTGAAGAAGATCGTGCCATGAAAGAGTTCTTTCGCCCTGAACTGCGCAATCGTATTGATAGAATCTGCAAGTTTGACAAACTGGACACTTTGGCCATCAAGAAAATTGTGTTGAAGTTTGTGGACGAACTCAAGGCCAGCATGACACCCAAGAACATTAGATTGGTGTTGACCGAGCCGGTGATTGATCACTTGGCAGACAAAGGCTATGATTCAAAGATGGGCGCACGTCCACTATCACGCAAGATTGATGAACTGATACGTGTGCCACTGTCAAAGCGGATGTTGTTTGATCGCTTGGAAAACTGCACTATTACTGCTGTGATGAAGGCGGGCGCGGTGGAATTTGATATCGAACTGGACAAAGTGAGCACTGTAAATGCCGACGGAATCATTGTTGTATAAAATCAAAACAGACGGCCGTAGCAGTCTATACTACAATCAGTATGAGTGGTGCATAACCATGAACATTTCTGAGGCCAGCTGCCTGCGGTATTTAGAGCCTGGTAGATTTGAAGCAGCCATTCGCAATGCCCGAAACTGGGCCGAGAACTCTCAGTGGACAGACCGGGCATGGAGCATGACCAAAGAAACTGCCTTGCGTGAAACTCGTGAGGTGCTGTTAGCTGAAACTGCGCCATTCAAAACAGTGGTCAGTTTCATGATTGTGAGTATATACACTAATCATCGCGGTCTGGCTGATCGATTGGTTGCGCTGGGCAACGACGGAGTTCGAGTGCGTTTGGTGCGGCAAGCGGTGCTGACCAAGCCAGCCAATGTGGTGCAGTTGCAGGAATCAAAGTATGCGTACAGAACTTATTTTAAGGAACGCAAATACACCCAAGAACAACGGACTATGCTGGCTAATTTTTTGAACTCAAGAAAAGATACCCTGCATCCTTGTGGCGCATTGATGTCATGGTTGACCGGACAGTTTCCCGGTTATGTGCTGAATCTCAACTATTCACGGGCTCATTATTTTGTGGATCACGATCACCCCAACGAAGGCACCATGCTGAGCCTGGTGATGCCGAGCATTGTAAGAAAGACCATGCCCATTCAAACGACTAAATAGTACACTATGGCTAAAATACACGAAGAAGTAGTTGTGATCAAACTATCAAAATTGGTCCGAGATAGCGATGCTGGCGGCGAAATTGCCACGCCAGACATTGTGGCTGCCTTGCAATCAGTAGCTGAAGAGCTGGCTGGCGCAGGTGTTGTTGTGGAAGCGGACAAGGCTTAATGACCACACAAACCATTCTTGATACCACCGAATATGGTGTGCCTGCAGGCAACTATGACGGCAGCAGTCAAGACTGGTCAAGTGATCCTGTCACAGCCGCCAACTACTATCGCGGACGCGGCAGTGTGCAAACTGTGTTTTTCTCTGTAGATGCATTTGAAGGTGACATGTACTTGGAAGCCTGCTTGGACCAAGATCCTGCTGAGGCCAATTGGTTTACCACATATGTCTACGGTGACGGATCAACCATACCGCTGACAGACTACCACTCTGCCACTGTGACAGGCAACTTCGTCTGGATGCGTGTGCGTGTGGCTGGATTCAGTGGCGGTATTATTAATTCTGTCACAATCACTTACTGACTTTTTAGGATAAAAATTGGAAACTGTACAAATTTCATTTGATGTGGAAACGTCTGACGCCGAGTGTCCATTGGGCATTCAAATTTGGCTGGATGATTCTTTGTTGCTGGACTGCCCCCATGTGCAAGAAAAGATTGCATTTGTTCATGACATAAGTGATGATGATGGCGAACATCGATTGCGTGTTGTAATTTCAGGCAAAACAGCAGATCATACACAAGTTGATGATCAAGGCAATATCATCAAAGATGCCACCTTGCAAATATCTGCTGTGACCATCGACGGTATTGATGTAAATCAATTGTTTTTAGAAAAATGTGTTTACACACATGATTTCAACGGCACACAATCTGAAATTGAGGACACGTTTCACGGCATTGCTGGTTGCAATGGTACCATTGCATTTGAATTCACCACGCCCATTTATCTGTGGTTGCTGGAACATATGTAACCATAAATACAGGGTATGAAACAAGTTGTTATTATGCCCGGTGGCTTTCACCCTTTTCACACAGGACACGCTGCCTTGTATCAATCAGCAAAGGCAGCATTTCCTGGTGCTGATGTGTATGTGGCTGCTACCAACGACACCAGCGAACGACCTTTCCCTTTTGCACTAAAAGAAAAATTAGCACAGTTGGCCGGAATCCCTGCAGGCAAGTTTGTACAGGTCAAATCACCATTTGGTGCAGAAGAAATAACCAGCAAGTACGATCCAGAAACCACACAGTTGATTTTTATCAAGAGTGATAAAAACAGTCAGGTTGGGCCCAGCCCCGAAGGCCCTTTTCCAGCAGAACCTGATCCTGCTACAGGTCAGTTGCCCTTGGTCACTAGAGGTCCTAGAAAAGGCCTACCAGTCAGCAATCGATTACAGTACTACAAAAAAGATCAGCCTATGGCACCCATGAGTCAACACTCATATCTTGCTTATTTGCCCACAGTGGAATTTGGCCCTGGCATGACATCAGGGTCCGAAATACGAGCCGCATGGCCCACATTAAATGAAAAACGTAAAACTGCCCTGATAATGAGCTTGTATCCCAAGGCACAAAGCAATCCCAAGTTGGCTGCTAATGTTGTCAAAATGTTGGACAACGCCATGGGTACAGAAGTTGAAGAAGACATCAGTCGTAGAGGATTTTTACGTGGTGCAGGTGCTGCTGCTGGCATGGCAGCAGCTGGCGCTGTGGGTGCAAAAGAACTTGCGCGGCCCACAATCATAGCCATTGTGCGAATTGGCAACCAAACAAAACAATTCAATCTTGGTACCAAATTTGATACTTCAAAACAAGCAGAAGATTTTGTTGCTGATTTTCTAGACCGACAAGGTATACAACACTACACCATTGAAATACAACGCGGCTATACCAACGAAAATCAAGGTTGGGCAGCCACTTATGAAGACTATGTGGAAGAACGTCGGTCGTAAAAAATAACACCCTCTGTTATAATCTTTAAATACTAGCACATTTTAACGGAGAACCCATGTCTGAAACCAAAGCCGACGCAGTGCCTACCACTGTACCCCCAACTGATCCTGTGCAAACAAATCAGAACAATATCCAAGTGAACATTGATTATTTGCGTACCACACGAGTGCATATCTGTATGCCTTGTTATGGTGGACAGTTGACAGAACAATGCTTTATGAGTTATATCAAGTGGGCCAACATGTGCCGTCAACTCAACATTGACTGGACTGTGGAAACCATGACCAATGAAAGTTTGATCAGTCGAGCACGTAACACACTCACTGCCAAGTTTTTGCACAACAAAGAGTCAACACACCTGATGTTTATTGACGCTGACATTGGCTGGGAACCCTGGCACCTGTTGGTCATGCTGGATGCACAAAAAGATGTCATTGGTGGATTGTATCCCATGAAAAGCCTGCCGGTCAAATGGTGTGTGAACGGTATTCCTGGCCTGGTAGAAGATCCCAACAGCAATCACATTGAAGTCACAAAAACTGGCACAGGTTTCTTGTTGATCAAGCGTGATGTGTTTGAGAAGCTGGATGCACACCCTGCCACTAGACCTTTCAACAACGACATTGGCTTGCCTGTAGAACTCAACCCTTACATGAAAACCTACTTTGACACTGCTGTGCGTGAAAACCGCTACTACTCAGAAGACTGGACTTTCTGTGAAAACTGGCGTGATCTAGGCGGTCAAGTGTTTGTGGACAAGCGCATTTTGTTGCGTCACGTGGGCACATACACATTTGACTACAACACACACGAGCAACTGTACAAGGATCTCAAACAGATGTTTGAGCCCACTGCCACAGTGGTCGCTCCTGAAGTGGTTGCTCCTGCTCCAGCACATGAATTGATCACTGAAGATAACCCTGCAGTAGAGCCGGTTGTGATGGCATCTAGCAAGAAGAGCAAGAAAGTCGCTGCCGCAGTGTAACGGTAAATACAACTTATGAACATTCATGAGTTGGACTCTTACAATCTTGGTGACGCAGTACGATTTCACCGCCGTCTCAATCCCAGAATCTGGGGGCGAGACGAGCACTTGCTTCCTGAAGTGCGTGAACGACTACTGGCCATTGCTGCAGACTTTCAAGAATTCTTGGGCGTTGAAGATCTCAACGTCGAAGACATCACCATATCAGGCTCCAACGCAGCCTACTCCTATACAAAAAACTCAGACATTGACCTGCATCTAGTGGTCACCATGCCTGACAATCCTGTGTATCAGGAATTGTTCAACGCAAAGAAATATCAGTACAACGACGAGCACAACATACGGATTGGTGGTGCTGATGTGGAATTGTATGTGCAGCCTGCAGACCAAGCCCATCACAGTCAGGGTATCTATTCCGTTCGAGACTCAGAATGGCGTCAGATACCACAACGCAAACGTGCGCAAGTAGATGATGCCTGTGTGCGTGACAAAGTTGCTGACTTGGATGCTAGAATACACGCCGCAATCAAAAGTCGAAATTTAGAATCCATCAGCACACTGTGGGACAAGATTAAGGCCATGCGCAAAAGCGGTCTTGAACAGCACGGTGAATTTGGTTGTGAAAACATTGCATTTAAAATGTTGCGCAACAAAGGTTGTATTGGTGCGTTAAAAGATGCAATGATGGCTCAAAAAGATCGTGAACTCAGTTTGCGTGAAGCACCTGCCCAGCCATTTCGTTATGGCTATGGTACAGAAGTTGATGAAGCCAGCCTAGCAGACATGAGAGCAGCGTTTGCTACAGATACCAAGCCACAGAAACAAGAAGTATTTCGCAGTCCTTATGAATATGAAAAAGTAAAAAAGCAACGCGAAGCCGAGCGCGAAGAAAAGATCAAACAAATAGCACGAACTCCTGTGAAGCCTTGGCCCAGTGGAGTAGCAGAAGGACATCAAGGTCAGCCCTACAGTTCGGAAGATGGGGTCGCTGCCAGTACCAAAATGTTCTGTGAAGATAATGATGACACCTTGGTACATGATTTTATTCAACACACTGCCACGGAACTGGGTATAGACCCCATGCCTGAGATTCACTTACACACTGATCCTGAATGGAGCACCAGCAACCACAGTTTTGGTCGTTATGATCCTGACACACATACACTCAATGTCAGCATGCCCAATCGACACATACTAGATGTGTTGCGCACTGTGGCACATGAATTGGTGCATTGCAGCCAGCATCAACAACATCATGACATGCCCCCTGACGCAGGTGAGACTGGTAGTCGCTGGGAAAACGATGCCAATGCCCGAGCTGGCATCATCATGCGTGACTGGGCCAACACACATCCTGAACATTTTGAATTGCCGCCCTTGGAAGAAAATGCATCAGGATACATTCCTAAAAATCGCAAAGAAGCCAAGCTGCCACAGTACGCCATGGCCTTGAGTGTGGACATCAAGCCAGGCGAAGTAGGCAGACAAGCCAACAAGCTAGCCTTGCACACAGGACGCAATGGTGAGCCTGGCTTGTTGATGAAAACTGTGAATCTGCGTGAATCCAATCAACTCACTCTCAAGGACTTTGTGGTTGCAGTAAGTCCACATGCGCTGGAACAGTGCTACAATCGTGGTATAGATGCTGACCAAGTAGATGATATTTTGCGAAATATCAGCAGTGCAAAAAACAGTATCATGGGACAACCAGCAGGCGCCGCATTTATTTTACACAACGGCCAAGGCACAGCCCTAGGCATGAGAAAACTGAAAGGCAAACAATTGACCTTGGCCACTGTGTATCGAACTGGTAGAGATTTTGTCAAGGGCAAATATCCAACTTTTCAGATTGCTTCCGGCACAAAAGATGTAGATGAAGATATTTCAAGACGCAACTTTGTTCGTGGCTTGGGTGCAGCGGCTGGCATGGCTGCCACAGGCGCAGGTGCCAAACAATTACGAGACTATGAACCCAAGCAAGTGGCCAACATCACTCAAATAGTTGATGCTCCAGATGCATTTGCGCCAGACACACAACAACTATTGCATGACAAGTATGTGTACAACAGACTGACCAAAGACGCTTTCCTGCAGATGCGAGCTGATCCTGATTTTGCTTCCATGGTTGAATATGAGCAAGTGTTTAGTCAACCCATGAACAGCAAAGTGACTCTCATGTTCAACAACAAAAATGACAAGGGTTACTGGGTTACTCCTGCTGTGTTTGACGCTATCAGCAAAGAAATGGCAGCTGATCAACTGCTGGCACGAAACAAACGTCCTGGCGGTGTGCCCATGGCAAAAGATCCCATGGCCACAGACAAGTTGCCCAACACCATGCGTCAAAGTGCTCCGCCCACGCCAGGTGCCGAACAAGATCGAGTGTATCGCGGCATTGGTGCCAACCGTGCCACAGAATCCGTGCAGGAGAGTGCTGACGATTATCATATACGCAACACAGAAAAATTAGATCAAGTATTGGCACGTTGTTGTGCCATGATTGAACGGGGACAACGCCAAAATCCCGATCGGTACGGTATGGTGGCAGCCTGTGTGATTGATCCTGAAAATCGTCATGTGTATGGTATAAACCTGCCTGGGCCCGATGGCACACGCAGACATGCTGAACGTGTGGCCATAGACAAATATCGCAAGCAACACGGTGATGTTCCCCCAGGCAGTATTGTGGTCACAACATGCAGTCCTTGCAACGCACCCATGGATGAACGTGCAGGCGAGAGTTGTAAAGATCTGTTGAACTCAGCAGGCATACACAAAGTATATTGTGGATACATTGATCCCACACAGCACGATGATGAAGATGCTGACTTTGCTGTGGGCCTCACACAAAACGACGAGCTGTGGGAAGCCTGCAAAGCATTTGCTGACACATTCCTGCATGAGGATGAACTAGAAGAAGGATGGCGCAATGCTTTGGCAGGGGCAGCAGCCGCAGCCACCATGGCATTCACACCAGCACCAGCCAACTCAACAGCCGCACCCACTATAGATCCCTCGGCACAACCAGCGGCTGTACAACAAACACCCGGCGCTGCCGCTGAAAGTGCATTGAGCAGAGCCGCACAGGCAGCAGGTATCAAAGGCGTGGAACTGGCACAGTTCTTGGCACAGTGTGCGCATGAAACTGGAGACTTTGCGCACCTTGAAGAACTGGGTGGCAACCGGTATCTTGCCAAGTATGATCCCAGTGTGAACCCTGCCAAAGCAAAGGCCCTAGGCAATACCGAAGCCGGAGATGGCGCCCGGTACAAAGGCCGTGGATTCATACAAATCACTGGCAAGGCCAACTATGCTAATGCTGGTCAAGCCTTGGGCATAGACCTTGTGAACAATCCTGAATTGGCAGCCAAGCCTGATGTGGCTGCTAAGATTGCTGTGTGGTACTGGCAGAACCGTGTGGCTCCCTATGTGCAAGACTTTTCAGACACACGTGGTGTGACCAAACGCATCAACCCTGGATTACAAGGCCTACAAGATCGTGTGGACAACTTCAAAGACTATCAACAACAAGTGGCCTCAGTGGCACAACCCAAGGCGGTAGCATGAGAGCACAAGAATTCATCCGCCCCCAACTGCGTGAAGACATTGAGAATTTTCCCATTGCCAATGTGCGCAGACCCAACGGTGCCATTGGCACACAAGGTGTGAACACTGAACAAGCAGCAGATGTGTTGACTCATGCTGCCGGCATGCAAGTGTCTCCAGATATGAGCATGCGACAATTAGTGGATGCATTAAAAGCAGATCCTGCGGCACAACAACGCCTTCGACAATTTGTAGCACAAAACCCTGTCACAGTGTATGCACTTCCAGATGGATCATATCATTTGCAAGACGGCCATCACAGAACATTTTTACTGAACTTGCTGGGTGACGAAACAGTGCCTGCCATAGTAAAAGAAGATGCCACAGAAGCCAAAACTGTGGAGTTTGAGGGGTTGACGTTGAAAGTAATCAAACAAGGACATGAGTTAGTAGTTGATGCACTGGATGACTGGGGCAACAAAGTGCTGGGTCATGTACGATTCAACATAGGCGACAACAAAGAATTGGACCCACAAGATCTCTCTGTGGATGAGAAATATCAAGGCCAAGGTATTGCCCGTGTCATGTATGATTATATCAAAAGCCAGGGCTATACTATTGTTAGAAGTTGGGACCAAACTGATGCAGGCGCAGGCTTTTGGAACAAACACCGCGGGGAAGATGTGCGTGTTTGGGAAAACTTTGCCGATGGCAAGAATCCTGGACGCAAAGGACTCAGCAAGCGCATGGGTGTTAACACCAAAGCGTCAGTGAGTAGTCTACGCAACACAGCCAAGAATTCATCAGGTGAGAAGCAACGCATGGCCCACTGGCTGGCCAACATGAAAGCTGGTAGAGCAAAGGCGAAAAGAAAATGAGACTGCTGGAGTTCACTCCACTGACGCTGTCGGGCAGTTTCCACCGTGGTTTGATATTCAACAAGTTATGGATGATTCAAGAACTAACCAAAATACAAGATCACTACAGCACAATATACATCTTGGGTTCATGGTATGGCAATATGAGCATGTTGTTGGCCAAGAGTGGTATCAAATTTGATCACATCATCAACGTAGACCAAGATGTCACGGTGGTGCGTCAAGGACAACATATAGCAAAACGCATGGGCATTGCAGATAGAATTGAGCCCATGATTGCAGACGCCAACCACTTGGATTATCGTCAGCTGGACAGTGATGGATTGGTGATAAACAGCAGTTGCCATGACATGGACGATCAAGGTTGGTTTGATCACATACCCAGCGGTGCTATAGTGGCACTGCAAACTCGTGAAGATGTGGATTGCAACCTGGGGGATTATGCCTTGCAACAAACACTGTATCAAGGCACTCGACGATTGCGAGACCCTGAAACTGAGTATGTGAGCAAAATGAAGATTGGCGTTAAATAAAACTATCTGGAACATATTATGAAGATACGACAAATTGTAGAAGCCGCTGAACGTGGCAAAACACTGGGAGGATTCCCTGTCAAAGTATTGCATGTGGAACATGGTGCCACTGATGAAGCACTCAAGCTGGATGCACCACAGCAGTCTTGGAACAACCAAGACATGCAAGACTACTTGAGTCGTGTGAAAACCGGTACCAAGACCAAGGCTGACAAGTTCAAGCCCATCATACACGGCAGCAATGTCAAAGCCATTACCAAAGATGACGGTGGTACAGAATGGGACCTGGATGATTTGAAAAATCAGATCATGCAGCCGCCAAGACAGATCTTGGGTACCAATGCCAAAATGGCCAAGAGCAAGCAAGAAGGCGCCATCACATATGACTTGACATTGCCTGCACTGAGTGGCATTGTGGTGGATGAGGACACTGGCGAGTTTGTGGAAGTCATTACTTGTCCCGGCGCTGGCGAATGTCAAACCTACTGCTATGCTAGAAAAGGCGGATATGTTATGTTCCCTGCCAGCTCAATGAGTGCGGCACAAGCACTAAACTTCTTGGTAAATCATCCCAGTGACTACATGGAGAAGTTTGATGGCGAAGTTAAAAAAGCCGCTGCACTGGCCTCAAAGAATGGCATCAAGTTGTTGGTGCGCATACACGATGCTGGTGACTTCTTTTCAAAAGAATACTACAATCTCATGATGGATGTGGCCAAGAACAATCCTGATGTTAAGTTCTACTTCTACACCAAGATGGGACAAATAGTAACAGACCCTGACACACCTGACAATGTGGTCAAACAATTCTCACCAGGTGCCAAGAGCCGTGAAGTCAAAACAGTTCAACTGCAACGTGATGCTGGCAAACATGTCAAAGATGCTGTGACATTGCCCAAGGACATGTTCCGTGATTTGTTTGTGACTGATGCCAAGGGCAAGTATGTCAAAGACGAAAAGGGCCGTACACAAGTTCGCAGTCCCCAAGCCTGGCAGCAGTTCCGTCAAGAGCTGGGTGCAAAATACAACATTGACCCCAACACTGTGATCACATACGACGAAATGAACCGCATACCCGAAGGTCCTGCACCCAAATGGAACGTTGTAGTATTCCCTGCAGGGCACGGAGACCTAGGTGCCAGCAGACTGGACGTGGCAAATCAATTCCTGATGTTCCACTAAATATACAATCATGACTTACAGAGAAATTCTTGAAGCCTGCTGGACTGGCTATCGCCAAGCAGGCATAAAAAACAAAGGTGGTCGTCAGGTGCCCAACTGTGTGCCTGTGCGCGAAGCCGAGTTGGAAGAAAATCTTCATGACTGGTTTAAAGAAAAATGGGTGCGTTTTGGTCCTGACGGCCGTATCCGCGGCGACTGTGCTAGAGGCAGCTCAAAAGAAGGCAAGCCCAAGTGTTTGCCCCAGGCCAAGGCACATGCCTTGGGCAAGAAGGGTCGTGCTAGTGCAGCCGCAAGAAAGCGCAGACAAGATCCCAACCCCAATCGACATGGAGCGGCCATCAACGTGGCCACTAAAAAGAAATGATCATAAGTGAACTTTTTGAAACCCCACAACAGTGCCCCGAATGCGGTGGCATCAGTTTCAGCAATCTAATTTTAGCTGAAAAGAAAGACGCCTGCTACTACAAAGTCAAGGCTAGTGCCAAGGTATGGCCGTCGGCCTATGCATCTGGACGCCTGGTTCAGTGCCGCAAAAAAGGCGCTGGCAACTATGGCAACAAGTCGGAAGGTGTGGCGGAAGGCTCCTTGAATGAATTTGCAATACCTAGTGGTAACGATGGTGATTCAGGACGTTGGTATAACGATGATGAGCTTGCTGATATCATTGGTGATGATTGGTTTGAAGACTTTGATGTCAGCAACGATGGATTTAATATTGATGCCTACGGCGAAAAAGCCAAGAAGAATTTAGTGGGCTATGCAAATACATGGTTTGATGACAAAGGTTATGATGTTCACGTAATGGGTGTAGAACACAATGATGTTGATCATGATTTACAATGGTACATTGTTGGTAGTTTCCATAATCCTCGCTTTGCCAATGAAAGCGTGGCGGAAGAACAAGAGTTGGACGAAAAGTGGAGCAAAAAATACAAGAGTTCTATCAACTGTGCCAACCCCCGGGGTTTCTCACAAAAGGCTCACTGTGCTGGTCGCAACAAGAATGAAGATGTAGCAGAAAATGCTGTACCGCAACTGAGTGTTCAACAGTTGGCCGCCATCAGTGACGAAGCATTGGATCAAGCCTATGGTTATGGACGTAGTACACCCAGCAACACCTTTGGTTGGCAAGCCAATTTGAAGTCAGCTGCCTATGCCAAACAAATGATTGATCAGGGTGTGACAGATATTGAAGCCATCAGTGATGCCATTCACAAGGGATGGAATACTACTGCTCAAGCATTTGTGCAAGATCCTGAACAATTTGATGACACTGCAAAATTGGCAGCAGCCGGCAAACTAGAAGCCAAACTTCAACAACGAGCACAGTTGATGAAACAAAATTATGCTCAACTGCCTGAAGAAGAAAAAGAAAAAGACCGTGTGGTTGCCCGTGCATTGTTGCAGGCCATTCGTGGTGAACAACAGCAAGGTGTGGCGGAAGATCAATTGGATGAAAAGTCTGTGAGCCAAGCACAGTTCCGTACCATGGCCGGGGCGGCACACAATCCTGAATTTGCTAGAAAAGTTGGCATCAGTCAAGATGTTGCTCAAGAGTTCAATCAGGCAGATAAAAAAAGCAACTACAAAAAATTGCCAGCCCGTGCTAACGAGGGCGGTGTAGGATCAGGACGTCCTGACCCAACAGTGTGGGACACTTCACCAGGCAAAGTGGGTCGTGTAGAAAAAACTGCCACTGGCTTGCGTCATTACGCTGATCCCAGTCGTTATGGTGGCACCATACCTGAACCAGAACATGATAAATTGTTGACTCCACAAGAACGTTGGAGAATGGACAAAATAACTCAACCCATTGATGACATGGACGAAGGCGAGCAACAACCGGGTGCTGACTATCGTGATCCCAAAGAAGTCGACTACGATGACGAATACGATGCCATGGTGGCCAGAGTTAAAAAGTTGGCTGGACTGGGTCCTATGAAAACTGTGTACGATCCTGCCAAGCGACAATATCGCAACATGCCCACAGCAGTGCAACCTAAAAAATGAGAGCACAAGAGTTTGTCGCCGAAGCTTTTGACAACCCTTACAAGGGCAAATGGGAAAAGAGTGATTACGGTGACGTTGATCTAAACACAAAATTACCCGACGGCACATATCTCAACATCATGTTCAATCAAGAATATGACGGAGAAGGTGACGAAGTCACGCATGTTGAGTTCCATAGAAACAACAGCCAAGAAGTCACAGGTGAAGGTGATGCACAACGAATCTTTGCCACGGTGTTAAACGCTATACAAAAATACATCAAAAAATACAAACCTTCAAAATTGAGTTTTTCAGCTAGTAAAGCAACTGATCCAACAATATATTATGAGCCTGACCAGCCTCAACCAAATCCTGAGAGTCGTGCCAAGTTGTATGACAGACTGGTACAGCGTTATGCTCGGGCCTGGGGATATCAAGCCTTCCGTGCTGACAATGGTGATTTAGTTATATATGAATTGAGTAGATTAAAGCAAGATGTGGCGGAAGGCGAAAGCAATGATACTGCCATAAGTTTATCCAAGTTGGGTAAATTTCATCCTGGCGCAGATACACTGGCAGAATTTGTTCCTGAACGAGCCTCTGCACGATATGCCTTGCACCCTGATAAATGGGAATCAACCTTCTACAGTTTGACCAACAAAGATTCAGACAAATTAAAATACTACGGGCCAAAAAAGATTTCAATTCCTCCAGGAACTCTAGTGGGCGACATGGCCATTGCCAACAAGTTCTATAGAGCAAAAACACCTGAAGAACAAGAACAATATGCTGAATTATATAAAGCATCACTAAAGCCATATCCTGTTGATGTCAGCGAGTATCGTATGCCTGAATTGTTGATTCCCAAGCACGGCGTGGCAGAACAACAACTGGACGAACTCAGTTTCCTGGGAAGTGAATGCACCAAAGACTGTTCCGGACACCGTGCTGGATATGAGTGGTCCAAACGCAAAGGCCTACGACAAGCCAACAGCCCGTACAGTCCCAGTTTCAACAAAGGCGCTGCCCTGGCAGTGGCCGGCAAATAACGTCAAAAATTCTCCACGTAGATTTCGCTAAATATCTCTATGCAAACTTATTTTGTTCGTGTGGAATGTGATGTCACTGCCAAGGCACATGAGCAGCCTTTTCGCTACAGAGCCTATGTCAATGATGAACTGTTCACAGAGCGCACCTGGACGTGGGAAAATTGCTACCTGAAAGAAAATTTTCAAATAGCTGCACCTGCTGGTGTTTATCCCATACGATTTGAAACTGTGGATGACGCCAATGGTCGGATCAAAGTACGCGACTACAGAGTTGTTGCAGGTCCTGGAAGAATAATAGAATATCAAGGTCAAACAGCCGTGGAGATCGCAAATGAGAGCCCATGAAATTACGGAATCAGCATCAGTAGGCGCCACAGTGTCAGGTGGTATTGCCCCTGTAGAGTCAGCATTAGGCATGCTGTCAAGATCTGGCGGTTCCTTGCTGGCAGGTAAATATGTAACTGGATCAGATCCTACGCCTAACACGCCCAAGGAATACAAAAGGAATAAACATGCTCGCGGACAGTTTAAAAACTCTATTAGCAACTGAATATGCTTTCAGCATCAAAGCTCAGTTGTTTCACTGGAATGTGGAGGGCCCTGACTTTGCACAACTGCACGAGTTCTTTGGCAACTTGTATGAAGAAGTTTACAACGGTTCAATAGATCAAACCGCAGAATACATTCGTGCCATGGGCGACTATGCACCAGGCAGCTTTGAACGTTTCTCAGAACTCAGCATTATCCAAGGACAAACAAAGATTCCACGAGCTAGACTCATGATTGAAGAACTGTTGGCCAACAATGGTCAGCTGTTGGAACTACTCAACAAGAATTTTGCCACGGCCGAACAAGAAAATCAACAAGGCATTGCCAACTTCATTGCAGAACGCATCGATGCTCATCAGAAACATGCATGGATGCTGAGAAGTTTCTTGAAAGACAATAGAGCATGAGCAACGACATCAGATCAATCCTGGACCGACTGGCCACAGTGGAGGGCCGATTGACACCTGCACAACAAAAAGTGCCTCAGTTGCCTGCCTTGTTCAAGCCTCGCCACATTCGTGCGTTAGGCTCAAAAACAGATCCTGCTCATCCCATGGATGGCTACATGGTTGGTGACTCCGTAGAGCCCACACGAACTGCACTTGAAGAAGCCATGGCCGAGATCGAAGAAGACATGATCAGCAAGGTCAAGAAAGACCTAACACAATATTTGGATCGCTTGGAAAAGAAGGTGCGTGTTGACCGTGACTTGAAAGACAAAGCACAGGACGCTGTGGCACGTGGTGATGTCGAAGAAGAAATTGACACCGATCCTGCTGCCATGCAAGGACCTAGTGACCCAGGCGACACTGAAGTGGCACACGCCGCTGAACTAGATGTGGCTGACCGATTAAACGCACCACAGGCTCCACAAGCGCCTTCAGCCACATTTGAAATGGCTGACGGTGTGGCATTGGAATGCTGGGGTGATGACAATTCGGGTTACGAACTACGGCATGGCGAAAAGCGACTGCCCAGTCGCTTCCGGAGCCTGGATGATGCTGGTATAGCCGTGAAACTTTATCAAGCTCGTCGCCAGGCACAGCAACGCAACTCAGATGCGGATTACATAGAAGAACGATAATCATGATCACAAGCGATTTATACAACAACAAAAAAATTGTGGCGGAAGGTACCGAAGAAGACATGCCAGTACATCGTATTGGCCTTACTGTGATTGACCCACAACATCCCATGGTTTCAAAGCGTAGAGAAGAATATCAAAAAACTGTGCGTGTTCCTGGACATGACAGAGAACAAGCCATTACTGCCGCAATCAATCATTTGCGCCGTAGAGGCTTCAAAGTACTAGACCATCACTACATGGGGTTGTTAGAAGCCAGTTTGGGTGACTATCGTAGAAAAGCACAATTGAGTCGAGCTATGGCTCAAACAAATAAGTTCTTTGACCGGGATGATCCTGAGGCAGTTGCCCAAGCCGATCAAACCATTGCCAAAAGAGAACGTGGTCTGGCACGTGCTGACGCTAGAGTCAAACCATATACACCCCCTGCGCACAATGTTGAAAAAGTACAACGTGACCTGACAGCAAAATATCCCAACATTGATGAACTAGTAGCTCAGGCTGAAAAGCGCCGCGATCCCAACTATGACTATGCCGAAGGCAATGCTTACTATCGTGGCCGTGAAGCAGAACAAAACTATCAGCGACTCCGACAAATACAACGTGTGATTCAAGGCTTGAATGAATCACTGAACCAATCATATTAAACACCCTTAGGACCGCACTAGTTGCGAGGGTAGGCGGCTGCTGCCTTGGCCATCCAATTCGCTACTGGAACCCAAAAGTGAGCAAATTCCCATTGACAACGCCAAAATCTGTGTTATACTAGTGTTTTAGGAGTACACATGGATACCAAAACATTCAACGGCGATGCCAAAATTAAGCTGACTCAAATAATTAATGAAGGTATGGCCGTGATGCATGAGATTGACACACTACAAGGTGGCTTGACTGACACCATCCGGGCCATTGCAGAAGAATTAGAAATCAAACCAGCTGTGTTGAAAAAGGCCATCCGCGTGGCACACAAGGCCGAATTTGGCAAGACCAAACAAGATCAAGAGTTACTGGAAACAATTCTTGAAACAGTGGGCAAGACGCTATAAATATTGCTTTCAACAGCAACGAATCGTTCACGTCACGAACATGTATCAAGGCCCCACCGGCCACAAACGGAGACCAATGAGTTATATTGACGCACTATTTGATCGTGAGCACGATCGCATTCACGTGGTAGAACGCAGAGACGGCAAGCGGCAGTACCGAGAGTATCCTGCCAATTATGTGTTCTACTACGACGACCCCCGAGGCAAGTTCCAGAGCATCTATGGCACACCTGTGTCAAGATTTTCAACACGTAACAACAAAGAGTTCCGCAAGGAAGTTCGAGCACAAAGCGGACGACAAATCTACGAATCGGATATCAATCCCATATTTCGTTGCTTTGAAGAAAACTACAAGGATCAAGACGCCCCCACCTTGCACACCGCATTCTTTGACATTGAAGTTGCGTTTGATTCAGTGCGTGGCTTCTCGCCTGTAACAGATCCTTTCAATCCCATCACTGCCATATCGGTATATCTGAATTGGTTGGAGCAACTGGTCACACTTGTGGTGGCACCACGCCACATGAGTCTCGAGACTGCTCGTGAGATCTGTGGGGAATTTGAGAACACTGTGCTGTGTGAGTCCGAAACAGAGATGTTGAAGATGTTCTTGGACTTGATTGAAGATGCAGACATCCTGAGTGGCTGGAACTCGGAAGGCTATGACATACCCTACACAGTGAATCGTATCACCCGAGTGCTCAGCAAAGACGACACTAGACGTTTTTGTTTGTGGGGACAGTTTCCCAAGAAGCGCATGTTCGAACGCTTTGGTGCTGAAAACGAAACTTACGACTTGGTGGGTCGTGTGCATATGGACTATATGCAACTGTATCGCAAGTACACTTATGAAGAGCGACATAGTTATAGTCTGGATGCCATTGCTGAGTACGAGCTGGGTGAACGTAAAACACAGTTTGAAGGCACACTGGATCAGTTGTACAACCAACACTTTCGAACCTTTATTGAATACAACAGGCAAGATACCTTGTTGTTGGACAAGCTGGACAAAAAACTGCGCTTCTTGGAACTGGCCAGCGAACTGGCCCATGCCAATACTGTGTTGTTGGCCACCACAATGGGTGCTGTGGCAGTGACTGAACAGGCCATCATCAACGAAGCACATGAACGTGGCATGGTTGTGCCCAATCGTCAACAACGACTGACAGACGAGGACACACAGGCTGCAGGCGCTTATGTGGCATATCCCAAGAAAGGATTACATGAGTGGATTGGGTCCGTGGACATCAACAGTCTATATCCGTCGGCAATTCGTGCGCTAAACATGGGCCCAGAAACCATCATAGGCCAACTGCGTCCAGTGATGACTGACCGATACATTCGAGACAAAATGGCCCGGGGTGATTCATTTGCGGCTGCATGGGAAGGTGTGTTTGCCAGTTTAGAATACACAGCAGTGATGGAACAACAACGTGGCACAGAGATCACCATTGACTGGCAGAGTGGCGAAGAAACTGTACACTCGGGCGCTGAGATTTGGTACATGTTGTTTGACTCAAACCAACCGTGGATATTAAGTGCCAATGGCACCATATTCACCTACGAAAAGAAAGGCGTGATTCCAGGCCTGCTGGAACGCTGGTACGCAGAACGTAAAGAGATGCAGGCCAAAAAGAAGGAGGCTAAAGATGCCAAAGAAATCGCTTTCTGGGATAAACGACAGCTGGTTAAAAAGATTAACCTCAACAGTTTGTACGGTGCTATTCTTAATCCTGGTTGTAGGTTTTTTGACAAGCGAATCGGCCAATCCACAACCCTTACTGGCCGAAGCATTGCCAAACACATGGATGCATATCTAAATGAGTGCATCACAGGTGAATATGACCATGTGGGTCGAGCAGTGATTTACGGTGACACAGACTCATGCTACTTTTCAGCATGGCCTGTGCTGAAACAAGAAGTTGCCGAAGGTCGTATGGAGTGGTCAAAGGAAATTTGCATTCAACTGTACGATTCAATTGCTGACCAGGTGAATGATTCATTCCCGGCATTTATGGAACGTGCGTTTCACTGTCCCAGAGACATGGGAGATTTGATCAAGGCCGGACGTGAAACAGTGGCGGATCGTGGCTTGTTCATTACCAAGAAACGCTATGCTGTGAATGCCATTGACATTGAAAACAAACGGCTGGATGTGAATGGAGCAATTGGCAAGACCAAGGCCACAGGACTAGACTTGAAACGGTCAGATACACCCAAAGTTATTCAAGACTTCTTGTTGGAAATTCTAAATCGAGTACTGTCTGGTGCTGAACGTGAAGAGATCATTGAACGTGTGCGTGAGTTCAAGTATGAATTCAAAGAGCGACCAGGCTGGGAAAAAGGCTCGCCCAAGCGTGTGAACAACTTGACCAAGTACGGCCGGGAAGAAGAACGCCTGGGCAAAGCCAACATGCCTGGGCATGTACGTGCGGCGCTAAACTGGAACAACTTGCGGCGAATGAATTCAGACAACTACAGTATGCAGGTGGTCGATGGCATGAAGACCATTGTGTGCAAATTGCGAAGCAATGCTCTGGGCTGGACATCAATTGGCTATCCCACAGACGAGATGCACCTGCCGCAGTGGTTTAAAGACTTGCCTTTTGATGACACAGAAATGGAAGCCACTGTGGTGGATCAAAAGATTGACAACCTGTTGGGCGTGTTAGACTGGGACTTGGCCTCTGCAACCAACACAGAAAACACATTTACTTCTTTATTTTCTTTTGAATGAAACTGAGCGATCTGGTTGATTTTTTGAATTTGTTAGACAGCGATGAGTTATCGCCGGACTATGTGGTGGCCATGAATAAATTTCATGCTATTGGCCACGTCATTGCAAATCACCCAGTGCAGATAGATAATTTTGCCGATGATGTTAACTGCAAATTGCAAAAGGTCATGGACTGTTTTACTGATGCGCAACAAACCGTGGAAGATTTCAAACACCGCATACGCACACAAATTTCTCAGTTAGAACCTGCACAGTATCAGCAAAGTCTTGGACTGTACGAAGATGAAATGTGTTATGAAACTTCGGAATACATTTTGAACAGACGTCTTGCCATTGATCCTGAAAGTGAAGCATACCTGCAAGCAAGACTTATGCAATATACAGATTGGCGTGTGCCTGGCATGATCATTAGACCAGGACTGGAAAAGTTCATTGAACATCTAGTACCGTTAGATCCACTATACGTTGTGGATCAAAATTTGGAATTGTTAGAACCTGCGCTGAATCAATTTACTGCAGAGTATCGTCAACGATTGCGTACCTACGCCATCGACGATCACAAAAATGAAAATGCCATGTGGCAATTGCCAGACGGACAATTTGGGTTCGTGTTTGCCTACAACTATTTCAATTTTAAACCCATGCTAGTGTTGCGCAGATACATTGATCAAATGTATGCCAAACTCAGACCCGGTGGGGTCGCATTGTTCACATTCAATGACTGTGATTGGCGGCAAGGAGTGGCCCTGGCAGAAAAAAATTTCATGTGCTACACACCCGGAACTGAAGTTGTAGCGCATGCCCTCTCTGTGGGATTTGAGATCTTAGACAGACATCGCGGACAGGGCGATCTTGCTTGGTTAGAAATTAAAAAACCTGGCGAAATTGAATCCCTTAGAGGTGGCCAGACTCTGGCCAAAATAGTTGCTAATCAGTAAAAAAATCTATATAATCATACAACATAGGAGTACACATGAGAGATTATCTTAAAGACTTGGTAGAACACACACACGATCTTGGCTGCATTGACTTGATCAAGATCACTGGTGACGACAAAAGCACAGCCATTGTGGGTGTGGCAGAAGACTTGTCAGTGGTGCTGGAAGGCGAGTTTAAAAATCCGCACCCAGATTTTATCGGCACATTTGGCATGCCCAACTTGAACAAGTTGAAAATTTTGTTAAACTTGCAAGAGTACAAAGAAAATGCCAAACTTGGCTTGACCAAAAAAGCCACAGGTGCTCCTGATGGTATTGAGTTTGAAAATGCTGGGGGAGATTTCCGCAACACATATCGGTTCATGGCAGCAGAGATTGTGAATGACAAACTCAAAACACCCAAGTTCAAAGGTGTGACATGGCATATTGAATTTGAGCCCACTGTGGCCGCAATACAACGATTGCGTATGCAGGCACAGGCCAATGCTGAAGAGCCCAACTTTCAAGCCCGGACTGAAAACGGTGACTTGAAGTTTTTCTTTGGTGACCATAGCACACATGCTGGTAACTTTGTGTTCCATGCAGGCGTAAATGGTCAATTGAAACGCACTTGGTCATGGCCAGCCTCACAGTTCATGGCCATTATGGCCTTGACTGGTGACAAGACCATCCGCATTTCAGATGATGGTGCTGCCAAGATCACAGTGGATTCTGGTGTGGCTGTTTACAATTACATTTTACCTGCACAGAGCAAATAATGGAAACCAAAGCTAGAACTGTGACAAGAATGGTCACATATAGAATAACCGCATGGTTGTTTACTATATTTTGGACTTGGTTGTTCACTGGTGACATTGCATCGGCCACAGGATTTGCCACTGCCTTGCACATCATGCTCAGTATAGATTATTACATACACGAACGTATTTGGTTAAAAATCAAGTGGGGTCGAATTGCAGGATAACTTAACAGCCAAACAACTTGACTATGCTGTGTTCTTACCGGCCATATCAGGTTTCTATGCCACGTTTGTGGGCAAGCAACGCAACGAGCCATATGTGGATCCAGCAAGGTTTCCTGCAGGGCTTACAGACATGGAACAAATGAACTGGCTCAACAGTCAGAAAGCATTGTTTCCATACAAATGGTCATTGTACTCCGGTGGTCACGCCAACTTGGATTTGAATAAACAAGACTGGTCAGAGGACATGGTTCGCAATCGTGAACCTGGCACGTTCATGCTGGGCGACTCGGGTGGATTCCAGATTGCCAAAGGCCTGTGGGAAGGTGACTGGAAAGCCAACTCGGGCTGTGCCAAGGCCGAAAAGAAACGCAGTTCTATCCTCAAGTGGTTGGACACAATCAGTGACTATGGCATGATACTTGACATCCCTACCTGGGTTATCCATGACAAAAAAGCCAGTGACGCCTGTGGTATCCGAACGCTGGAAGAAGCAGTGGATGCCACCAAGTACAACAACGAATACTTCATGCAGCATCGTCGTGGCAAGGCCAACGGTGGCGCTAAATTTTTAAACGTATTACAAGGCGATAATCACACCTCAGCAGAAACATGGTATCAAACCATGAAGCAGTATTGTGACCCTGCACTGTATCCCGACACACACTTTGATGGCTGGGCCATGGGTGGACAAAACATGTGTGATGTACACTTGGTGTTGCGTAGATTGATTGCACTGAAATATGATGGATTGTTACAAGAAGGCACACACGACTGGATGCACTTCTTGGGTACAAGCAAGTTGGAATGGGCTGTGCTACTCACCGTGATTCAAAGGGCCGTTAGAAAATACGCCAATCCCGCATTCTCTATCTCCTTTGATTGTGCCAGTCCATTCCTCGCCACAGCCAATGGTCAGGTGTACTTTGAAAATGTGTTTGAACACGATTCCAAATGGAGTTATAGAATGGCACCATCAGCAGACGACAAAAAGTATGCCACAGACACACGCAAGTGGTCGGACGGTGTTGTGGCAGATGGTATCTATCCACGCTGGGAGGACTCGCCCATTAGCGACATGTTGAAGATGAAAGATATCTGCATCTACGCACCCGGCGACCTAAATAAAAATGGAAAAGAAGGCAAAACATCATGGGATTCATTCTCATATGCATTGTTGATGGGTCACAATGTTTGGATGCACTTGACTGCTGTGCAAGAAGCCAATAGACGTTTTGATGCAGGAGAACATCCTGCCATGATGCGCCGCCAAGGTGGCGACTATGCCAAGTTTGAAGACATTGTGGAAGCCATATTTGCCGCACCCACTCGTGCGGAGTCAGAAGCCATAATTGAATACTACAGCGGTTATTGGATGGAGATTGTGGGCACACGTGGTTTCAAAGGCAAGAAGGCCATGAATGCACGTACTCAGTTCAATGCACTTTTTGAATACGAACAAACTGAACAAGAAGATTTTGATTCCAGCAAACTTGATCGATTAGAGGCCACAGTATGAAGCGTGAAGGACATGACAACGTTGACTTTTTTACAGGTACAGAAGTAGAACGCACACCAGCATTTGGTCGGCCGACATTGTTCGTGGTTGGTGTGCAGTCCGTTGATCATATTGCAGCCAAAATGGCAGGTTGTGAGCACATATTTTTTGGTGCCAATCACAGTTTCAATCCTCAGTCTCCTGCAGAGTGGCGAACATGGGAAGAAATGATCACGTACTTTTTGGCACGTGGATATTTGTGTACCTTGGACATTCCTATTGGTGCAGTGGAACAGTTCAATGACGGATCATTGTGTGACTATCGCAACTTTATTCCGCAGATTCGAGTAAGTGTACCGTATACAAAACTGTGGAATTATAATACAATGTTAAAAATAGATGACAAGGACTTTGACGCTACCAATCCCGGCGTCTGGTGCCACAGTCTGCACAGCCTGATGAGCCGTGAGACATTTACAGGTTGGGATGATTACAAAGGCGATAGAGAATTATGAAATGGCTAGACAACTGGATATTACGGCGTGCCAAGCACATTAGACAACGCGGTGAAACAATGACATCGGTGAATCGTATAGAGTCGGCAGTGTGCAAAGACGATCATCCCAGCATTGGCGGTAGCCGGCACAGAATGAACTTTACAGTATATCGTGCCAATGGTGGCATGATGGTAGAGTACAACAGATACGATGAACGCAAGGATCAACATCAGTGTGAGTTACACATCATACATCCAGATCAGGATCTTGGCAATGCCTTGAGCAAGATTGTGACATTTGAAAGTTTGAAATCATGAACCAAGTTGAAAGAGATCGAGTAGAACGTGTGATGTCAGAAGCTCAACGACAGATCTGGGTCACCTGGCAACGTGAAGGCATACACAAATATCCTGCTGCTTTGACAGACCCCAACTTAGCTGATGTACAATTCCTTGGGTATCCTCATCGACACATATTTCATTTCCGGGTGTGGATTGATGTGTTTCACAACGACCGAGACTTGGAATTCATCCAGTTCAAACGCTGGTGTGAATCACTGTACAGCAGTGACAATTCCGTTCTAAGTCTTGATCACAAAAGTTGCGAGATGATAGCAGATGACCTATATATACAGATAGCTCAACGCTATCCTGGTCGTGTGGTACATATCGAAGTGTCCGAGGACGGTGAAAACGGATGCTCAATTTTTTATAATCTTACTCGTGCAGTGAATTCAATTGTAATCTAACTATGTCTATAGATTTATTTAAAATTTTATCAAATGGTAGCCAACTGTATAAGAAACAAATTGGTCCAATGGTTTCTAGTAATGCTGAATACTTTGGATCAGAACTTCATGATAAAGAATTAACAACCATTGTTGGCCGCAAAGAAGATCCTGTTAAAATTATTGGAAAATTTCAAGGAGATTGGTTAGACGACCTTGATACTGCTGTAGCAGTGGCAGTTCAAGAAGAGTACACTCCGGACCAATTTCATAGTGATTATCTTTATACTGCTGGGCTTGCTAAGTTTCCTGGAAGGATGCCACAATTTGAAAAAATGGTCCGGATGTTAGGGTTCATAGACACAAAATCATGTAACATTCAAATGCAACGCCCTGGGTCTCTGATCAGAAAACACGTAGACCCAACAGAAATATTCATCAGTGAAGATGGCACTATACAGAAACGAGTCATGATAATGCTGGCTCCAGGAGAATATGGACAAATTGTGTGTTTTGATAATCGCGTGATCACTCACTGGGAAGCCGGCACAGTCATTTATGTAGATTATCCAAATACATGGCATTTTACTGCCAATGCTGGATGGCATACACGACCCATATTGTTGGTGACTGGACAGGTTGATTCTAATTTTTATAATTTGTTAGATCAAAAAACTCCCACTATTTTTCAACTTTAATTTCAAAAGGAAATATCATGGCAAGACCCACATTCAAACCCAACCCCCGAGTCACAGAGATCCAAGAGGATCTTGAAGTGTACTTGGACTTTTGCCAGGACTATGGCTATCGTTACAACGAAGCCGACTTGTATAACTTCAAGAGTTATGCATGGCAACAATTCAACAAGTGGCATCAAGGCAAAAATGCCAAAAACATGTGGGACGAAGACACTCGTCGCTTTGCAGGACATCGCGCATGAGAAAACTGTACTACATGGGCCTTGAAAGTTACGAGGCCCGTTACACTCTACAACTAACTGAATGGAACCGACGTGTGTTTGATGCACGTGGCCTGGATGTGGTGTATGTGCCAGGCACTACCATCGACAACACACAAAGCATCAGTGTTGGACAGGTACTGGATGCACATGGTCGCAGTTACTTCGCCATGAGCCAAATGATGAACTTGGTTCAGCTGATGAAGAATGGCGAAGTCACTAGTGAAGATGTCATCTATTTTGAAGACATGTTTCAGCCAGGCATCGAAAGTTTGCCATATATTATGGACCAAATTCCTGCAGAACAGCGCCCTAGAATCTATGTACGCTGCCTAGCACAGGCCATTGATCCTGATGACTTTGTGCATGTGTGGGGCATGGCAGGCTGGATGAGCACGTATGAACGCATGGTCAATCAGTTTGTCACAGGCGTGTTGGCCACCAACGAAGAAATGGTAGCACACATGCGCATTGCAGGGTGGACTGCTCCAATCTACAACATTTCAGGCTTGGCATTTGGCAAGACGGAAGTGTTAGAACGTATCGGTGGTGCAGACAACATTCGACCATTTGAGGATCGTCCACGTCGTGTGGGTTTTGCCGCACGTTGGGATCAAGAAAAGCAACCAGGCTTCTTCATGGACTTGATTGAGATGTACGGTGAACTTACCACAGAGCCTTGTGAGTTTGTGATCTATTCTGGTGGGCCATTGCGTAGCAACAACGCAGAGTATGTGACTCGTGCCAGAGCAATGGAAGCAGAAGGCCGGTTAAAAATCTACGACAACATTACAAAAAATGATTACTACGCTCACCTTAATAATACTCGTGTGCTGTTTAATTGCGCCCTTCAAGATTGGGTTTCAAACACTGTCAGTGAAGCAGACACTCTTGGGTGTAATGTTTTATACCCTGCTTATAGGTCTTTCCCTGAAACTTTTTCTAATGACCCTAACCGGCTTTACGTCCCTTGGTCAATAGATGATGCCTATCACAAAATGCAGAACTTGTTGCGTGAACCACATCACAACATGGGCTTGATCTCAGACTGGAACAATGGTACCATTGACCGTGTGATAGACATTGTGACAGGTGCAGGTGAGCAGTGGAACCGTGCAGGCTCAAGATATCGAGATCATGTGGCCAAAGAAAAGTATCATGTGGTAAAGGTCGAGTCATGAAAAAAACTGTGGTCGTAACCGGCGCTGGTGGATACATTGGCGGACAAACTGCCTTGATGTTGGCCGATTCTGGCCATCGTGTTGTGGGCATCGATAGATTGCCATGCCCTCCTCACTTGAGATCAACATTTGATGATTATGTCGAACAAGACTTTGCCCACAAAGATGCCTTGGTCAAATTGTTGGTACATGGGCCCGACGCTGTGATTCATTGTGCTGGCAGCAGCCTGGTTGGACCCAGCATGAACAATCCTGCTGATTACTTTGAAAACAATGTGGTGAGCACTCTCACACTGTTGGATCAGGTACGCAAAAGCATGCCCCAGACCAGAGTTATTTTTAGTTCAAGCGCCGCAGTGTATGGTGAGCCCATAATGACTCCCTGCCATGAAGTAGATCCTTGTGAACCCATATCACCGTATGGTGACAGCAAGCTCATGGTGGAGAAGATCATGGCAGCATATCACAAGGCCTACAATTTGGACTATGTGGCATTTCGTTACTTCAATGCCTGTGGTGCTGACAGTCAAGCCAGACACGGACAAACTAAAGACGCCACACATATCATTGCCCGGGTATTACAAGCCATTAGAGATGATTGCGAATTTACGCTGAATGGCGTAGACTTTGCTACTGATGACGGCACTTGTGTGCGTGACTATGTGCATGTGGAAGATATTGCTCGAGCACATGTCCGGGCATTAGATACCAAAATAAAATCTGGTGTATACAATTTAGGCAACAATCAAGGTGTCAGCAACAGAGAAATTATTGCCGCAGCCGAACGTGTGACTGGTAAGAAATTGAAAGTTGTACTAGGCCAGGCCAGGCCAGGAGATCCTGCTGTGCTCACAGCCAGTGCTGCCAAATTTGGCCAGCTTGCTGAAGGTTGGAGACAGTTTGAATTAGATCACATGATTCAACACGCCTGGAACTGGTATGTTCGAAAAGATTCTTGAGTTTGAAACAGCCCTGGCCCAATTTACCGGTGCGCCATATGTGGTGATGACTGATTGTTGTACCCATGCCATTGAACTGTGCATGAGGTATGACCGTGTGGAGTTTTGCGCATTCACTCCATACACCTATTTGAGCATACCCATGCTCATGCACAAACTGGGTATCAAGTATGTTTATGAAGAGACAGCCCCTGCTCAATGGGTCGGTGAGTATCGTTTCAGAAAAACTAGAATCTGGGACAGTGCTCGACGTTTAGAACACAACATGTACCGACCAGGGCAGATACAATGCGTAAGTTTTGGGCATGACAAACCTTTGAGTATTGGTCGTGGCGGCGCCATACTGTTAGACGATGTTGAGGCCTATCGTGCCCTGTTGGCCATGCGCTATGATGGCAGAGATTTGACAGTAACGCCTTGGGTTTCACAACAGACCTTTCGAGTTGGTTACCATTATCGACCCACAATTGAAGAGGCCCAACGTGGACTGGAACTGTTGAGCCAGTATCAAAGTCAACCCCCACGCATGGTTGTTTATCCAGATTGCAGACAAATTTCCATAGTCAGTTGACTGTTAAATCTAAATAGTGTACAATCACACACTGGAGTAACAATGCAAGAAAAGAATTTATCACAAGTACTTAGAGAACAAATGCAGTCCCGAGGTCAACGCTTCTGGGCTGGCGACAACATCAGCGATTACATGAGCGATGCCATCAAAGAAAAACTCATTGACGAAGCCACTGTGGCATTCGAAGGTGTACTAGACGCATTATTAATCGACAGAGAAAACGATCCCAACTCACAAGGCACAGCTCGGCGACTGGCCAAGATGTACTACAACGAAATAATGGCCGGTAGATATGAACCTCCACCTGATGCAACTGCTTTTCCAAATGATAGCACCGACCGTTACGAAGGAATGCTCGTGGTACGTAGTGAGCTTCGAAGTATGTGTTCTCATCACCATCAGCCTGTCTCTGGGGTTGCCTACATCGGTATCATTGCCGCTAATAAACTTATTGGTCTCTCGAAATACACACGGATCGCTCAGTGGTGTGCTCGGCGAGGTACACTACAGGAAGAACTGTGCATAGACATTGCCAATGAGATAATGGCTGCAACTGCATCAAAGGATGTGGGTGTGTACATTCAGGCAGTGCATGGGTGCTGTGAAAACCGTGGCATCATGGCACACTCAAGTCTAACACAGACCACTGTGTTGCGTGGTGCTTTTAAAACGGACGATAGTGTGAAAAAAGAGTTCATGGACAACATCAAACTACAACAAGAGTTTGCGCCAAGATAATTTATAAAATGACTCACTTTCAAAATAACTTTGTTGTGTTTGGTCCCGCCGGTCGTTGCGGCAGTCATTGGGTTGAGACATTGCTGAAAAATCTTTTTGGTGTTACATATACAATTAGACATTTTACGCCGTTGTTGTCAGGTTGGATTTATCATACCAATGACGTGCCCGACATATTGAATATGCCTAGTGAAATTAGAAATTCTATCACATTGGTTTATTGCGTACGAAAAAATTATTTTGATGTTGCCATTAGTTTTTTGGTAGCTGAAAATACTAACGAATGGTATTTCTATACAAGTAAAACAGTTGAACCGTTTGTTGTTGACCCTGTGAGGTTTCGCAAGCTCATACAGGATTTGCACTATCTGCAAACAGTTGAGATTCCAAAAGATATTTTGCCTCTGTTCAACAACTCAGTAGCCATTGATTATGACAGACTGATCAGTGCGGAAATTCCCGAAAAGTACGTGGCTGATCAGTTGGGCATAGATTATGACGCAAATAAGAAATATGGCCAACCAGGCTCTGCACCAAGTGCTAAAAACACAAGAAACTATAAAGATTTAATACTGAATTGGGACGAACTGGTTGACATTTATAAAACTTTCTCATGATCATCACACAAAATAAATTTTAGGTAACACCAATGTACATCACAAACATCACAGGCGAGATCAAGTTGCCTTGGGAACCAGGGCTGTTGGAGTGGTTGCAGGAACGCTATCCTGCATCCAAATATCGTATAGTAGAATTAACTTAAAGGAGAAAGAGCATGGCTACAAAGAAAATTACCAAACTCAGCGACAAGCTGGACAAAGTAAATGAATCATTTACTGTCAACATGTACGACAATGGCTTCATGATCGAAGTTGGTGGTCGCAAAGACGACGACTGGCGTACAGCCAAAATCATGGTGCCTACCATTGATGAATTGGTGGTACTGATAAAAGAAGCTGCCGAAATGGAACGCGATTAATCAGGAGCAACGCATGGCCACATGGATACTGACCACACAGCACAAAAAGAATGCCATTGAACGTTCAATCTGGTCCAAAGATGGTCGAAATATCATCCAAGAACAAGGTTATCGTTGGGGCAAGTTTTATTGCGAAAGCGATGAAAAACCTGATGTTGATTTAAAAAATCCTGACGGCTACGAAATTGGCGGTGACTATGACTGGGAACTTGACAGCCTGGATGATGGTTGCTGGCTTGAATGGGATTGGCCTGCGGATATGACTGAAGAAGAACAAGACAAGATCATGGCTGCCTGGGACGAAGATTTTTATGAAGGCATGGAAGCCTTGGGCTGGTCAAACAACGACACTGAGTATGTTTTCTATGGACCATTACAATTGGAAAACGAAGACACCGGCGAAGTGTTTCAAGGCGAACCAGATTAATGAGTGTATGGACCGATTGGGATCCACTGGAAGAAGTCATAGTAGGCAACTGCCATGCCCCTGGTGCTCTCAATTGGTTTATTGAGTCTGATCTACAAGACTCATTCAATACCATACTGGCTGAAACCAAACAAGATCTTGATGCATTGGCAAGTTTACTGCAACAATTGGGAGTGAAGGTACACCGCCCACAAGTGCATGATTACCAACACAGTGTGGACTTGGCAACATTTTCAGTGCAATGCCCGGCTGGACCAATGGTGCCAAGAGATCAATATCTGGTGTATGGAGATACTGTGTATCAAACCTACACCAGTATGACAGATAGATATTTTGACAGTCTCAGTTATTATAATATCTTTCAACAATTATTTGATCAAGGGCACAACTGGATCAGTCAACCAGCGCCCAATCTCAGAAACTTGCCCCCAGAAAAGAACTGGAGCAACCAAGGTTCACTGATTTACAATCACCTGTATCACCATCAATTGTTGTGGCACACTGCTACCATGTTCAAGTGTGGTGATCGACTGATTGCCAACACTCAAGGACCAGGCACTCAATCTGGACTAGAATGGATGCGCAGGAACTTGCCTGCAGACACTGTGATAGAAAATGTCAGCACAACCATGCGCAACTGGGGACACATTGATCATGGATTCTTCATGATTGATGATCACAATGTGATCTGCGTTGACCGTGAGTTTGTTCCAGAATGTCTGCGTGATAAGCATATACACGAGATACATCAGTATCTGCCCAAGGAGATGGTTGACCCTGCTACACCGATAGATCGACTGCTTGATCCCAGCAAAGGCTACGAACAAGTTGTGGCGTTTGATACCAATGTATTGGTAGTTGATTCACATAATGTTGTGTTTGACAACAACATGTCCGAACTGTTTGAGTTCTTGGCCTCGCTGGGTGTAAAATGCCATGTAGCACCACTGAGACACAGAAAATTTTGGGCGTCAGGAATACACTGTTCAACATTAGATATTCGACGTCGTGGTAACAAAAGAAAGATCATAAATGAAGTATGAAACATTACAAGAAGCACAAGCCGCAGGAGTAGCACCTTGGGACCTTAAGATTGGAGAATATAGCGACTATCATGTTTCTGTGTTTCAAGATCGATATCCTGTGACACAGGGACACTTGTTGTTTGTGCCGCAATACAATACAGATGGAGTGATAACAGACTGCTTTGACTCAGCCATGCGGCATGGTCGTAGAATGGTTGATGCGGGTGAATGTGATGCGTTCAACATAGGTATCAACATGGGTGAGGCTGCCGGACAAACTGTGATGTATCCACATGTGCATTTGATTCCAAGACGCAACGGCGATTGTGCCGACCCTGTTGGTGGTGTGCGTGGAGTTATTGCCGGGCAAGCCAACTACAAAGCCACAGGCTATCAACTGCCAGCATAAGTATTTCTTTAAGCGGTCTTGGCGTCATTCCCGCTTTACAAACTCTGCCGCCTATGCTATAATTAACATAGGAGAAAAAGCATGACACCAGTAACATACAAATACACTTCAACAAAAGAATACCACGATGCATTTCCATGCGCATATCGTCAGTGGCGGGCAGACAGCCACTGCAACCTGATTCATGGATATAGCTTCTCCATGAAGTTTTACTTTGGCACAGATCAGTTGGACACACGCAACTGGGCCGCAGACTATGGTGGCCTAAAAGAACTCAAGTCAGTGTTGGAAAGTCAATTTGATCACACATTGCTTGTGGCCGAAGACGATCCAGAACTGGAACTGTATTTAGAAATGCAACGCAGAAATATTGCCAAGCTGACCATATTGCCTAAACTGGGTTGTGAAGGACTAGCTGATCAATTGTACAAGTATGTGAATGGTGTGTACATTCCAGACATGTGGGGACCAGGAGAGGCCAAACGCCTGTGGTGCTACCGAGTGGAAGTGCGTGAAACACAATCAAACATGGCCTTTAGAGAAGGCCATAGAGAATGGAATGAAGATTTATTCGCGTGACATCCAAGTAAGATATCTAATAAATTTTAATATACCCACATTTAACAACTATATAATGTCATGAACACACATGATTTCAACATCTCCGTACTACTTCCCACACGGGCAAGAACCGACATACTGTTTCGCAGTATTCAGACACTGTTTGATCTAGCAGACAATAAAGATCGCATAAATCTCGCGATTGGATTTGACCGCGATGATGCCAAGGGCATTGACTATTTCAGTCAAGAAATACAACCTTGGTTGTCCGAACATGACATTGCATACAGTGCCATGATTTTTGAGCCCATGGGATATGCAAACTTGAATGTGTATTACAATTGGTTGGCCAAACAACAATCTGCTGATTGGTATTTGTTTTGGAGTGATGATGCGACCATGGACACTCAGGGCTGGGACACTAAAATTACTGAGTACAATGGTCAATTCAAATTACTTAAAGTACACACGCACAACGAACATCCTTACAGTATCTTTCCCATTGTGCCACACAAATGGTATGACTTGCTGGGCACATTGAGCCGTCATCAAATGCCCGATGCCGAACTCAGTCAAATAGCCTATATGTTGGATATTGTAGAAATAATTGATGTTTCAGTAACCCACGATCGTGCTGACTTGACTGGTAAAAGCCCAGATGCTACCCATCAAAATCGTGTGTGTTTTGAAGGCAATCCAAATGACCCTAGAGACTTCCATCATCAGTCCAAACGAGATCAACGAATGAAAGATTGTGCAACATTGGCCACATACATGCACTCGGTTGATCCCAGCAGTACAGAATTTTTTAAAAATGTACTAGAAGGCCGGCAAGATCCTTGGGAAAAATTAGTGGCTAACGACATCAACAAACAACAAGTACAATTTCCTATTCAGGTCGAGAGTGGAAAATAATATGAGTATGGATACGAATAAATTATACCGGTCAATAAAAACAATCAGGCGAGTGGAAGAAATTGTCGCTAAAATATATCCCACAGACAAAATCAAAAGTCCAGTACACCTGGGCATTGGCCACGAAGCCATTCAGGTGGGCGTGTGCGAACACCTGCAAAAACAAGATGTTGTGTTTGGCTACTACCGCAGCCATCCACTGTATTTGGCCAAAGGTGGCGACCTCAACTCCATGATGGCCGAATTGTATGGAAAAATTTCTGGTTGTGCTCGTGGCTGGGGCGGCAGCATGCACTTGGTTGATCTTGAACACAACGTGATGTCTACCACGGCCATTGTAGCATCAAGTGTGCCAAATGCTGTGGGCTATGCCTATGCTCTCAAACTTAAAAAATCCAGTCAAATAGTTGTGAGTTTCTTTGGTGATGGTGCCACCGAAGAAGGTGTGGTGTCAGAAAGTCTGAATTTTGCTTCACTTAAAAAATTACCTATTTTGTTTGTGTGCGAAAACAATGAGCTGGCCATACATACCAAACGCAGTCAACGACAAGCAGTGCTGGATATCTGTGCCCGGGCCAGAGCCATTGGTGTCGAATCGACACACATCAAAGAATACAACATAGAAACAATTTACAACACTGCCGGGGATCTTGTTGAAAAAATACGCAACGGTGCAGGTCCGCAGTTTTTGGAAATTGCCACCAGCCGTTGGCTAGAACACGTTGGCCCCGGTGAAGATTTTAAATTGGGATATCGCACTGAGGATGAAGTGGCTCCGTATCGAGCACAAGACGAAGTGGAACGCCTGGGCAACCAACTGGACCCTGCCGTTCGCGCACAAATTGATCAAGAAATTGAACACAAGATTGCTCAGGCAGTTGTGTTTGCTGAGTCAAGTGAATTTCCACCGCAACAGGAACTGTTAAAATATGTCTACAAATAATCGATCTATATCTTATGTAGAAGCTATTCGAGAAGCCACTGCTATTGAAATGTCTCGTGACAGCAACGTTGTGCTGTTTGGTCTTGACGTTGATGATCCCAAGGGCACGTTTGGCACAACCAAGGGCCTGGCTGAAGAATTTGGTGCTGACCGATGTTTTGGAACTCCATTGGCCGAGGATGGCATGACTGGTGTGGCTGTTGGCATGGCTCTGGCTGGACTGCGTCCCATACACAATCACTATCGCATGGACTTTGCTACTCTGGCCATGAACCAATTGATCAATGTGGCTGCCAAGACTCATGCCATGTCCGGCGGTATGCAAAATGTACCCATGGTGGTGCGCATGCTGATTGGCAAAAGTTGGGGCAACGGATCGCAACACACCCAAAGTCTTTATCCCTTGTTTATGAACATACCCGGCATCAAAATCTGTGCACCTAGCACTCCATATGATGCCAAAGGATGTTTGGAATATGCCGTTCGTGACAACAATCCTGTGGTCATGGTTGAACACAGAATGTTGTACTACAGCACTGGCCATGTGCCCGAGGGCGAATTGTTGGTGCCTCCTGGCCGAGCACGAGTACTTGTTCCGGGGCAGGATGTGACCTTAGTGGGCATCAGCTATCAGGCAGTAGAATGCATGCGAGCACAAAATTATCTTGCAGACATTGGAATCAGCGCCGAAGTTATTGATCCAATTTGGTTGTCGCCCATTGACATAGACACCATCGAAGCCAGTGTACGCAGAACAAAGAACCTTGTGGTAGTTGACAATGCCTGGACCACATGTGGTGCCGGCAGTGAAATCATTGCCAGTCTGCATGAACGTTTGGGTGACACAGTTTGGCGTGCCAAACGTTTAGGATTCGCACCAACACCATGTCCTACCACTCCTTCATTAGAAGACCATTTTTATCCCACAGGACAATCCATTGCTGCCGCTGCAAATGATCTTGTCAAGGGCCATGCTCAGCATTGGTATCCAACTGCCAAGGATGAATTAAAATCTGTTGAATTCAAAGGACCGTTTTGAAAACAGCCGTGATCATTGGCGCCAACAGTGACATTGCCAAGAGCGCCATACAACTTCTACAAGAACAATATCACATAGTAGCGATTGGTCGAGAAACAATCAATCTTGACGACCCTACCAGTGACATGCGTATTGGTATGGTATTGGCCATGGCCGACGCAGATGTGATTGTCAATTGTGCTGGGGTATTTGGAGACAACACACTAGATTACGACACGGTGTTCAATGTAAATTTAAAAAGCAATTGGTCAGTAATCAATTACTACATCAAAAATCCACCCACCAAGACTGTAAGATTTGTTATGTTGGGATCCAGTGCCTACAAGCAAGGACGCAAAAACTTCATTTTGTACAGTGCCAGCAAGGCGGCGTTGTTCAACACGTGGCAAGGCGCCAGCGAATTTGTCAGCGACAATTTGAAACTGGGACTGATCAATCCAGTTCATGTGCATACCAAAATGGTAGCACACAAGCCACACCCGAACCCAGACATCTGTCTGGAACCAATCGATGTTGCAAGAGAGATTGTGAATTTATGTGACATGACACAAAGTCGCTGCATAGATATGGATTACAAAATTAAGGAGACTGTATGAAAGTAGGAGTTATTGGAAAAGGTACTGTGGGCTCAGCAGTATATGATGGACTTGAAGGGCAAGGGCATGACATGAGTTTTTATGACCCAAAAATTGAAGGCTCTAAACTTGAAGACATATTGGATACCGAATGTGTGTTCTTGAGTGTGCCCACCGATAGCACAGTTGAAGGTGACTGCGACACCAGCATTGTAGAAAAAGTTTGCAAAGAACTCAGTGACGCAAACTACCGAGGACTGGTGGGAATCAAAAGCACAGTGGTTCCTGGAACCACTGATCGTATGAAATTGACCTATCCCACGTTGCGTATGTGTAATGTGCCTGAATTTCTGCGGGCCAAGACTGCTCTGGCAGATTTTATTTACAATCATGATGTATTGGTCATTGGAGTTTACAACGATGCAGACTTTGAGTTGGTTAAAAAGATACATGGCTTCATTCCACGAAATGTAGTTCAAGTCACGCCCATCGAAGCCGAAGTTATCAAGTACTTCAACAACGTGCATCATGCGGTCACTGTGACGTTTGGCAACATCATCTACGAAGTTTGCCAACGTATTGGTGCCGATTACAACAGCGTTTACAATGCCATTATCAAACGCGATTGTATTAACCCACACTATTTGTTGGTCAATGAAAAATTTCGAGCATTTGGCGGACATTGCTTGCCCAAAGATACACTGGCATTGAACAACTTGATTAAAAAACTTGGCCTGGAGTTTGAAATGATTCAGGCCGCATTTGACGACAACGAAAGAGTCAAAAATGGCTAAAATACTAGTGACCGGTGCTTCGGGTTTGTTGGGCACAGAATTTTGTCGACAGCTGATCAATGACGGTCATGTTGTGTATGCTGTGGACAATCACAGTCGTAGCACAACCATTCCCAGTTGCAGCGAATGGTATCCCATGGACCTGAACGACGTTGATGCCATCAACAGTTTGCCCACAGACTTTGACTATATCTATCACTATGGTGCCATCAACGGTACTACCAATTTTTACAACATGCCCAACAAGGTGTTGGAAAATAACTTTGTGTGTGATCTGAACATTTTTAATTTTGCTCGTAAGTGCAAAAACTTGACACGCCTGGTATACGCTTCAAGTTCGGAAATTGTGGCAGATGATGCTGTGACACCTGTGCCAGAGCATACCAATGTGTTGATCAAAAACATACACAATGCTCGTTGGAGTTATAGACTGGCCAAAATCACTTCTGAGAACTATCTAGTTAACTCTGACTTGCCTTACATGATCATTAGATATTTCAATGTGTACGGCGAGAACAGCAAGCCGGGACATTTCTTGGGCGATCAAATCAGCAAAATACGCAAGGGTGTGTTCTCTGTCATTGGCGCACAAGAAACACGCAGTTTCTGTCATGTTAGTGATGCCACTCGTGCCAGTATTTTTGTTGCTGAAAATTGCAACCGCGAAGTGATCAATGTGGGCAACGATCGTGAGATTTCAATCGGTGACGCAGTCAAGACCATTGCCACAATAATGGGCCATCCTGACGCAGAGTTTGAACAGTTGCCCAGCATGCCTGGGTCGGTCACCAATCGACGTCCAGACATCAGCAAACTGCGTGGCATCATGCCTGACTATGAGCCCATGTCTTTTGAACAGGGTATAAGATTGATTTTATCCTGATGCGGTATTGACAACAGATAGAACTTGTGCTAAAATGCATGAAAGATTATAAAGGCAATGCAACATGTTTGGTACTAATGAAATTATTGGCAAGAAGTATTTTAAAGACGCACCCACAGACAGTTTGTTTGTGACCAGTATGTTCTTTACCCTGCAAGGTGAAGGTC
>Ga0214921_10001672_pt1 | contig 37304 bp, 38 predicted proteins | sample LL1505_MetaG_FD_177992 | JGI IMG/M metagenome (GOLD analysis project Ga0214921, IMG submission 177992) | Freshwater microbial communities from Lake Lanier, Atlanta, Georgia, United States - LL-1505 | ecosystem: Environmental > Aquatic > Freshwater > Lake | place: USA: Georgia | collected...
GTTCATAGGCCAAAAATTCATCGGTTATTTGACTGCCGCGAACGCCGCCTCTGACCGAGCCTGCCTCAACGGCACCAAAATACTCTTTCCACAAGGACGGCAAGCGCTGCCCCTGCGGAATGCTTAGCCATAGACGCAGCAAATGTCGTTTGCGATCTGGCTCATCGTGATCTTCGAAATTGGTGCGTGAATGAATGACCACATAGTTATTCAATAACTGCAAATCGCCACGATCGAGCTCCATCGAATAGCAAAACTGATCGTCAGGCAGCAATTCATCCAACAAATCCAACAACTCAATTTGCTCTTGCGTTAAACGAGGCACCTCTGGAAAATCGCGTTGAGCTGCCGTGACATTTTTTCGATTGGCACGCAAAGAGAAGAATTCGGGGTCATCTCCCAAGATGGGGCACTTGTAAAAAGGCGGCTGTGAGGTGTCGTTGGTTCCCTGGTAGCTGTAATAAAAAGGCTGCTTCATGACAGGAATCAGGTCTGGTCGCAGGCGTTTTATTTCTTCAACAATGGCCATTGAACTTGTCACTTTGCTTGTGCCTCCAGATTTTGCAGTTTGCAAACACATCAAGGCCACTACATCGCAGGAATCGACATGAAAGTCTAAGCCTGCATTGGTGTTGTACCCTCGCCCATTTTTAACTTTGTAATCGCCACCCTCATCACGAACATCGTTCATGACTTGACTGGCCCGGTTTTGCGTTCTGGCCACACCCACGTTCAGTCCAATGCCCCAATTGACCAGTCGCGCATCTTCTACCGACCATCGATCAACGGGAAAACCTTTTAGCAAACACATGCCGTAAGCTGTTTGTGTGACAGCAAAGGCCCGATCAATGGCCTCTTTGGCGTGGCGTTTTAAAGGAAAATCGTTGGCCGTCATTTGCAGCCAAGATTTTTCAGTGGCCTTGGCATGTTGAAGAGCTTCTTCAATTTCAAGTGTCGCTTCACGGCTCAGGTGGTGAATCCAAGAAAAATCTTGGCCAAGCTCTTTAGGGAGCCATGCGCGTGGTTTTTCGAGATGGGGAGAGTTGAATGAACGCATATTGGGATCTATCTTACTGATTAAAGACGCGTCTGTTTCTCACATAGGGACAACACCAATGATAAGGTCTTGCTAGATAGCACCAACTGTCCCTACACTTTAGGCTTACTTTGTACCGACACACACAGGCTTTTCATGAATCGATTTTTGGCTGTCATTCTTTCCCTGTTATCCATCACAAGTTACGCTCAAGAACAAGCCTATCCTGTCAAACCCATTCGCTTGCTGGTGGGCTATGCCCCGGGTGGAGCCACTGACATTGTGGCCCGCAGCATTGCCATCAAACTCCAAGAAACACTTGGACAACCGGTGGTGGTAGAAAACCGCGCTGGGGCAAGCAGCAACATTGCTTCGGAATTTGTAGCGCGCAGTGCCCCAGATGGCTACACCCTGCTTTTAGGTACCATTGCCAATGCCACCAACATGACGGCATTCAAGGGCCTGGGCTATGACACGATGCGTGACTTTGTCCACATCACCCAATTTATGACAGCGCCGTCGGTTTTAACAATTCACCCTTCGGTGCCAGCCAAAAATTTGAAGGAGCTCATTGCCGTAGCCAAACAAAATCCCGGCAAACTCGCTTTTTCATCCAGCGGCAATGGCGGCTCACCTCATCTTGCGGGCGAGCTTCTCAAAATGCGCGCCAACATTGACATGATTCATGTGCCTTACAAAGGTGCTGCTCCTGCCATTGCCGACCTCTTGGGCGGTCAGGTTCAAATGAGTTTTCAAACTGCCTTGTCGGCAATTCCTCATTTGAAAAGCGGCAAACTCAATGTCATCGCGGTGGCCAGCAAAAAGCGCATGGCCACACTGCCCAATGTGCCCACCATGGCTGAAGCCGGTTTGCCAGACTTTGAGGTCTCAAGTTGGAATGGCTTGTTTGCGCCAGCCAAAACACCACCGCACATTGTGGCAGCGCTTTACAGTGCTTCCATCAAGGCGCTGCAAAGTCAAGACATCAAAGACAAAATGGAAGCCCAAGGTGCAGAGCCAGTGGGCAACAGTCCGGAAGAATTCAAATCATTTGTCAAAGCCGAAATTGACAAATGGGAACAGGTGATCGTTAAATCTGGCGCCAAGATGGACTAAGGCTTCAGCCAACTTGGGTCCTCCAGCTTTGGTTGTGCGATGCACCTTAAATTTGATCGATAGCCGAATTATTTTTGGGTTCTTCGCCCACGTTATCTGAGATGGCAAAACGATCGTTCTGCCTGGTGTAAAAACTTGCACCAAATCTGGCAACAGGTCGATAGTCTTTCAAATTGACTCGCCATGCTTGCGTGTCTATGAGCCCGTCTCTTGCCGCCAACCACTTAATGCGTCCGATAAACACATACCGACTAGGGGTCTCGAGTTTCTCGTGAAGCACGCATTCAAATGCAATAGGTGCTTCTAAAATTCTAGGCGGCTTCACGGTATGCGAAGGTGTCGAAGTAAGCCCTACCGCAGCCAATTCACTCACATCAGATGGAAAATTTTTGCCGCAGGCGTGCATTTTTTCTGCCATAGGCTCGTCCGACATGTGCACGACAAATTCACCATTGTGCAAAATATTGGCTGAAGTATCTTTGAGTTGACCGTCATGAAGCCGATTGATGCTGATCATCAAAATGGGTGGGTCTTCGCCAATCATGTTGAACATGGAGAATGGCGCGGCATTCACTACTCCGTTTGCACCCAGACTGGTCACCAATGCAATGGGCCTAGGCACAATCAGACTTGCCATCAGCTTATATCGTTCATAGCTGCTTATTTGATCGAAATCGACTTCAGTCATAAATTACTTGCTGTAGATGAATCAAATATCTTAACCAAAAAAAAGCAGCAGACCCAACCCACAAGGGTTGGAGATCTGCCGCACTGGGATGGACAACTGTGAGATTCGTCGCTATTAAACAATCACTTCAACTTTGGCACGCTTCGCAACAGCGGTCCAAGTGTTGATTTGAGACTGAATGAGTTTGGTGAACTCATCGCCCACAACGGGTGTTTTGCGTGGCAAAGTTTGAACTTCTTCTAAACGCGCCATGATGTCGGGCTTGGCCAACAACTCGGGAATCAGTGCCGTAATTCGCTGTGCAATCGGTGCAGGTAAATTCTTAGGGCCTGATAGACCTAACCATTGCGATCCTGTGAGCGAGTTGTAGCCCAGTTCTGCAAAAGTTGGAATGTTGGGCAATGCCGGCAAGCGATTGGGCGTTGAAACGGCCAATGCCCGCAGTGAGCCTGCTTTGAGTTGATTGACATTGGTTGTGACGGGGTCAAAAACACTGTCAATCTGGCCGCCCAGCAAATCTTGCATGGCCGGCGCACTGCCTTGGTAAGGCACGTGATCGTGCTCGTTGGCTTGGCCTTCAATTTTTAACAATTCACCGTACAGGTGATTGGCAGAACCGATGCCAGATGTGCCGTAACGCACTGGTTTGGTTTTAGCGGCATTGATGTATTGAGCGAGCGTCTGATAAGGCGATTGAGCCCTGACCAATAAAAGCATGGGTGCTTCGACCAACATCCCCATGTGTGTGAAATCATTCACAGGATCGAATGGCATGGTTTTACGGGTTGCTGTTGCATAAATATGAACAGACGCATGGCTGACCAAAAGGGTATACCCATCAGCTGCCTGGCGAGACGCATATTCCGTTCCAATCAAACCACCCGCACCTGCCCTATTTTCAACAACGACAGTTTGGGAAAGTGCCTGAGACAAGTGGGGCGCCAAAAGTCTTGCCACCGTATCAACCAGGCCGCCTGGCGGGTATTGGCAGATGAGACGAATAGAGCCCCGGGTGGGCCAAGCCGCCGATTGGGCATGAACCCAGGGTGCGGCCACCGTAGACGCAGCAACGGCCAGTAAATCGCGACGCTTCATGAAGACTCCTTGTAATGAATCAATGGAAAAGTTAAGATAAATCAGGTCTGTCTAACCTTCTAAGTTTCAGCACAAAACATGCCTGTCATTTTCAATTTCCAACGCCTCAAAATGAGGATTGGAAAAATAAATGCACCAAAATTATCACCCAACCGCACCAAAATGCAATGCAAAAGACAAGTCCGACTCGTTTTCTAGTCATCAACCCCAACACCAATGCCCTGACAACCCAGCGCTTGCAAGAAGTCTTAAGGTCTTGCATGCCAGAAAATGTGCATTTAGAGTTCGCCACTGCTGCTTTTGGTGCGAGTTACATTGCCTGCGAAGCCAGCCATACCGTTGCATCCCATGCCTGCATTGAAGCCTGGGCAGATCACAACAAATTGGCCAACCAAGCAATTGACGGCGTGCTCATAGGCTGTTTTGGCGATCCAGGCTTGTTTGCGCTTCGTGAAATGGCCGCGTATCCAGTGACTGGATTGGCCGAGGCCTCATTCATTCAGGCATCAGCGCTAGGGCCGTTTTCCATAGTGACAGGCGGTGAGCGATGGAAGCCGATGCTTCAGCGCTTGGCGATGAGCCTGGGCTTTAGCGATCAGTTAAGGCACATCGAAACCGTAGCGGCAACGGGTGCAGAACTGCAATCCAATCCAGTCATGGCCATTGAGTGCTTGAAACAAGCTTGTGAACAGGCTGCAAAGCCCGGCGTGAAGTCCATCATCCTAGGCGGTGCTGGCTTGGCCGGATACGCGCAACACATTCAAAACTTAATCTCGCTGCCAATCATTGACAGCGCAACCGCAGGTCTTGAAGTTTTGGTGAACCAACAAGCACCCACGCCCACAAGAAAGGGGCATGGTACTTATGCTCAATGGACCGGCATGTCCGAGTCAATTGAATGCCTATCGCCAAATACTTGATCTAAGCTTTATTTGTGCCGGTAAACTGCCGCGGCATGTGTATTTGGCAACTTGTCGTTGCCAAACAGTTTTTTCCGAAAGCTGCCAGGTGCGTATTCGGTTTTATATGCGCCACGCTCTTGCAAACAAGGCACCACCTCTTTGATAAAGTCATCAAAGCATTCAGGCACAACGGTTCTGGACAAATTAAAGCCATCAATGCCAGCCTGGACTTGCCAGTCAATCATTTGGTCTGCAATGTTTGAGGCTGAGCCTACCCAAGGCGCTTGTCGGCTTCCAAGAATCATTTGGGAAAGTAGTTTTCGCCGAGTCCACTGAGGTCCTGCAGATCGGGTCATGGCCTCTACATTAGACACAATCGCTTGGCTTTTGCCAGTCTCAATGGGCTCGTCTATGTCGTATTTTGAAAAATCTATGCCCATTGAAGCGGCGGCATGAACCAAGGCGCCTTCCGAGCTGGCGTAGCGTTTGTATTCTTCAAACTTTTCTTGCGCTTGAGCTTCAGTAGGTGCTGTGATGATGGTGGCGCCCATCCAAACTTGAATGTCTGATGCAGCACGTCCTTGTCCAACGGCTTGACTTCGAATGTTGTCTACGATGGTTTTCACGGCAGGCATGCTTTGCCCGTTCAAAAAAACGCATTCTGCATGCGTGGCCGCAAACCTTGAACCTCGTGCAGATAAGCCGGCTTGGTACAACAAAGGTGTTCGCTGGGGGGAAGGCTCTGACAAATGCATGGCCTGAACCTGATATTGTGGACCTTTGTGCTTCACCAAGTGCACTTTAGAGGCGTCGGCATACACGCCGCTTTGGCGGTTGGCCAATACTGCACCCTCCTCCCAACTGCCCTCCCAGAGTTGGTAAACCAAGGCCATGTATTCATCGGCCAAGTCGTAGCGATCGTCATGCGCAATCTGCCCCGAAAGACCGGCAGCTCTGGCGGCACTGTCTAAATAGCCCGTCACAATGTTCCAACCTATGCGCCCTTTTGTTAAATGATCTAGCGTAGACATGCGTCTGGCAAATAAATAAGGCGACTCGTAAGTGAGATTGGCTGTCACGCCAAAGCCCAAGTGTTCTGTCACGCTGGCCATGGCCGGTATGAGCATCATGGGGTCGTTCACAGGAACTTGCACTGCGCCCTGTACCGCAGCATTGGGGCTGCCGCCCAACACATCGTAGACACCCACCACGTCTGCAAAAAAGATACCGTCAAATAAGCCTGCTTCCAGACGCTTTGCGTAATCTGTCCAATAGTTCAAATCAAGGTAGCGCGTCGATTGATCGCGCGGATGTGTCCAGAGGCCTTGTTGAATATGCCCAACACAATTCATATCGAAAGCATTGATTTTGATTTTTTGAGACATGTGCGATTTAAAGGAAATGTGAAGTTGGTCTGATCAATTTAACTTAGCTGTTGTTTGAGTCACAATGGCCATCATTACAGTCTACTCATAAAACATGCTCACTGCGCCAAAACGTATTCTTCCCATCCTTGTTTTGGCGCAATTTGCGGGAACTTCATTGTGGTTTGCCGTCAATGCAGTCATGCCCGACCTGCAGCAGCAAATGGGATGGCCTGCATCTGCGGTGGGGCGCCTCACCTCTGCATTGCAATTGGGCTTTATTGTGGGCACCTTGGTTTTTGCTTTGCTGGCCATTGCAGATCGATTTTCTGCCAGGCGAGTTTTCTTGTTCTGCGCATTAGCAGGCGCTCTGTGCACATTTGGCGCATTGATGCGCATAGCGTCTTTTACTGAACTCTTGCTATGGCGAGCAGCTACTGGCTTTTTCTTGGCGGGTATCTATCCAGTTGGTATGAAGATAGCCTCACAATGGTTTCCTGAGGGTTTGGGCGTTGCGCTGGGTTGGCTGGTCGGGGCGCTTGTCTTGGGGTCAGCCAGTGCGCATGGCATTCGCGCTTTGTCTGTTGAGCTTCCATGGGCAACGGTCATGATCAGCGTCGCGCTGTTGGCAGCAGCAGGTGGCTTGATTCTTTTTATGGCCATACCAGAACCGCCCAATGACACGGCAAGTAGCAAAAAACTTGAATGGCAAGCATTGGCCACCATCTGGACAGACTGGCGCGTCAGAGCGTCGGTGCTTGGCTATTTTGGCCACATGTGGGAGTTGTATACGTTTTGGGTGCTGGTACCGCTTATTTTGGCAACTCAACTCAATGGCCAGGCCTTGTCCTTTGCTGCTTTTGGTGTGCTTGGCATTGGGGCCCTGGGGTGCATAGGGGGCGGTTGGGCCGCAAAAAGATGGGGCAGTGCTCGCGTGGCCACAGTTCAATTAAGCATGAGCGGTATTTGTTGTCTTTTGGCGCCATGGTTGATGTCTGCGCCGCTAATTTGGTTCTTACTTTGGCTGGCTATTTGGGGCATCACTGCAGCAGGAGACTCGCCTCAATTTTCAACCCTCACAGCCAGCAATGCGCCTAAGCAAGCAGTGGGCAGTGTGCTCACCTTGACCAATTGCATGGGCTTTGCACTCTCTATTGTGAGCATTGAACTCTTTACAAGTTTGGCTCAGGAACACCAATTGGCCTCGCTTTTGCCATGGCTGGGTATCGGCCCCCTGTTGGGAATTGTGGCTATGCGGCCATTGTTGGGCAAGCGGCTAAGTGCACGCCTTTAAAGGCGTGTTGGAACAAACGATCTTGCCTAAGAGACATGTGCACCAACTTCACTCCCACTCGCAAAGCCCCTTGGGTCAAAGAGCACTTTGGCGTTGATTTGCCCACATCTGATTACCCACTCGAAGCCTACCCCGGCTATGCAGCACCCATCGTTGTCAAAAGCCACAGCTCTGGCCGTGTCGCTTGCGGACTGGCACGTTTTGGCTTAATTCCTTCATGGGCCAAGGATGCAAAAATCAGTCGCCATACCTACAACGCCAGAAGTGAAACAGCCAGAGAAAAACCAAGCTACCGAAATGCCTGGAAGCAACGCAGATACGCTATCGCCCTCCTCGACAACTTCTACGAGCCTAACTATGAATCTGGCAAAGCTGAGCGGTGGAAAATTGAACTGGCTTCTAAAGAGCCCCTTGGCATTGCAAGCCTGTGGGAAACGTGGACCGACCCCAGCTCTGGTGAACTTGTGACAAGTTTCACCATGCTCACAGTGAATGCAGACGAACACACCGTGATGAAACAATTTCACAGAGTTGGTGATGAAAAAAGAACGCCGGTAGTTTTAAACACAAGCCAATTTAATCAGTGGCTAAGTGCTGATGACACGCAAGCAACGGCAATGATGAAGTGGGACAGCATGCCAACACTGTTTGCAAGCAAGCCGTGATGGGTTCACGGCTAATTGCTGGCCATCGATCATTCACGCGCTTGAATGGTCGTCATTTTTCAAAAGCACATGAAGCACCATACCAGCAAGTCCGCCAAGGATCTGAGCCACAACAAAGGCCGGAACATCCGATGGTGAGATACCCGCAAATGTGTTTGAAAACATCCGTCCAAAGGCTGCAGCCGGATTGGCAAAAGAGGTACTGGCAGTGAACCAATAGGCCGCACCAATATAGCAAGCAACTAATGTAGATGCCTTGCCGCTAGGTGAACGCAAAATCACAAACAACAAACCTGCAGTCGCAACTGCTTCTGCGAACCATTGGGCTGGACCTGTTCTGACTTTCAAAGACCATTGCCATATTTCCAATTCAAACATGGCGTGTGCAGTCCAAGCACCCAATGCTGCACCCATCAACTGAGCAAGCACATAGCCGAACAAAAGATGGGGTGCTAAATCTTTGCGAAAGACCATGACCATCGAGACAACCGGATTGAAATGCGCCCCACTGACAGGACCCAGCGTTTCAATCAAGACATAAAGCGCAAACACTGTGGCGAAGGTGTTGGCTAGAAGTGCAATGGCTACGTTACCGCCAGCCAGTTGCTCTGCCATGATGCCAGAGCCAATAACGGCGCATAGCAAAGCCGCTGTGCCAACAAGCTCCGACAAATACCTTCTCCAATGGTTCATTTTTTTGCCATTTCTCGCACTGAATTTTCCAAGGCCATTTTGCTCAGAGTGCCAACAGGAAGGCTGATCAAGATTTCCAGTCGTTTTTTGATGAGGTGCAAGGTTTGCAGAAAAGCTTCTAATTTTTCAGCATCTCCGCCAACAGCTTCTGACGGATCTGCATAGCCCCAATGAGCCGTGGCGGGCTGTCCCGGCCAATAAGGACAAACTTCACCCGCTGCGTTGTCGCAAACCGTAATGACCAAATCCATGTGAGGTGCTTCGGGTAACGCAAAGACATCCCAGCTTTTGCTGGTCAATCCCTCGGTCGCAATGCCTGCTTTTTGCAAAGTTGCAATGGCCATTGGATTTGGCTTTTGGTTGTCTCTGGGGCTACTTCCAGCTGAGTAGGCTTTGAATTTGCCGCGACCCACATGGTTCAGCAAAGCCTCGGCCAAAATGCTGCGCGCCGAGTTGTGCGTACACAAAAAAAGCACATTCAATGGTTTGACATGGGTCACTTTAAACTTCCTTTGATCAACAGCTTTTGCAAATGTCCTCAGGGATAAGCTCACAGGCTTGCCCCTGGCAACAGTTTTGGGACAGGTAAGACATGACGGCATTCATGCGGTCGTACTGAGCCCGATAGATCAAATGACGGCCACTTCGCTCCTGCGAAATGAGATCGGCATGCATCAGCTCTTTCAAGTGAAATGACAGCGTGTTGGATGGCATGCCCAATGCTTCAGCCATCAAGGCAGGCGTCAAACCCTCGCTGCCCTTCACGACAAGTGACCGAAAAATCTGAAGCCGGTTTGGCTGAGCCAGTGCAGCGAGCGCTTTGATGACGTATTTATCTTCCATATTTCTATTCTAATAGAAATATTTATATGTAAACCACCAAATTAGGCTATTTCGTTGAGCCAGAACAACTTTAAAAAACAGACGATATCTGCTACTTGAACCCCACCCGGTCTAGCATTTGCTGCACCTTGATTTGATTCATGCCAATAGCGCTGACTGGCAACACTTCACTTTTGAAGACACCGCCAGACATGGCCTTCAATGCCGGATTGTCAAAACTCATGCCCTTCACAGCCGGCCATTCGTTGTTGCCATTGGCAAAATGATTCTGTGCCGAGGCACTGGCCAAGTATTCTAAAAACTTCAACGCATTGATTTGATTTTTTGAATTTTTGGCCACTGCGCCGCCTGCAATGTTCAGGTGGGTTCCCCAACTGGATTGATTGGGAAATACAACGCCAATTTTTTCGACCATCGCTTTGTCAGCGGGGTTGGCAGATCGCATGAGGCGCGCTAAGTAGTAGGTGTTGGTGACTGCCACATTGCATTCGCCAGAAGCCACACCTTTGATTTGATCGGTATCACCACCTGCCGGATTTCTGGCTAAGTTATTGACCAAACCCTTCAACCAAATTTCCGTTTGCTGAGGGCCGATGTGCTCTGTCATGGCGCCAAACAAGCTGAGGTTGTAGGGGTGAGAACCAGAGCGAATGCACAGCTTGCCTTTGAACTTTGGATCTGCCAACTTTTCATAGGTGTCCACATCGGACTTTTGAAGTTTGAGCTTGTCGTAAACAATCACTCTGGCGCGAGTAGACAAGCCGAACCAAGCAATACCACCGTTGTCGGCGCGCTTGGCTCGCAGATTGTCGGGAATGGCTTCTTCGAGCAGTTTGGATTTGACAGGCAGAAACAAGCCCTCTACTTCGGCTCGCCAGAGCCTGGCTGCATCGACCAACAAGATGACATCGGCGGGCGAAGCTACACCTTCCGCTTTCAATCGCGTCAAAATGCCAGCATCGTCTGAGTCGACGCGGTTGATTTTGATACCCGTCGTTTTGGTGAAGTCCGAGTACAGCGCTTCATCGGTGGGGTAATGGCGCGCCGAATAAATATTGATAAAAGCCGCATCGGTCGATTGGGCAATGGCCAATGGAGCTACCAAGAAGGCCATCACAGCCAAGCACAGGCTGCTGATTTTGAATAATTTAGAACTCATTTTGTTTTGAATCAGCTTCATCATCAGCCGATTCTACATCAAACAAGAATGATTCTCATTTGCATACGGAAAGAAACTCAAATGGCTTGAAAAAGCGTTTTTAGATTTGCCGCTCAAAAGTCACCACATGATCAACCTCTGCACGAATACCAATCCATTCGCCAATTTTGTGATCGTGGTGGCTGGGTACGTGGGCCATGACGGTCTCGCCCGATCGCAATCTCAAGGTGTACAAAAACTCAGAACCTCGAAATGACTTTCTCAAAATCTCGGCTTGCACCATGGCTTCGTCGTCGTGAACAATGTCGTCTGCGCGCAGCAAGACATCACAGTCATTGGCGCCCTCGCCTTCAGAAGGAACCGATTCATGGGGATCTGTGAGTTCGCCCAAAATAGTCTGCACATGAAGGTGCCCATCGATTTGTGAGCGTACACCTGGAATGAAGACGCCGTGACCAATGAACTCGGCCACAAAACGTGAAGCGGGTCGGTGGTACAAATGATAGGCATCGTCCCACTGGTGCAAATGGCCTTCTTGAATGACGCCAATCACATCGCCAATGGCAAAGGCCTCCATTTGATCGTGCGTGACAAACAGAGCAGTAGCGTTGGCAGCCTTCAAAATATTCCGAATTTCCAAGGCCAAACGTTCGCGCAAATCAACATCGAGGTTGGAAAAAGGTTCGTCTAAAAGCAGCAAATCGGGTTTGGGTGCCAATGCTCTGGCCAAGGCCACACGCTGTTGCTGACCGCCTGACAGTTCGTGGGGGAATCGATCTTTTTCAGCCTCTAAGCCTACCAAATGAAGCACCTCTGAAATACGCTGTGATTTGCTCGATGCGCTTTGTCCATGCAGGCCAAAGGCAATATTACCGGCCACCGAAAGGTGCGGAAAAAGTGCGTAGTCTTGAAACACCATGCCCATGCGGCGCTTCTCTGGCGGTGCCGTTAAGCCAGGCTGACTGACCACCCGATTGGACAACTGTACTGTGCCGGCAGCCACAGGCTCCAAACCTGCAATGGCTCTTAATAAGCTGGTTTTGCCGCAACCTGAAGGGCCAATGAGAACGCCGATTTGGCCTGCCTTCAACTGCAAAGACACGCCGTTAACCGCGGGCTTGGCGTTACCGGGATAGCAAACATCAACATGGGAGACTGTGAGAAACATGCCTCCAATTGTAAGGACTGATCAAAGCCCCCTGTTTGAAAGATGGAAGGGGCTTCTACAATGCAAGATGTGAATGGGTTTGTCGCTATACCCGTACCCGATCTTCAATTCAATATGTCTAACTGATGCACGCTTTCCGAATCCGTTCGGTTGTTTTTATTTTCACAGCCCTTTTAATCAGTTTGCCCATCCTGGCATTGATCGGTTCATGGCTTGAGTGGAATGCTGCCTCTGCTCAGGTTTTAAGTGAGTTGGCTCAAACCGTTCTGCCCGATTACTTACTCACAAGTGTGCTGCTGTGTGCAGGCGTTGCGGTAGGCGTCACGGTGTTGGGTTTGAGCACGGCAGCGGCTGTCACATTGTTTAAGTTTCCGGGTCAATCGTTTTTTGAGTGGGCTTTGTTATTGCCCATGGCCATGCCCGCTTACGTGGTGGCATATGCCTACACAGACTTTTTCCAATTCAGTGGTCCGCTTCAAACTTTCATTCGATCGACATGGGCATTAGAAGGTCGTGTCTTTCCTGAAATCAGAAGCTTAGGCGGCGCGATCTTTGTGTTCTCGCTCACGCTTTATCCGTATGTGTATTTGTTGGCAAGAACCGCATTGAGCGAGCGTGCATCGCACCTCATGGAAGCCGCCAGATTGCTGGGTGCGCCCCTTTACAGGCGCATTTCTGAGGTGGCCTTGCCATTGGCCAGGCCTGCCGTGGCGGCTGGTGTGGCACTGGCACTCATGGAAACTCTGGCTGACTTTGGTGTGTCCAGTTATTTTGGCATTCAAACTTTCACGGCGGGTGTTTACAAGGCTTGGCTCATCATGGACAACCGCATTGCAGCTGCGCAGTTAGCCACTCTTTTGTTGGTCGCAGTGCTCATTTTGTTGCAGCTTGAAAAACAAGCCCAAGCACGAATGCGATTTACCTCGAGCAACACCAACTCGGCACTCTCCCGCGAAGCACAACCCGCTCAGCTGAACCAAATTTCGGGGCTGGCAATGTCCGCTTGGTGTGGATTGTTGGTTTTTTTGGGTTTTGTTTTGCCCATCATGCTCATGCTCAAACCCTTGCTCATGTCCGACACGATCATTCCATGGCAACGGTTTTTGGAATGGTCATTCAACAGCCTTCGGTTAGGTGGCATCACTGCCCTGTTGGCCGTTGGCTTTTCATTGCTCATTGCATTCAGTTTGCGCAACAAGTCGGACTTCTTTGCACGCTTCATTGCTCAGTTGGTTGGATTGGGCTACGCCATTCCGGGTGCCGTGGTCGTGGTTGGCTTACTGCTTCCTGTCACTTGGATTCAAAATCGCTGGCCGGAATCACATGTGGGTTTCTGGATCACGGCCTCCGTGCTAGGCCTGATATGGGCTTACTTGGTTAGGTTTTGCGCAGTCGCGCTGCAATCGATTCAGAGCGGCTATGCGCGTATTCCTTTTAGCCTAGATGACTCGGCCCGAACATTGGGCGTGACTGGCTTGGCCTTGCTAAGTCGCGTTCACGCGCCCCTGCTGAAGCGCTCTGTGTTTGCTGCTGCTTTGTTGGTATTTGTGGATGTCATGAAAGAGTTGCCTGCCACCTTGGTACTACGGCCATTCAATACAGACACCCTGGCTGTGGTGGCCTTTCAACTGGCACGTGACGAAAGGCTGGGTGAGGCGGCCCTGCCTAGTCTGGCCTTGGTGGCTGTTGGTTTAATACCCGTGCTTTTATTGAGCAGGGCTATGCAGCAAACTAAGCAGAGTTAAATTCAAAGTTGTTTCAAGATATATTAACGCCATGACCTCAATTAGAAAACCTGCGATTCAATTTGAAACTCTTGAAAAAGACGATGCGACTTTTCAGCGGGCGGCTGAAATCTTTCGTGTGATGTCTGCCCCAATGCGACTGCGCATCATGAGCAGTCTGTGTGCAGGCGAGAAGAATGTAAGTGAACTGCTTGATGAAGTTGAAACCACCCAATCCAACATGTCTCAGCACTTAAGCACACTCTATCAAGCAGGCATTGTGCAAAAACGGCGCGAAGGCGTGCAAATTTACTACTGCATTTCAAACCCAAGCTTTGTCAATCTCTGCAAAGCTGTCTGCTCACAAATAGCCTCTGAAAGTCTAGCTTCAGTTTGACGTCGGGTTACTACTGTGATCTAACGGCATTGAGCACGATTAACATCGCTATAAATAAGGAATGGCTAATGAATACTCTCAACCTAACACGCGCCGCATGTCTGTGTTTAACGCTCTTTTTGGGTTCTGTGGCGCATGCTCAAATTAAAGTGGTCTACCACCTCAATGAAGGCATTGCTCAAGCAACAAGGGCCATGGGCAACATACGAAATCACTTGGCAGCAGACCCCAACGCTCAAATTACGGTTGTCTCGCATGGGCCAGGCATTGATTTTTTGCTGGATGGCGCAACCAATACAGCTGGCCAAAGTTTTTCTGGCACCATCGGTGATCTTGCGGCCAAAGGCGTTCAGTTCAAAGTTTGCAACAACACCTTAGAAACACGCAAAATAGCCAAAGACAAAGTGGCCATGGAAGCTTCTGTCGTACCTTCCGGTGTAGCCGAGGTTGCCATCTTGCAAGCTAAATCCGGCTTTGTTTATCTCCGTCCTTGAACCTTCTTCTTTAGGTTCAAATTGTTCACATTCATCACTCACCAAAGCATATGAAAAACTGGTCCTATCTCATTGCAGCGGTCTTATCCGTTGCAGCCAACGCACAAGCCCAGACGAACAACACCCCAGATCCCCTTCAGGTCCGAAGCTGGGCCGCGGGATGCGCTAATTGTCACGGTACCCATGGGCGAGCAGAACCTGGCAACGAAACTTTGGCGGGTATGAACAAAGACGAAATCGTGAAAAAAATGCTTGATTTCAAAGCAGGCCGAAAGCCTGCAACCATCATGCATCAATTGTCAAAAGGTTACAGCGATGAGCAAATTGTTGCTATTGCTGGTTACTTTGCGGCTCAGAAAAAATAAGGAGTTGTCATGAAACGTCGTCAATTTATACAAACAGCTTCAGCAGGATCTGCTCTCGGTGCTTTTGGGCTGATCTCAGGATGTGCAACGATCGGTGGCAGCAATGGCCCTAAGGTCGTTGTCGTGGGTGGTGGCTATGGTGGCGCGACAGCAGCCAAATACGTTCGCATGTGGTCAGACTATGGCATTCAAGTCACCCTGATTGAGCCCAATGCCAGCTTCATATCCTGCCCTATTTCCAATTTGGTCATTGGCGGCAGCAAAACCATGGCCGACATCACCACCTCTTACGACAACTTGGTTAAGCGCCATGGTGTTAATTTGATCAAAGACTACGTCACGCAAATTGACCCCGACAAGCGTGTCGTCAAATTGGCTGGCGGCTCTGAAGTACCTTACGACAGAATCATCCTGTCGCCAGGCGTCGACTTCATGCTGGAATCATTGCCTGGTATGAGCAAAGCCGGCGCTCAAGACAAAGTTTTGCACGCATGGAAAGCCGGTGCACAAACTTTGGCTTTGCGCAAGCAATTGGAAGCCATGCCTGATGGCGGCGTTTACGCTTTGTCTATTCCACTGGCGCCCTACCGCTGCCCTCCCGGCCCGTACGAACGCGCCTGTCAAGTGGCCGAGTATTTCAGCAAAGCCAAACCCAAAAGCAAGGTTCTTATTTTGGATGCCAACGAAGATGTCACTTCCAAAGGCCCGTTGTTTAAAAAAGCATGGGCGGACCGTTACAAAGGCATCGTGGAATACCGCGGCAAGCACAATGCCACAGATGTAGATGCAGCCACCAACACTTTGAAGTTTGAGTTCAATGACGATGTCAAAGCCAATGTCTTGAATGTCATTCCGCCCATGCGTGCGGGCGATATTGCAGTTAAGTCGGGCTTGGCTACTGCCAACAAACGTTGGTGCGAAGTAGACTTTCTGACCTTTGAATCCAAGGCAGCGAAAAACATTCACGTGTTGGGCGACTCCATTCAAATTGCCCCTGCCATGCCCAAATCGGGTCACATGGCCAACCAACATGGTAAAACCTGTGCTGCGGCTGTGGTGGCCTTGCTCACTGGCAAAGAGCCTAACAAACAGCCCATCTACAACAACACTTGCTACAGCTTTGTCAGCTCTGAAGACGTGGTCCATGTGGCCAGTGTTCACGCCTATGACGCAGACAAGAAAACCATGTTGGCGGTGCCCGGTTCTGGCGGCGTTTCTAGCGCAGCAAATGAGTTAGAAGGCCGCTACGCCATGGCTTGGGCTCGCAACATTTGGGCAGACACTTTGGCGTAATTCACAAACATGAAGCTTGTTTCTTTTGTCAAAGTCCTAGCTGCTGCGATCGCATCAATCAGCTTTTGTTCTTCTTCATGGGCACAAGCTGACGAAGCCAGAGCCAAGAAAATTATTTCTGGCTCTTGCTTTCTCTGCCATGGTGCTGAGGGCGACTCTTCAAGCGAGGTATTTCCTCGTTTAGCGGGTCAGCACTCAGAGTACATTGCCAAACAATTAGAAAACTTTAAAAGTGGCAAACGAAATAGCACGGCCATGCGTGACATGGTTGCCAAATTGACCCCCGATGAAATGCTGGCTCTCGGTAAATATTTTGAAAAACAAAGTGTGCCTGTAGAAGCGCCAAAGGATCCAGGTCTGGCAGCCGTTGGTAAATATATTTTCCATAGTGGCAACAAATTCAGTGGTGTGCCTGCATGTGCAAGTTGTCATGGAGCAGAAGCCAAGGGCACAGTTTCATTGCCAAGACTGGCCAGCCAATTTGCCATTTACACCGAGACGCAGTTGAAACAATTCAATACACGTGAACGCAATAACGACAACGCGGTCATGCATTCAATTGTGGTCAAAATGACCCCCTTAGAAATGGCTGCGGTTGCCGAGTACCTAAGCGGCAAATAAACATTGCGACTTCATGGGTGCTTGTGCGTGGCTGGCGTATCTAACAAGCGATCTGTGATGCCGGCGCCCAGCCACATGCCGACCAAGCTTACCCAGGATGTCAGTGCAAAAATGGCGCCACCCGTGACACCTGCACCAATGGCACACCCCCCGGCCAACATCGCTCCGAAGCCCATCAATATTGCGCCAGCAATGTACCGACGCATGCTGTAACCGTCTTTGAATCCTTCAAGTTTGAACTCTTTGCCCACCAAAGCGCCAACGAAAGACCCCACAAAAACACCTGGCAACAAACCAAACTCAAAACCAATTTTGGGTGCGGGTGACTGAAGCACTCTCATCAGCCATTCAGCTGAGGGGCCACTGAAAGTGAGACCTTGAATTTGGATTGGTTCAAAAGAATTGTGGGCAACCCATTGCGTGAAACCCCAAGCCATGGCCACTGAGAGCCCCGTCCCAATGCCTCCGATCCACAATCCAACAGGCTTCGTTGCGCTTCGGCTTCCGAAATAAACTGCCAAAAACAAACACAAGAATCCAAGTGCCAAACCTGTCATGTGGCCAGTCCCCATCAGGGCCAACAAATCTCTGCCAGGCCCACCCTCTATGGTTGACAGTTCACTGATTGCAATTCTGGCAGGCATCAAAGCACCAGACAAACTGGATTGGGCAGCGACGGCAAAAATCAATCCTGAAAGCAAGGCGCGCAAATTTCCATTGGCAGAAAGAATCAGCAATCTGCTTGCACAACCACGTGTGAGAATCATGCCAATGCCAAACAGCAAGCCTCCTACCATGGCGCCAGACAAACTGCCTCGTGATGCAATTTGTCGCGCGCCGTTGGTGTCTAGTCCACCCCATAAAACCAAGGCTTGCGTTCCAATCAGGGCGGCAGAGAAAGCCAACAACCAAATGGAAAGTTTGTCTTTAAAGTGTCCATGCCAGAAATCAATCACAGCTGAGCGCAAGCAAAATTTGGAACGCTGGGCAAAGAATCCAAACAAGAGGCCAATGCCAGCTCCGCCAAAGGCCAGTAGCTTGCCTTCGCCATACATTTCTAAAAATTCATTGAATGCAATGCCCACTGTTCGCTCTTTTCATATCAGTCTTAACTCATATGAATGTAATCAGTCTGACCACAGAAGCAATTGACTTGTGTCAACCCCTGTGAAGCCCCTCAAGGCTCAAGTTCAAGTTGGCGCACCGATAGACTTCAGAAATTGATAGGTCATTGAAGCACCTGCAATGATCGAAATGAGCGTGAGCCAAGCAGTGTCTGAAAACACGACGCCACCAGACATACCGGCTCCCACGGTGCATCCACCGGCCAGCACTGCGCCAAAACCCATCAGAATAGCGCCGCTGAGGTAGTGGCCTAATTTGTTTTCAGTTTGAAAACCTTCAAATTTAAATTCACCAAACAAAACTGAAGCAATGAGTGATCCGACAAAAACACTGGGCAGCAAGCCAGCATCAAAGGCAAATTTTGGGGCTGTATCAGTGTAAAGAACACGGGTAAGCCATTCTGCTGAGGGGCCGCTAAAGGAGAGCCCTTGAACAGGAATGGGCTCGAAGGATGCACCGGCAACCCACTGGGTAAACAACCAACCCAATGCAATGGCAAAGCCCACAAAAATATTTCCCAAAATAGATGATTTAGCCGATCCAGCCGTTGCCTTAAATCGCCACACAGAAACAGCCAAGAAGACCGATCCAATGAACAAACCAGCCCATGCTGACACGCCAAAGAAACTCAAGACATTGCGGTGAGCCCCCCCATCAATGGGCCACCATGACGCGATATTTTGACGAACAGGTGCCAATGCCCCAGAAATTGTGGCTTGAACAGTGACAGCAAAAACCAAGCCAGAAATCCAAGCACGTAAATTGCCGTTGGCAGAGAGAATGATCAAGCGACTGGCACAACCGCGCGTCATGATCATGCCGATACCGAACATCAAACCACCCAAAACAGAACCAGAGACACTTCCCAGAGAACCAAGGTGGCGCGAACTTTCCGGCTTTAAAAAGCCTAGGCCAATGGCCAATTGAACGACAAGGACTGCGCTTGCGAATGCAAGCATCCAACCGGCAAATCGCTGGCGCCACTCCCCTTCACAACATTCAATGACTGCCGCACGTGCGCAAAACTTAGACCGTTGTGCACTAAAGCCAAACAGCAGTCCAATCAAAGCCCCACCGATAGCAAGCACCCAGTGATCGCCATAGGTTTCAAGCAGAGTTGCGATGTTCACGAAGTTCCCCAATAATTCACTTATGACTGATATAGACTCTAGACAATGACCCACCATAAGGCCTGCATTCTTAATCAGTTAAATATGTAAAGCCTTAGATTGTCGCTTTTTTTGTAGCACTCAGCCATGTCCACCAATTTCACACCCGCCATGACTTCCCTCAGCCGAAGGACTTGCCTCTCCAGTCTGGGAATAAGCCTGCTTGGGGGCATGGGTTTTAAACCCTTCAACGCAATGGCTGAACCAGTCCAATTGCCTGCAGCTCAATCCTTGCTGGATGAAATAAACAAAGCTTCAAAATCCAAAGACCCTTTGATCGTGATGGTCAGCTTGGCAGGATGCCCATATTGCAAGATGGCGCGCGAAAGTTATTTGGGGCCGATGCAAAAACAAGGATTCCCCATTGTGCAAGTTGACATGAAAAGTGATTTTCCTGTCAGGGGTTTAACAGGGCAATTGCAAACGCACGACCAATTGGTCAAACAGTGGCGTGTCAGCATTGCACCCACGCTGATTTTCTTAGGCCCTCAAGGGCAAGAGTTGGTAGACCGAATGGAAGGCGGCTATTTGCCTGATTTTTATGGTTCTTATCTAGAAGAACGAATTGCAAAAGCTAGAAAAATCTTGCGCAACTGAGCTGCAAAAAAAAACACGTCTGCTGCTGCTTATCGGGAAATTACCTACCCATCTCAACAAGCTCGACTTACAGAAATCGACTTGATTTAAGTTAAATTAGTGGATGGTTATATATTCAATTTTCAGAGATCTACATGAACTTTAAAACTGCCACTTTTGCTCTTGCTTGCTTACTTTCCATTCCTGCTTGGGCCAACATGGACCTGGCCAAGAAGAACGTTTGTATGGCTTGCCACAATGTGGATAAAAAACTCGTTGGTCCCGCTTACCAAGAAATCGCCAAAAAGTACGCCGGTCAAAAAGACGCTGCCGCCAATTTGGCCAAGAGCATACAAGCTGGCGGATCTGGCAAATGGGGCCCTGTTCCAATGCCACCACAAGCTGCCCTGTCAGATGCAGACGCAAGCATCTTGGCCACTTGGATTTTGGCTGGTGCCAAATAATGACATCTTCTCTGCAATTCAAATTTAAAGCGAACTGCATCTTGGCTGGCTTGATCGGTATGACAACCGCAACGGCACAACCTGCCCTGTTTAAAGACGCCGACTTGAAATTGGGCATGCAACTCATTGCCGAGAAAAATTGTGACTCTTGCCACCAAAGGCGCGTGGGTGGAGATGGCAGCGCAATATACAAGCCCGAAGGCCGGATCAACACGCCTGGTTTTCTAAGAGGCATGGTCGAGCAGTGCAACACCGAACTTAATTTAGGCTTTTTTCCTGAAGAAGTCACCGCAATCGCAGCAGTTCTGAACCGCGACCACTACAAGTTCAAATAAATTCGGAAGCTTGGTTTATTATACTCCATAGGGTATAATGACTTACCAAGAAGCGGCATGTAATTTTGAATTAAGTTAAGAGTATAAAAATAGCCCCAAATAAATTAGTGGCAGCTAATATAATCATTCGCTAAGTAAAAAAACTATAAAAATACTCAAAAAGGAGACAAGGTGAAAGAACATCTCAATGCCTCAGGCAGGGTCATCAAAGCCCCTGAAAATTTTCTAACACCGACCGATGTCAAAACGGTATTTGTTGAAGGCAAGCAAGGTCGTCGTGACTTCATTCGGCGTGCCTTTGCAGCTGCATCAACTGCCACAGCTGCTGGCGTTGCAGCAATGTCAGCACCTGCAGCATGGGCTCAAGGAAATCCCATCCCCTCAGAGGGTGGCGATCCCAATATTTTGAACTTGCCCGAGCATGCGACAGGTTTAGGTCAGGGCGTTGCCACCGAGGGCTACGGCAAACCCTCCAAATTCGAAACCAATTTGCAGCGTCGTCAGAGTCCTGGCCTGACTCAAACCACCCAAGCATCTGTCTCGTTTGCCCCATTGCAGTCCTTGTTTGGCATTGTTACGCCCAGTGGTCTTCACTTTGAGCGGCACCACCAAGGTTGGTGGGACATCGATCCTTCAAAACATCGCTTCATGATCAACGGTATGGTCAAAAGTCCCAAGGTTTTGACCATGGATGAGATCATGCGCTTGCCTTCAGTTTCGCGCTTTCATTTCATTGAATGCGGCGCCAACACGGCTGTCGACTGGGGCAATGTCGCTGTGCCTACTGTGCAATATACCCACGGCATGCTGTCATGTAGCGAATTTACAGGCGTGCCACTCATCACACTTTTAGAGTTGGCCGGCGCTGACTTGAAAAATGGCAAGTTCGTTTTGGCAGAAGGTGGTGATGGCTCTTCCATGACTCGTACCATTCCCATGAGCCTCATCACTTCGGGTGAGGTTCTGGTGGCTTATGGTCAAAACGGCGAAATGCTTCGTCCTGAAAACGGCTATCCATTGCGCTTGGTCGTGCCAGGTGTTCAAGGCGTGAGTTGGGTTAAATATCTGCGGAGAGTCGAAGTGGGCGATCAGCCCTATGCTGCCAAAGACGAGGCCATTCACTACATCGATCTGCAACCCAACGGCCTGCACAGGCAATACGCCAGCATTCAAGAATGCAAGAGCGTTGTGACAACCCCCTCTGGTGGACAGGTACTCCTCGATAAAGGTTTCTACAACATCACGGGTCTGGCTTGGTCTGGCAAGGGCAAGATCAAACGTGTGGATGTGTCTACCGATGGTGGCCGCAACTGGCGTCAAGCTCGACTTGAAACGCCTGTGCTTTCGAAAGCGCTTTCACGTTTTAACTTAGATTGGATTTGGGATGGCAAACCTGCCATCATTCAAAGTCGTGCGCAAGACGAATCTGGTTATGTGCAACCCATGTACAAGCAATTGCGAGATGTGCGCGGCACACGGTCCATTTATCACAACAACGCCATTCAGTCATGGTTGGTACAAGAAAATGGCGAGGTGAAAAATGTTCAAGTTTCCTAAAATTGCGCTGGCTCTCACTCTTTGCCTCACCTGTCTCACTGTTTTTTCACAAAGCACCAAATACCCTGGAGTTGGCCGAGACGCTACAGCCAAGGAAGTGGCAGCATGGGACATCGATGTTCGGCCTGACTTCAAAGGTTTGCCTGCAGGCTCTGGTTCTGTGGCCAAGGGTCAAGATGTATGGGAAGCCAAATGTGCCCAGTGTCATGGTATTTTTGGTGAATCCAATGAGGTGTTCAGCCCTTTGATTGGCGGCACCTCAGCGCAAGATATCAAGACTGGCCGGGTCGCCAACCTCACAAGAGCAGATTTTCCAGGACGCACCACCATCATGAAGGTGGCCACAGTGTCGACGCTGTGGGACTACATCAACCGTGCAATGCCTTGGACAAATCCCAAAACGCTCACAACAGAAGAGGTCTATGCGGTAACAGGATTTTTGTTGAACTTGGCGGGAATCGTGCCAGATGACTTTGTTTTGTCCAACACAAACATGGCTGAGGTTCAAAAGCGGATGCCCAACCGCAACGGCATGACAACTGCACATGCCATGTGGCCTGGTAAGGAGTTTGGCAACGCAAGCAAACCTGACACCCAAAATGTGATTTGCATGAAAGACTGCGTGCCCGAGCCTAAAGTTGCCTCCTTTTTGCCTGACTTTGCGCGCAATGCACACGGTAATTTGAGTGAACAAAACCGAATAGTGGGTCAACAAAAAGGCGCAGACACGACAAGGGCTGAGGGAAGCTCGACCAAGTCAAATGCAACAACCAATGGGGCCTCAACTGCAACTACAGCAGCAACCGCGAAACCTGCAGACAACAAATCTGATAACAAGGCGGTCCTAGCATTGCTTGGTAAAAACGTCTGCACGGCATGCCACGGCATTGACAAGAAAATTGTGGGTCCGGGTTTCAATGAAATTGCCAAAAAATATCCAGGCAAAGTGGATTACTTGGCTGGCAAAATCAAAGCTGGTGGCGCAGGTGTTTGGGGTGCAATCCCCATGCCAGCTCAAAACATCAGTGAAGCAGATTCTAAAATTATCGCCAATTGGCTTGCCAATGGCGCACCCAAATAACAAAAGCATGGCCACAGTCAATCAGGCATTTATCGATTGACTTTGACTCAAATTTCAATAGCATCAACTTATTCACAAGGAGAATTCAGATGCAAACTCGTCGCAAGACTATTCAACAAAGTATGGTGGTTGCCGGCCTTCTGGCTTCAGCCGGTTTCCCTCAATTTGCTCACGCCGCATTTAACAAGGCTGGCTTTGATGCCAAGTCTGTGCAGGATGCCGTCAAAGCATATGGTGGGGGAAGTATTGCCGAGAGCAAAGATGTCACCATTACCGGTCCTGACATTGCAGAAAATGGGGCGGTCGTGCCTTTGGGTGCTAGTACTGCTTTAACTGGCGTTAAGCACATGCTGGTTTTAGTAGAAAAAAACCCATCTGCATTGGTTGCCATGTTCCACGTGAGCGACGCAGTTGATGCCAATTTCTTAACTCGCGCCAAAATGGGCCAGTCCTCAGACGTTTACGCAGTCGCCATCATGGCCGATGGCAAAGCACTGTTTGCCAAAAAAGAAGTCAAAGTAACTTTGGGTGGTTGCGGCGGTTAAGCCCTAACTGTTCATTTCATTTACACATATTCAGGAGAAAAAAATGGCAGATCCAATGCGCATTCGCGCCCAAGCCGCTGGCGACAAAGCAACTATTCGTGTCTTGATGAGTCACGAAATGGAATCAGGTCAGCGCAAAGACGCCGCTGGCAAAACCGTACCGGCATGGTTCATCCAAGAAGTAACAGCCACTCACAACGGCAAACCTGTGTTGTCTGCCGAATGGGGCCCTGCCGTGTCAAAAAATCCGTTTTTACAATTTGCTGTCAAGGGCGCCAAAGCCGGTGACAAAATTGCTGTTACATGGAAAGACAACAAGGGTGATACCCGGACCGACGAAGCCACAGTGTCTTAAAAGAAGAAGTGGGGACATCAGGGTGAAGCAAAATCTTCACCCTTTTTCAGTTTAAGTATTTGACACATTGAGGTGACCATGAAGCAATCGATATCCGTCTTATTGGCAGCAGGTTTAATGACCCTTAGCCTAAATGGCTTGGCGCAAAAAACAGCCAGCCAAGGCATTGATGAATACCGCGCCATGTTGCAAGACGGCAATCCAGCAGATCTTTTTGAAGCCAAGGGCGAAGCCCTTTGGACCCAAAAGAGAGGACCTAAAAATGCTTCACTGGAAAAGTGTGATTTGGGCAAGGGTCCTGGTGTATTCAAGGGTGTCTTTGTAGAACTTCCAAAATACTTTGCAGACACCGGCCGCGTTCAAGACATGGAGTCGCGTCTTCTGACCTGCATGGAAACACTTCAAGGCTTCAATGCTGCTGAAATCGCCAAGACGGCTTTTGGTCGCGGAGAGCAAGTCAATATGACTGCACTGGCCACGTGGCTGGCTGCAGAATCTAAAGGCATGAAGTTCAATTTGTCACAAGCCAATCAAGCAGAAAAAACTTTCTATGAAGTTGGCAAAAGACTGTTCTTCCAGCGCGGTGGTCCTCATGACTTTGCTTGTGCCTCTTGTCATGCGGAAGATGGCAAACGCATTCGCCTCCAAGATTTACCCAATCTCACCAAGAACCCTGGAGATGGCGTTGGCTTTGCCGCTTGGCCGGCCTACCGAGTTTCCAATGGTCAAATGTGGGGCATGCAGCAGCGCCTCAATGACTGCTACCGCCAGCAACGATTCCCCTACCCTGGCTTTGCCAGTGATGCAACCATCGCCTTAGGTGTTTACTTGGGTGTCAACTCCCAAGGATCGGCCTCTATTGCACCTGCCATTAAGCGTTAAAGGAAACATTGCAATGAAAAAAATCACTCCCAAAATGCGTGTCGTGCTGTCTGTCACTGCGGTTGCTCTTGTGACTTTAGGTTGTGCATCTGCCCCCAACGTGGCCGAGCTGAACACCTTGACGCAGCAAATTGTGAAAGCCTCTTTTCGCGATCAAGGCATTGTCAAAGCCAGCACTCTGATCAACACCGATGAGACCAACAAAGCTTGCAGCGAAGCAGACGCACTGGGCAAACCTTTGGATGAAAAAACAGCCAAGCTGATTGAAGAGATCAACATGAAAGCCATCAAATGGCCCTCCGATGGCAAATTCATTGGGGATTGGAAAGAAGGCGAAAAAATCGCACAAAATGGCCGGGGTCTTACTTTCACAGACGATGATAAAACCGTGAATGGTGGCAATTGCTACAACTGCCACAAAATTGACGACAAAGAAATCTCTTACGGCACCATTGGCCCCAGCCTTCATAACTACGGCAAAATTCGCGGCGTCACCGATCCCAACAGTGCAGCCTCTAAGCCCATTGTTGAGTACACATGGGGCAAAGTATGGAATGCCAAGGCCTACAACGCTTGCTCCAACATGCCTCGCGTTGGGCACAGCGGCATCTTGACCGAACAACAAGTTCGCCATGTGGTTGGCTTATTGCTGGATCCTAAGTCACCAGTCAATCAGTAAACCCATTCCTTTTAAAACCCGGACAGACCGGGTTTTAAAAGCTTCCATATATTAGCGCCGACCAAAATATGAACCTCTCAAAACGCGAATTTATGCAAGTCATGGGCGCGGGCACCATGGCGGGTTTGGGCATGGGTACCTACGCCAATGCAGATGCAGCGACCGCTGCAAATGGTCTCTACGACATTCCGAAGTTTGGCAGTGTGTCTTTTTTGCACATGACAGATTGCCATGCACAACTTAAACCTATTTATTTTCGTGAGCCCAGCATCAATCTAGGCTTAGGAAACATGAAGGGAAACTTGCCGCATCTGGTCGGCGAGCATTTGCTCAAATTTGCCAACATCCGACCCGGCACCGCTGAGGCTCATGCCCTGACCTATTTGAATTACGAAAAAGCTGCAGCCCGCTATGGCAAGGTGGGGGGCTTTGCACACTTGGCCACTTTGGTTAAACGCATGAAAGCCAGCCGCCCAGGTGCTTTGTTGCTTGATGGTGGTGATACTTGGCAAGGCTCTGGCACCTGTTTGTGGACCAACGGTCAAGATATGGTTGACGCCTGCAAATTATTGGGCGTCGATGTCATGACAGGGCACTGGGAATTCACCCTCGGCATGGAGCGTGTCAAAGAAATTGTTGAAAAAGATTTCGCTGGCAAAGTTGACTTTGTGGCGCAAAATATCAAAACACAAGACTTTGGCGACCCTGTTTTTAAGCCCTATGTCATCAAAGAAATGAACGGCGTTCCTTGCGCCATCATTGGCCAAGCATTCCCCTACACGCCCATCGCCAATCCTCGCTACATGATGGCCGACTGGGCCTTTGGCATTCAAGACGAGAACATGCAGGCCATGGTGAATGAAGCCCGGGCCAAGGGCGCACAAGTGGTCGTGGTACTAAGCCACAACGGCATGGACGTTGACCTCAAAATGGCCAGCCGTGTGACAGGCATTGATGCCATCATGGGCGGACATACTCACGATGGCATGCCAGTGGCTACCCTGGTTGCCAACAAATCAGGCAAAACCATCGTGACCAATGCGGGCTCTAATGGCAAGTTCTTGGGTGTGCTTGATTTTGAAGTGAAAGAAAAACACGTCATCGATTTCCGTTACAAGCTACTTCCCGTGTTTTCTAACATGTTGCCAGCCGACAAAGAGATGGATGCGTTGATCACTCAAGTTCGAGCGCCCTACGAAGGTAAGTTGAACGAAAAGCTGGGCATCTCTGAAGGCTTGCTGTACCGCCGTGGCAACTTCAACGGTACCGGCGATCAATTGTTGATAGATGCCCTCATGGATGTTCAAGGCGCAGAGATTGCGTTTTCGCCAGGTTTCCGTTGGGGCACTACCCTCTTGCCAGGTCAAGCCATTACCCGTGAATGGCTGCTCGATATGACAGCCACCACCTATTCCTTTGCCACCGTCACAGAAATGACCGGCGAGACCATCAAAACGGTTCTAGAAGACGTGTGCGACAACCTGTTCAACCCTGACCCGTACTACCAACAAGGTGGCGACATGGTGCGAGTAGGCGGCTTGCAATACCAATGCAACCCCACAGCAACCATGGGCAAACGCATTGAAGAAATGCGTTTGAATGGCAAGCTCATTGAAGCTGGCAAGAAGTACAAAGTGGCTGGCTGGGCGCCTGTGGCTGAAGAAGCTCGCACGCAAGGCAACAAGCAAGTTTGGGAAGTGGTTGAGCAATGGCTCAAAACTCAGCCCAATGGTCGAATCAAGCCACGCCAGTTAAACGCCCCCAAAATTACCGGTGGCTTACCCAACCCTGGTTACGTGGCCTAATCTAGAGCTTCCTTGATGCCTCAAGCTCAATTCAAACCGATGGTGCAAGCCACCCTCAAGCGTCGCTCTTTTTTAGGAGCTAGCGCAATTGGCTTGGGCGCAATTGGCATGTGGCCTGAGCTGAAGACTTTTGCCGCAGATGCACAAGACTTTGTGATGGGCCCTCCTGTCAAAGACATAACGCCCATGCAAGTGTCCAAGCACGTTTGGATGATCTATGCACCCGATGGTTTTCCAACACAAGAAAACCGCGGCATGATGTCCAATGTCACCTTTGTCGTCACTGCGGCCGGTGTGGTGATTTTGGATTCAGGAAGCTCTTTGCAAATTGGCCAAATGGCCATTCGCATGATCAAAAAAGTGACGCCATTGCCCGTCATTGCGGTTTTCAATAGTCACTTCCATGGTGATCATTGGCTAGGCAACCATGCGTTTGTAGAAGAGTACGGCATACAACTTCCAATTTACGCTTTGGCCAAAACCATTGAGACCATCAAAGGCATGGAAGGCAACACTTGGCGCATCTTGATGGAGCGCTGGACCAATCAATCTACAGTCGGCACCAAAGCAGTGGCCCCAAACAGAGTTGTCTCACATGGCCAAAAATTAAAGTTTGGCGATCTCGACTTTGTCATGCACCATTACGGGCGCGCTCATACTGATGCAGATTTGAGCGTGCAAGTGGTTCAAGACAAAGTGACCAGCATTGGTGACATTGCCATGTCAAACAGAATTGCCAACATCGATGACGGCTCTTACTTGGGCACTTTCAAATACTACAAAGCGTTGACAGAAAGTGCTGGCGAACAAATCTGGCTGCCAGGGCATGGACAACCTGCCAAAGATTTGCTTCAGACATATGGCGAATTCATGGCTGGCATCTGGGAGCCATGTCTTCAAGCTGTTAAAGATGCTAAATCTGAAGCAGAAGCCAAGGCCATGGTCTTGAAAGACCCGCGCATTCAGAAGCGTGCCAAAAATATGCAGGGCTTTGACGGAAATATTGGGAAATATGTCAGCTTGGCTTACCTAGAAGCAGAAAAAGAAGCTTTTTAAACAGCCCCTTGCTTCTTGAACCAATCTAGCATTCTTTGCCAGCCGTCGTCTGCTGCCGCTTTGCGATAGCTTGGTCGGTAATCAGCATGAAAAGCGTGCGGTGCTTCTGGGTAAACCACAAATTCGCTTGACTTGGCAGCACCAGGGCCTTGTGCCAGTGCGGCTTTCATTTTTTCAACCGTGTCTAGGGGAATGCCAGTATCGGCTGCACCATACAAACCCAGCACGGGGGCTTTGAGTTGACTGGCCAATGCCAAGGGATGCGCTGGCGTTTGCGCTGTTGTGTTGCCGACCAAGCGGCCGTACCAAGCCACACCCGCCTTGAGTTGAGGCTGATGAGCGGCATACAACCAAGTGATGCGGCCACCCCAGCAAAAGCCAGTCATGGCCAATTTTTGAGCATTGCCGCCGTTGCGTGAAGCCCATGCCACGGTGGCGTCCAAATCGGCCATCACTTGTGCGTCGGGCACTTTGGCAATGATTTCTGATTGCAATTTGGCCAACTCGCCATATTCGCCGGGATCACCTTGACGGACAAAAAGTTCGGGTGCAATGGCCATGTAGCCCGATTGTGCCAGGCGGTGAGTGACATCAGCGATGTATTCGTGCACACCAAAAATTTCCGAAATCACAAGCACAACGGGCAAATCAGATTTGCCTGCTGGCGCACTGCGATAGGCGGGCATCTTGAAGCCATTGACATCAATGGTGACTTCGCCGGTGACCAAACCTGCAACGGGCGTTTTGATGGCCGTTTGCGCAATGATGGGCATGGCTGCTGCTGCGTAGCCAACGCCAAAAGCTGCTTTGAGTGCAAAGCGACGTGTGGTGCCTTTGGCATCTGTATGGCCATCCAACAGCGCTTGAGTGTCATCAATGAGGTTTTTGTTCATGGCATGCCTAAGTCAATTTTGTGGGCGAATTGTAGGGTCGCTTGCGCCTATTTGTCTATTTGTCTACTGAATTGGATGGCTGTAGCCGTAGGCACTCATCACAGACTTTGCTTTGTCAGTTTTCAAATAACGCATGAGTTCAATTGCTACAGAATTTTGTTGCCCTGCCAAAAGCAAAATGGCATCTTGCTGAATTGGTGAATAAAGTTGAGGTGGCACGATCCAAGCAGATCCTTTTAACAACTTGCCTTCGAAGAAAACTTGCGACATGGCGACAAAGCCAATTTGGGCATTTTCAGTTTCTACAAATTGATAGGCTTGGCTGATATTTTCTCCTTGTACAAGCTTTGACTTGAGCTGTTCAGTTAAGCTCAAACTGTGAAGCGTCTCCATGGCCGCAACGCCATAAGGTGCTAGTTTGGGATTGGCCAGGGCTAGCTTTTGAAAATGACCTGCTTTTAAGATCTCTCCCTCTTTATCGACTCGGCCAGCTTGTCGACTCCAAAGAACCAGTCTGCCTTGGGCATAAGTAAATCGAGTACCTGCAAGCCCCAGACCTTCTTTTTCTAATCGAGCGGGCGTTTCCTGATCTGCCGCAACCAACAGATGAAAAGGCCCACCATTTTTAATCTGCGAATAAAAGGCACCCGTTGAGCCAAATGAAAGACGCACTTTGTGGCCAAAATCAGCTTCAAATTGCGCGGCAATTTTCCGCATGGGCAAGCTGAAATTGGAAGCCACAGCCACCGTGACTTCAGCTGCTTGAATGGAAATTAGCAACGAAATTTGAAGAAAAATAAGAACAAAGTTTCGGCGCATGGATTTGCCCTTACTTTTGAAGATCGGCGTGCCGGTCTTGCCGTTCACGCAAATTCTGTTGGCCTGAGCCCAGCCTATCACCACCCAGTGGTAAATTTTCATGCGCCAGGCAAATAGGACGCCCTCTTGCACCACTGGCCAAATAATCTTTCAACAAAGACTGGCGAACCAGAGACTCATCAAGAAGTCGCGAGACAGTTAAATAAGCAAACACCGCATCGACCAATGCCTCAGGGGTCAGACCATAGGTCTTTTGAGTTTGGTGCCACAGATGATCTGCGAATGACATGAACGCCCAAAAAGGCGAATGATGCGGTTCATGGGCTTGCAGAATCAATGGCAGCGTTTGTTTAAAACGTCCCGAATTGGCCACCAAATCCCAATACTTGGCCAACCTGGTAAATCTTTCAAAGCTTACTTTGTCGATGCTATTGTTTTGTCTAATGACATAAGGCGGTTGCTGGTCGTACACCATGCCATGCGCTTCAGTATGACGGGCCAAGGGGGTGCCTCGCAAGCGCTTCAAGATACCCAATTGAATTTCTTGCGGCCCTATGTCAAGCAGGCGGTCAAAGCCTTCTGCAAAACTCTGAAGGGTTTCACCTGGCAAGCCAAAAATTAAATCAGTGTGCAAATGAGCATTGGATTCAGTCAGAAGCCAACGTAAGTTAGCTTCTGTTTTAGCATTGTCTTGTCGCCGAGATATGCGTTGCTGAACCTCTTCGTTGAAGCTTTGGATGCCCACCTCAAACTGCAAAACCCCTGGAGGAAACTGAGAGATCAACTCTTTTAAACGATCTGGCAAGTGGTCTGGTATGACCTCGAAATGAACCAACAAGCCCTGCTCAGCATTAGTGGCAAGTCGGTCAAGAAAGAACTGCAAAATTTGAGCAGAAGCTTCAATTTTCAAATTGAATGTGCGATCGACAAACTTGAAATTTCTAGCGCCCCGGTTGAACAAAATGTCCAACTCTTGTAGAAATGGATTCAAGTCAAATGCCCATGCTGTTTTGTCTAAGGAGCTCAAACAAAATTCACATTTGAAAGGGCACCCTCTAGAGGCCTCCACATACAGCACTCTGTTGGCCAAATCCGAGTCTGAAAATTCGCGGTAAGGCAATTCAATGTCGCTCAAGGGGGGTTGCTCGCCTTGTATCATTTTCATCAAGGGCTTAGGACCACAAAGCAAAGCAAGACACAGTTTGGGAAAGCTCACATCACCCCAACCAGAAATGACAAAGTCTGACAATTGAACAATTTCTTGTGAGTCGGTTTCATGGCTCACTTCTGGCCCACCCAATACGATGGTGACACGTGGCCGCTGCGACTTAATCGCCCTGACAAGTTCAGTGGTTTGAATCACATTCCAGATGTAAACCCCAAGGCCAATGATTTGAGGCTGATCTGGCAATTCAGGCCCCAGTTGATTAAGCAGCTCTTGCGCCATGTCTTGGATCGGTCTGGCCAAGGTGAACTCGGTTAAGGCAGTTCGCTGCGCTATATCGTCATTGCCATGGCGCGCCATGTTGGCCATGAGGTAACGAAGTCCTAATGAGGCGTGTATGTACTTTGCATTGAGCGTACAAAGAACAATGGCAGGCGAGTGCTTCTCAAGTTGGGACATGCCCACATTATCCAACGAGTCAGGGTGTCAAAGCGAGCTCAGGCCTCTACTGAAAACAACTTCTTTTTTGACAAACTTTTCATGGTTGTCTTCCACTGCATTCAGTTCGTACAAATAGTTCACCATCATGGCACTGGACTGTGCAAACCCTTTTTTAGACAGATCAGCCGCCCAATTGATATCGTGCAGTTTTGCCCCATTGGCCAAATGAAACTTGGCCACAGAATCACCGGAAGACTTGTGGACAAATTGAGTCAGGTAAATAAAGCACAGGTACATGAGGGCTGTTTTTTCTTCGGCTTTGGCCAGCGCAGGCGTCCAACCTTTGGACAAGCGTTTTGACCACTCGCCATCTTTCATCAGCACTTTCAATGACTGTGCAATTTTTCCCTTTTTGTCTTCTAAGGCTTCCAATGCGGGCGATCCTGGCAAAGCATCTAACCATTTGTTAAATCCGGGTACCGGCGACAAGGTGCAAAAGGTTTTAACACTGGGAATTTCTTGCAGTATTTTTTCGGCCACTCGCTTGATCAAAAAATTACCAAGTGAAATGCCACGCAGCCCAGGCTGGCAGTTACTGATGGAGTAAAAAATAGCTGTCTTGAATTTTTTGGCATCGAGTGATTCAGACTTTTTATCCAGTAACGGCCCTACTTCTTTCGAGATGGTCGTCACCAAGGCAACCTCCACAAAAATCAAAGGCTCTCCAGGCAACTGGGGGTGAAAGAAGGCATAACAACGGCGGTCGGGTTGTAGTCGGCGCCTCAAATCGTCCCATCCATCAATGGCATGAACCGATTCATGTTGAATGATTTTTTCCAACAAAAGTGCGGGTGACGACCATGTGATTTCGTGCAACTCCAAAAATCCGGGATTGAACCAAGAGTTCAGCAAGTGCTGCATGTCTGCATCAACGGCCTTTAAACCAGACTTATTTTTAGTGTGCGTTAACAACTGCTCGCGCATGCGGACAATGGTTTGCGTGCCATTGGGTGCCCGATTGATTCGGCGCAACAATTCTTGTCTGGCTGGCTCGACTATTTTGAACAGTGCGACCAGGCTTTCGTCGTCGTATTTATCGGCATACAGCTGGGCTGCCTGCAAAACATCGATAGGATCGGGACTGAATTTGTGGGCTAAAAATTCAAAGAATTTCAGCTGGTCGGGCTTGTCTAGCAGTTGGAACTGCTCTACAAACTTCGCAGCAATGCTTTGTGCATTGGCTTCGCCCTTCTCTGAAAGCAAACTCAGAGCAATTTTTTGGGCGGATTCAAGTGATTTGGCTTTGGTGAACCGTTCAAACATGCTGGACCTAGAGAGTGTGCTTTTAGAAATGATACGGGTAAGATATGAGAGGGGCAATCAAGATGTTGCCTGAAATTGTTGGTACACAACAAAGCTAGGGAAAACGCTCATTATTCGCTTAAGGTCATTCAGAAATGCACAACGACATCCCTCAGTTACGGCAAATATTGAAGTCTGCAAAAACCATTGCGGTTGTAGGACTCTCCGCTCAGTGGAATCGGCCTAGCTATTTTGCAGCCAAGTACATGCAAGAGCATGGTTACAGAATCATCCCTGTGAATCCACGTTATGCAGGCCAGGGTCAGTTTCCAGCAGAAGATATTTTGGGGCAAAAGTGCTATGCCAGTCTGTTAGACATTCCAGAGCCCGTCGACATGGTCGATGTCTTTCGCAAATCTGAAGATGTCTTGCCCATTGCCCAAGAGGCATTTCAAATTGGTGCGGCCTGTTTGTGGCAGCAACTTGGGGTAGAAAACACTGAAGCCAGCGCCTTGTTTCTCAAGCATGGCAGGCTTTCTGTCACCAATCGTTGCGTCAAAATTGAACATGCTCGAATTTTTGGCGGGCTCAACTGGGTCGGGGTCAACACCGGCATCATCTCTGCAAAACGTTCCATTGATTGAGCCTCAGCATGAGCGACCACAACTTTCGCCCCGAAACATTGGCCATTCACGCTGGTCAAATTCCCGATGCCGCCACGGGTGCACGTGCCCTGCCCATCTATCAAACCAGCAGCTTTGTTTTTGACAGCGCCGACCATGCAGCCTCTTTGTTCAACCTCCAAACCTTTGGCAATGTTTACTCAAGGCTCAGCAACCCTACCGTTGCCGTGCTGGAAGAACGAGTTGCTGCGCTAGAAGGCGGCAGAGCTGGCGTTGCCTCGGCATCGGGTATGGCCGCAGAGTCCATGGCCCTCATGACCATTTTGCAAGCGGGCGATCATGTGGTGGCAGCCGGCGCTTTGTATGGGGGCTCCGTCACTTTGCTGGCTGTTAGCTTGGCCAAGTTTGGCATCCAAACCACGTTTGTAGACGCTAGCAAGGCCGATGCCTTTGCAGCTGCCATTCGACCCAATACCCGCGCCATCTTTGCAGAAAGCTTGGGCAATCCGAGCATGTTGGTTCTAGACATTGCAGCCATTGCCGATGTGGCACATGCGCATGGCCTGCCCCTCATCATTGACAACACCGTACCCAGTCCGTTTCTTTGTAATCCGATTGCATTTGGCGCTGATGTGGTGGTGCACTCAGCCACCAAGTATTTAGCGGGCCACGGCACGACCTTGGGCGGTGTCATTGTAGAAAGCGGCAAGTTTCCCTGGGACAACGGCAAATTTCCGGGTATGACCGAGCCTTCGCCGGGCTACCACGGTGTGAAGTTTTACGAAACCTTTGGCGACTTTGGCTTCACCATGCGCTGTCGCATGGAGTGTCTCAGGGTCTATGGTGCATCCCTCAGCCCTATGAGCGCTTGGCAAATTTTGCAGGGCGTTGAAACCCTGCCATTGCGCATGGAAAGACACTGCAGCAATGCTTTGGCTGTGGCGCAATTTTTACAAAATGATCCACGTGTTGCTTGGGTCAATTACCCCGGCTTGCCAGATCACCCTCAACATGCTCTGGTCCAAAAACAAATGCGAGGCGCCTCTGGGCTGTTGGCTTTTGGTGTGAAAGGTGGCTTAGAGCAAGGGGTGAAGTTCATTGAAGCAGCTAGGTTCATGAGCCACCTGGTCAATATTGGCGATACCCGAACCCTCATTAGCCACCCCGCTAGCACCACGCATCGACAACTCAATGAAGAACAACAACTGGCGGCCGGAGTTGGCCCCGACATGATCCGAATTTCAGTAGGCTTAGAGCACATCGATGATATTTTGTGGGACATTGATCAAGCCTTGAATGTAGCCAGTCAAACAAGCGTTCATGGGGTTTCAAAATGACCAACATCTTCGAGCAAGATCTAGATCCAAATTCAGCCAATTTCACAGCGCTTTCGCCAGTCAGTTTTGTAGAGCGAAGTGCCGAGATTTTTGGCGATTTAAGTTCGGTTGTGCATGGCCGCAGAAAATACACATGGGCCCAAACGCGAGACAGATCTGCACGGCTTGCCGCCGCGCTTCGATCACTGGGCGTCAAGCGCGGCACTACGGTCAGCGCCATGTTGCCCAACACCCCAGAGATGGTAGAAGTTCACTATGCAGTGCCTGCCCTCAATGCTGTGCTCAACCCACTCAACACCCGACTTGATGCCGCCCTGATTGCCTGGCAGCTTAATCACTGCGAGTGCGCTGTGCTCATCACAGACCGAGAGTTCGCCCCCGTCATGGCCAAAGCCTTGGACATTTTGAAAACCCAATTTGGCAGGTCCATGGTGGTCATCGATGTGTGCGATTCTGAATACACAGGCCCTGGTGAACAGCTGGGGCAATTCGAATATGAAGCTTGGCTTGCATCGCACGCACCTCTGTCCAAATTAGAAGGTCCGCAAAACGAGTGGGATGCCATTGCCGTCAGCTACACCAGCGGCACCACGGGCGACCCCAAGGGTGTTGTCACGCATCACCGCGGTGCCTACCTGAACGCTGTGAGCAATGTGGCCACTTGGACCATGCCGCACTTTCCCACTTATTTGTGGACCTTGCCCATGTTTCATTGCAATGGCTGGTGCTTTCCTTGGACGGTGGCCATGCTGGCCGGCACGCACGTGTGCTTGCGCCGCGTCGAAGCACAGCCCATCTTAGACGCCATGCGACAGCACAAGGTCAACCACTACTGCGCTGCACCCATTGTTCACAGCTTGATTTACAACGCCCCAGAAAGCATGCGCGCTGGCATTGATCAACAAGTTAGGGGCATGGTGGCAGGCGCCGCGCCACCTGCTGCCATGATTGAAGGCATGGCTAAAATTGGCTTTGACATCACCCATGTTTACGGCCTCACAGAAGTCTATGGACCAGCCAGTGTTGCGGTCAAACGCGACTCTTGGGCTCATGAAAGTTTGTCGGAACAAACCCGTTTGAATGGCAGGCAAGGTGTGCGGTATGTGCTTCAAGAAGGCATGACCGTCATGGACCCTGAAACCATGGCAGAGTGCCCTGCCGATGGTGTGACCATGGGCGAGATCATGTTCAAGGGCAACATTGTGATGAAGGGCTATTTGAAAAACCCACGTGCCACCCAAGAAGCTTTTGCAGGCGGCTGGTTTCACACGGGTGACCTCGCCGTCATGGAACCCGATCGCTATGTGAAAATCAAAGACCGTAGCAAAGACATCATCATTTCGGGCGGGGAAAACATCAGCTCTCTCGAGGTAGAAGATGCAATCTATCGTCACCCCTCTGTATTAGCATGTGCCGTGGTTGCCAAACCAGACCCTAAATGGGGCGAATCACCCTTGGCCTTTGTCGAACTTAAATCAGGCGCTACTGTGTCACAAGCAGACCTCATAGCGCATTGCAAAAACTTGTTAGCCAGCTACAAAGTGCCCAAAGAAATTCGCTTTGAGGAAATTCCAAAAACCTCTACAGGCAAAATACAAAAATTCCAATTGCGCGAACGCGCGAAAAATGCCAACTGAATTCAAAAGGTAATCACCATGACACACCCAGACACTCCCTTGGTTCTTCGGCACGACGACGTTCGCGGCGTGTGCACCCTCACCTTGAATCGGCCCGCTGCTTTCAACGCATTGAGCGAAGAGATGCTCACAGCCTTGCAAAGCGAACTCGACAATTTGTCCAAAAGCCAGAAGCTGAGAGTTCTTGTTATTGCGGCGGCTGGCAAAGCTTTTTGTGCGGGTCATGACCTCAGGCAAATGCGCGCGGAGCCTTCTATGGATTACTACCAAAAGCTCTTTTCGCAATGTGGGCAATTGATGTTGAGCATTCAAAAACTGCAAGTGCCCGTCATTGCCAAGGTGCAAGGCATTGCCACAGCTGCTGGTTGCCAACTGGTTGCGCAATGCGATTTGGCTGTAGCTTCTTCGGAGGCCAAGTTTGCGGTGAGCGGTGTCAATTTGGGTTTGTTTTGCGCCACACCCAGTGTGGCTTTGTCTCGCAATGTGTCGCGCAAAGCTGCTTTTGAAATGTTGGTCACTGGCGATTTTTTAAACGCCGAAG
>Ga0214921_10001673_pt1 | contig 37294 bp, 33 predicted proteins | sample LL1505_MetaG_FD_177992 | JGI IMG/M metagenome (GOLD analysis project Ga0214921, IMG submission 177992) | Freshwater microbial communities from Lake Lanier, Atlanta, Georgia, United States - LL-1505 | ecosystem: Environmental > Aquatic > Freshwater > Lake | place: USA: Georgia | collected...
CTGCATGTAGTTTGGCAACGTCTCTCACATCAATCATTCCCATAGCCATGTCTGGATACATTGGAACTTTTCCTGCAATCATGTCTCTCATCATTGTCATGTTTTGACCATCATCTGCCTGCAACGATGGACCAAAAACTGCACCTGGATTTATCACAGTCAATTCCATCTTGCTGTCCTCGACTGCAACCCAAGCAGCTCGCTCTGCCAATGTCTTGCTTTTTGCATATGCACCGATATCTGCATTTGTATCAGACCAATCTTTAGGTCCATACTTTCCAGTCTCTTTGCCTGCAATGATTGCAAATGTTGATGATGTCAATACCAATCTTTTGATTCCAGCTTTTTTTGCTGCCTCTATGACTCTCAATGTCCCTTGCACAGCAGGCTCTATCAATTCATTTTCGTTAACAGGTTCTTTGAGAAAGAAAGGCGATGCCATGTGGATGACGAATTGACAATCTTTCATAGCTTCTGACCAACCTGTATCTGACATCAAGTCAAGTTCAATAAAACTTAATTTCTCAGTAGATGTCACTTTTGCTATTGCTGACTTGGTTGCATCTGCTTTTGCCTTTGACCTGAATGTTCCTAAGACTTCATAGCCTTGACTCAATAGTTCAGCAGCACAGTGCTGACCTATATAACCTGTGATTCCTGTAAGTAATACTTTTTCCATGAAATATGACCTTTGAAGTTAACTTGCAATTAGCAAGTATATCATTAGGCTTTTATAATGCAAGTTAATTCTTCACATAATTAAGTTAAGTAGATCCCTTACGGGGATCAGGCGACTAAGCCAATTGCTACGAACAGGGGTGTCGTCTGAATTGCTTAATTGACATGGTTATTTAGAGGAAAACCCTGAAGAGGAAAGCCTCTAACTGAGCACACTCATGCCTTACTGCATCAGTATTGAATTTGTGCACTCTTTACTTCATAGCTTTTGTTTCACTCTCTTCACCACATGCTTGATGAAGAATTCGCACATCATGTTCGTATGTTGGTTTGTAGAAGGAAATTGAATTGCTATTTGCATTTGTTTCATTTGATGTCACTCGTCCACTGGGTGTTATGACTGCAAATCCTGTTAATGACATTGTTTGGTTTTTACAATTCACAACATATTGAATCTCTTGTGTTCCTAAATCACCCATATAGTGCAATTCAAGTGCACTGAACATGGCACTTTGATTACTGATTGGACTGATTGATAGTGGATCTTCAATCAACTGAGTACTTGTTGCTAAAGAAATGTTTGTAACCACTAAAAATGTAAAAAAAGTATTTCTTAAAAGCATTGATTTCTCCTTTTGCTATGACAAGGACTGCTTGTTAAATACATGAAATTTAACTTGCGAAATGCAAGTATACTATGAGACTTGCATATTGCAAGTTAAAAGTCTTTGATAAACCATCGGGTCAATGTGGTTATGATTTTTTTTTTGTCTATTCAGACAGCTAAAGCACGGTCAATACATAGTGCACGCGATGACAACTACAAACTTTGCACACGCTGAAAACAAACGCTAAAACTACGGATCTTGCACTCCGAACCACCCCCCCATCAACCATAGATGTCAAAGTGTCGGTTGAGCCGACGTTCATATGTTCAACTACTTCTGTTCGTAGACTTCACACCGCCTAACTTCAGCATGAAGTTCTGTTGATTTGCAAGGACAAAAGTATTTCAACTATTTACTTGTAAATCGATCGGTAGCTGACTTCAACCCACCCTTAGCTTCTACCAAAGTTCCAGCTTTACCCAAACCAAAGGCTGGCATATTGGCGTAGACATTTTCATAGGTGCCCTGACCTGCTTTGTATGTTTCGTGCCATATGCCTACACTCCCATCTGTGCCAACGGCTTTGTTAAATGCTTGCCAAGCTGGCAAATGGGCGGAGTCTTTGTTCTTTGCGTAATCAATGAGTTGTTCCAGCGAACGCCAATATTGAACCAAAATGATCGTTCGAGAAAACCACATCTCGTGGTGTATCAAACCCAACTCTGGTTTTGTATAAAGCTCAGTCATCATCTTGGGCATCGCGTTAAGCACAGGCAAATACTTGTGAAATGCCAGTGGCTTGTTGATCCGCATCCCAATGAGGAAGACAACAAAATCACCATCCATCCGTGCTGTCATTCGGTCTTTGTAAATCATATGTCCTCCATTCGACACATCAACATGACGACATTTAGAAACCTAGCTTAGATAATTCTGCTGGATTGAACTGACACCTGCTCAACCGAGCCGAACCAGACTCTACTTCATTGCTGTGCCCAACCTCACCACACCATCAAACAGCTAAAGCACGGTCAATACATAGTGCACGCGATGACAACTACAAACTGTGCTGACGCTGACAACACACGCTGAATCAACGGTTCTCACACTCAAAACCTTCACCCCCAACCCTCTCCCCAGTCTCGCTATAATTTGCGGCTCGGCGCTTTAGCTCAGTCGTGCAAACGAAAGTTCTATAATGCAACTACGGTTTGCATACCAAGCCGCTACAAAATGAGCCGCAGGATTTGGGAGCAAATTGAATTGGCTCGATGCCAAGCAGCAGGCACTCACTACGCTCCCACCAAGTTCCGCACTGTTCGAGATGCAGAAACTAGCGTGCGTCGCCAAGTTGAGGTTCCCAAGCGCATCAAGTCTTGGGTGTTCACCACTGAGGCAGGTAAAACTGCAATCGCTGTGCGCTATGGCGCTAGTGTGTTGGAACTGGCGAAAGGCAAGTTTGCTGTTGAAGTTCCTTCCCCAGCACAGTTGATCCCCACGCTGGAGTTGATCAAAACTGCCATTGATTCAGGCGAGCTAGATGAGCAGCTGGAAGCAACAGCAGGCAGCGTCCGATCAGGCTTCAAACGCAGTACCAGCAGTTAACGTTAATTGCCACACACCAAGCCCATGCCCGAAACGCATGGGCTTTTTCTTTGGCTGATAAATACGTGCATGAAAATAGCCGAAGTCACCAACCCTCTCAAAACCTACATAGCCACAGTGCGTGTGAATGGTGCTGCTCACAAGACCAGCATCAAAGCCGATAGCTCAAATTCAGCAAGGCTGCTGCTGCTGCGACTGTATGGACAGGGCAATGTCTCGGGCGTGTCTGCTGCAAGTGCTGACTTACGTGAGGCAGGTGCTGGTCAATCGTTGGATGCTGGGCAACAGCAGGTCAAAGCCTTGGCAGATCAAGCCCGCAGACTTGCTCAACAAAAGCGGCAACTGCAAGCAAGGCAGGGAATGGCTCGGGCACAAGAGCGGCTACGGCAGGCATCAAAACAAGCAAATTGAACGTCCAGTAACCGGACGCTGTAGTGTCGTGATAAACGACAACTCGACCATACTGATTAAATTGGCAATTCTAATGATAGTATTGATTTGGATAGTTTCTTGGAGATGAAGTCATGCGTCAAATTTTGCTTTCAATCTCGCTGGTTGCTATTGTTGGCTGCGGCGGCGGACGGGATCAAAAGAAATCGTAGTATGTAATGGAGTGTGATAATATTTTATCGATCAAAAGAGAGTTGGACCGGCATAAATTGCCCGACATTTCTTTGATATGTTTTCGTGATTCACTTAACGTTTAAATTTTGTAAATATGCCAAAAATCCCCCAGTCTATTGTTAAAGTAATCTTACTTTACGCTGGACTCTTTACTAGCTTTTGGGCCGCGGCGCAGGTCGATTACTTGGTTTGGAGTGAGTTAAGCGTTTGGGCGCCGGGTCGGCCTGATAAGTTTCGGCAGTTCTACTTCCGCCAAGATGGAAAGGGGCAGTTCGTCGAAACACTTAACGAGAGGGTCATCCGCATCGCTGACGTGAACGACAACAGCTTTGTTAAGCCTCTAGAGTTATCCCAATTATTCGACCTCAGCGATAGCTATGAATTGCCCAAGGTTTCAGGACAAGTGGTGGAAGGCCGGGGCAACAAGGTCGCGCTGGTTTCGTCGTGGAACGGGCGAACCAAGTTCATCACCGCTGACGCAAATTTTTTGCCTCCGTTAATGGCAGGCTATCGGGAAAAAATGATCGAACCATCGGTTGTTGCGACCGGCAGCTTCGTGTCAGTCAGATTGCTTCCGACTTCGTTCAAACTCTCTTCAGCTGAAGTTGACCAATTGCCATTGATGAGCGACGACTTAGTTGATCAATTTTCGGAGTTGAGAGACGCATTCGCTTCTCCATTCAAGTTCATAGTGATGGATGAAGCACGCTGGAGATTGGTTCAATCACACCTGAATCAAGATGGTCTAGGCGTCTACGTCCGGACGACACAACGCGGTGTCGTAAAAGTTCAGTTTTATCCATAATTAAATATTCCCTTTGAGCTATTTAATCTATAACTATTTTTCACCGATGCAATAAACATTAGGGCCCTGACATGAAAAAATTCATTTACAAAACATTTTTGTGCTCGAGTCTGTTACTCGGCGGTGCGGCTCTAGCTGGTAGTCATCCACTTACCAAGGTGGTTTTTGACAAGACTAGCGGAATCAGTTATGTCGATCAGGTTGTACATATTGATTGGGATATCGACAATCCGCCATCGCTCGTGATTGATGGGGTTTCCACGCCGCTCAACAAGGCTTATATCAACAGCATCATGGAGATAGCCTCGGATCTGCTTTACACGATGACCGAGGGAAGGATGAGGCTCGGAAAAATCAGCGTTTATAGTAATACTTTCCTTGATCGTGCAGACATGCAGATCCTGAATAAATCGGGGCGTCCTAATGCGCACCTGGATGGTATTGATGTTCTTGGAATGCGGAACCAGAATTTCACGCAACCTTTCGGCGAACCTGCGAATGCTACGTACATCGGAAAAACTATAGCGCATGAGTTTGGGCATTATTTTTTTGGTCTGTTAGACGAATACCGTGAAGTTGGCAATTTCAAAACTGAAGACCCGGGTTCGCCGCAAGATCGGGACACTCCGCGCCCAACGATCATGAATAGCCAGATGGATTTCAGTCGGTTCAGTACCCCTGCGGACTACTCTGACACAACCAAACGCCAGACGGCGCAATATCGTTGGTTTGGGAGATCCGCCTGGGAGACGCTGGTGGCTGATCCTGCAACAGACCTGCCGCACACTAAGGCGGACAAGCTTCGCACTTGGTTTGACTCCTTCAAGGGGATGAGCGTGCCCACCACATTAGCAGTTCCAATCGACGCAAGCAAGTCGCGTTCTAGCCTTCAGTTAACTTTCATGAAGAACACCCGAGTTGCATATGTCTTCGATCTCAACGTGACTCAGCCTGAACTTGATGGGTTCATCAAAGCCGCTACCGCTTCTATAAACGCCATGCCAGCGGGCACAATCGCGTCGTCTTTGACTTTTTCCGGCGGCAGCTTTGTAGAGATCGGTACAGTCACATTAGGCGCAGGTGCTGACGATCCAATGCGCCAAGTAGCCAGGGATTCATTTCTCTCCCATAAAGCTATGCCTGGCACAGGCTTTACTGGATTAAACAATGCCTTGCGCAGGGCTGCAGTGCTGGTTTCGCCTTTGGCTGCGGCCCAAGACAATGCAGCCAAGATAGGGCTTCCAGCCCCATTGACCACATCTGTTGAGATCGCTGCGACGCCGGCTATTGAACTGTTTACAACCACCGCTTCGACCGTGCTGCCCGAGACGCAGACCGCGCTGGTCAATGGCGCCGTGATGTTAATCGCAGAAATGCTTAACAAAGGCAACGGCGGCAATATGGAGACTGTGGCAAAGGCTACCAGAGGCAGCCCAGCGATTGCCAATAGCGCGGCGGAATTAGAGAAAAAGGTATTGCATCATATCCATGCGCTTAATGGTGACAGCATGCCTAACATCGCTAGTCAAAAGTACGATAGCTTCGCTGCAGGTGCCAAACTTGAAATGAAATTTCTTGTCGCTAGCAAGGCAATTGACGGTAAGGTAGTTCTCGAAGCTCTAGTTGGCCCCAATGTTGGCATGAGCCTCGAATTGAAAACCCCTGGTGGTATCACCGTCAACGAATTCAATGCTGCATCTTTGGGCATCACCTATAAGAACAACATCTTAGAAAATAGTCTTTCTTATTACATCCCAACGACTTTCCCGAACCGGACCGGTAATTGGACTGCAACTCTCAGCGCCATCAACTCCAGCGTTGCGCCGGTAGAGTTGGAAGCCGAGACTGAAAGTAAGCTGTCGGTCGCAGTGTCGATCATTGGTGGTACAAAGGAAGATCCCCGTTCCCCGATGATTACCGCAATTGTTCAGCAACCAGTCATTGTCAAGAATGCCAATGTTAAGGTAGACATTTATGATGCAACCGGAATGTTGGTCAAGAAAGATTTGGTGCTTACCGACGATGGTTTGGGTGTGGATTTGAAGCCCGGCGATGGCGTTTACAGTGCTTCGCTTGAGGGCATTCTTACAAAATCTGGGGACTATGACGTCGAAGTCCATGTCACCAACGGTGATCTGACTGCGGCCTACGGAACTGGCGGCGCACTGTCTGCGGGTGCTAATGCTCGGGACGTCGTCATTGGAGAGAATTTCTTACGTGAAGAGAACCTCGATTTCGCGTTCTTCAGTAACTCATTGGCGGCACAGGTGACTGAAGCAATGAGTGGTGGCGGTAGTGGCGGTTGCACATTGGGTCGGGGCGCACCTTTTGATCCGGTTTTGCCTCTGCTAGTTGCCGGCGCAGGTCTTTATTTGCTGAGAAGAAAACGCCCGGACGGTCTCGTCAATGAGTCATCGGCACACCATTGATTTCACACTGGCCTGTGTGGCCAGTGTGATGTTCGTTAGTGCTGTCGCGATGCTTGACGAGGTGCCAACTCCACGTTACGTTCTCGCGCCTTGGATCTGGCTGGCGATGATTTCTCCGGTGTTAGAGGAACTTTGCTTCCGCGGCCTTGTACAGACCGAACTGCGCAGACGTTTTGAAGGTGGGTTAGGCCCGATCAGCATAGCGAACCTGCTTACTAGCGTGATTTTCGTAGCGCTGCATTGGGCTCAAAATCCTAAAGCTTGGGTTGGATTGGTGATCATCCCTTCTCTGGTTTACGGTTATTTTAGAGACCGCTACAACACGGTTAGGTCGCCAATCGCAATACATCTGCTTCACAATGTGCTTTATTTTGGCTTGTTCGGTTTACCGCCTTGAACATCTCTGCCATTGCCGAGGTACCCTAAATTAAGGCGGGCATTGGGCTCATTTGAGTCAAGTCGAAAAAGTGTATAGAGTTTTCTTGGGTAAAGTCGAATCTCTGCTTGAAGGAAACTCCTTAGAACTTATCGCAACCAATTTATCCTGCAGCACCAACATCATGTTCAAAAGACTACAGACGTTTTTTGTTGAGGTTACTTGTAAATAAACGCTTAACCCAAAAAAACAACAAGGATTAGAAAAAACTGATTGGGCTTGTATCGACTCGCTTCAAGATGGGCGGACCGCCCTTTGAACTTGAAGCATGCATGATCTGACCCGGACTTGAGATATCAGATTTGTGACTTGATGACTTAATGACTTGATGTCAATTAAAGATTACAACTTGAACCATTGCTGTCAAGGTGTCGTTTCTCACGACACCTCCACCAACCCCTCCTCCGCCTCAACCCTGCCCCGACGGCGCGGCAAGTGAACTGTGACTGACCCCAGCTAATTCTTTTGTGGTGATGTTGCGGTGTCGGTTGAACCGACATTCTTTTACGACAAAACCAATTAAGGTTGAGGACCCCAAGGAGCAGAAACCATCAACTGTCGAGAGGACATTTGTTTGTCAATCAAATTCACGCCCATGAAAAAACCCGCTGCCTTGTGAGCAGCGGGTTTAGAGTTCTTTATCCTTTAACAGGCAACAAGGCCTGCGTGGGGATTAGAAGCGATAGCCTACACGAACCACGTAGTCGGTGGTGTTGAGTTTCACATCGCCAGTACTTGTGACTTGAACACCTGATCCTGGACCCACAAAGGTGGCGGTTGTTTTAATTGGCAGGTACGCTACCGAACCAACAACACTCCACTTCTCATCAATGTTGTAGACAACACCCGCGCTGTAAATTGGTGCCCAAGCTGATTTGAAAGAAGCAGATGTGGAAGCAAGCGCTTTAACGGTAGCATCTGCCGCATTGATTTTTACATCATTAAACGTAACATGCGTTACACCCAAACCCACATATGGGCGCCATTGATCTTTGGGTACGCCAAAGAAATACTTAGCAATCACTGCAGGCGTCAGAATTTTTAACTTTGCAGCACCAGGGTGCGCTTTGACTGTCCCATTGGGTGTGTTTAGGTCCTGAGTGAACTCGGCAGGAATACCCAGCCCAAGCTCTGCGCCGATGTTGTCGGTGTACATGTGCAACCAACCGAAGGAAACAGCAGTTTGACTACCGACAGAAGCAGATGCGCCTTTTAGTTGCGCTGTAAATGCAGCAGCGGATGCAGCACTGGCACTAGTTGAAGTCACTGTGCCAAGATTCGCATCAGGGTTAATAGAAGCCAACCCAAGGCTAACGATGTTGTCTCCCGCTTTTTGGGCGAATGCACCTGTGGAAACAAGAACAGTTACCGCGGCAACAATAGATAAATTCAACAACTTGGGCATAGAAACTCCTAATTAAAATTTTCGTAAGTTTATGACAAATATACTGTGCGTAAAGCCTAGTGGAAACCCCTTACTGTGCAACCGTCCTGCAATCGAACACTGAGCAACTGTCGTTTTACACGACACCTCTAGCTTGCGCAGATGTATGTGAATGGGTGTCACTGGAGTACCAAAACAATTTAGGGGGCTGCTATACCCGAAAGACCATTTTCAATTTTGTGCATCTCTGCCTGCTGTAATTCAAAATTGACAGTATTTGTCCAAGTGTTGACGATGACGACTTCATCTCTGCCTTCGTAAATCGTGACCATGTATGTAAATGAATTTTGATTACCACGCTTGGTATTACCCGTCACTGTGTAGCGCCATGCCGGCAATTGACCAACATTGATACTCTCGATTGGACTTAATTTGGCATCCGTGAGATTTGAAGCCAAAGTCGTTTGTCGAGTCTGTGCAAAAACGGCAATTTGACCCAACTCAGATCGTTTAAAAGTACCCAGTGTCAAAGCTGTGTTGGTTGTTTTGTTAACAGCAAACAGCACGATTACTTTGGAATCATGCCCGGGCAATAACGGGCGTTGTTGCCAGTCATCTGAAAGTTCAAGCTGTGCATTAGAAGTGGCTTTTTCCTTGACAGTTGGTAGTTTGGCGTCGTTGGGTTTGGCCGCAGATACTGGAAGCTCTTCAGCAGGAATCAGTAAAGCGCGAATAGGCTTGTTAAGGTTGGTTGAACAGCGGCTGGACTCTCCCGACAAGGATTTGACTATGCCAGGCCCTGTTCCTGTTTTAATGCGGTCCCCCACTTGAACCGAGCGTGCAACACAATGAAAACCTTCTTCACCTGTGATGGCGTCTGCTATGGCATTTGTTAACGATCCCGGCAAGATAAATATCCATGCCATTGCTGAAGAAGCAAAAGTGGCAACACTACAGACTACAAGGAATTGAAAAAATTTGTTGATTAAATGATTCATATGCTGGTAATTCATGGATATATGTGCGGAAATTATTTAATAATAGTTGTCGTAATATGATTATATTTGTACTAAAAATTTTAACTGGAATTGCTCACTTGGATTTCGACGATTCGGTTAAGTCCAACAGTTAGACTGAAAAAAATCAAACCTTGAATAAACCCAACTTGTACAGATCAAAGTTCTTGGCGTTGGGCAGCACGGCGGGCATGTCGGAGATGCTGACGCCAAACCAAAGTGCCAATTCGGCGGCCATTTGATCGGTGGATGTGGACGGCAGCAGTCGTCCACTGCCAACCTGTGCGTTGTGGTTGATGCCGATCTCAGGTGCCAGCCCAAAATACTGACCGCCTTGCACCGCGCCCCCCATCACAAAATGGTGACTGCCCCATCCGTGGTCCGAGCCATCTCCATTGGACGACAAAGTGCGGCCAAAGTCAGATGCAGTGAAGCTGCTCACTTGCGTTGAGGTGCCCAAATACTGCATCGCGTTGTCAAACTCCAGGGCTGCATCACTCAATTTTTGCAGTAGGCTTGGATGCAAATTCGGTAAATTGTCATGCAGGTCGAAGCCGCCCAGGCCCACCATGAAAACTTGCCTGCGTATCCCGAGTGCGGCTTGTTTTTCGATCAAGCGAGCCACCATTTTCAATTGGGCCGACAAGGTGTTGGTACCTGATGTGGGGAACAGGTTGTTAAAAGCGGCGCTGGCGCTGGCGCCAATCGCATTGGCTACGCTATCGTAAGTGCGTAGGGCCCGTTGCACGATTTGCGTTTGGGCATTGGCCAGTAGATGGGTGCCGCTTTGCGTCATCAAGGTTTGCAAGGCGTTGGCACAGGTCGAAGAACCAAACAAGGACTTGGCTTGAATGGCATTCACTGTGGTCGCGCCGGTAGCGCTCATTTGGTAAGAAATCGCTTGCTGCCCCGACAAATACAGCGCGTTGCCATTAACCGAAATACACGTCAGCGCGGAGCCACTGTTGCCACTGAGCATCAAGTCAGCGGCTCTTCCGCCCCAGCCTGAGGGACTGCCTTCAGTCTGGAAAGACGATTGCCAATAAGCCTGCTGGTCATTATGGGAAAAAAGTTTGGGCGGTAGCGGCACCGACTTGTTGTCGTACTGCGTCCGCGTGGTGGGCACGATCAAGGGGCCCACATTCATCACGATGCCGGCGCGGCGCGCATCAAACAAGGTTTTCATACCGCTCATTTGCGGGTTCAAGGCCATTTGCCGCCCGCCCGATAAAGACGTACTCAATACCGTCGCTGCTAAGCTGCTGCGCGTCAAAGCAATACCTTCGTAAGGGCCGGTGATCACGCTGCCTTTACGAATTGCGTAGTAGGCGTTGTAGTTGGTCAAGTCGTAGGGCAGTACCGTGTTGTAGTGGTCGTTGGCACCAAACATAAAAATGCAGACCAAGGCTTTGTAGTCGGTGGCCGACTGCGCTGCGGCATTGGCCATGGCCGCCAGACTCGCGGCCACAGGAGAGGCAGTACGGGCAAAGGCCAGGGCGGCACCATGTTTCAACAAAGCGCGGCGGGTGGGGTGGGACAGATGGGTCATTGCGTTCTCAATGTTGAACCAGGTAGTCATTGCTGCTCATGACCAGTACGATGGCGGCGTAAACCCTGTTCAGCAAACCTGCATCGGTTGTGGCGGCAATGGTGGTGATAGCCTGCGTTATCAAGGCGAGGTTAGCCGCACTAATAGATCCAGCAGCCAGATACAGGTTCAAGTGATCGACCAAAGCGCTAGGCGTGGCAGCCAAAACTTTTTCGGTGGTGTAGTTCACTTTGACCACGCGGGCATTATTGACCGTGCCCGCCATGTAATTGACATAGCCCACGACCGAGGGCTCAGCGGTAATCTGTAACTCGGGTGCAACCAGTTGGGCTTGCAGGAGCGCTGTATTGGGCGGCGCATATCCCGGCCTGAAGTAATTGAAAACGCTGGGTGCATACAGCGGCATTTGATTCAAGGTGGTATCTGAATTGGTGTAGCCCAAGGCCCACAAGCCATCAGCGTTAGTAGCACCAAAGGTACGTCCCCACTGGATGAGCCGCACCATGGGTTCGCGCAGTTTGCCAAAGGTGGCACTGCTGCTTACGCTGAGCGCTTCGGCGTCCATGAGCACGGCGGTCCACACGGCTTTCATATCGCCGCGTACGCCACGCCCATTGTTGATGAAAGCTTTGGCTACGCGTTCAATGTAAGCGGGGCTGGGGTTGCTGGTGACCAGTCGCTGGATCAATTGTTTGGCAATGAAAGGCGCCGTGTTAGCGTGCATGAACAAAGTATCTAATGCGATGCGCAAGCTTTCGGCACCCAAGGTACCTGCGGGAATCACCGTGCCCAAAAAGCTTTTTTCTTCTGGGCTGTGCAAACTTGGGTTCAGCACCATCGGCAAGCCATGTCTGTACGCCAAAGGCGCTAGAACGCCCGAGGGGTCGGAGCTCGACGCCAAGTCCCAACCGGTGAAGACTCTGGCCAATCCCTGGATGTCGTTGTTATCGTAGGTCTCGATTGGCTGGCCTTGCGCATTCAGCTGCAGACTACCGTCAGAGTTGAGTTTGTACAAACCGATGGTGAAAAGCTGCATCACCTCGCGGGCATAGTTCTCGTCAGGCGCACGGCCGGTGGCAGCATTGGCTTTCTGGTTGCCCTTCGTGTTCAGGTAGCTGCCCATGGCCGAGCTCAAGGTCACTGCTTCGAGAAGATTACGGAAATTACCGAACACATTTTTTTCCAGAATTTCCCAGTAGTTAGCAATAGCGAAATTCTTCCAGCTGATGGGCAAGCCCAAGGCCGACACCACAAACAATTCGCTCAGAGCCAGCACCGCACGCTGGCGAAAGGCATCGGGCGCGGTAAAAAGCTTGTTCCAGATGGCGCCGGTCCAGCCACCATCGCCATTAATGTTGCCGCTCACAGTGGCGTCGGTGTAGCCTTTTTCGATCAGCCATGACGTCATGCTTTGCGTCAAAGACATGGCCATTTGTTGGGCAAGCCAGCTACTGAGGCCCTGGTCGGTCACTGTTTTCAGGGTACTCGGGTTGGCCCCCCAGGCCGCTTGGCCTAAAAAGCGTGAAGCCTGCTCAGACGTCAGGGTTGGAGTGGCGGGCGAAGAGTTGGGTGTTGAGCTGGGGCTAGGGGATGTATCGGAAATACCACCACCAGCGCCGCCGCCACCGCCACCGCCGCAGGCTGCCAAAAATACGGCAGGCATCACAGCCCATATGTCTTTAGAAAACAATCCTGGCTTATTTGCCACTTCGGAGGTTACGGGGGGCGATGCTGCTGGCGTAGTGTTTTTCTGGCTCATGGTGCGACTCGCATGCTAAAGGGATGTAGTGGTTCTGCGTTAGAGCTATTTGGCGAATGGCAATCAACGACTAACCCGTAGGTCCCTGGTTCTAGTTCGAATTCAGGATTAGGTCAGTATGACTAGATCTGCTACTCGAGATTGCGCTGTGAAAAGTTTTTAGAGCTGCATGGAAATGCCAAGGTCCAGGTTCACAGTGTGTAAGTCCTGGTTTCAGCCACTGCAGGGGTTTCCACGCTGTAAGTGGTTGACTTGACGGTGTTCACAAAAACCCACTCACCCTTGGCCTGAGTTTTAGTGAATGTCATTTTCAAATAACCACGGCGTGAAGGATCCATCCACTTCAAGTCATCAACCACATTTTCAAAAATTGACTTGACCGTTGCAGATGGCAATGTGGAGAAAGAGCTTTCAAACCCGACGGATGCAACACTCGGGGTAGCAAACTCTTCACCCACTTTGAGCCCTGCTTGGGATGGGGAAATATAGCCTGCCAGGGTTAGTTGGCTGTGCCATGCGTTGTGCGTATCACCCGACAACACCACCAATTTTTTGTTTGCACCCAAAATGGTTGCCAACAGTTTTTCTCGCGCCACAGGGTATCCGTCCCAGGCGTCTAAGTTGTAGCCCAGCTTGGGGTTTAAAGTGGTGTTCAGTAAATCAACTTGAGCGGGTGTTCGTGAACTGACTGGTGTATTTTTTGCTGTCACATAGGCATTGATCAAAGCCACGCCAGCGGTTAATGCTGTCGGGTTTGTCAAGGTCGCAGGGTTTAAAACGCTGAGGACTGTGTTTGGGAACTCCATACGCGCCATCAATACCTGTTGGCCTAACACCTGCCAGGTGGCACTGGATGAAGTGATTTTGCCGGTCAACCAAGTGCCCTGGGTGCTACCCAACAATTCACGCGTGGGTGAAGACAAGGTGGCTTTTGCTGTGGTGGCAGTTGCCGGGTTCAGCAAGTCTGCAAATTCAATCTGCTTATCGCGTCCAATCAAACGGGTATCGAGCATGTGCAGCGACAGCACACTGCCAAAGTCAAAGCTGCGGTAAATGATGTTTTGATCGCTGCCCGTGCGCACCGGCATCCATTCGTGATAGGCCTGCAGAGCAGCTGCTTTTCGGGCGCTAAAAGAACCTTCTTTGGTGGCGTCGTGGTTTTCCGCGCCATCTTTGTAGGTGTTGTTAGCAACCTCGTGGTCATCCCAGACTGCAATCATGGGCATGCTGGCGTGCAAAACTTTCAAGTCGGGATCAGTTTTGTATTGGGCGTGGCGGGTTCGGTATTCGGCTAGGCTGATAATTTCAGTGCTGGGCTCATGTATACGAGACGCCGTAGGCACGGTGGGGTAGTAACCATTTTGGTATTCGTACAAATAGTCGCCCAAATGTATGGCGTATTGCGCATCCGACTGGCTAGCCAAACCATACACATTGAAAAATCCCTCGGGATAGTTGGCGCAGGAAAACACTGCAAACTTCACTTCAGTTGCGGTACTGGCAGGCAAAGTGCGGGTCTTGCCCACGGGCGAGGTAGTACCGTCGGCTTTAAAGCGGTAGAAATAGGTTTTTCCGGTCTCCAAGCCTGTGGCATCCACCTTGGCTGTGAAGCTCGTACTGGACGTGGCGATGACTAAACCAGAGGTCACCACGCTGGCTCTTGTGAAGGCATTATCGGTGGCAACTTCATAAGTTAACGCCACATCACCCATATTGCCAGCGTACTTAGCATGAGTCCATAAAATCACTCGGTCACTCAAGGGGTCACCACTGGCCACCCCATAAGCAAATTGAACTTGCTCACCGCCGCCGCCGCCGCCGCATGCCGATAAAACGGCACCAGCAGAAACCACCGCCGAAACAGATGAAACTCGAATAATGAACTCACGTCGACTGGGTGATTGCAATGTCATAAATTTTCCAAAAATCAGAATCTTAAAAAAGGAAAATGACAATTGAATGAAGTGAGCTCATGTTTTAAATAATCTAATTGAATTAAATTGGATTTAACGGACCAGAAAACCTGCGCTTTAAATTTGTTTCGGATTCGCTCGTCCTGACTTGATAGCTATTAAAAAAATGAAAAGTTTTAAAACGTCAGGAGGATGACAATGAAATATTTCTGAAACAATTTTTCTATAAATTAGCCTTTCATTTAAATTACGGCAACTTTTCATGACCTCAAAAAACATATCCCTTCGATTGGCAACTTACTTTGTTTTATCCGCTACTTTTTTGACAGCGGGTTGTTCTGGCGGCGGTTCAAGTGGTACACCTGCCGTTATGACTATTGCACATATCAATGACCATCATTCCAACCTTGACCCCATAGCCGATTACGAATTCACAGTTGGCGGAGTAAAAACTCGAGCTGAGATTGGTGGTATGGCAAGAATGTCTGAAGCATTTAAAAAATACCAGGGTAGGACTGACGTTCTTAAGTTACATGCTGGAGATGCAATTACTGGAACAAGTTATTTCACATTTTTTTCAGGTCAGGCTGATGCAGAAATGATGAATGACATTTGCTTTGATGCTGTTGCCATGGGTAATCATGAGTTTGATGAAGGTGATGCTGGCCTGAAAAAATTCTTAGACTTTCTTGCTGCAGGGACTTGTAAGTCAGTACCTTTGTCAGCAAACGTTAAACCCTTGGTTGGAACTGCTTTGGCACCTATCAAAACCAACGACTACATCAAACCCTATCTCATCAAAGAAGTTTCAGGTGTTCGAGTAGGAATTGTTGGAATCACCGTTAAAGGAAAGACCCAACAATCCTCACGTCCACTCAGCACAACTGTTTTTGAGGACGAATTGACTGCTGCTCAAAGAACCATTAACGAATTAAAACAACAAGGCATTGCTCACATCGTGCTTTTGACTCACCAAGGCTACGCCGCTGATAAAGCCATGGCATCACAGTTGACTGATGTCGACGCCATTATTGGCGGAGATTCACACTCGCTGCTCGGAGACTTCACATCATTAGGTGTCGCAACAACAGAGGGCAGTTATCCAACCATTACACGCAATAAAGATGGTGACCTAGTTTGTATCGGACAAAGTTGGGAATACAACAAGGCAATTGGCGAAATGACAATTTCTTTTGACGGTTTTGGTCGGGTAAACGACTGTAAAGGTCAAGCATCCTTGGTAATTGGTACCAGTTTCAAACAACCAAATCCTGCGGGTTCGTCCACATTTGTTGCTGTAAGTGATGCCACTCGCTCCAGCTTATTGACTCAACTTTCTTCCATACCCGCAGTTCGTGCCTTAGATGTCAATGCTTCTGCAAGCTCTGTATTAAGCAAATTTAGCGGGCAGGTGGCTGCTAAAAAAGCTGAAATTATCAGCCAAGCTACACAGCCCTTGTGTTTGGTGCGTGACCCAGGCGAAAGCACCAATAGGAGCACGGGTGTTGCAGGCTGTGAATCGGCTAACTTGCTAGCGCGTGGCAGTGACATATCTCAAGTCGTGGCTGAAGCGTTTTTAGCTGGTAGTCTTCGTGCTGACGCGGCTATTCAAAATGGTGGTGGTGTTCGCGCGCCTGTTAAAACTGGATCCGTATCTTTTAATGATGCCTTGACTGTTCTTCCTTTTAGCAATGTTTTGGTTGAGTTAACTTTGACAGGCACACAAGTTAAAAATGTTTTGGAGGATGCTTTGGCCAATCATTTGGACAACGCCGGATCAACTGGATCGCATCCTTATGCCGCAGGTCTTCGCTGGGACCTTGACATGAGCAAGGCACGTGGAAGTCGCATCTCTAATCTTGAAGTCAGGGATCGTACATCTGGAACGTATGCATCGATTCTTCCAAATAAATCGTACGTCATTGTCACTAACGATTTCATTGCTTCTGGTCAAGATGGTTACACGGCTTTTAAACCAGTTTACGATTCAGGTGCGTACATCAATACTTACTTGTTGTATTCACAAACCTTTATCGACTACCTTAAATCCAGATCCAGCATTGGTGCAGTTAAGCGCTCTGACTATTCGCACAAGACAGTTGTCACGAAAACAGGCAGAGTACTTGACCCACAATAAATGCATTGCATGTCTAGCTAGCCACTAGGTTAGTTAATTGATAACTTGTGCCTCATCAGTGCCTTGACTTGGAATATGACAAGGCGCTGATGTGGCAAACATTGGCAACCAACTAACCAAATGGCAATCCTCCATTTAATAGACGTTGCCAACATTACTTAGCCCAAAGCCACCCCTTTGACGGTGAACCACCCTGCCCCAACGGCATCACAAGTGAACTGTGGGTGACCATGCTAATTCTTTATGTGGTGATGCTGTGGTGTCGGTTGAACCGTCACCTTCAACATTGAGTCGTTACTAGACGCACACCAACTGATGCTGTCACAGTATCGTGTTACTTCACAGATGAAATTAAGATTTGGTGTGACTCATTACACCTACGAATTGACCACCACAATCAATGTCAATCTCTAAATATGAAAGCTTGCCAGTGACTTTGCCTGTCTTGTGTATTTTGACTAATCCCGTGCAATTGATATCGTTTTCCAATTGCCCATGGACTTCAATTCCTTGAGCTTGTACTTTTCCTTTGATATTGCCTTGCGGTCCAACCTCAAGTTCTTTGCAAGTAATTTCACCTGTAATGTCACCATTGATCTGTGCAACTCCTGGCACATTGATTGAGCCAACAAAGGTTACGCCTTCAGGGATGGACAAATCATTGTTGTAGCTTGGCACATTAGACATATATTTTGATAAATTTGATTAATTTAATATGCATCATATTGCAAATTGAAGTTTGCTGTGCATATGTGACGTCATTTCAAAGGACAACTTGCACCCTGCTGCAACAGTGAGGGTTGAACCAACACTGATCAACCGTTCCTTTACTGGACGCTGACCAAATGGGAAGTGAGCAAGTGTCGTGAGAAACGACACCTCCTCCAAGCGTCACGACGCCTAAGGGTTGTGAATGCGACTTGAGTAGGTTACTTGGCGCAGACAATTTTGAACATTGCTTCGCTAGCAGAGGCAGGCGGAATTACCGTCCAAATGTTATCCTTGATTTCTGAATAAATCACTTTGCCTTCAGCCATCGGCTCGGAGTGGATGGAGGCAGAAAGAATCCTGTAGCGTTCTTCCTTGCAGTCGTATTCAATTCGCATCCGACGTGATTTCTCGCCGTCTGCAATACGCTGCTTAAGCTCTTGTACCCGCCAAACCTGCCGCATATTTCCATCTTTACGAATCGTGGCTGGATCATAATAATAAGTTATTGTTTTGCCTTCGAAATACATCACCCACTTAGCCCAAGCAGAGCCAGCCAGCATCATCAGAACTAGAAGAAATAGCTTTTTCATACCATCGACCTTCCTTTAATTTCTTACCAAAAATTGAGAAGCTACACGAGACTGATTGCCTCCCTACATATGCCCGACCATGCGTCTTCCCTGCCCAACACAGCGTAGCCATTTCACTGAGCTTGACCCTTGCATATTATTTAGACTGATGATTTAGTGTCGGTTGAACCGACACTTCACGACCGTCCCGTTACTGAACGGTGCCAATACCTAACTTTCGCCCTAAACCACCAACAGCGTTGCAGTCTTGAACCAGATTGGCAACAGCACTTTATGACGTTACGGGGCAAGTGATTTCCAACTGAACGCTCACAAGGGTTTACCCCCTCCCAGACACCGCTCAACTGGGGTGGCAGTCTAATGGTTAATCCCCGCTTTATCTTGTGACAAAACCAACTACAGTTATTTCATTGAATCTCTGAGCTGACTGGGTATCTCGCCTAGCCTACCGCCCCTGATTTTGAACGTTGTTCAATCACGGGGCACAAAATGCAGCAGCTTACGAAACTTTTAACTTTCACCAATTACCCCATCCATTCACTGCTGGTCGCTTGTGCGTGAAGGTCATTCATTACGAAGAGCGAGTGCATAGTCCTGACCGCGTTCTCTATCGTCACAAAAATGATGAGCTATAAATGAGGGTTAATAAAATCGATCTTCAACCAAATAAGATGTGGAGTTTTAATTATGTCATCTATTAATCTAAATACAAGCAACGTTTATTCAAGCGGACTGCAACAAAAGTCACAGAACGTTCTAAATGTCTTTTCTGCGTTGCAAGATGGAGATCTGAAAAAAGCACAAAAAGCATATGCAAGTTCAGGTTTGCCTGTAATGGATGCTAAGAATACAAACCCATTAGGTCGCTTATATAACTCCTTACGAAACGAAGACTTGAAAGGGGCTCAGCAAGCTGGACTGGATATGCAAGGTAAGAATAAAAATAAAAAAATTAGCAATCCAACACCACAGAATACTAATATTAGCGATCCAAGGGCAACGATTAAAGCCGCGGCTTTAGAAATTGTAAAAAACGGAGCAAGTAGCTCACTTTTATCAACGCTTTTAGGTATAGGAAAGAACATCAATACTTGGGGATAAATTAGATAGTTATTTTTTTATCCAAGCCATCCACGAACCACCAACTGTCGTTTAAAACGACACCTCTTATCATCCCCTCATCCGTGTCACACCCTGCTCACACGGCGCGGCAAGCGAACTGTGAGTGACCCTGTTAATTGTTGAGGCTGATGCCGCGGTGTCGGTTGAACCGACATTCTTTTACGACAAAACCAATTAAGGTTGAGGACCCCAAGGAGCAGAAACCATCAACTGAATATTTTGAGAAAGTATGAAGGGGCGTATTTGTTTTATAAACACCATGATTTTTTCATCCGCATAAAGTCTTTTCCATAAATCACGCCTGTCTTGATCACTGTCAAACCGCAAAATGAAGATCAGTTGATGTAAATCACCAGTATCGCTAATAAAAAAACCAACAACATTCCTATCGAACTTGCCTTCCACATAGGCTGGCCAACCAAGGGTTGTAAATAGACGTTTAACCTCGCCCATTTCACCTACCTTGATTGCATAAATTCTCTTTTCATAAATGGTATTCATGCTTTGCTTGGATTCAGTTTGGCTCCAAGCTGTAAGGGGATTTATGGCTGTCAACGCAAAAAGCAAAGCAGCAGCAGAGATCAAAATAATTTTTTTCATTTGATAACTCCAAGTTGTTGATATTTCAAAACGAAATACCAAACTTGTTCTACAGCGCGATTAGATAAATTGATATAGCGATTGCGAGCTATCTTGTAGGTGTTTGCATATTTTATGTTTGTCAAAAAGAAATGCTCAAGTGGCTAGATTGAAGTTAAGTTAGTGTCCACTGGTAATGATTGGTGCATGTAAGCCAACTGTGTCGTTACTAGAAGATGCATAAGATGTCGTTTCAAAGGCCATCTCGAACCCTTGCTGTCAAAGTGTCGTGAGAAACGACACCTCTAAAACCCATCAACGGTCTACACCCTGCCCCACACGGCGTCGCAAGTTCACCCAAGCTTGATCATGATTTTCTACCACGCCCTGTTGCAGCAAGGACACGGCTCTTGGAGTCAGTCTACCAAGCTCAATTCCCAAAAGGATTGTTTAGGACTCCCACCATGGGTGACTGTGCTGGGCCTTGTGGTTGAATTGGTGAATCACTCAGAGTTTTGAGAAACGCCACCACATCGTCAATTTCTCGCTCAGTAAGAGCCGACCCAGCCGATGCAGGGTGGTTGAATGGCACACGATCGTTGATAATGTTTCCAATATAAGCATAAGGTAAGTCGTTGGCAACGCCTTTGGGGCCATACCAGCGCTTTGGATCGCTGTTACGTGTGGCGTAAAAACTCACTACGTCTCGCAAGTCTTTGAAGAAACCGTTGTGCATCCAAGCTTTTCTTTCGGCGGTGTTGCGCAGTGATGTCATGCGGAATGTGCCGCAAAACTTTTCAATGCTGATGTTGGCAGGCACGTTGCTTGTGAGGGCTGGCTTGGCGCGATTGGGGCCACACAAGCCGAGATCAAAAAAGGAGGGGTTGGCGTTTCTAGGAATGGCCATGTTTCGGGGAATGCCCGTGGCATAAAACGCAAAATCGGTAAAAAGTGAATCACTGGACTTGGAAGAATTGGGGTTCATGAGGTGGCAAGAAGCACAGTTGCCTTTGTTGACATCCATGAAGACCTTCATGCCGTTTGATTCTTGAGATGTGAATTTTGTTTTGCCTTGAATGAACTGGTCGTATTTGCTGCTGAAGGGCTGAAGTGCAGAGGTTTTCTCAAATGCAGCAATGGCCACTCCTATTTTTTGAAACGCCAGGGTGGGGTTGTTGAAAATTTGACTGCCAAACTCGTCTTTGAACATTTGTGCATACGGCGCCACTGTAATTTTGCGAACCACACTGGCAGCATCTTTGTTGTTCATTTCCAATGCGTTTAACAACGGTCCCAGGGCTTGAAGCTCTGCTGTGTCTGCTCGGCCGTCCCAAAATAAGCCACCCACCGGGTCAACGTCTTCCCCCGTCACCCTGAATTGGAATTTAGGAATGAAAGAGGTGTAGGCATTGGACATGGCGTTTCGGCCGCCAATCGATTGGGGTGTGCTACCTTGCGCTACGCCAATTCTTGAGCCGTTGTTGCCGGCAAAACCCGAACTAACTAAGTGGCAGTCATTGCATGAAGTTCCACGGGGCTCTGATAAAGACTTGTCTTTGAATATTTGGCTGCCTAAGTTTTCTAGGCGTGTTAGCTTAGCTGGTGCTGGTACAGGTGGCTGAGGCTGCGCCTGACTTGAAGATACGAACCCGAGTAATGAAAGACTTAAAAAAAATCGAAGAGTTAAAAGTGAATGCGTCCTTGATAATTTAGTGAATGTCATTTCATGCTTTCAAGATGAAGTCTATTGAATAATTTGTCGGAAAACCATCAAATTGGCTTACTCAACAATGTTTAAGCAAAAGTCGTTCCTAGCCCCACCGTGTCCCTTCAATCAACTTGGGCTGCGTTTTCTTTGTAGTACTTGAGTGTGCTTTGATCCATCTAGATGATTGGTGGCAATTGAGTTTATCCTTCGAAAGGACATCATAAGTCAGCGGTCGACCGTCCCGTTACCAGACGCTCATCAAGTCTCGTGAGAAACGACATCTCAACTTAGCCGTTAATAGTGATGATAATATTTGAAATAACTTGTCCATTTCACCTTACAAGGAGCATCACAATGAAAAAGATTCTTGCCTTCTTCGCTCTTTTCATAGCCCTGACCACTGCATTTGCCCACCCGCAAGATGGCATGTCACCTGAAGACTTGATGCGTTATTACATTCAAGTTTTCAATGATGAAAATATACCTGCCTTAGAAGATGTATATGCCTTTCCACACTTAAAAGTTAATAACGGTAAATTAACTACTGTCGAAAATAAAGATACACCTGTCATTGATTACATAGGCTTGAAAAAAACACCTTGGAAATATTCAAAGCTAAATCATGTCAAGGTTCTGGCTGAAGGTGCAAATTCTGCTTTGGTTGAGTTGAACTTTTCTCGATATGACAAAGACGCTAAAGAGTTTCTTCGCTCAACTGGTTTTTATGTCTTGACCAAAGACAAGGGTTATTGGCAGATAGTGAGCTTGATCAATACAGGCAATCTTGCTGGTGCTACAAGCAACAAATAGATTAACCATTCTGCAACCGGACGCTGTGTAAGTGTCGTGAGAAACGACACTTTGCCGCGATCTTTTTAATTCAACTGTATTTCTTACCGTTCAGAAAGACGCCGATAAAAGTCCGTCTGACAAAGACTTGGTACGTGGCCACACAAACCATGGTGGTGAACAGCACATTGAGCAATATTTTGAGCGCTGGTGCAGCATCCCAGTGGTAAAGAATGGCACCCATCAATATGGTGATTGGGAAGTGCAACAGATACACCCAATAAGAGCTTTGCGCGAGGTAGCGAAAAAATAGAATTTCTCGCTCAAACAGGTGCACAAACCAACCTAACCAAGCCCAACACATCCACCAAGAAGCTAGGCTGTAAAAAACTGCTAACCACACTGGTGCGTAAGAGAGGGTCTCTGGGTTTTGGTTGTGTGTTGTAGCTAGGGCCAAATACACGCTAAAACAAAGAAGCCCCAACAGCGTAGCGCTCAAGCGTCGCTGTGCAAACAAGGTCAGCGCTTGTTCGCGTTGAACAAAGAGCGCCATGCCCCACAAAAAATATAGGCTGTAATGAAGCCATTGGGCAAGCGGCGGCAAAAATGTGGTGTCTGTCTCAAGTACACCCATGGAATAGCTTGCGTCTGTCAGAACGAGGGGCATGGCCAATAGCAAAGGGGCGTAAGGATTTATGACAAGCGCTTGAAGCAGCAAGCCAAGGCTTGTATGGTCTGAACCTTTGAGGGTTTGAGAAACCTTAACAACAACAGCTCCCAGCAGACAAAACCAAATCAACATCCACAAAAACCACATATGCATTGCATCTAAGGAGTCGCTTGAACCGCTCGCGCTGGCTTGGGGTAATTCAAACCCCCAACCACCATGGCTCATACGAAAAAGGTAAATCAAATATGCAAGAGCAGTTACTGGAAACAGAAGCAGCCAAAAAGCTGCAAGTGGAAGTGCAATTCTTTTGAACCTATGGCGCAGCATTTCCGGCAAGCCGCGTTGTTGTGCGAGAAGGGAAAGAAAAAAACCGGCCAAGATAAAAAACACTGGCATTCGAAACGCGTGAATGAAACCTATCAGTACATCCGCCCCCAGCGAGGTTTGGGTGTCACGCAAAACAATGGCCGCAGTTGGGTAAGTGGTGTGCAAGATGCTGACATGGAACACGATACCCAGCCACATCATCACAGCGCGCAGGTTGTCGAGTGCGTGAAGGCGTGGGTTGTTGACATTCATGGCAGCTCAGGCCTTGATATCTACCCTTGAACCTTTGGACGCTCCGCTTCTTGGCTGCTGTTTGACCTCTTGCTCAATCTGCCTGAGCTCTTTCGGAACTTCAGGCCTTGGCTTTGCCTGAGGTTTTGCTTGAACCTGAGGCGGGGGTTGAGAGCGTGGGGAGTCGATGCGAGCCATGCAACCATCTTAACTAAATTATCATCTTCCAACAGAACAAGGAGACGATCCATGACCCACGACATGATTTTTTACGCGGTGCGTACCCCGCTCGGCAAAGGCAAAAAGATGGCAGCTTGCGCAGCGTCGAGCTTGTCGATTTACTGGGCGGCATGCTGAATCAGTTGCAAGCCCGCCCCGATTTTGACCCTGCTGTTTTATCTGCCCTGCTGCAATAGTGAGGGTTGAACCCGCATCTGATCAACCGAGCCGTTGCCGGACGCTGACTTCACACTGCCTAACTTCAGCATGAAGTACGTTCATTTGCAAGAATAATGGTTTGTCGACTATTTGCTTGTAAAGCGATCGGTCGCTGACTTCAAACCACCCTTAGCTTCTACCAAAGTTCCAGCTTTACCCAAACCAAAGGCTGGCATATTGGCGTAGACATTTTCATAGGTGCCCTGACCTGCTTTGTATGTTTCGTGCCATATGCCTACGCTACCATCCGTGCCAACAGCTTTGTTAAATGCTTGCCAAGCTGGCAAATGGGCGGAGTCTTTGTTCTTTGCGTAATCAATGAGTTGTTCCATTGACCGCCAATATTGAACCAAAATGATCGTTCGAGAAACCCACATCTCGTGGTGTATCAAACCCAACTCTGGTTTTGTATAAAGCTCCGTCAGCATCTTGGGCATCGCGTTCAGGACAGGCAAATACTTGTGAAATGCCAGTGGCTTGTTGATCCGCATGCCAATTAGGAAGACGACAAAATCACCATCCATCCGTGCTGTCATTCGGTCTTTGTAAATCATATGTCCTCCATTCGACACATCAACATTACTACATTTAGAGACCTACTTAGATAACCCTGCTGGATTGAACCTGTATCTTATCAAGCGTGCCGTCTCTGGTCGCTGTGCAAGTGTCATGTGAAACGACACCTCTAGCAGGGGTACTTCTGATACCGATAGCACGAAGCCATAATTGAAACCAAACCTGATACAACGATTTGTGTATATAGCTCTAACCATAGCTGCAAATACGAACTCAGGCGAGAAAATTTATTCAAAAGTTATGAGGATCTGCGTATTTATCTTATAGTTTCCGCCCCAAACGCTTTTCCACTTGTTCTTTTTCCCACGTTGAGCCAAACAAGCCAAATCGCTCGGAAATTTGAAGCCAATGAAAGAACACGCCAATGCCCCAACCCATAATGACCCATTGAACCCACCAGCGGTTAGGCGTTGTCAAGGCATTGATGACCGCGAGTAGCGCAACGACTAACACATACTGCGCCAAGTGAATGTAAAAACCTTTGAGTTTTCTAACTTGATTGAAAGCCAAAATCTCCTCTGCGCTTTGACTTTCACTGATGACGTTGTCCATACCTTGCTCCTTGAGTGTTGAGAATTCCACATTGAACACGGCAGCTAAAGACTTCAAAGATTCCACGCTAGGCTCTTGCCCTTTTTCAATACGCTGAATGGTGCGGATATTCAATCCGCTCAACTCAGCCAACTGCTGTTGAGACCATCCACGTTGTAGTCTTAGTTTTTGAACTAGCATTTATCACTCCTTTTGCCGTGCTAGGAACTCTACTGGCAAGGTGAATAATTGTGCGCGACAAAGGGGCGACTTGGGCACGGCATAGGCACGGCACGATGCTGACATTGCTTTGACTTTGAGGTTCAAACTCTTTGGCAAGGTTTCTCAAGGTTAGAAAAATTATTCAAAAGTTCTAACATCCCCCACTCCTCCTCCGTCTCAACCCTGCCCCGACGGCGCCTCCAGCTCACTGTGAGTGACCCTGGTAATTCTTGAAACTGATGCCTCAGTGTCGGTTGAACCGACATCTATCAATCGTCCTGCTACTGGACGCTCAACTGTCGTTTCTCACGACACCTCAAACCAAAAATCAACACCCCCGACCCCTGCGCCAACAGCTTTAAGCATTTTCGTGGTCCGTCTAACGTCCCGCAGCAACAGACTCAGCGTCACCATATAGGCTATGGCAATTTGAATATTGCTGATTAAACCTGGACTGGTAAGAACAAACAACTTAACCAATCATGGCAACGACTGACGTCTCAACTGAGTTTATTGGTGTATTGAACAGCCAGCAACAAAAATGAAATAGCAAACATCCAAGCCGAAAAAATTCTAAAAATGGTTCTTTGCCAAAGCAATTGGAAACGCTCATAGAGCAAGTTCACTGATGCAACACAGCATAGAAATCCCAATATGCATGCTGAAACAGATCCGGCCATAGTGACTGCGAAAGACATGAATGGACCTGGGTCTGGCAAAGTCATCTGACCCAAGACGGCAGCGGCGCACAAGACCAGTAAAACAGAGATATTTCTACCCCAGTTTGGCAGCAAAGCCACCTTGAGACTAACCACGGCAACTACCGTCCAAAGCGCAAAGGCAAGTGTTTGTGGGTTAAATTCAATCCACGCAAAACCTGCAAGAACACTGCTCAACAAGATGGTGATGAAAAAAACAGCTGCTGAAAGTCTAAGTGTTTTTATGTCGGTGTTCTGACCCACCAATAAACCCAAAGCCATAAAGGCAACAATCAATGGAACTTCACTGTAGATGTGAAGCGCCCCTGTATAAAAACCTTGCAAGCCTTTACTAGGGGTATGTGCAAGGCAAGTAACTGGCCACAGCCAAGATGCACACCCAGCTATTGCAAGAAAGCACCTATGCCGCAACACTTCCATCAAGCGGCTAAAAACCCAAGCAAAAAGCCCACGCCGGCAAAGGCGATAACTGCACCTAAACCACGCACAATCTTCACACCCCACTGCCAGCGAACCAAATAGCCTATAGCGATACCTGCGATATGCATCAAGCCAGTGCCTAAGACAAAACCACCAGCAAAAGCAAATGGATTAGCTGCATCTGGTAATTCCGTGCCGTGAGCATGCCCATGAAATATGGCAAAGGCAGCCACAACAATCGCAGCCACCCACAGAGGCGGGCGAAGCGCGGCGGCAATACAAGCCCCGAGAACGATCGCAGATGCAGCAATTACTGTTTCTACATGAGGTAAGTCAATACCTAAAACACCTAGTGCGCCGCCAACCGCCATGACTACAGGAAACACCACGGGTAACAACCACAATGCAGGCATACCTAGAAATGCTCCCCACAAGCCCACAGCCACCATGGCTGCCACATGATCCCAGCCAAATATGGGGTGAGTGAATCCGCTGATAAAACCACCAGCGATACCTTGCTCAGAATGAGCAAATGCCAGCACTGGCATCATCAACAGCATTGATATAAATGCTTTCGGATTAAGGAGTTTCATGTTCTGGCTTTCAGTGATCGGGCTAAGGAAACAAGATTATTTTGCCCTACTTTCACTCCGAAGCCAAAGCACGGTCATAACATAGTGCACACGGTGACAACTACAAACTGTACAAACGCTGAACACCAAGCTGAAACAAAGGTTCTCACTCTCAAACCCACCACCCCAACCCCCACCCCAGTCTCGCTATAATTTGCGGCTCGGCGCTTTAGCTCAGTCGTGCAAACGAAAGTTCTATAATTAGTCTACGGTTTGCAAACCAAGAAGCTACCATTATCAACTGCCGCAACGCCTCCACTAAGTGGGTTTTTATTGCAGTTTAATTGTTCCAATACCAGCGACGATCAGCTGCCAGCGGTGTTGATATGACCCGCCATTAAATCTGCCACAGTTGTAGCTAAGTCTGCAGTTAGCTACAAATTTGCTGAGTTGTGTGGCTTTTTTGCGGCTGTGTGCGTGATGATTTTTTGGGTGATTGAATGGAGGGTTTGTGTTGTTCACTGGCAGTGAATTGCTCTGCACTTTTCATCTGCATTTTTTGTTTTTGGTTGCCCACCAGGTTAACTACATGTAAGCTGAGCTGATGCAGGTTTTTGAGCAAGGCGCAGCAGCAAACGACACCCAGTATCTGCCTGCACGGCACCGCACTCTGCCCATACCAGAGTCTGTGACACCAATAGCCAACTACCCTACCAAGCTACGCATCTTCAAAACTCTCGCCAGCCGTTATTGGCAGGTGCGTTGTTATCTGCGGGGCAAGACCTACACACAGAGTCTCAAAACCACCAACAAGTCAGCAGCCATCAGTCAAGCCAAGCAGTTCTTTCACATTAAAACAGCTGAGCTGTATGGTGAGCACGTGGTTGTTAAGGAAGACCGCCCTGTGATATTCAATGACTTGGTTGTTGCAACACTGGCTCAACAACAGGCACGTGTGGAACGTGGTGAACTCACAGCACTGAGCCTTGCCATCCTACGCAGTAGGCTCAGCAAGAACATACAGCCCTGCTTTGGTGCTATGCCTATTGACACCATCAATTACCAGCACTTGACTGACTTTGTGCAGCAGCTCAATAACAAAGGTTTGAGCCCTACCAGTATTCAGCAGCACATTGTTGCTGCTAGAAAGGTGTTTCACTACGCACACGGGATGAACTTGATTAAGAGCTTGCCGCGTTTTCCCAGTGTGAAAATAAAGAGCCAGCCACGTGGCAGCTTCACAGTTGGCGAATACCGCAGTCTGGTTAGTTGGGCAAGGCGATTGATTGGAACGCGAGTCCCCACTTCAGTCACAGCCAAAAGCCGCAGAGGCGAACTCAATGTAGAACAGTATGGTCGCATCAGCACAGACTTGGCTTGGTTAATCCGCTTTATGGTCAATGGGTTCATTCGTCCCAGCGACATCAAGTTCTTGCGGCATCAGCACGTGACAGTGGTTAGAGCCAAACACATCTACTTGCGGCTGAACCTGCCAGAGACAAAGAAGCACGACAAACCCATCGTCACCTTGCAACCAGCTGTGTATGTGTATGAACGGCTACTGGCTTGGCAGCTGAGACAGGGGTATGGGAAACCCACTGACTATGTGTTCCTGCCAGAGCAACAGAACAGGGACTTGGTGCTGGAAACCTATCGCTGGCAGTTCACGTGGATACAGCAACAGGCAGGTATTGGCAGGAATGCCGCAAATGGGCAAAGCAGAACGCTTTACAGCCTGCGGCACTCGTCAATGACATTTAGGCTGCTATATGGGCGGCGAGTTGATCTGCTCACACTTGCCCGTAATGCAAGAACCAGTGTGGAAATGGTTGAGAAGTTCTACAGCTCCAACTTGGCAGCAGAGATGAATATTGATCTCTTGCAGGGACGGCGGGATTGATCGTCCAGTTACGTCAGGCTGTTCTGAGTAAAATTTGCTAACACAAATTAACTTGGGGTAAAGATGGCAAAAGTACCGACAAAAAAATCAGTAGTTAAACCATCAACTCCTGACTATTTCAAATTACCTTTTGAGGTTTATTACCAAGAACAGATAGCTGTAACGGCGATGGAATTCAAATCTGATCTAAAGGTTAAAAAATTTGAAGACGTCAAAATTGTTCATGTGGAACAGGGCGGATCATGGGGTGCCAGCTTTTCATGTAGTAAGAACAATGGTCCAGAACTATATTGTTGTATCTCAAATCTTCATGATGAGGTTGAACCTACTTGGCTCAGTTTGATTGAGGAAGACAATATGGACATGAACTCCGGCTTTGATTACGCTGTGGTAGTTGAGGATGGTGAAATCAAATTTGTAGATTTGACAGAAGAGCAAGAAGACGAAGAATCTGAAGATTTCATCAATTGTGACAACATGGATTACTGTTGCAGTTGGGCGTTTTTTGTCTACGAATTAGGAGACAGTTGCCCTGAGTATCTGATTCTTGATGCTCAAAACTCTAGATTAAAAGTTAATCTCAATGGTTTTGTCCTTGATGATGACGGCAACCCGACTGATGCGAGAGTATTCAATCCTGATGAATTAGATTCTGAAGAATATGAAGATTACACAACTCAAGAAATGTGGGAGGCAAAATTTAACTGGGTTAAATCAATTATCGAAAAAGATTTTCCAAAGCAAAAAAATAAACTGAAGCTTTCTCCTAAGACTCGTTAGTTTAATTTTTTGTTCTCTACTTTTTTAATTTTTTGTTATTGGTTTAATTTACAACTTGCTTGTTTTGAGTTGGGTTGTAGTGCCGTGTTTCACGACAGCTAAGAAAAAACCCGCGCAAGGCGGGCCGGGTGTTGAGGTGTCGTTTCTCACGACACTGATAGTTATGCAGGCATCGCACCTCCATGTTCCAACCCCTGCATCACAACATCGTGTGTGTAATCCCGCAGCGAGCCACGAGCCTTGGCTGCAATGCCTTGAAGTGCTGCAGCACTTACTACTCCAGTACCAACTCCCATGTTTTGCAAAATAGATTGACCAAGTGGTACATAAGCATCAGGTGCAGTAACTTGATTCATTTCAATCAAGTGACAGCGATTGATAATTCCTGCATCAACCTTGGTGAGATAGTTGGTGGTCAAGAAAAACATACAGCGCTTGAGTCCCATGGGTGAGCGCAGTGATTGCTGAGCCCCAATGGTCAGTCGTTCAACTTCATCCAAAACAAAGTAATCATGCTTGGAGAAATGCCACACAGGCATCCGGTTGTTGAAGTTACTGACTGTTTGGATGATAGTAGTACTGCTTAGTCCACCGCCACAGCGAAACATCTCTGTTTGCGTATGGCTAGGTACAGGCGCAGGCATTTGTCCAACTCCAACACCGATATCCCAAGTACCTGAATACGCTGTCTCCAGCAGTTCAGGCAAAAGCTCCGCAAGTGTTGTCTTGCCAGTGCCCCATGTGCCATGTAACAAGATGCCAGTCTTGCCCCCAAAAGGAAATGGAAGTTTGCGCGACAGTATCAATTCCAGTGTGCGCTTGTCAGTGTGATTGGAAAACAAAAAGTCATCCAAGCAGTTAGGTGTCATTCCGTTCATAAATTCTCCTAATTAAAGTTGATAGGTAATGGGGAGGGTTGCCCCTCCCCTGTTGTTCAAGCCTCGGCTGTTTCAAACAAAGATTCAGCGTGTGCTTTGTTTGCAGCATCGCGCTTGGCTTTGGCTTGTTCAGCAGCAACTTTGACTTTTTGCTTTTCATCCTTGGATGGCTGTGATGCCTTCTTTGCCACTGAACTTTGGGCTTTGGTAGCGGATTTCTTCAAAGATGACAATCGCTGTTGCTCTGCATCGCGGTCAGCCTTTTCAACTGCGCGAACTGCTGCTTGCTGATTGCTGTAATAAGCAGCCAGTGCAGCATTAACTGCTGAGTCGTGACGAATCACAGCATTGGCTTGAAACTCACCAGTTGGGAGATAAGTGGCAACGATGACCACTTGCTTGTCAGCCCAGTCTGCGTCAGCACCCACGAGGCGTGCGTCAAACTTGATAAGCCCAAGTTCAGCGCCCAGTACTTCTTGCTTGACCTTGCCAGCACGCAACTTGGCGGACAACGGCTTGGTGCCGCCCAAGCGGATTTGTTCCACACCACCGTTTTGTTCGATAAACACAGCCAAGTCTTTGGCAACTACATCCTGACGCAATGCCTCACGCAAAGCAATGCTGTATGCGCTGACACGGCGGCGATCTGCACCAAACACACACTTGACCACGCGGGTCATGTCGTGCGAGGTGGGCGCAAACACATACTTTCGCTCAGCGATGAATTGCTTCAAGTCATCGGCATACAAAGCTCGTGTGTCCTTGTTGGAATCAGTCTTCATGGTCATGTAGTACGTGTACGCATCCATCAAGATGGAATACAGGCGTTTGTTTGACGCAGCCAGTTCATTTGCTTCCCAGTTACGGGTTGCTGACTCCATGGTTTGCAGACGTTCCATGGGCGTTGTCACAGCAGGTTTCTTCTCAACCACAACTTTTGCATTGGCACCCAGTTTGATGCTGGGTTTTGCAGCAGTCACTGCAGAGGTGTCGTGTTTCACGACAGCTGCAGATGTAGTTGTGTTGACAACGGCGGGGGTAGCGGAGATGGTTTGCATTTTGTTTCCTTTCAAGATAAATGCAGCTTTCAAAAAGACTGCAGCGGATTTGCTGCTAGCCATCGCATCAACTTGTTTTGTGTTTGTTGAAGCGATGTATGGACTATATTTGTTTCAACACTTAATTTTGTATAATAGTAATTTGTCACTTTATTTGTTGATATATGAAAGCTTCCAAACTTCCGTGGGTACTGCAAGGCGGAGATTTCTCACAGCCGGGTTGGCACACAAATCCCACTGCTGCGTACCAAATGATGTTTGAGTTTTTGCGCCTAAGTCCAAGCTATGAGTTGGCAAGGTTGGCGAGTACAAGAAGGCTCAGTAAAGCCGAGCAGAAAAACATTCCTGCAGATTTCGAACAGGTTCAATCAACCTACAACTTGATTGGCGATGTGAATTGCGTATTTTTTCGTCAGTGGTGGCTTGAACGTGGTTTACATATCTTTGGCAATCCCTATACAAAACCCAACCTACATGAAATTGCAGCGTTTGGTAATGGACACGAAACTGATGTTGAGCTAATCACTGCGAAAGTAAGAAATCATTTAGTCGAGGCAAGACAGGCAGAAGGTTTATCTGCGGCACTTTTGATATCTGTGCCACTTGGACTCAAAAGAACTGAAATATTGAAAAAATTTAAAGCTGTTCTAGATCACCATCGATCACAAGACGTGGGTCAAGCTGAGCAAGCCAAGATAAAGTTGATGGGCAAAAGGTTCCACTCAAATGCCATGTTCAAAGGACTGCGGTTGTTGTGGTTTAAGGCAGCAAAACCCAACTGGGAATTGTGGCGACTTGGTGCAAAGGCTGATATCAGTGCCAGCTATTCAAACGTACTGGATCCAAACTCCCCACGCAAGCCGCGTAGCCCCATAGAGATGGATGATCGAATCATTTTGGGGAAAATCACATTTCGTGCATTGGAGAAGTTTGAGCGAATTGCAGAGAATGCTGCTAGGGGCAAGTTCCCCTGTGCAGATCCCGTAGACGCATCAGACTTCAATTACCCACTTCTAGCTCAAAGATTGCAGCAGCATTCAAAGTGGGTAAAGAGCACTAAGAGTCAATGGCTTAAAAACAATTAACTCAAGCCAACTCAACAGCATTGCGTTTCATGTCGTCGTTGACATCAATATATTTTTGCGTGACCGCAATCGACCTGTGCCCTGCGAGGCTGGCTAAAACGCGAACGCTGATGCCTTTGCTTGCCAAGTTGGTGATGAATGTTCTACGCCCTGAGTGGCTGCTGGCGCCAGAAATGCCAGCTGCGCGGTACAGCCAGTAAAGATGCTGCGTGAGCACATTTGCACTAAATGCACGTCTGCCTGCTGTTACGAACAGGGGATGAACAGGATTGGCGGGTTGACGAAAGTCCAAGTAAGCTTGAAGTTCTGTTTGCAGCCGCTGTGGCATGAACACCGTTCGTGGATGTCGCCCCTTGGTTTGTTCTGCACTCAGTCGTACTTCTGTTTTGACACGTCCATCTGGATTCATGACATCTGCAATGGTGAGACTGGCTATTTCTCCCACACGCATGCCTGCGTGAAAGCCAAATGCCAAGATCAGTCTGTTGCGCATGGCGTAGGTACGCTTGGATACAAATTCCAGCAGGTGTTCAAGTTCTGCTGGGGTCAATGATTTTGCTTGTGCCATAGTGTGTTTTCCTTTCAGTTAATAAATACACATGTACAAGTGTGTTTTCTTTTGCGAAAAAGGGCGACCTTGATGTGGCACAAATGCGGCACGAAAATCATTAATGAAATCAACAAGCTAAAGAAAAGTGCAATTTTCTTTGGCTACGGTATTTATCAGTTTTAATCAGCTGGTGTGAGTTTTGCACGGTGATCAGCTGAGTCAGCACCCAAGCCCTAAGCCAGGCGCTGATCTGCGCTTGTGCAGCTGATTTGAGGGGTTTGTGCAGCAGCTGTCGTGAGACACGACACTGCAGGCACTGGTCCAGCGCCTGCAGGCTGTGCGAAAGTATTACCAGCTGGCTAAATCCGCGTTTGTTCCCAAGATCTGCGGTGAGTTTTGGTTTTTGCCTCGGGTCTTGCAGGGTCTAGCTGAAATGCTCCAGCGATCCTCGATGCCCACGGCAGGATCACAGATCAAAATGTCCATGTCCAAGCTGTCCACATCAATGGTCATGCATCCACTGACCAGTCGTTTGATCCTGCTGGTAGAGTCATAGTGCTTGATCCAGCTGTACAGCTTGCGACTGTCCGCAGGAATCACTTCCAGCACAGTGATCTGTTGATCTGTGCTGGCGATGTTGCACCAATCCTCGTAGTTGTAGCAATCCACTAAATATTTGGCTGTGGGTGATCTAGCGTCAATGGTGCCATTGAACACTGCACGTCGATACAAGCCTTTGCCATAGGTGGTGCCATAGGTGTTGTTGTCAAAAAGTCGAACTGCAATTTCGACTTGTTTTTCTTTGGTTGGGTTGTCCAGCATTTGATCCTCCTTGATTGGTTAGTTGCTGCGGGAGTTGCGTGGGTTGCAGGCAGTCGCTGTGGTTGCTTTGTTGCTGATGAGGTTGCATCAGTTGCAGAAGCCAAAAAAGGCGTTGCCTGTCTCGCGTTGCTGGTCACTGGTTTCTCAAGTCACAGTTACTCATTTGTCTCAAACGAGTAACTTGTTACCAGTAACCAGTAACGAGTGACTAGCAACAAGCAACTTTTTTTAGTTAAGTGACTTATTGCAACTCATCGCAACTCGCAAATATTTATCTCTCGGCTAGGAAAACCCATAGAAAAACCATGGAATATTTGGTGGTTTCGGACAAATCAGTTGTTGATGTGTCGTGTAACACGACAGCTATAGATCAATGACCCATCAACTAGAACGGACTCTGGTCGCTGAGCCACATGATTGATCACAAAATTACCTGTGCTTGTTCAACAACTGAAAGGAAACAGCACATGGCTACCACTAGCTCAATCACAAACCTCAAACTCACAGCTGCCAAGAAAAGCCAGCACATTAGTCCAATAGTTCTGCGTCGCTACAAAATGAGCCGCAGGATTTGGGAACAAATTGAATTGGCTCGATGCCAAGCAGCAGGCACTCACTACGCACCCACCAAGTTCCGCACTGTTCGAGATGCAGAAACTGGCATACGCCGTCAAGTTGAAGTGCCCAAGCGCATCAAGTCTTGGGTGTTCACCACTGATGGGGGCAAGACTGCCATTGCTGTGCGTTATGGCGCAAGGGTGCTGGAATTGGCGAAAGGCAAGTTTGCTGTTGAAGTTGCATCACCCTCGCAATTGATTCCCACACTGGAGTTGATCAAAACTGCCATTGACGCTGGCGAGCTGGATGAGCAGCTGGAAGCCACAGCTGGCAGTGTCCGATCAAGTTTCAAACGCGGCACAGGCAGTTAACGTTAATTGCCACACACCAAGCCCATGCCCGAAACGCATGGGCTTTTTCTTTGGCTGATAAATACGTGCATGAAAATAGCCGAAGTCACCAACACCCTCAAAACTTATATCGCCACAGTGCGTGTGAATGGCGCTGCTCACAAGACCAGCATCAAAGCCGATAGCTCCAACGCAGCACGTTTGCTGCTGCTACGGCTTTACGGACAGGGCAATGTCTCGGGTGTGTCTGCTGCAGGTGCTGAATTGGCGGAAGCTGGTTCAGGAAGTCAAGTCATGGATGCTGGGCAACAGCAGGTCAAAGCCTTGGCAGATCAAGCTCGACGGATTGCTCAACAAAAGCGGCAACTTCAAGCGCGGCAGGGAATGGCTCGGGCACAAGAGCGGCTGCGGCAGGCATCAAAACAAGCTAATTGAATGTTTCTTTGCCTGACTTAAACACAAAAGAACTTTTAAAGTTTGTTTAATTAAAAAATTCTGTTTAGCGATTAAGTTGCTGAATGATTTGGATAGATCGTTCTCTGATTAAATTGCAAAAGAAAACCAGAGATTCTTCATAATTGAAAAAATTACTATCCTTTGATTGCACAAGTTGAGACAATACGTTCAACCTCTTTCGGTTCAAGAACTTCCATTAGCTTCACACCACCTTGAAGATTAAGCTCTTTCATTACTGAGCGAAATTTTTCTCGTCCATACAACTCTTTGTCGCCACGATACGATTCATCAAGTTTGCGTATTACCGCGGACAACAGAACTACGTTTTGAGATGTCGTAGGACGCTCAACAATATTGGCTCTTACATCTGATTGATACAAAAAAGCAGTGAGCGACTTTTCTAAAGTAAGTCCTTCAACCTTATTACATATCGATGCCATCCACCACAGTCTAGAAATTGCGTTATCTCGTTCAATACCACGAGCGCCAGAGGCGAAGAAATGCTTCTTTATGTGAGAAATAGCTTTTTCTTTGTCGTCTGGAATTGGCCATCGCTGCCTTGTGTATTCCAAAAGAACGATATGAGTTAGATAAACCCACAATCGTTGATCACGAGCCAGGTAAGCGGAAATACCTGGAAGCCCATTAAAGGCTCCAAGACAGCATTGAACTTCATTGAAATCACTGGGTTCAATTTTTATCTTTGCTAACTCCACGTCATTCATATCAAATTCTGTTTCTCTCAAATTCGTGGTGTCTGAAATTAAATATTGAAAATCTCCAGTGCGATACTTTTCAAGATTAGCTTCAATATCTTTAGTCAATTCGTTAACTAAAGACTCTCTAAATAATGAAATTTTGGACATTATTCTGCTCCTACTTTAAGCACATAGGCATTCAACGGTGCCAGTGGATAGTTCATAAGTTTTTGGGCAAGTATGTAAGCGTCGGTATTGACCAAATCTAAACCGTTATTGTGTATTTGTCTAAAAAATACACGACTCCATTTTTTTTCATCGTAATCCCCACCATACTCTTTTAGATGCTGTATCGCATGAACGGCCGTACTAAAATATATTGAGTTTAGTAAAACAACTCGCATAGTGTTATTGTTTCTAGCATTGTCCATCGACTCCTTCATTTTTGTGCTTATGACAATCTGAATGTTGTCTTCATCAAGATTTATCTTCCACTCACCTTCAGAGAATTCATCATTTTTAACAAGGTCAAATACAGAGGAAACTGGCTTAAATAAATCCCGATCGATATAAAAGACAGCTGTTTCATCTTGAGCCAATACATCACCGGGCGTGAATACAAAAGATTCTTTACCGAATTCCGGATTAATATCAGGCGACGAGAATGAATTAATCTTTTTAATAGCTACTATGTATGAGTCGACCTTGACTTCACCTCTAAGATTACCAATATCAAATCTTCTTTCAAATTGCTGATGCTCAGTAGCAATTACCTCTCTAAAGTAAGTTTCTCTACAAGAAACAATAGAAATGAATTTGGCATTTCCTTTTTTTATCTCTTCCACTAATTCATCTGATGAAACACGAAAGCTTATATTGGCGGTAACAAACCCCTCATTACTAGTGAAATCAACACTTGATTGAAATTCAGCATCTAAATAATCATCACTGAATGGTCTTAGAACCGGGTATGGAAAAGTTTTATTTCGATCAAATTTCATGAGCCATCAC
>Ga0214921_10001674_pt1 | contig 37258 bp, 55 predicted proteins | sample LL1505_MetaG_FD_177992 | JGI IMG/M metagenome (GOLD analysis project Ga0214921, IMG submission 177992) | Freshwater microbial communities from Lake Lanier, Atlanta, Georgia, United States - LL-1505 | ecosystem: Environmental > Aquatic > Freshwater > Lake | place: USA: Georgia | collected...
CCCTTCTGATGGGAGTTCGATTCTCTCACGCCGGACCAATTTAATAAAGCATTCAAATATTTGCGCCTATGGTGAAATAGGTAGACACAGGAGACTTAAAATCTCCCGCTTCGGCGTGCTGGTTCAAATCCGGCTAGGCGCACCAAATACGGGCTGATAGCTTAATGGTAAAGCAGGCGACTCATAATCGCTCGAGTGTGAGTTCGATTCTCTCTCAGCCCACCATTAACGACCAACATAGACTTGAGGTTGCGCCTCTAGTCTTCTTTGTTTTTCTGTTTTAGGAATCAAACCATCTCCATACTGTGGATATTTTTGTTGACGGTCATATGCGACCCACATAAACATTCCACCCATAAAAAATATAATAAAGATAACAAATACACCAACTATAAAATCATGTTTTAATTTTGCCATTTTCGCATCTCTTCTTTTTTTCTCTTGCGCTTCTCTTTTCATTTGTTTGGTAATAAGAACCTTTTGTTCTTGTCCCATTTGTTTCATCATCTCTTCCACTTCGGTGTGTAATGCACCCAATTCTGGAGGACTTTGATACACCATTATCTCACGCAATTCGGTGCCCATTTGTTCTAATTGTTTTCTCATTAGAACCCGCTGAAGCGCACGCTTACCTAAACTAGCATCACCGTGATATATTTCAGTCTTAGCACGCTTTTCTTCTTCTTCAAAAATCGCTATGCACTTATAATAATTGTCATAATATTGACCAAGATACTCACCAATTTCAGTATAAATGCCTGTGTGTTCACCAGAATTAGCTTTCTTGTTTAATTCTATTACACGATTTTTTTCCTGTATGAAAGCATTCTTTTGTGCTACAGTAGGAGGTTTTTCGGGTGGGTGTAATTTATGAAATTGGTCATCAAGGTCTTTAAGAACCTCTTTAACTTCTCCTGCGGCACCCTTTATGTCTTTGTAAAGCTTACAACCGGCCTTAACTGCCGAGACAGCGCCATTAGCAAGTGCAAATAGGGTGATTGGATCCATTTTTAGTTACTGTGCCAAAAGAATTTCCTCCTTTTGGTCTTCGTTAATTTTCAATTGTAAAATTTCAACTTTCTTTTCAAGTTCAGAAAGTCTTCTGTCTAATGAATTCACAATAGACATATCAAAAGAATATGAAATAATAACAACAAAAAGAAACACTTTAGGTAACTCTTTGAACATAACTCTCCCCTATTAATTGCCTGTCATAAAAATGACATTCCTTGATAATGCAATTAATGTGCAAGGAGAGTTGTTGCCACACAACACAATATGAAATAAGGCTTGACAACTATGCCTATTTATGTTAAGCTGATAAAAGACTAAAAAAGGTTATACATAAGACCATGAGTGGAATTTACATATTACAAACAAAAGACGGATACCGAGTTTCCCATACCCACAGGTATGAGGAACTAATTGGTATGGATGCCGACATTAATTACTATGTTGTCGGTGATATTGCTAAAGTCCTCTTTTCAGGATGTTTTTGTTATGATACACTAGACGAAGCAACTGAGCATGCTAAGGTTATTTCACAAATGTATATTGAAACAGATGATGGCATTTGTGTGATAAACTATGCTAAGAATTTAACTTTTAGAGAATTGATTAAAGATGGCAAGAATACTAGACGCTAATGTAGTTTTTTCGGGACAAGAACCGAAGTTTAGCATTGAATTGTCCAAAATGCAAATGATTTGGGCTTTGAATTGGTACTCACAAAACAGAACCAATAAAGATGCAGAAAAATACATTACTGATTATTTTAAGAAAAAATTAAAATTGGATGTTGGTTCATTGGCAAAAGATTGCACTTCAACCTTTGCTTACTTGTGTCGTATTGTTTACAATGGTGGTTCGTTAAATGTAAAAGACCAAATTTGGTTTGATAACGAAGTCAAACAAATACAAGATAAACTAAAAGTTAAGAAAGTTAAAGTTGTTGAAGTTGCCGCCATTGGTAATGTGATTTCAATTCAGGATAGAATCCGTGAGAAAGCACAGGAATGTATCGGAGAGTTGGAAGGTCAATTAGATGACTACATTACTTCAGATTATAAAATTGATGCGTCTCCGTATGGTGTAATGCATACCATGAACATTAAGAGTGTGCATGTAAATCGTATCGTGGATGTGTTTAAGAAACGAAGAATTGAATTTGATGATGTATTACATACCGATGATAAAGAACTAAAAGAAGGTTATAGTAACTTTAGTAAACCACAGTTGAAGAAAGTTATTGCCTGGTGTGACCAAGTTATTTTGGATTGCCAGAAGGTAACGGGTTCAGCTGCACAAAATCGTAAACCAAGAAAACGCAAGGTGAAGTCACCTGAAGAATTGGTTGCAAAAGTCAAAGTATTAGATAAGTTTGAAGAATTGAAACTTGAATCGGTACCGACAAAAGAGATTATTGGTGCAATGCAACTTTGGGTATATAATGTAAAAACCAGAAAGTTAGGATGTTATCATGCCGAAGATGCAGGTGGTTTATCAGTAAAGGGTACATCGTTGGAGAATTTCAATGAAAGTAAATCGGTACATAAGAAATTAAGAAAACCTGAGGTAAGTTTGCCTGAGGTAATGAAAGCAGGAAAAGTGTTGTTACGGAACTACATGGATGGCATTCGTGCCGTTGAATCGGCCTTGACAGGACGCTTAAATGCTGATACAATACTATTGAGGAGTTTGAAGTGAGTTATAGTAGATGGAGTTTTTCGGTATGGTATAGTTTTTGGAATGGTTCTAGTAGTGGCAAACAAAAAGACGACCAAGTGTTGAGTTTATGGTATTCTTTAGATAAAACTATTGATTGGACATATGCAGACTTGGAAGACATTACCGCTCAAGATATCCAAAGACGATATAATTGTGAACTTGAAGATGCAGAAGAAGGAATGACCTATGTGAATAGGTTCATTAAAGATGTAAACGAAGAATTTGAAAGTGTAAAATGAAAATTGCAATTTGTAGTGACCTTCACCTAGAGTTTGGTGATATTAATTTGCAGAATACAGAAAATGCCGATGTATTGATACTCGGTGGAGATATCTGTGTTGCCGCTGATATTGGTAAACCAGACCCAAACAATTTTATGGAAGGCGCCCGTAGTAATCGTATTACTGATTTCTTCAAGCGTTGTTCTTTCCAGTTTCCGCATGTAATCTATGTTATGGGTAACCATGAACATTATCATGGCGACTTTGCGACAAGTGGAAATAAAATTAAATCATTGCTAGAATCTAATATGTTGAGTAATGTTTATTTGCTCGACAAAGAATCTAAAAAGATTGATGATGTTACATTTGTCGGTGGTACATTGTGGACAGATATGAACAATGATAATGAAATGACCAAGTTTCATGTTACTCGTAGAATGAATGATTTTCAATGTGTTCAGAATTCTACTCGTATGGTTACTCGTACCGTTCCATTATACGAATTGAATCCCAATTATACACCTGATGGTAAGAACGGTGGTAAGTATCTTCAGAATGAAGCGGGTTTTCATATCAAAATTGGCGAAAAGAAGAAACAAGAACCTTCTACTTTTTCACCACAAGATGCATTTGATGACCACAAAAAAATGTTGCAATACATTCAGTCCGTGATTGAAGGTAAGTTTGATGAAAAGTTTGTTGTTGTTGGTCATCACGCACCAAGCAAGTTATCAACTCACCCTAGATATAAGCATGATACTTTGATGAATGGTGCATATAGTTCTTCATTGGATGAATATATTCTTGAACATCCACAAATCAAATTGTGGACTCATGGACATACACATGAGGACTTTGATTATATGTTGGGTTCTACTAGAGTTGTTTGTAATCCTCGTGGTTATATTAACTATGAGGGTAGAGCTGATTCTTTCGAACTTAAATATGTGGAGATTTAAATGGAATACGATTACGCCCGTTTTGATAAGATTGTAACTTTGATGCTTGAAGGCAGTTGGAGGGATCCTGAAGATTTAGAAATTGGTAGGGATATCTCTGATTTGCCTGAAGTTAAAATCATGTTCGATGGTTATGGTGACCTAGAAGAAGAAATTGATGGCGAATACAAGTATACAGAAGGCGGTAATAAGAAAATGGAATCTTATGCCGTCTTCATCCATAAAGATGCATTGGTTGAAGATTTCATTTTCCCTGAACATGAAAGTTATGCCTTTACATTTGGTTCAATGATTGCACACCGACCAAAAGAAGAAGTTTGTTTGTTTGCGTGGTATGATGTTGAAAACAATGTATGGGATATTCTACCACTTGAAGACCGAATTGATTCGGATAATGCCATGGATGAGGAAGATGTTATGAAGATTTTAGAAGGTCTTTATGAATTGTATTTCAAACCATGGGAAGGCAAGTTTACAACAGACCCAATTACAGGACTACCGAATTGGCCATTCAAATAACATTATTGCCTCATTAGAGGTGATAACTGTTATATAATAACTATATTATGATAATTTTCGACTACAATCAAGTTGCCATCTCTAATCTGATGGAACAAATCGGCTCTTCAAAGGCATCGGTTGATGAAACATTGGTTCGCCATATGATTCTGAATACCATTCGTACCTATGTGAAGAAATATAAAGAATCTCATGGACCTGAGGTCGTTATTGCTTGCGATAACCGACACTACTGGCGCCGTGAAATTTTCCCACACTACAAAGCAGGTCGCAAAAAATCCCGTGAATCATCTGGTCACGATTGGTCTTCTATCTTTGATTGTTTGGGTAAAATCAAACAAGAGTTGAAAGATAGTTCACCATACAAAGTGATTGATGTTGATACATGTGAAGCTGATGATATCATTGCTGTTTTGGCAATGAAGTTTTCTTCTACGCAAAAAATAATGATTCTATCTTCTGATAAAGACTTTGCACAATTGCAAAAGTTCCCTAATGTTGAACAGTATTCACCTATTTTGAAAAAAAATATCAAAGAACCTTTACCTGCGGCTCAATTGAAACAGTTGATTATTCGTGGTGATAAAGGTGATGGCATTCCAAACATTTTAAGTAGAGATGATACCTTTGTTGAAGGTGCAAGACAGAAACCTATCACAGAGGCAAAGATTATTAATTGGATGAATCAATCACCAGAAGAATTTTGTAATGATGAAATGTTGCGTAATTTTAAACGCAATGAAATGTTGATTGACTTGACCAAGATTCCTGATAATCTTAAAACTGCTATACTAGATACATATGAGAACGCAAAAGGTAAAACTAAGCAAGAGTTTATGAATTATATGATTGCGAACCGTCTTAAAAACCTACTTGAAGTGATTGATGAATTTTAATGGAAGCTAAACTATACTCAGAAATTTTGGCAGAGTTTGATAATGCACCTACCCGTGCAGATAAAATTGCCGTATTACGAAAGAACGACCATCCAAGATTTAGAGCATTCTTGGCAATCGTTTATAATCCAATGTTTAAATTTGATGTGGAAGTTCCCACATATCGACCTGCGGTTGAACCTGCGGGATTAAATTATACATATCTGGACATTGAAGTGCCACGATTGTATCGTTTCATACCTGGTCATCCAAAACTTGAAGGTGCGGTACTAGATGCAAAGAGAAAAAAATCATTGTTGACAACAACATTGGAATCTTTGCATAAAGATGAAGCTGAACTTCTAGTTAAAGCGATTACCAAAAAAGACCTTGATGTGAAATACCTCACACCAAGAATTATTAAAGAAGCATATCCTGATATTAATATACCATGAAAGTTGCTGTTGTTACTCCAACGATTGCATCAGAACATTTACAAAAATGTATTGATTCGGTCGACAAACAAACATATAAAGACCTCACACACTATATCTTCATTGATGGTTGTCAGTATGAACCTAAGGCAAGAGAGATTCTAGTCGGTTCATCTAGGACCAGAATGATTGAATTGGAAGAGAATGTTGGTAAAGGTTGGTATGGACATAGAGTCTATGCTGCCTGTTCATTCTTGGTCAATGCAGACGTTATCTGTTATTTGGATGAAGATAACTTTTTAGAACCGTGCCATGTTGAGAAGATGGTGAAAAAACTGGAGGAAGGTAATGATTGGGTTTATTCACTTAGAAGAATTGTTGACAAAAATGGAGAATATCTTTTTGATGATAATTGCGAAAGTTTGGGAAAATGGCCTGCGTATTTTAATGATGAAGTATTTCACATTGATACATCATGCTTTGCCATACGCCGTGATGTTGCTGTTCGGATTGGTCATGCTTGGTACGGCCAATGGGGCGCCGATAGACAATTCTTTACAAACTTAAAACAACATTTTACTAAGTTTGCTTGCACTGGTAATTATACTTTGAACTACAGACTTGATGGTAACGAAAACTCCGTTAGTCCCGATTTCTTCAAAGAAGGTAATGAATTGAATTTTAACAAATATAATGGAATTTTCCCATGGAAAAACGAACAGCGCTCATTACAGGTTGCGCCGGGTATCTCGGTTCTCATCTAGCCAAATCACTCAAACAGTCAGGTTGGAAAGTTGTAGGACTTGATTACAAAAAACACACATTAAATCCATATGTGGATATCATGCACTATGCAGATATTCGTAACCTTGATGAATTGAATGATTTGTTTTCTCGTATTCAATTTGATACAGTTTTTCATCTTGCTGGTAGAATTGAAGTTGGTCTTTCGTTTGAAGAACCAACCGAATTCTATTCTGTAAACACTGGTGGTACCTGTAACATTTTAAATGCAATGGCAAACCATGGTGTGAAAAATATTGTTTATTCTTCAACTGCTAATGTATATCAAGCATCAAATAAACCAATCAAAGAAATCAATGTTATCACCAATAATTCACCATATGGTAACAGTAAATATTTTGCAGAAAAATCAATCATTGCTTCTGGTTTGAATTATGTAATTTTTAGATATTTCAATTTGTCTGGTGCAGATGTTGATGGAGAATTTGGTGAAGAACACGATCCAGAAACACACTTGATTCCGAGGTTGATTGAAAATCTAAATAATTTTACAATTAACGGATCCAACTATAACACGCCCGATGGAACTTGTATTAGGGATTATGTGCATGTCGCAGATGTTGCAGAAGCGCATAACTTGGCTGCGAATTATTTAAAGTCCAACAAATCAATTATATTGAATCTTGGCACAGGCAAAGGCCACTCTATTTTAGAAATCGTAAACGAATTAGAAAAAATCACAGGCAATAAAATTAACTATACTTTCGGTGAAAGACGACCTGGTGATGCCGATACTTTAGTTGCCGATATTAGTCTTGCCGAACAAGTATTGCAATACCGACCTAAGCATGATATAATTTCTATCTTAACAACTGCTTATAAATGGTATAATAAAAATGACGAATAAGAAAGACTTGGATTTAGATGTAAGTGCAACAGAGAAAATTGGTCTTGAGTTACTTAAAAATCATGTTCATTTTTTAACTGGTGATATTGAAGAAGAAAACATAGAAGCTGCAATCAAGTGGATTGTTTATGAGAACCTTGTATGTGGTTCTAATCCAAAAATGTTAACCATGTATATCAATTCAACAGGTGGTGACTTAAATGCCGCCTTTGCTTTGATTGACACAATGAGACAATCAAATTGTCCCGTTCGTGTTATTGGTATGGGTTCAATTTGTTCGGCTGCGTTTATGATTTTTTCTTCTGGTTTCAAAGGTGAAAGATTTATCGCAAAGAATACAAGTATCATGTGTCACCAATATAGTGATTCATATGAAGGTAAACACCATGATATCAAGTCACACTTTAAAGAATCAGAATTAACAAACACAAGAATGATAGAAGTGTTGAAAGAAAATACTGGTTTGGACACCAGAACAATTAAAGCTAAGTTGTTGTGCCCAACTGATGTTTGGTTGACAGCAGATGAATTAATTGAGTTGGGTGTCGCTGACAATTTTTTAGAGTAGGAGGCTAATTTTCTAAAAATGTTATCTGGCGGTAAAAAATATCAGAAGCCTATGAAAAAGAGGCTTAGAGAGAATGAAGATTTGGAAGTTCCAAAGAATAAGAAAAAACACCATGACAAGACAACATGGCGTTTATTCAGAAGTGAACAGAAAGACAAATATGGCGTATAAAGATTATTTGAAACAGAAAATCAAGGAATTGGAAGAAAAGATTGCTTCCTCTACCGAAGAAAAAAATGCAATCCAAGAAGAATTGAATCGGTTGCGTTTATCTGAATTTGAAGAGGATATGAGAGAAGAATCCTCGCAACAATTATTAAAAGGATAATTGACCTCATAGGAACAAAAATGCATGAAAACATCGTTTTTTGTGTGATTTTGACCTTATAAGGACAATGTTGTAAAAAAACAACATGCTGGTTGACAGGCAGGCCTACCTGTGTTACACTACCAGTATGTTAGAAATTCTTAAAGAAACCACAGTTTGGTCCGATGGGTCAAACGCAAATCATACTTATTTACTTGACGGAAGTAAAATTGTCGCCTATGCAAAATGTAGCGATAATAGCGTCCAAGTATTAAAGACACAAATCAAAATTGATAAAAGGTACCGCACCTTTATTAAGACCAAACATTCTGGTCTTGAAAGAATTATCAAATCCACCCCCACCGAAAGTAATACTAGAGTATTCAAAGTTAAAAGCAAAGAAAAAGAATACTTTGTAGAACTTTCTGATTACAATTATACCTGCACCTGCACGGGTTTTAATTTTCGTGGAAAATGTAAACATATTGATGCTGTTGCAAAAAAACAACAGTCTGCCAATTAGCGCTTGACATTCCTACCCATTTCTGTATAATGATACCTATGTTGTTGAGAAAAGGTTAAAAAATGTCGATTGAATCATTGTTGTTGGATACTGGAAAATCATTGGAGAATACTATGACTGATTTTGAAAAAAATTGTTACGGCATGTCTGAAGCAGATATTCGTGAGCAATATATGAATGGCATTACTGCTCGTTTTTCTGGTCTTGAAATGGTTGTGATGGGTATTTTGTCTGATGTTCAGGAAATGCAACAAATGGAATATTTCACTAAAGACCATATTCGTAAACAATTGAATATTGCTAAATTTATTTTGTCTGAAATAATGGAAGAAAAACAAACCGCTTAATTTGGAGAAATTATGAAATTACATATCACCACACAATACATGGAAAACTATGGCGCCCACGATTGGGATGGAGTTGGTGAATGTCCACAATATTGGAAGTTTAAAGGTGGTGAAGATTATTTTTACCCCCTTGGTCCTACTCTCCGTAATGCTGATACACTAGCGGAGTTGGTAGAATTTTTCCGCAAGGATGTAGAGTGGGACGATATTGGTTCACGCTCTTACATCGTTGGTTATGCGGTCGTAGAGGATGATTTTATGACCGATTTTGAAAAGTCACAATTAGAGTATGATGGCGAGATTCGCTATCCTGCCAAAGTGTTGGAATTATGTTAATTTATACTTACCAAAAATCCAAGAAAAAACGCAAGACCAAAAAGGAAATTGCGGAGTATCAGGCTTGGCTTGATAATATCAACAAGCAAAAAACAAATTTTTCTAAAACACCTATGCGTAAAGTTTTTAATACATCAACCGTGCCAAAATTGACTACACCGCCTGGTCGTGAAACTGTGCATTATCCTAGCAAAGTGACACCTGGTGGTTCTGGTACAAAACCAATTCTTGGTAAAGTATATACGGGAACCGCAATGAAAGGTATCGGCACTTTGCATAAAAGTAACGCTGTTCCTATCTTTACGGATGAAGAAGCAAGAGACCAAGCAAACATGCGGAGATGAGAACTTTAGTATTATGTTGCAGGAAAACAACATGTTGCAAAAATACAACAAAAAAACGCTTGACATTCCTGCCTATTGTGTTATAATTCTTCCATGATGTTGAGAAAGGCACTTAAAAAATGAAGTTATTATCTACTGGCAATCCCAAGATTCTAAAAGGTTTAAAACAAGGTTTTAATACTTACATTTTGCACCTTGCCCCCGCCAACTTATCTGGTTATGAAACCTGTGCAAAACGCACCGCTGGTTGCACCAGTGCTTGTTTGAATACTGCTGGTCGTGGCGGTATGTTCAAAAAAGGTGAGACAACCAATGCTATTCAAAATGCTCGTATTCGTAAAACCAAAATGTTTTTCGAACAGCGTCAAGATTTTATGCTTGCTCTGAAAAAAGATATTGAATTAGGTATTAAACAATCCAAAAAACTTGGTTTGATTCCTGTTTTTCGTTTGAATGGTACTTCTGATTTGGCATGGGAAAAATATGATATGATTCCTGGTCAAAATGTTTTTGGATGTTTTCCTGATATCCAATTCTATGACTACACCAAAATTCTTGGTCGCAAGGTCAAAGGAATTGCAAATTATCACCTAACATTTTCTGCTGCTGATGGTAATGATGCCGATGTTTATCGTGCTATCGCAGAAGGTTACAATGTCGCTACTGTGTTTGGTTTGAAGAAAACTGAACCGATGCCAGAAACCTATTTGGGTCGTACCGTGTTTAATGGTGATGATTCTGATTTGCGTTTCTTGGATCCAAAAGGCGTTATTGTTGGTTTGTATGCCAAAGGTAAAGCGAAAAAAGATACCTCTGGTTTTGTGAAATATCCTACTTTTATGATGAAGGCTGCTTAATATGTGGATTTACGATGAAGAATTTGATGAATATGTTTATATACCAACCGCGGAGGAATTGCAATAATGGGAACTCGTAGTTTAACTTATGTGTATGAAGGTGAAACTCCTATCATGTGTATGTACCGTCAATTCGATGGTTATCCCGAAGGTCATGGTCAAGAATTGGCCAACTTTCTAAATGAATTGACCATTGGTAATGGCATTTCTGGTAAACCAGATTTGTTTAGTTTTGCAAATGGTATGGGTTGTCTTGCTGCTCAAATGATTGTGTGGTTTAAGAAAACACCTGGTGGATTCTATATTCATCCAGTTGACTTGAACCAAGATTGTTGGCAAGATTATGAATACCATGTTTATGAAAAACATGTGGTTGTTAAAAATCCTAATGAAGTGATTTTCGATGGTTACTGGAGTGACTTCTTGTCATGGACTACAGAAGAAGAAAAAGATAATATCGAATCTAAAGCTGTGTATGGTACTTAATGAAGGAAATTTTATGACTACCAAATTGAAAGATTTTCGGTCTCCTCCTTGGGAGACTTCCTTGTTCAAAGGCATTCCAATGGACAAGTATACACCTGAAAAGATTCGGGTGATTAGAGAAATTGTGGGTAGACCCCTCAAAATCCGTTTTCGTGGACCTAGAAATACGGCAGCGGATAATGGACGCACTTCACACACAAGGCAATCAAGTTGCCTAAAAGTGAATGCTAAAACTTTTACCGTGTATTGTCGGTAGACATGGTTAAAAGGCTTGACAAATCAACCGATGTGTGTTATACTGAATGTTCTTAAATTGAATTGGAGATTATATTATGGCTCGTGGAAAATCTGATAAACTCGCCCCGTTTCAAAAGTTGTTGACCATCATGGTCTCGGGCAAACCCGTAACGATTGATGAGATTGATGCCACTCTTGGCAAAGAAATCCATATGTATCGTTTGTCCACTTATATGTGGCACATTAAGACCAATGCCAATGGCGTGGTCAAGGTAATCAAAGAAGGTCGTAAGGCGGTTGCTTACCAAATTATGAACCCTGATGAGATTAAAAAATATCTCAACCTAACAGGTGTTACAAAGTCTGGTTTTACACCAGGCAAAACAACCAAAGTGACGAAAGTTACTAAGTTGGCAGACCTAAATGCAACACCAGTTGTTGCAGAAGTAGAAGCAGAAGTTGATTCTGATGAACTTGAGATAACAGAAATTACTAACGCTTAAGGAATGAAGATGACTAAATTTAAATTTTCTAAAACATTTAAAATGAGTCCTTCATCTCTGAAAGACCTTTCTGCTCGTGGCAATCCTAATACACCTTATGCCAAAACTTTAAATCTTAAAGTTGGTGAAGCATTTGTGATTTATGGTAAAACTGTTGAAGACGTTTATTTACCATACAGTCGTGCTAAGAAAATGGGAATGAAATTCATCACAAAATCGAATTATCGTTTGGGTGAGAAAAAAGGTCTTTTGATAACAAGAGTTTCTTAATCTTTTTATAATGGGGGAGTTGCGATACTCTATGCGAGCAGTTAGTCAGATGCCGGGTGTTAAAACCTTAAAAATGGATCGTGCAGTTAGTCTTATATGGCAGAGTCCGCTCATTCTTAAACAACAGCGACTGTCGGGAGACAGCCAGCGTGCCCCTTATAACCTTGGATTAAAATGAATAAATCACAAAAAGAAATTTTGTTAATTGCACAGGAAGAATGTGCAGAAGTTACACAAGCAATCAGTAAAGTGTTTAGGTTTGGACTTGATGCCTCGCATTTAGATAAAACTAACCTTGAACGATTGACGGAAGAAGTTGGTGATTTGCATTGTATGATTGAACTAATGGTTGAATCTGGTCTTATTGACAGGTTGCAATTGTTTAATGCATCTGGCATCAAACGACAAAAACTCTTAAAGTGGTCTAATATCTTTGATAAGGAAACCGAAAATGATTGATTACCTCAAATACAGCGGAGTATCTGTTATACTCAGTTTAAATCCTTTTCATTGGTTTTTCATTCCTAAAATCAGGAATGAAAGTAACTCTGAATGGGGTGCTCCCGAAAAAACATATAGTTTTGTGTTTTTGTTTTTAACTATTAGATTTTGGATTGATAACGGAGATTGGTGATGAAATACTGGACAGAATTAAATAATTTAGAATCACAAATTATTCGCCTTGAAACAATGCGGTCTTTGTTTAGTGTGATGGCATCTGGTGCAGAAGAAAGTAGTCCAGATGATATTCGTAATGCCTTGTGGTATGTTGAAGGTTCTTTGAATGATATCCACGCAAATTTGCGAAGTGAATTTAATGAGTTGTGGGAAGTTGTTTGTAATGATGACACCAAAGAATTGGTTGAAAAGGTTAAAGACAAACACAAAGGCGGTATGAAGAAGAAAAAACAAATGACAGACCGTGAACTACCATGAATATTTTTTACCTTGACCATGATGTGAAGAAGTGTGCAGAAATGCACAATGACAAACATGTGGTTAAAATGATTTTAGAATATGCTCAATTGCTTTCTACTGCTCATCGTGTTCTTGATGGTACTATCGTTGTTGGCCTCTCTAAAACTGGTCGCAAACAAAGTAGATATGTTCTTTCTGACAACCGTGAGCCTTTGCTCTATAGTGCTACTCATCTCAACCATCCTTCAGCAGTATGGGTGAGACAGTCTAAAGAAAATTATATTTGGCTTGCAAACATGTTACTTGCATTGTGTGAAGAATATACCTATCGTTATGGTAAAACACACAAAGTAGAAAGAGATGGTCTTTGTTTTGTATTACTCAAAAATATTCCTAATAATATTGCTAATCGTGACTTTACACAACCTACTCCTGCAATGCCTGATGAGGTGAAGATTTCTGGTGATTCTATCAAGTCTTATCGTAACTACTATATAAACAACAAGACGCATTTGGCGAATTGGAAAAAACGAACAACACCGGAGTGGTATATTGCCAACGTATAATTTTATTGATACAGAAACAAATGAAGAATTTGAAGTCTTTATGAAAATTTCTGAGCGTGAAGAATTTCTAAAAGAAAATCCTCAAGTGCAACCAATTGTAACTGCACCCGCAATCATTGGTGGTATGGGAACATATCAAAAAGTACCAGATGGTTTCAAAGAAGTTTTAGCGAAGGTTGGTGAGAATCATCCTGATAGTAAATTGGGTAGAGAATACGGTAATAAAACAATTGCACAAGTGAAGGCTCGTGACATTGTTGATAAGTATCGTAATAAAAGTAGAAACAGATGACATTTAACTTTATAAAACTACCTGAATTAGATTTTGATTTAAAAACAGAGACAACCGAAGAAGGCAGACGATATGTAACACCAGAAGGACAAAAGTATCCTTCTGTTACTACTGTTTTGTCCTCTTACAATAAGAAAGCCATTTACGAATGGCGTCAGCGTGTTGGTAACGAAGAAGCAAATAAAATTGCAGGTCGTGCTTCTCGCCGTGGTACGCAATTGCATACCTTGTGTGAGAAATATATTCTTGGTGAATTAACCGAGATGAAAAGACAGTCACTAATGCCTTTGGATAAAATGATGTTTGGCCAATTGCGACCAATATTAGATGACCATGTTGGTGATGTATACTGCCTTGAACAGGCATTGTATAGTGATAGTTTGAAATTGGCTGGTCGTGTTGACTTGATTGCTGAGTGGGATGGTGAGTTATCAGTTATTGACTTCAAATCTTCTACAAAGGAAAAGAAAGAAGAAAACATTCGTAATTACTTTATGCAATGTTCAGCGTATGCTGAGATGTTTGGAGAAATTACAAAACGACCAATTAATAAGATTGTGGTTGTAATAGCTACTGAAGAAGAAGTACCTCAGGTATTTGTGAAAGATAAGGAAGAGTATTTGCCTGAATTAAATCAATTCATTGATAAATACTGGAGTGATATTGCTGTATGAAGCAAAGAGAAAAGTGTTCTGGACGAGGGTGCGAATCCCTCCAGGTCCACCAAAAACATATTGTGCGTGGTAGTAATCTTCTTAAAAGAAGTAGGCGAGTCCATTAGTATAGTATGTTTTTGCTGGGCCTGCATAGTTTCGACAGGGCAAAGAGTAACAGAGTGGACAGCACGACACAGATAGTCGTAAAAAGTAAAACAAAAATAAATGCAAATGACGAAAGTTACCGCATTGCTGCCTAATTAAGGCACTAGGGTTTCGGTTGGTTCACCTCGTAACAGAAGAACCAACCACTATTAACAACAAGGAGTTTTATTTTGAAAAAAGTTTTATTTGCAACATTGGCCACTTTGGCTTTATCTGCATCAGCAATTGAAGTTGGTGTAAATGGTACACGGGATTACTCTGGCACTTCTGACCGCACAGGTTATGGTTTCACATTAGGTGAAAAGTTCGGTGCAGTTGGTGTTGAAGGTGGTTACAATCGTTTCACACAAGGTGCTAACGACCAAGACCGTTATTCTTTAGTAGGTTCATATGATGTTACCAAAATTGGTCCTGTTACACTCGCAGTTAAAGCAGGTGTTGCATATTTGAACAATCAAACTGGTTCTAATGGTTATGCCGTTACTGCTGGTGTTGGTGCATCTGTTCCAGTTTACAAAAGCTTGGCAGCAACAGTTGACTATCGCCGTCAAGAAGGTCAGAATCGTGTAAGCGCATTTGATGGTAATCAAGTCGCAGTTGGTTTGAAATACGCATTTTAAAGACCAGAGTTTGGTGGGTTCTCAATAAAAACCCCCACTTTAATTTGGAGTAATTGTGAAGATTTATAGAAGTAATTATCGTCATCATTGGGTATCACCTTACACTATTCTCAAGGTAGTTTGCTTTTGGGAAAAAGATGATAGTGTATTCTACAACCATGAAGATGTGCCTGGTCACAAATACGACAAGTGGGTTGATTTTCTAACTCCATTTTGTGTTGCATGGCAAAAGTTCTTAGACTTTGTTCATCCAGAAATTAAATATGTAAAAATTGACCGATGGGATACTTGGTCAATGGACCACACTTTAGCAGATATCATTCTGCCAATGTTGAAACAGTTGAATGAAAAGAAACAAGGTGCACCTTATGTTGACGATGAGGATGTGCCAGAAGAATTGAAGTCTACATCAGCACCAGCAAAAGAAAATGAATGGGACACCGATGATAATTTTTTCAAACGTTGGGATTGGGTCATGGGTGAAATGATTTTTGCATTTGAATGTAAGGTCGATGATTCATGGAAAGATAAATTCAGTTCTGGTGAAATTGATAAGAAAACAGTTGCTTGTAAGTGGGATGAAAACGGCAAAGCAACAATGTATCAATGGCTCGATGGACCAAATCACACATACGAATGTGATTATGAAGGTATACAAGAGGTACAAAAAAGAATCACTAATGGATTCCGTTTATTTGGTAAATACTATGAAGGTCTTTGGGATTAAACTTTGGAGACTTTGGGCCAAAGCATTAGGTGAGAAAGCATCAACGAATGACAATGAAGCAGATAAGATTGCTATTGTCCGTTCGATAATTGTTTTAATTTATATCATAACTAATTTTTTTATTATCGCCGGTGTTTTGCGACATTGGAATGACTAAATAATTAACACACCACACATCACACACACTATTTTTTTAATCAATTAATAGGAGATGTAGATGTTAAATGAATATTTAATATATTGGATTCATAATGAATCTGAAACTGACATAGAAACACAAGGTTATGTTGGTATAACTAAAGATTTGAAAAGAAGAATTCGTGAACATTCTTCTAAATTAAATTTTTTAGAGGATAGAACAGTAGATATTTTCTTAATAGGAGAAAAAGAATATTGTAAAGGAATTGAATACCAATTAAGACCAAAAAAATATATTGGTCTTAATATTGCATCTGGAGGTGGAATGCCACCGGATGTAACAGGTATTAAAAGAAGTGAGAAGACAAAACTTCTTATGTCTCAAAATAATGTTGGTATGAAAGGTAAAAAACATACCGATGAGACAAAAAGAAAAATGTCTGAATCACGCAAAGGTTTTGGTATGCCTCATACAGAGGAAACCAAAAAGAAACTTTCTGAAATTGCAAAACAGAGGAAAGTTAATTCAATGTTTGGTCGTAAACATAGTGAATCAACCAAACAACTCATTTCAACAAAAATGAAAATGAGAAACACACACACAAAAGGAGAAAAATTATGAATGCTTTTCAATTACGCTTGGAATTACTGAAGATGGCTAAAGATATGCTTGAATCAGATTATTTTGGCAAAAGAGAAATAATAGCCAATCAGTTCGCAATGGACTGTGACGATGCTAAATCAAAAGGTGAAGCAACACCTAAGCATCCTGGTTATCCAAACTACCCAGCAGAATCAGAAATTATAGCAAAAGCCACAAGTTTAAATACTTTTTTGTCTATGACTTCCGATCCAATTAAAACTACGACCAAAAAGTCTGTTTAATGGGTGACAGCACTCCTTTCTGGAGTGCTGTTTTTAACACACACAAGGAGCAAAATGCGAAGTAAACTTATAATTTCTAGCATCTTTTTTTCGTTATCAATTTTATTTTTGTCTTTAATCAGCATAGACACTTATAATATTCTGCCTATCAAATCAACATTCAACAACCTGACTGTTGAAGCACAAAAACAAGTAACCTGCTTAGCTGAAAATATTTACTTTGAAGCAGGCCACGAACCACTAGACGGAAAGAAAGCAGTAGCCTTTGTCACTTTGAATAGATTACAATCAGGTTATGCCGACAGTATTTGTGAAGTGGTACAACAAAAGAAAGGGCATGTTTGCCAATTCTCATGGTATTGTGACAATACATTTACCTCTAGACGCTTGACAATCAAACAGACTTCATTGTATAATGATATCTTACAGTTGTCTACGAATGTATTTTTAAATTTTGAACGAATGGATGATGTGACCAATGGTGCAACCTATTATCATGCTGATTATGTAAAACCTAACTGGACAAGATTACAAAAGGAGACACAAATTGGGAGACATATTTTCTACAAAAGCAAAATCGACCAAATCGACCGAAACAGAGGAATTATTTAATATGAATAAAGATATCTTAACTATTGCAATATCGGCAGTAATTGTATTATGTACCGCAATAATTGGTGCAATCGTGTATAATGTTAATGATAGAAACAATATGGCGAGAAACATCGAGGCCGCAATCGCTAAAGGTGTTGACCCATTATCCGTGAAGTGTGCATATGAAACAAATTCTAATCCAATCTGTATAACATACGCCGCTACAACCAAGAAATAATTTTAGGAGTATATTATGGCTATTCAGCAAGTGAGTGTTAATCAAATTTCAAACCCAGCAGACCGTGAAAAGTTGCTGAAGGTTATCCGTGAGGTGTCTGATTCAATGGCACGGGCACAAGGTGAACAAGAATATATCCGTGAAGCAATTACGGATATTAGTAAAGAATTGCAGTTACCTAAAAAGATAGTTGCAAAAATGGCGAAGGTCTATTTTAAACAGAACTATGATGAAGAAGTTGCTGTGCAAGACCAATTTGAAACTCTTTATGAAACGATTGTAAAATGAAATATATTTTTAAACAAATAGATGATATCTCTGGTGCAAATGCAGTCACCACAGTTGAATTTAATGCAGATACAATACCAACTATTCTCGAACATTTTGAAATGTTTCTCCGTGGTTCAGGTTTTCATCCATCAGGTGTGTTAGATTTTGTAGATGAAGAAGAATATGTAGATGAAGAAGAATATTGTCCTAAATTTGAACCTGCTGAAGAAGATTATGAGGAAGAGGAAGAATCGGCCGCAACTGCACAATGGCCATTCCCTCTAACACGACCTACTGAAGCTATTCAACAAGAATCAATTTATGATGGTGACTTAAATTCACCTAGTGCAGGTTCTGGTCCTGCGGTAATGGATTGGACTGCGGCACAACTAATTAAAAATGCAAAAAAAGATTATTGTGAAATCTGTGGTATTAATTTAGATGTAATGGCAAATCAAAAATGTTGGGATAAAAACTGTCCAAAAGGACCAGATGCCAACTAAAGACGAAATGGCAAAATTTGCCAGGTCCATAGAAGAATATGTTGCAAATACGAACTACAATTACATTGAAGCGATTGTAGAGTATTGTAAAACAACTGGACTTGAAATTGAAGTGGCAGCTACATTAATCAATTCTAATCTAAAATCAAAGATTGAGAATGTAGCATTAGACAATAACATGCTAAAAGAAAAAGGTGCTCGGTTACCAATATGATATCAGGTTATGAAGCTTTTGGACTTTATCAGTCTCTAAAACTTCACTTCACAACCGACTCATACGATTACTTCAAATACAATGGCAAAACTAGTATTAGTATTACATCTTTTGAAAATCGTAAAGACAAATATCACTTCTACAAATTGTCTCGTAAGTATACCAACAAAGATGATTTAATAAATTTCATTGTTGCTAATTTTGTAGAAGATGAAAAGTCTTGGGTCGGTACTTTGTTGCAAGAAGAGGCCGATATGAATTTCCGTAAACGACAAAAAGTAATCCAGTCACTATCGTATACCTTTGAAAATGATTGTAAAGTTATTTTTGAAGATTGTAAAGTTAATCCCAATCAGGCATTAATTACAGATGGTGACTATCCATTACTATTGACCAAGACTTTGAGAAAAGAAATACAAATTGAATCTTTGTGTTTACTTAATCAGATTCTTGGATTCTTCCCAATGTGGACAAGTAAAATCAATGACACTATTCGATGGCCTGCATATAGGCAGAAGTGTATCAAGTATGCCACTTTTCTACCACAAGATAGTGTAAAATACAAGTTGATTTTGAAAAAGGTGTTGAATGAAAATCTCTAAGATTTATTTGGATATGGACGGTGTTCTTTGTAATTTTGAACGCCGTTATTTTGAACGATACAATGAGTTACCCGGTTCAATGCGTGACCGAAAGGACTTTAATATACATTGGGACGATTTCATTCTAAATTATCAGTTTGAAACTTTAGACTGGTGGCCTGGTGGTCAAGACCTGCTGACCTATGTTAATTTTCTACATAATGAACATGGGATTGAGGTCGAAATGCTAACTTCTTCTGGTGGACAAAAACATCATACAGAAGTGGCAAAGCAGAAGCAAGTATGGTTGGATTCTAAAGGTATTCTTTTTAAGGCGAATGTCGTTGCAGGTCGGAAAACAAAAGCCGAATATGCAAAACCAGACACAATCCTTATTGATGATACACCTGATGTAATTCAATCATTCAATGCGGCAGGTGGTATAGGTATTCTGCATAAAGAGGTCGGTAACACTTTGTTGAAACTGAAATCTCTGGTTACAGAAGACATATATAATCTGATATAATGCATAATGTGGATAAGAAACTATACTAACATAAAATTTATACAAGGAAAATACATATGAGTTCATTTGCTAATCTTAAGCGCAATCGTAGTGATATCAAAACACTAACCAGAGCGATTGAAGCAACCTCTCAACCTGCTGAAGCAGGATCCAAAGATGACACACGTTTCTGGCAACCAGAAGTAGACAAAGCAGGTAATGGCATGGCCGTTATTCGTTTTCTTCCTGCTCCTGCGGTTGATGGTGACGATGCTCTTCCATGGGTTCGCACATTCAGTCATGGTTTTCAAGGACCTGGTGGTTGGTTCATTGATAACTGTCTCACAACTCTTAATGAGAAGTGTCCAGTTTGTGAACATAACAATACACTATGGAATTCTGGCATCGAAGCCAATAAAGATATTGCTCGTAAACAAAAACGCAAGTTGACTTACGTTGCAAACATTCTGGTCGTATCAGACCCAAGTAATCCATCTAACGAAGGTGAAATTCGTTTATACAAATTCGGTAAGAAAATCTTTGATAAGATTACTGAAGCAATGAATCCTGAGTTTGCGGATGAAACACCTGTTAACCCATTTGACTTGTGGGAAGGTGCTAACTTCAAGTTGAAGATTCGTAATGTTGAAGGTTATCGCAATTATGATAAATCTGAATTCGCCACACCAGGTGCATTACTTGATGGTGATGATGTTAAACTTGAAGAATTGTGGAAGAAAGAATATTCTCTGAAAGATTTTACAGAGAAGAAACAATTCAAACCTTATGACCAACTCAAGTCTCGCCTTGATAAAGTTCTAGGTTTTGAAGGTGCAGCACCTGTATCTAAGGCAGATACTGCCGTAGTAAGCAAGTTTAATGATGATGATATTTCTGTGATTGATAAACCAGTTACAGAAGATGAAGATTTGGATTACTTCAAATCACTTGCACAATAAACAAATAAAACTTTGTTTGACCCTGCTTCGGCAGGGTTTTTTTATGCCGATACGGATTGTAAACCAACTAATGTTTGAAACAATTCGTTATCATAAGCAGTGCTAGCTTTACCACTAGAAGATGGTGTATTAGATGCTACATTAGTTGGTTTGTTAGTTACATTTGTATTTCCACCAGTTGGTGTCATTGCCGCCATTTTTGCATCTGCAACAGAAGTGGATGTTGATGCAACAGCAGTACCACTTGATGGTGATGAAGGTGCAACAGAAGGAGAACCAGATGAAGCAAATAAAGCACCTTCATGTTGTCTTCTTTTAACAAGAGTTGCATTTTCAACTCCACCAGCAGTTCTAATTCCTTTTTGAGAAATTATATTTCCTGCTTTAGAAAAATCACCTGCCATAATTGCATCTTTAAGTCCTTGTTTAACTAAAGATGCTGTTCCACCTGTATTATATGCGTAAGAAATTAATGATGCTTTTTGTTCATCATTAAGTTTACTCCATGCTTCACCTAAAGGTGCAGCTGCAGCTTTTTCATATTTTGGTAAATCCATTTCTAATAATTTTTGAGATTGAGTTTTACTTAAAACTGTATCAATGCCTCTTTCACCAGAGATTGGAATTGATTCATTTCCTGCTTGAATAAAACCACTATTATATTCAGAGTCTTTAATTTGATGACCATATCCTATGGATACTAACTTTTTTTGGCCAGGAGGATCAAAATATGCTTTTCCACCTTTAGGAAGACCTTCTTCTTTTACAATCATTTCTGATGCTTTTTGTATATAAGAAGATGTGCTTCCACCAGATGCACCACTTGGTATTGATTTTGGTGATGTTCCACTAGAAGTTGCAGTAGATGACATTGGTGAAGGTGTTGTTGATGCCTCACCTGAAGTTACATAACCACCAGAACCTGTCATTATCGGTGCACCAGAACCACTTCTGATTACATTTGATGGTACTGGTGTTGCACCCTTTTCATCAACTCCATATCCTTCTGTTGTTTGTGAAGTTGATGAAACATTTTCTGGATTTACAAGGCCTCTTCCTGCGCCGGCCGGTGAGGCTGGCAAAACAGTTGGTGTTGGTGCTGGTGGTGCTGATGGCATATTGACCGCCAGAATTTTCTGATATTCTTCTTTTAATTTTGGATCACAAACATTTAAAATAGTTTGTAAAGTTATTTCTGGATTTTTTGGATAATATTCTCTGATAAAATTTTCAGCAGAAATTCCAAACATTTTTTCTTTTATTAATGTTTTAATAATTCCATCAGCATCACCTTGTGTAAGAGAACCCGCTCTTGCTTCTGCCGCATTTCTTGCACCAGCGGTTTTATTTGTTGTGCCTTCTGTTGCAGCTCTGTTTGATGGAACATTTTTATATTTTTCTGGATTGGATGCAAGTTCATCATCTCTTAATTTTTTAGCAAGAGCAACTGTTGCTAAGACTCCAGCTGAAGCCAAAAATAAAGGACTGGTAACTACAGATGATGCCACAGTTACAAGTCTTGTTAAAGTAGCAGACTTACCCATAGATTCTACAATACCACCAATTAAACTAGTCTCATCACCAGCAGTTCCACCAGTAACAAACAAGGCACTTTCTGGTGATTGACCATCACGATTTTGTTTTCCAACAAAAGCTGATTTGGCCATTTTACCAATCATACCTTTACCCGCAATTTTTCCTATAGTGTTTTCGTAAGCAGTTTCTCTATCCTTTGCATTTTTAAAAAAAATGTCTGTTTTACCAGTATTTGCTGAACCACCTTGTAATTTGACTAACTTAAAAATATTCAATTTCATCAAATTCATATCTCTTGCCATCATAGGCAAAGTCATAGTATTTTTTGCAGTTAAACTTGATGTTGCAGCTAGAGTATTCAATACACTATTGTCGATTCCTCCACCCACATTACTAGAAACTTTTTCGGCAACTCCTTTACCTCTAGTCGCATTAAATGATTTTAAAGAAGGAAACATAGAAACAAGAAGACCCGATTGGTCAAGCATTTGTCGTGGGTCTATTTTTTCTTTTAAACTTTTACCAATAGAAGAAGCTAGACCACCACCGGTCTTTTTTTCACTTCTATAGATTTCTGCGAGTCTTGATGCCATGTTTATCTCTTAGCTAGTTTTTGTTGTTTTAATTTTTCGTTTTCTTCTTCCAAATACTGAATCAATAATCCTAAATAAATTTCTCTTTCCCACGGTAACATATTTTCTAATTCAGTCAAACTATATTTGTGGTGTTGCATAAGTGCAAAGTTTGTGTGATAATAGTTACCTAAATTTTCGTGAGAAAGAGCTATATGAAAAAACTTTGAAGTCCTTCAACAGGAATCTTTTCTTCATATTTACATTTCTTACACTTAAATTCAATTGTGTGTTTTATTTTAGGTGCAGTTTCAAAGAAATTTTGTATTTTTTCTAAATCTTTTTGTTGCATACTATCAATAAATTCAATAATTTCTTCTCTTGGAGTATCTTTTGCTTTGTAAATATTATCTGCATCATACACATAGTCAACACAATTAATCAGTAACTCCATTAAAATTTCATCTTCTGATTTGCCATCTAATTTTGTAATCATTTCAAAAGTTGGATACTTCATAACAATGCCCATCTTCTCACTTAACTTTATAGTGTTATTGTGACTTTCACCTTTTGTAGGCTTTATGTCTAATAGTTTTATCTCAAATTTCTCAAGTGAATCACATTGCTTATCTTCACCCTTTTCATCTTTGACTATATTATTACATTTGTACCTAAGTTCAACAATTTCATTAACAGACCTTGCTCTTAAATTTAAGAACAAATATTCCAAATCAAATGTTGGAAGGTCATCAACATTGATATCATCCACAACACAATTTTTCAGTATTTGTTTTACAACATTAACTGTTTCATCATTATTGTCTTCTCCTTGAGATATCATCAGTAAAAGTTTTTGTTCTTTTACAAGAAAAGGTCTAAACCTAATTTTCTTTCCAGATGATATAAGTGTCAATTCATAAATTGGTACATCTAATTTTGGTAACATAATAACCTCGCTTTTAAATAATTAAAGTGCTTTTCCAAAAGGCAACAATCTTGAACCTGCAGAACCAAACAATGCAGCTGCTGCAGCACCAACGTCATAAGTGCCTTCGTAAATTGTTTTATATTTTTGATATGCAAATTGAACTTGTAGTCTATGAAATGAATCATCAGCCCAACTAACTGCTTGTGATGCAACTCCAATTGGAAATGCATCAATCAATTCTACTGCATAAATTTGTTTAATGAAATCATCATATTGAATGATTTTAACATTAGTCATATACCTTGATTTATTTCCTTTTGGAAATCTCAAGTTATTTGTATCTGTTGGGTGAATTGCTTCCATCCAACGGTCGAATAATTTTCTCTCATAAAATTCATTGGTACATAAAAATGTCAATGATGTGTCACCGTATTGTGTTTGATAAGGAATTTTGAATGTTGGGCCATAAATTTTAGCATCGGCTGTTACTAATGTTTTACCAGGCAATTCGGCAGATTCACATTGTAAGGCCAAGTTTCTTGATAGTGATGCATTAGATGTTCTGGAATAACCATTTGAATCTTCTTGAGCACCAGGTCTATCTAAAGCAGAATTGATTGCATCCGATACATTACCAAAAATTGAATTTGGAAAATTTAAAATCTTTTCAAGAATAGAATTTCCAACAAAAGAATTGATGTATGGAGGAATAGGAAGAATAACTTCAAATCGTGAAGTCTTTGCTGGGCCATCTTTAGACCTAATATTAGATAGAAATAAATTTGGTGAAAACGACATTAGAATTTTTTCCTTGAGTCTGCGTAAACTTTACTTGTGCTGGCACCAACAAATGATTCTACAGGTAACAATGCAGCAATATCCCATTCATCCGCAGATATTTCTAAAAAACGTGATTCAATTTGAGTAAATAAATATCTTTTGATACAAGGTGTTGCCTCAAATATTTTTGATGCGGCCGACAAATATCTGTAGTTAATTTTTAGTTTTGTTTTATCATCATAAGTATTATTACTAGCCGTGTCACTCAATTTATCCAATAAAATCATCCGATGTTTAGGATGAATGTAGTGTAGATTTAATCCTAAGAAACCGTCAGGGTATCTTTCAATTGGAATTACCAATGGAAAACGGTCATAATAAGGCATCGTGTCTTTTGTCTTTGGGTCATAGAAATAGAAATACATTCTTCCAATCATTGAATGATTTTTAAGTCTATTCCTGTCGTTCATCAAAGCAGTTGAAGTTGGTTTCAAGTCATTGACTTTTGCTCGTAACCATGTCCTAGATGCATTGGTTCTAGGAGTCAAACCTTCTTTTGCGAGTGACGTTTTAATTCTATCAAGTAATTTTGCCATCATCTATTTATCTTAAATGCCAAGGTCTTTTTCAGTTAACACTTTGAATTGCCAACCATGTTCTTTACAGAATAAATCGGCAGCTCTCCATTTTTCCTGATTAACGGCATATGTTGCCGACTCTTGGATGAACCGTGCCGTTTTACGTCTCCGCACTGGTTGTTTTGTTTGTGACTCTGGCTTTACTTCCAGCACCATTGTTGTCTTCTGACCATCTTTCCGTTGGATCCTAACGATGAAGTCTGGAAAATAACGATGCACTTTTTGGTCGATAGGAGACTTATAAGGTATGGCAATTTCCTCAGATGCCCACCAAATAACTTTTGGGTTATCATCTAACCACTTCATTACCTTAAATTCCCATGAAGAACGGTAAACAATATTACCTGCTTTTCCATTATACTTTTTTGGGTTTTTAGGATTGAAAATTCCTTTTTTATAAGACATAAATACTATCTATAACTCCTATAGGACAATCATGGCACTTTTTGGATTTTCAGACATATCATTCAATAAGAATGAAAGAGGACCTCTTTCCAGTCTTTATAAAAATGAGTTCAGCGCTAATACATATAGATACCCATTAGATATTGGTAGTGCTGATAAAGGTCACTATATGATGATTTATATCAGACAACAAAAAGATAGTGCATTTAAATCTGCAACTATGGATGAATCAGTTTTAAACGCTAATGGCAGTATTACAGAAAAAGATGTTGTAAATATTTCCCAAGGCAAATCAGCAGTTTCTTTTGCAAATGAACTTATATCAAAAGTTAACGGTGGACTAAATCAAATAAATCAATCTACTAATGGTGTTTTAAGTGGATTGACTTCCTCATTATCTAAAGGTATTGGTGATGCAGCCAAAGGTTTAGAGGGTGGAATTAATAATCTTTTTGGTCAAGCGACCACATCTTTCACTGGCGATTCTGGTGCAACAAAAGCAATTATTGATACTCGTCTTAAAAATATTACTGATAAAAGATTTAGTATAACAAAGAAAACCGAGTTAACTACCGATGCTATTGCATTGTATATGCCAGATACATTAAATTATGTTTACTCACAGGGATATAGTGATTTAGCACCAGGAAAATCAGCACTAGCGCAAGCAATAGTTGCTGGAGCAGCAGGTTATGAAGCATATCAAAAGAATACTGGCATTGATGCATTAACAAATAGTGGAAGTCAAATTTTAAAATCTTTGGCCGCATTAGCAATAACCAAAGGCGCAGAGAAAAAATTAAATCCCGAAATTGCAGCTCTAGGTGCTTTTGCTGCCACTGGTGTTGTTTTAAACCCAATGATGGAATTATTATACACAGGCCAAAGTCAATTTAGAACATTTCAATTTGATTTTTTCTTTTATCCTAGAGATGAAAGAGAAGCTCTTGAGGTACAAAAAATAATTGAAAGGTTAAGATTTCATCAAGCTCCAGAAATATCTGGAACATTTAAAGATGGATTTTTAATTCCTCCATCTGAATTTGATATTCGGTTTTATTATAATGGTGCTCAAAATCCAAATATACCACCAATCGGAACTTGTGTTTTAGATAACATAAACATCAATTATGCACCAAATGGTTTTAGTGCATATGAAGTTCCAGAAGAAACTTTTCCCTCTTTAGGTAGAACAGGTATGCCTGTTGCGATTCAATTAACTTTAGGATTCAAAGAAGTTAGTTATCTCACAAAAGATGATTTCAATTCTGGATCAAGTGCTAATTTAGGTCCTATGGAATATAGAGGCGGAGATGGTGGATTTGCTTGATTATTAAAAAACACTAAGGATCTTAAAAATTTATGGCAAAATATTTTAATTACTTTCCAAAAACATTTTATAGTAATGATAATACATCTACTGGTTTAGATTCTGTAACAAACATTATTGCGAGGTTTGGATTTGAACAATCGTTGAAAAATAATTCATCGGCATTTTACAAGTACCAAATACAAGAATCAGATACACCAGAAATCATTGCACACAAATATTATGGTAGCGCAGAAAGACATTGGATTGTTCTATTGTTTAATGATATCATTGACCCACAATTTGATTGGCCATTAAAATATGATATTTTAATTAATTTTGTGGATGCGAAATATACTGCAAATGGTGCGGCAAACACAACAGTTCAAACTGGACTTGCATGGGCAATGAGTACCAATAATATTCAAGCATATTATAAAATTGTAACTAAGACAGATATTGATAATGTAACTCTAATTGAAAAAATTCAAGTTGATGCAAACACATATGCAAATGTATCTACATCATCAACAACAATTACATTACAAAGTGGTGATGTAATTACTCAAGCCGTTACTAAAGAAAAGAAAACTTATTATGATTATGAAATGGAAGAAAATGAATCTAAAAGAGAGATTACATTGATAAAAAGTGATTTTGTTAAAGAGATTGAAAAAGAATTTAAAAAAGTGATTAAATCATAATGGACATTAATAATTCAAGCCAATTTAAAGTAAATGAATTGGTGATTGTTACCAAAGCAGGTAAGATTGATATAACTGCAATATATGAAGAAATCAATATTTTTGATTCGCTTCTTATGCCTGTTATGAGTGGTAATGTATTAGTTAGAGATGCAATTGGATTATCAGCTGCACTACTCTTCGATGGGTCTGAGTCTTTACTGATGGATATATCAAAATCAGTTAATTCAGATGTTGCATCGTTTAAGAAAGCTTTCAGGATTTATAAACAATCAGATAGAAATATTATTAATCCGAATAGTGAAGCATATGTTTTGCATTTTGTTTCAGATGAATTATTTTATTCAGACCAACAAAAAATTAATCAATCGTATGAAGAATCTTATTCTGAAATAATTAAAAAAATACTTTCTGATTATTTGAAAGTTTCAAAAAATAATTTAAATGGAATTTATGCCGACTCTTCCGGTATAAGAAATATTGTTATACCTAATTTATCACCAATTGATGCAATTCAATGGTGTACCAAAAGAGCTTTGGATGTTGAACAATCTCCAAATTATATGTTTTTTCAAAATATTACAGGATATAATTTTGTTTCACTTTCAGAATTATTAACTCAACAAGAAGTTTTAGATATTAAATTTCAAACTAAAAATTTATCAGGAACTTCTCCATTAGAAGAAATAAGTGGTGCAAAAAGTTTTGAAGTTATTTCAATGACTAATTTAATTGAGAGAACTCGTTCAGGTGTTAATGCAGGAACTTTTATTGGGTTTGATCCAATTACAAGAACAATTTCTTCAAGGCAAATCGGGTATTCTGACCATTACAAAGACATGAAGCATGGTAATGATACACCAAATTTTACACCAATTTTAAATAGAGATGGTAAAGAAAATTCACAAAATTTCAATTCAAGAAAATCATTATCTATTTTTGGAACAGCTAGAAAACTTAGTGAATATATTAAAAGAAATGATCCAACTTCTATTTCAACAAACGAAACAACCGAAGATTTTATATTCCATAGAAAAGCAATTATTAATAATTTAATGTCTAAAAGATTGAAAATTGTTATGCCTGGTAACTTTCAATTATCTTCCGGTTTCAATGTTAATGTTGATGCTCCAATTTTTGGCCAAAAAGAAAAAAAGAGTGATGAAGAAGATAAGAGTTTAAGTGGTAAGTATATAATCATTGCTTCAAGACATGTTATTGGTTTTGAAAAACACGAAACAATTATTGAAGTTGCATCATCATCATCAGGAAATGATTTTATACCATCAAGCAATTTTGATGAAGTCCAAGAAATAATGGAATATTGATATGCAAAGAAAAACTGATTCGAATGATTTTGCTGGCAAAGCAGGATTTATTTGGTGGGTTGGTGTTGTTGAGGACAGACAAGACCCAATCAAATTAGGTAGGTGTAAAGTTAGATGCGTTGGTTGGCACTCAGAAAATAAAATGGATTTGCCAACTGAAAATCTTCCTTGGGCAACTCCTATTATGCCATTGAATAATGCACACACATATACGCCAAAAGAAGGTGATATGGTTATGGGATTTTTTGCAGATGGGGACAATGCACAAGAGCCAATTATGTTTGGTGTGTTTCCTGGTATTCCTTTAAAAGCGGCCAATTCACAAGAAGCATTTTGTGATCCAAGAACTACAACTGAATTAGCTTCTGCACCGAAAACACCAGATAGTAAAGAATATAATACTGATGGTTCTGGTATAGTAATCACAGAAAAAAGTCAAGCTGATAGTTATCCCAAATTTTTAGATGAACCGACAACTTCTCGTATTGCAAGAAATGATCCTGAATCAATAACAGAAACTTTTATACAAGAACGAAAAGATAATCTTGTAACTGGAGTTGAAACTGTAAGTGATTCATGGGATGAACCAGAAACACTTTATAATACAGTTTATCCATATAATAATGTTGTTGAGACTGAATCTGGTCATCTATTAGAATTTGATGATACTCCAGAAGCAGAAAGAATTCATTTAGCACACAGAAATGGTTCTTTTCAAGAATGGTTTCCAGATGGCGATAAAGTAGAGAAAGTTACTAAAGATAATTATCAGATTGTAATGGGTGATGACAAAGTTTACATTATGGGTAAATGTCAAGTCACAATTCAAGGTGATGCAGAATTATATGTTCAAGGTAACTTTGATATGAATGTAGATGGAACTTGTAATATTCGTTCTACTGGAAATATGAAACTTAATGCACCACTAATAGATTTGAATGATGGTACAAACGGCGCAGCTCGTATAGGTGATACGGCTGATACTGGAGACCAAGGAACAGGCGGACCTAATGATACTAATCTTGCAGGAACTAACATAATTGAAACCGGTTCTGGAACAGTTGTTATCGGTGGATGAGATAAATAGAAAATGGCAACAGTAAATATAGATTCCACACGAAATTTTGTAGACTTGGATTTGAATTTTGCAATTCATCCGATACGCAAAGATGTAAACACATATAAAGCAGAGTATGCAGTAATCAATTCAGTCAAAAATTTGGTTTTGACTAATCACTATGAGAAGCCTTTTAGACCACAAGTTGGAAGTAATATTCGCCGACTTTTATTTGAAAATATAGATTCCATCATTGCTGCACAAATAGAACGAGCAGTTACCGAAACTATAGAAAATTTTGAGCCAAGAGTTAGTGTATCAAGTATTACTGCAATACCAGATCCAGACAAAAATAGATATAATTTAAGATTAGAATTTTTTGTAATTAATCAAACATCACCAATTACAATAAATTTCTTTTTAGAAAGAATTAGATAATATGGCAGACCGCTTAAGAGTAACAGAACTTGATTTTGATACAATCAAATCAAATTTAAAAACATTTTTAAATCAACAATCTTCTTTCACAGATTATGATTTTGAAGGGTCAGGGTTAAGCGTATTGCTTGATATTTTGGCATATAACACACATTATAATGCCTACTATTTAAACATGGTTGCCAATGAGTCTTTTTTAGATACCGCATTACTCCGTGATTCAGTAGTTTCTCACGCAAAGAGTTTGAATTATGTGCCACACTCAATGAAGGCACCAATTGCAACAATTAACTTTACTGCCGAATCCACAAATGCTACAACTTCAATATTAACGATTCCTTCAGGATATTCTTTTCTTTCAAATAAAATTGATGGTAAATCTTATAACTTTGTTGTATTACAAGAAGTAACGGCAACGAAAGCAAATAGTTCTTTCTATTTTGAGAATTTAGACATTTATGAAGGTCAATTGATTACATATAGTTTTGCACACAATCAGGCCGCAAATCCAAAACAAACATTTACGTTACCCAATGCAAACATAGACACCACTACAATTAGAGTGGGTGTGTCTCCTTCTTCGGTTAATACAAGTATTAGTGTTTACACAAACGTAACTGATATTTCAGATGTTACAACAACATCCGAAGTTTATTACCTACAAGAAAATAAAGGTGGAAAATACCAAATTTATTTTGGTAACGGTATTGTAGGCAAAGCTTTGCCTGATGGTGCAGTAGTTACTGTATCATATCTATTAACAAACGGAACTTCAGCAAACAAAGCAAATAACTTTGTGGCGGCTTTAACTTTATCAGATTCATTAAACGAAACACTTACTAACTTTACAGTTACTCCTGTTTCTGCTGCATCTGGTGGTTCTGAACGTGAAGGTGTTGATGATATTAAATTTGGTGCTGCTGCACAATTCACAACACAAAATCGTTTAATTACCACTAATGATTATCAAGCATTTTTAAAGAGAAGCTATCCAGCATTAGATTCTCTATCCGTTTGGGGTGGTGAAGAAGAAACTGTGCCTGTTTATGGAACAGTTTATGTATCATTGAAACCAAAAACAAATTACTATATTTCCGAGACTGAAAAACAAAGAATCATTGATGACTTAATCAAACCAAAAGCAATTGTTGCTGTTAATACCGTTATTCGTGACCCCGAGTATTTGTATTTGTTGGTTGAGAGTTATGTGCAATACAATAAAACAAAAACAACTCAAACTGCCGAAGCAATTAAAACGTCAATTAGAAATTCTATTTTGTTATATAATGAAACTTATTTGAATAAATTTGGTGCAACAATGGTTCTGTCTAGGATGCAAGATGCGGTTGATTCAGTTGACTTAAATGCAATCGTTGGTTCTGAAATGACATTAAGATTGCAAAAACGATTTGAACCTAGTTTAGGTGTGTCATCAACTTATGCGATTAATTTTAATGCCGAATTGCATAGAGGTACTGTAAGTAATAAAATGACTTCCACACAATTTACTGTGTATGATAGTAATGGTGTTATTAGAACGGCACAAATTGAAGAAATACCAGAATCATATACTGGAGTTTCATCTATTGAAGTTACAAATGGTGGTTCTGGATATACAACAACACCAACAATAACAATTGCAGGTGATGGTTCTGGTGCAACTGCAATACCAATTATTGTAAATGGAAAAATACAAAGTATTGAAATCTTGACCCGTGGCTCAGATTATAGTCGTGCAACGGCAACTATAAGTGGTGGTAATGGTTATGGTGCAACTTGTTCCGTTTTGTTAGATGCAAAATATGGAACATTAAGAACAGTTTATTTTAATGAAATGGCTGAAAGACAAGTTATTGATTCTACTGCAGGAACAATTAATTATTCCACTGGTTTGGTTATGTTAAATGATTTGACAGTTTTGACAAACCTTTCTAATGATGGGTTAATTAGATTAACGATTGAATCAGAAAAAGGAATTATTTCTTCTTATAGAAATAACATTATCACAATTGATGGAGATGATTCTTCAGCAATTTCAACTGAATTAGTTACAACTTAATGTCTGACCAAAAAATATCATTATTAATTAATAGACAAGTTCCTGAATTTGTTCGGGAAGAATATCCTTTATTCATTACATTTTTGGAAGCCTATTATGAGTACCTTGAAACGAAACAAGGTACTCAATTAAATGATTTGGTCAAAAAATCCAAAGATTTAAAATATCTAAACGATGTTGATTATTCAATTGATGATTTTGAACAACAATTTTTTAATACATTTGCTTCTTTAGTTCCTAGAGATGTTGCGGCCGATAAAAATGTATTAATCAAAAAAATATTACCTCTATACCTTTCAAAAGGTTCTGAGGCATCATTCAAATTACTTTATAGACTTTTGTTTGGCCAAGAACTTGAAATTACATATCCAGGCAATGAAATTTTAATTGCTTCTGATGGTAAATGGGTAGTTGAAAATGTTTTAAAAGTATCTGCAACTATTGCATCATATTATACAGGAAATGGTTCAACAAAAGAATTTAAAATTCTACAAGAAGTTGATGATATTACAGTTTATGTAAATGATGTTTTACAAACTAATTATTACATCAAAAAAGAATTAAAAAAATTAACATTTAATACCGCACCTGCAAATGGTGCAACAATTAAAGTTTATTACAATACTTTAGATTATACGAAGTTTGTTAACCGCAAAGTTACTGGTTTAACATCTGGTGCAACGGCACTTGTTGAAAAAACTTCAAGTAGGTATATCAACAGTAGAAAAATTGTTGAATTGTTTATCAATAGCAAAACACTTATTGGTGAATTTACTATTGGTGAAAAAGTTACTGCCACTTATATTGATTCAGATGATGTTTTAATTAATATATTATTTTCTGGTGTTTCATCTCTACAGACCATTAACATCATAGATGGTGGTTCAAATTACAATGTTGGAGATCCAGTTGCAATTAGCACAGGATTCTCGGATGAAAATGCATCGGCAACTATCTCAAAGATTTTTAAAGGTGTAATTAATAAAGTAACAATCAATAATGGTGGTGCAGGATTTAAACCACCATCAAGAATTGCAGCCGTTGGATATGCAAATACAGAATTAGATTTTGCTATCTCTCAAGTAGACACATCGGGTGCAAATACTGCAAATGTGTTTACTATTTTTTCAGATATTATTTCTGATATAGGCTCTACTTTAATTTCTGCCGCAAACTATGGAACTGCCGGTGGTACTATTGCATTACCAAATGTAAACACACGATTGGTAGATGCATTTGGTAATGTATCATATACTGCGATTGGGTCAATTTCTAATGTTGCAATTATATCTGCTAATGTGGCAGTTTCAATAATGCCAACATTAAATGCTGAGCCTGCAATCTATACCATTCCTGCTAGAGGTGCAACACCATCTTCTACAGATATTAAAATTGATACCTTTGGTTCTATTGGAAGAATAGATATTAACAATGGCGGTTCAAATTATGCTATTGGTGATGAATTAATATTCACTAATCAACCAATGACTTTTGGTTCTGGTGCTGCAGCTGAAGTTTCAAATGTAAGTTCTTCAGGTGTAATTACTGCCGTAAAAATATTACCAAGTAAAATTTCAGGTAATGTTTCTGTAACTTCATCATCAAATGTGATGGTTCAGGGATATGGAACTGTATTTGATACCGAATTACAAGTTGGTGATAGAGTATTAATTCAAGGTCAAGGTAAAACAATTACTGTAATTGCTTCTGCAACATCATTGAATGTTAATACATCATTTACTTCCGCATTTACGAACAAACCAATTAGGCACATTGATAGATACTTAATTGGTGGTCAAGGATATTCACAAGATAGTTTACCAACAATAACAGTTACATCTACCGCAGGTTCTGGTGCAAACCTTTCTGTTCATAGTATTATGGGTGATGGTGAAAACTTATCACCAAAAGGAACTAAGAGAATTGGTGAGATTGAAGAAATTATTGTTGTCGATCCAGGTAGTGGATATACCGCAATTCCTTTAATTGATTTGACTTCTAAAGGTGATGGAAATGCAACTGCAAATGCCACACTAAATCCAACATATGAAGTATTGGATGGAAGATGGACTTCTGCTGATGGTATTCTTTCTTCTATTGATAGAAAGATACAAGGTAAAAATTACTATGTTAAGTATTCATATCTCACATCTTCTGAAACAGAATTTGCAAAATACAAACAAGTATTTAAAGAGTTGTTGCATCCTGCAGGTTTCAAAGCATATGCACAATTAGTTAAAACAAACACCATAACTTTGGATCAAGTTCCAGTTGCAACAAGTGTAGACCCAAATACAATAAGGTCAGTTTCTGGTACAGTAAACGTAGGCAATACGAGCATTTATGTAACTGGAACAGGAACACTATTTAATATTGCCAACTCATTAGGAATAATTTCAGTTGGTGCTTATATTGCTGTTAATTCTCAAATAAGAGTCATATCAAGTATTATAAGTAATACCAACTTAGCTGTAACTAGTGCATTTACGATTACTGCAAATAATGAGGAAATGGTTGTTATGAATACCGTATACGATGCGGTTGTCACAGAGACACTACTAGAAGAAATTATAACAGAAACAGGAATTTCTTTGACTACAGAAGTATAAACAGGATAGAAAATGTCATCAACAAAAATAACAAGTTTACCAGAATTATCGTCACCAAGTGCAAACGGCGCAAATACCGTTTTCGTTGTTGTTGATAAAAGTAGTGGAACATTTACAACCAAACAACTTACATTGGGTAATTTGGACATTGCTATTGATAATGTGGCAAGTTTTGCATATACTCAAGCAAATAATGCATATACTCAAGCAAATTCTGCAAACATTTTAGCACAAGCATCATTTACTTTTGCAAACACAATTAATGTTAAAGTAGATTCGGTATATGCATTTGCAAATATTGCCAATATCAAAGTTGATTCTGTTTATGCTTTTGCTAATATTGCCAATATCAAAGTTGATTCTGCATACGCTTTTGCTAACACAATTAATATTAAAACAGATGCGGCTTTTACTCGAGCAAATACCGCAAACGTAACTGCACAAGCTGGATGGGACAAAGCCAATTCTGCCAACGTGATTGCACAAGGTGGATATAATTTAGCAAACTCTGCCAACATATTAGCTCAAGCTTCATTTACACAAGCAAATAGTGCAAACATATTGGCACAGGCTGCATTTACTCAGGCTAACTCAGCAAATATATTAGCACAAGCATCTTTTACTCAAGCCAATACCGCAAATACTTTAGCACAAGCAGGTTTCAACCAAGCAAACTCCGCTAACGTCTTAGCACAGGCTGCCTTTAATGCCGCAAATACTGCTAATGCACCTTTTGCTCAAGCTGCATTTAATCAAGCTAATTCTGCTAATATTTTGGCACAATCTGCATTTACACAAGCAAACTTAGATATAACAAATATATCTACAACTGCAGGTGTGTATGGTAACGCAACTCATGTTGCCATAATTACAATAACTGCGAATGGTCGTGTATCGTCTATCACTAATACTGCCATTTCAACTGCAACCGAAACGGCCGCATTTACACAAGCTAATACTGCAAACATACTGGCACAGGCTGCGTTCTCACAAGCAAATTCTGCAAATGTTTTAGCACAGGCTGCGTTTAACCAAGCAAACACAAGTGCTTCTGGTTATATGACTTCTGCATACGCAAAAGCCAACTCTGCAAATGTCTTGGCACAATCTGCATTTGATAACAGTAACTCTGCTTTCAATCAAGCAAATACAGGACTTTCTTTATCTGCAACTGCATTTAATATGGCAAATACTGCCAACATAACTGCATTTGCCTCTTACGCAAAAGCAAATACTGCCAATGTGACTGCACAGGCCGCTTTTGATACTGCTAACTCCGCAACTATAACGGCTGCGATAGTTTCTTCCGCATTTGGCCAAGCAAACTCTGCATACAATAAAGCAAATAGTGCCAATGTAATTGCACAATCTGCATTTGATACCGCAAACAATGCGGCTGCAGGATATAATCAAGCAAATACCGCTAACGTGACAGCACAGGCCGCATTTAATTTAGCAAACACAGTTAATACTGTTGCACTATATGCAAGCACTAAAGCAAATTCTGCATCTGATACTGCCAATTCTGCATTAGCACTTGCAGCTATAGCAGTTAACTATGATAACTTTGCAAACGCAGCTTTTGATGCCGCCAACTCTGCAACAACTTTGGCGCAGGCTGCATTTGGACAAGCAAATACTGGATTCAGTAAAGCCAATTCTGCAAACGTATTGGCACAAGCCGCATTTGATACGGGTAATACAACTTTATCAACTGTTCAAATTGCGATGTTCCCGTATTTGAATTCTGCGTTCTCACAGGCAAATGCCGCTTACAATCAAGCAAATACAGAAACTATTGGTACTAATGCATATGCTTTTGCTAATACAGTAAATGTTAAAGTCGATTCTGCATATGCTTTTGCTAATACAGTAAATGTTAAAGTCGATTCTGCATATG
>Ga0214921_10001675_pt1 | contig 37256 bp, 39 predicted proteins | sample LL1505_MetaG_FD_177992 | JGI IMG/M metagenome (GOLD analysis project Ga0214921, IMG submission 177992) | Freshwater microbial communities from Lake Lanier, Atlanta, Georgia, United States - LL-1505 | ecosystem: Environmental > Aquatic > Freshwater > Lake | place: USA: Georgia | collected...
TAATAATAAAATAAAAAAAGAATATCTTAAAAATTATTTTAAATATTTATTTACTCAAGCAAATGATTTTATTGAAAAAAATAAAAAAAAATAATAGATTTTAAGTGTCCCATTTTTCAGTGAAAAAGGTGTAATAATATCGGGATTTTTTTGCTTAATTACATTATTCTCACAAAAAGAATAAGTAAAATAGTCTCGTCTAAATGTCTTAATTGTAAAATTTAATTTATTTTTATTTTTTATTTCGTAAATTATTAAGTTATTTATTTCATAATCGTTAATATCTTTATTTTCATTATTTTCATTATTTTCATTATTTTGATATATTTTTAATAATACATTTTTTTCTAATATTACTATTTCATTATCATGTATAGGTTTTTCAACAAGATAATTTGATGGTATGTGTTCATAATTATAATATAATTTAATATTATTTGTTTTTAAAATTAAGATTGTATTTGCTGAATATTCAAAACATATAAAACTTGATGTATTATTTAATAAATATCTTATATTAAATTCATGTTTAATTATATTATTATTATTATTATTATTATTATTATTATTATTATTATTAAATCTTTTATCTGTATAGATATCAGTAAAATTACTAAAATCTAATGAATAATCCATTATGAATATATTTATTCTTTATAAATAATAATTGTTTATTATAAATATTTTGTTATTCAATTTTTATTATTTATAAAAAATTGATTTTTAATATATTTGATAATTAAAGCTAAAATATGTGATTATTATAATATAAATGCCTTCTAAACGTTCTAATTCTAATGCCGATAAAGGTTGTGTTGGATTTGCTTATGGTGGAATTATGAAAGATGTTCGCGTCCGAGCATTTTATACTGAAGATAGTGATCCATCAAAAGTTGCAGCTGATTATCAAAATCATTATGGTGAAATCAATATGTGGTATGTACCAGTAAAAGATGTCGAAAGTACTTTTGAAAAATACATTGAACATCTTGATGAAACTAAACAACGTTTTGGTGAAACAACTTTATATAGACTTACAGTTCAAGAAGCAAAAAAAAATCTTATTGAAGTAACAGAAGCTAAAAAATGCTCTTCTTTTTCTCTTAAAAAGAAAGAAACTAAATCTAAAAATAAAGATGATGAATCAGATGATGATAATGGAAATAACGATAATAATGAAGAACATTCTGATAACGAAGAAAAAGAAGTTACAAAAGAAGTTGCAAAAGAAGTTGCAAAAGAAGTTTTAAAGGAAGAGAAACCACAAAAGAAAGAAAAGAAAGATAATAAAACTAAATCTAAAAAAGCTGATTCTGAAGTAGAACATGATAGTGAAAAAAGTGATAAGAGTGATAAGAGTGATAAGAAATCAAAAAAGAAAACTGATAAAAAATCTGATAAAAAGAAACAAGAATCAGATGATGAACAATCGAATGATGATAAGTCTAATGAATCAGATGAATCTGATAAATCAGATGAAGATGATGATGATGATGAAGGACAAAAACTAGAAACTACAAAAAGTAAAGCTAAAAATAAAGAAGTTAAAGTTAAAGAAGTTAAAGTTAAAGAAGTTGAATCAAAAAAATCGAAATCTAAATCTAAATAAATTTTATTAAATCTAAATAAATCTAAATAAATTTTATTAAATTTTATTAAATTTTATTAACTTTTTTTAAGTTTATTATATTTTTCTATTAATTCTGCATACATTTTTTTATATTTCTTATATTTATGTCTATAATCAACATTTTTATTTCCTCCAACATGTTTAATAGATGATTCTTGATTTGTTGATTGATTTGTTGATTGATTTGTTGATTGATTTGTTGATTGATTTGTTAAATTATTATTTTCTTTTAATTTATCTTCTAAATATTTATATGATTCATCTGATTTTTTAATATGTTTCATCATAAATTTTATAATATTTTTTACTTTTCTTTCTTCATTTAAAAATCGTTCATATTTATTATTAACTTTTATTAATATTGTTGGATATCCAGAAGGCTCCTCGCCATATGATTTTACTATTTCTTGTGCTTTTGTTGAATTTTTTACTTCATCTGATTCAAATTTATAAAAATTAACTTTATCTAATGTGTTTTGTAATTCTGTCCAAATTGGATCAAAAAGTTTACACCATGAACAACCATTCATATAAAAATATACTATTTCAAGTGACATTTATATTATATAATATAATTAAATATAAATAAATTTTTGCTTATTAATAAATCATTTAAATATTATACATTTATATATATTATAATTTAAATGTTGTATATATTATTTGGTTTAACGTGTGTTAGTTTATTTGCAGGTTATGTATATAATAAATATTTTAGATATGATGATCATGTTACAGAATTAATTAATTTACATCATGATAATCTTACATGTATTAAATATAAATATCGTGGAAAAAAATATTTATATCTTACGTATAAAATGAATGAAAATATAAATTGGTTACAAAAAGAAATTGATATTAATAGTACGGAAAAAGATAAAATACCTAAAACAGATTTTAAATGTTTTAAAATACAAATATCATATCCAGATTCTGATGAAAAATATGATATTATTATTGAACAACCAAATTTATTATATGCATTCATTGGTCCTTCAAATACTTATTATTTTGCATTTGATTCTGATTTTAATAAAAAATTAACACAATTTATGAATTATTTATTCTTTGATCAGGGAGGTGTTGTTATGTATGGGCATTTTAGTACATTACTTGAACCAGAAAAATATTTTGAAATTAAACATAAAATTGATTTAGTAAAAAAAGAAAATGCACAAATTGAATGGTCAATTAATTAAATTTAATTAAAAAATTAAAGTGAATATCCTTTAACGATTATCCTTTTACTTTTGATATTTTTTCTGATCGTGTAAAGGATAATAAATATTTATTTTAATTAGTAAATAATATATTATCCTTTATTTATATATAAAATATATTTTATATAAAAAATATATTTTATATAAAAAATATATTTTATATAATTATAAATGGATATAAAAATAGATACATATAATTTGTATTATAAAAAATATTTAAAATATAAAAAAAAATATTTAATGATGAAAAATATTTTGATTGGTGGTATTTTAGATGCAAAATTAATATTTAATAATAATGGTGTATTAACACTTGAACAAATAGCACCAAATCAATATTATCATGAATTTCAACTTGTTGATGGAATTTGTCAATTAAGAGCAGTAAATAATTTTTTGGAAGATAATATTTATAATCAACATAATATAATAAAATATTTATTGCATATATATGATAATTTTGAATCAATATGTAAAATAATAAACTATATATATGATATATTAAGAATTGAATTTGTAAATGATGATAATCCATATTATAGTTTTTATTCAAATATAATTATGTTAAAAGAATATATTGATGGTTTATGTGAGTCTTATAAAGAATTACAACAAACAGATAAATCACGTGAAGAAAAAGTAAAAATTATGTTTTCAAATGAAGATAGTCACGGTATATATAATATAACATCCGGAATTGAAACAATTGAATTATTAACTTCTGAAATAATGTTTCTATTATTATTTAAAAATATTGGTGATAAAATATATTTTACTCCTGTAGGTTCACTTAATAGTATAGATGAATTAAGTAAACCTATATCAATATTTGAAATACATAAATTATTAGAAATAAAATTTATAAATAAATTTCATATTGGCGATACTTTACGCAATCATTCATATGTTTATCATTTACATGAAAATAATACAATCATAAAAATTGATTCACTTATTTCTAAATTTACACAATTTGATACAACTATAGACAAAATACAACCAATAGTTTTAAATAAATTTATTTCAAATCGAATATATACATTTTACATAAATGATCCAATCGAAATTACACTTGTTGATAATTTATATTTAAATAATATTTATAAAAATTATTTTAAAAAATTAAAAAAAATTGTAGAAATAAAAATGGAAGAAGATTATTTTATGGATAATGAAGAATATGATTTTGATTATGAATCTGGATCTGAATCTGATTCACATAATAATACTCCTATGGAAAGTGATGATTAAATTTAATTAATTTTTACCAATATAATATCATCATTATCATCTTTATCAGAAATGTTAATCATTAGAGTTGGATTATTTACATTGGTAAGTTCCGTTATCTTCTTTTTTAAAACTTCATTTCTTTTATTTGTATTCATAAAACATGAATATATACTTTTATCATTATACATAATTTGTTCTATTTTAACTTTATAATCTCTATGTAATTTTTTAATAAATTCATCTAATGTCATATCATTATATTTAATATTTGTCCATATATTTATATCTAATTCTCCAACCTTTTTATTCTTACATGCAATGGGTTCAGATGCTCCCATAAAACATACGCCTAATCCTACAAATGTATTTTTAAATTTTTCTATTTTATATTTAGTCGAATTAATAATTTTATATAGTTCTATTGCAACTAATCCTGATATTATAGATGTTGTTGTTGCAAGTGCTGGAATAATTTTACCTGCAATACCTTTTGTTTCAAATTCAGATACTGGTTTTATTGTATAATTTTCTGCTCGTAAATTTGAACATGCTGTAATAAATTTTATATGTCCATTTGAATCATTATCCTTTTCAAATTCTATTTCTCTGAATGTATATGTTGTATTTTGTATAAAGTTAATAATCTCTTCTTTTATCTTATGAACATCCAGATTATTTAATTCATCTTCTTTAAGTTTTTTATCCTCTTCTATATTTGTTGCTGTCTTATTTTCTGTTTTTACTAAATCAATATTTATAATATCTTTATCATCTTTATCATCTTTATCATCTTTATCATCTTTATAATCTTTATCATCTTTATAATCTATATTAATTAATTTATTAAATCCAATAGATTCCATTATTTGAAAATATGATTCTAATAAATTTTTACAAATTGTATTTTGTATATCAAAATCAATTATATGTGGAAATTTCTTAACACCACTCCAAAATTGTTCACCGCCTTCGATTATATGATCTTCTGGAAATTGAGTGATAAGATCATAAATTTTTTGTCTATAATTTTGATTGTAAAAATCCTTAAACATTGTAAACATATTATCTTTTATTATATTTAGATTATGTTTTATATCATATATTTCATTAATTAACATTTTATTTAATTTTTCTTCTAATATATTATCTTTTTGAAATGATTTTAATTTATTATAAGTTTGAAATGGAATAACAAATAATGATTCAAATTGTTCTCTCGCCCATTGTATACAATGAACTATTTCATATGGAAAATTCTTAAGTGTACATACTGGTATTTGATCTTCTGTTTTATCAGTAGTTGATGAATATGATTCTGTTATATTTGGAAGAATTACTTGTACATTACCTTTTAATCCAAGTGTTCCAGATTCAAGTAATGGCTTATGATAATTAATACATTGATTATCCATATAAATTCGTGCATTTACATTATCAAGTGCATTTACTACTATGTCAATATGTTCATAAAATTTATTATCAAATATATTCTCCGTTTCTTTTCCAACTTTATTTAATTTATAATCTATATTAATATATGGATTCATTTTCATTGCCTTTCGAACAGCTATTTCTGCTTTAAATTTACCAATATCTGCATTTCTAAATAAGAATTGTCTTGATAAATTTGATTTTTCAATTGTATCCATATCAGTAATTATTTGTTTTCCAATACCCATCATTGAAAAATTTTTTAGATGTTCACATCCAATTGCACCTGATCCGACTATAAATAGATTTGCTTTATTTAATTTTTCTTGTAATTCTGTTCCGATTACTTTGACTTGATTTACATAGATTTCATTATAATTATAATCATTTGTAAAATCAGGATCACATATTTCAGTACAATCGTAATATAACCATTGATTTATTGGTATATATTTATTTGATAATCCAGAAATAACATTATGAGCGACTAAACCACCAATTATAGAATTAACTGGTACTAATTGTCCTTCATATGCATCAAAAATCTTTTTAGTAAATGAATCAGTCATATTAAGTATATTAATATTATTTGATAATATTGCACAATTTATTTTATGTAATTTAGATGGTTTATCAAAATCAGAAAAATCAGTAATAATAAATTCAGGTTCATATATTGATTGTTTTAATGATTTAAATTTTATCTCTAATACATCTTTAATTTCTACATATTCACCAAGATTTGTAATTGGTTTATCTGTTATAAATTCGATTGTATTTTTTATTTTTATAATTTTATAAATATTATTTTGTTCATTATGTTTATTTTGTTCATTTTGCAATTTAAAACTTGTACCAACTTGTAAATCATGAGGTTTATCTGTTATACAAACATTATCTTTATAATTAACTATTATTCCTGATTTTAATTTTTCTCCATTAAGATCATTTGTAATATAATTTCCAAAATCACAAAATATAAATCCATAAAATCCTCTAGAATTTGTAAATATAGTTTTAATAAAATTATTTCTACAAAATTTATTATAACTAAAATATTCATCATTAAACTTGAAATCAATAAAAACGATTAGATTAAATTTTCGTAATAGTGTTTTAGTTATTTTACCTGAATATTTATTTATAATACAGTTTCCATTTAGTTCGGACATTCTTTTACCAACTACATCTGATTTTAATTTTCCAATATCTTGTGATGTGATATAATAATTTCCATAATCTTTTTCTGTAATTATTTTATCATCTAATATAGTTATAGATCCAACACCACACAAAATTAGATTTTTACATATTTCTATACCAAGTGGATCAAGACCTATAATAAGAATTTTACTTGTAATTAATGATTGCATAGTATCTTTACCAATTGCATATAGTTGTCGAGAATATAAAGATTCATCAATATGTGTCATTTTATTAGTATATTAATATATATAATCTATTAATTATTGTTAGATAAATAAAATCAATTTTTTTAATATGAATATTATATTATAAAAATTTCTTTTTTCTTATTAAATTTTATAATGCCTACTGTCAGATTATTACCACGACCAGATAGATCAGCAGATGCGCCACATCTATCAAAACAAGGTTATTCTACCGCTAAAAAAGCATCTTCTCGTCACGAATCTCTTAAAAAATCTTCTAAAAAATATGGAACATTACAAGTACTTAAAAGATTAAATCTTATCAGAAATCTAACAGCACCTGATCTTGAAGCACATAAAGTTATGTCAAATGATGTTAATTATATGAAAAAACTTTACAAACATGAAAAAGAAAAAAAACAATCGAGACAAAAGAAACAATCAAAACAAAAAGGATCAAAGAAATCTAAAACATCTCGTAAATAAAGTTAACTAATATATAAAGTTAACTAATATATAAAGTTAACTAATCTATAAAGTTAACTAATCTATAAAAAATCGTGTTTTCTTCAGTTTCTCTGTTAACATATCCATCGTTCTCTCAAATGTTATATAAACTTGAGGTGTTTTTGTATCTACATCTGTTTCATATCCAGAAACATAATAGTTTTCTAAATCATACTTTGTATTATCAAATGTATTATTTTTTTTTTGTTCGTATAAATATCTATTATGCAGATAATTATTTAGTTCACGAATATTTAATTTAATTTTAAGTTCCTCTAATAGCTTTATCTTCTCTATAAAATTTGTATACCAATATTGATCAATCATATCTTTGTAGTATGTTGTGTTTAGATAATGCAAATATTTATGAGACATTGTTTGATATTAATTAACTTTGTATATTAATTAACTTTATATATTAATTAACTTTATATATTAATTAACTATATATATATATTAATTTATTCAATTTTTTATTATATAATAATAATATGAAAACTCTATTATTATTACCCAATCAATTATTTCATCAGGACATTATAAAAGATGTCGAATTTAATAATATAGTTTTATACGAACATCCAAAATTTTTTACAGAATATGATTATCATAGATCAAAACTTGTATTTCATAGAGCATCTATGTCTTCTTACTATGATCAATTAAAAAAGAAATATACTATAAAATATATTGAATATTATGAAAAAATAAATATTAAAAATGATATTGTTATGTTTGATCCAACTGATTTTGATATATTACATGAAATGAAATCATATACTAAAAAACATAAATTAAATTTTGAAATATTAGATTCGCCATTATTTATATTCTCTACTTCTGAATTAGATGAATATATTACTTCTACTAATAAACCATATTTTAATGCAACATTTTATAAATGGGCAAGAATTAAAAAAGATATAATGATGAATGGAAAAAATCCTATCGGTGGAAAATGGTCATTTGATACTGAAAATAGATTACCATTTGATAAAAAATATAAAGAAAAAAATATTGATTTTTTAGATAATGATTATATCAAAGATGCAATAAAATATGTTGATAAGAATTTTCCAAATAATTACGGATCTATAAATATATTTACTCCAATAGATCATAAAGGTGCTGAAAAATATTTTGATAAATTTTTAAAAGAAAGATTAAATAATTTTGGTGCTTATGAAGATGCTATATCATCAGATGTTATGATTGGTTATCATTCTGGAATATCCGCATTATTAAATATTGGATTATTAAATCCAATTGATGTTATAAATAAAGCAGTTAAAAAAAAAGGTGCAAAAATACAATCTATAGAAGGTTTTATTAGACAGATATTATCATGGAGAGAATATGTAAGAATGCTTTATATAAAAGAACATGAAAATTTTAATAAAATGAACTTTCTTAAACATACAAATAAACTTGGAAAAAAATGGTATACTGGAGAAACGGGAATTACACCAGTAGATAATGTCATTAAAAAAGCATTAAATATATCTTATGCTCATCATATTGAACGTTTGATGATTATTGGTAATGTGATGTTATTAATGATGATTAAACCAAAAGATGTATTAAAATGGTTTTTAGAAATAATATCTATCGATGCATATGAATGGGTTATGGAACCAAATGTATATGGTATGAGTCAACATTCAGTTGGTCAATTAATGATGAATAGACCATATTATTCTTCTTCTAATTATATTTTTAAAATGAGTAATTATAAAAAATCAGATGATTTTAATAAAATTAAATTAGACGATAATGAATATGAATGGTATGAAGTGTGGGATGCATTATATTATAATTTTATAAATCATCATAAAATATATCTTAAATCTATATATGCAACTGCAAATTCAGTGTATATATTAAATAAGAAATCTGATAAAGATAAACAAAAATTATTTAAAATTGCTAAATTATATATAGATAAATATTAACTTTATCTAAATTAGTTAACTTTATCTAAATTAGTTAACTTTATCTAAATTAGTTAACTTTATCTAAATTAGTTAACTTTATCTAAATTAGTTAACTTTATCTAAATTAGTTAACTTTATCTAAATTCGTTAACTTTATCTAAAAAGCATACCAAATAATAATAATATGATTACAAATAAGAATAAATTTGTAACTGTTAATTTTGAACATGAATAATGACATATATTCTTGGCATCTTTCATATTAAAGTTTTCTTTATTTTGATTATTTTGATTATTTTGATTATTTTGATTATTTTGATTATTTTGATTATTTTGATTATTTTGATTATTTTGATTATTTTGATTATTTTGATTATTTTTTATATTATTTAACATATATTAGTAATTTATAAAAAATATTTTTTACTACAAAATAATTTATTATGTATAAAAATAATTAAAACATGTTTTGTTTATTTTGCCTAAGATTCTTGCCGTATTATATATGGAACAAATAAAACATAAATTATTGGAATATCAACAAGAACATACGAATAATATTATAAGAATATTAAATAATAATAATGCTTGTCTTGATGCATCAGATACAGGTACCGGAAAAACATATTCAGCTGTTGCAATGTGTGTTCTCTTGAATTTAAGACCGATAATAATATGTCCTAAATCTGTTATATCTACATGGAAAAATGTATCTCAATATTTTGATTTGAAAGATCCAATAATTGTAAACTATGAAACTATAAAAAGAGGAAAAATATATGATAAAAATTTAGATAAAATTAAAGCTGATTTTATAAAAATTCAAAAAAATATTAAAAATAATAAAAATATTATAGATAAGATAGATTTTGATTTTGATCATTCTAAAATTATAAAAGATAAAAATATAATATTTATATTTGATGAAGTACATAGATGTTCTAATTTAGAATCAGATAATTGTCTTTTGTTAATAAGTGCTAAAAATACAGGAAATAAAATATTAATATTAAGTGCAACAATATCTGATTATCCTGAAAAATTTAAACCATTTTTTTATATTCTAAATTTTATTGATCCAAATCAAGTTAAAAATATGAATATTGATTATAAAAAATATATTTATATTGTTGATAAATGGATTAATAGAGATTATAAACCAATGGTTCGAATTCATAATATGTTATATCCGGATAGAGCATCTAGAGTTAGGATAGATATATTAGGCGATATGTTTCCTCAAACACAAATTAATGCCATTCCATATACAATGAGTAAACAACGTGTACTAGAGATAGAAAAGGAATATAAAAAATTAGCAATTGAATTAGATCAAATAAAAAATAAAAAAGATTCAGATAAGATAAATCCATTAACATTGACGATAAGAGCACATCAAAAAATAGAAATATTAAAAATACCAATCTTTATAGAATTAGCAAATGATTTTCTTCAAAATAAATTTAGTGTTGTTATATTTGTAAATTTTACACAAACATTAAAAACTATTGCAGATATGTTACATACAGATAATATAATTTATGGAGAACAAACATATGAAGATAGAATGAGAATTATTGATGATTTTCAAACAAATAAAACTAATATTATTATTTTAAATATTAAGGCAGGAGGTGTTGGGATATCGTTACATGATATGCATGGAGGACATCCAAGAATATCTTTAATATCACCAACATGGAGTTCTTTAGATTTGGTTCAGGCACTTGGACGTATACATAGAGCAGGTGGTAAAACTAAATCATTACAGAGAATAATTTATACAGCAAATACAGTTGAAGAACGAATTGCCGAGAAATTAAAATTAAAATTACAAAACATAAATTCCATAAATAATGGTGATTTGGATTTAACAAATATAGAATTTGAAAATAAATTTAATAAAATTTAATAAAATTTAATATAATATAATATAATATAATTAACTATATTTTTTTTTATATAATAAATTATATAATGAGTAATATATTAGATGCTTTGGTTTACACACAAATTAAAAATAATATTCCCAATACTATAGAACAAGAAAATTCATATAATATTATTCAATCAGCTCTTCCTAATACTACTTCTGAATCAGATGTAGCATTTCATCAATCTACACTTAAAAGAGCATGTTGTCTTGCAAAAACAAATGGGGGTAGAAATAGTACAACTATAAATGGTGAACAATATTATAAAATTCCTGTTAAAATACCATTAGAACCTAATCATGATTTTGGCTCTTTAGGTGTAGCTGATATTGAGTTTTTAAAAAAATTTGGTTTTTATTGGAAGGATATTAATGTTCCAATTAATATGTGTAATACTATTAATCCTTCTGAATTAGATATAACTAATTTAGGTAATTGTGATAGTTTTTATGCAGCATATTGTGAAAATGCAAAATATCTTTATAATTTAGAAAATGGTGGAGTACAAAACTATGATCCTGCTGAATTTTATAAATATACTGACGGTCAATGTCCTTGTTATGCTGATCCAACTACTCATCCAGGTATTAAATCAACATGTTATAAACCATTATGTAATGATAGTTCAGATTCGTTTGGTAATTATTTATATCTTGATCCTGGTTCTAGAGATAGTAATAATCCTCGCAATCCAGTTACATGTAATACCACCATATGTGAACAACTTTTAAAAATAGGAAAAGTAACTGTTGGTGGAGAAAGTAATAAATTTAATTTAAATACTACTCCAACAATTAATTGTAGTTCAAATAATTCCACTAATAATACTTCAGGTACACCATCTACATCAACAACAACAACAACAATACCGACACCTACACCAACACAATCACCAATAATACCACCAACACAATCACCAATAATACCACCAACACCATCACCATCACCTGAAACATCACCATCACCATCACCTGAAACACCAACACCAACACCAACACCAACACCAACACCAACACCAACACCAACACCAACACCAACACCACCAACTACACCACCTGAATCTGAAGCAAAAAGTGATACAATATATATAATTTTAAGTGTAGCATCATCTTGTTTATTATTAATAATTATTATAATTTTTTTATTATTAATTTTTAGAAAAAAATCTTCTGATAATTAATAATATAATTTTATATATAAAATTCAAAATAAATTATAATATATATATATATATATATTATAATGGGTTTTTGTGCATTTGGTATTGGTGATTGTGGCTCATCAGCAACAATAACGAATAATATTCATAATAATTATATAAATAAATCAGATTTAAAAATATTTACTAATAATGTAAATAAAAGTATAGCAGCATCTATAGTAAAAACTTCACAATCAACATCGTCATCAGCATCTTCTTATGCTAAAGCAGAAATAGGAACAATTGTATTGGGAGGATCACATAATGTTGATACAATTGCTGTTGAATTATTACAACAAACAAATCTTTCTGTAAAATCAATACAAAATACAGCTCAAACTGTGGATATGAGTTCACTCATGGGGAATGCTATTGCTGCTAATTTAAAAAGTGTATCTTCTTCAAATGATTATACAAATCTTATAAATAAGGCTAATGCTACTATGAAAAGTGGAGATTTAGCTTTTACACCACAACCAGTTACAGCTAATGCAAATAATAATGTATGGAATAATCAATCAAATACTGTTGATCGTGAGTTTTCACAAAATATTTCAAATTATATTAAGGCTCAATCGAAAGACATTTCAATTAAATCATGTTCGAGTAATATATCACAAGATCAAATAGTAAATATTGGAAGTATTGTAGCAGAAGGTGAATATAATAAAGAAAATGCTAATATATCGCTTATACAAAAAATATCTGATAAATTATTATGTAAAGAATTTACAGATCAAAGTAATACTATGGTAACAAATATTTTAAATAAACTTGGTATACAAACTGTTGATACTTCTTCGGCAGGTACTACTACTAAAGCTGAAACAAGTGTAGAATCAAAAGCTGAAGACGGTGGTATTGGAGGTGTTATAAGATCTATTGGTAAAGCAATTAGTGGAATTATTGGTTCTTTTACTGCACTTGACACTGTTATTTGTGTCGCGTGTATTGTTCTATGTTGTCTATCATCCATTGGATTAATCGCAATGATGATGTTATCAAAATCAAAATCTGATCAATCATCTGACCAATCATCTGACCAATCATCTGACCAATCAGATGAACCATCAGATGAATCACCATCTAATTAATAATTTTGACAATAAAATCAAATGATTTAGATGAATAAAATGAAAGTTAATTATAAATTAATTTATTTATAATTAATTTTATTTAATATTTTTAAACTATAAACTATAAACTATAAACTATAAACTATAAATTATTCTATTGAGTATTGCTTTGTGTTCTACTAGTACGACGACGTTGTGTAGTCCATCCTTCACCGCCATTTTGTGAAGGATATGAACTACGATTTGTTTGTGGTTGACGAGTAGGTTGACGAGTAGATTGACGAGTAGATTGACGAGTAGATTGATGAGTACGTTGACGCGATTGAAATGATTGTGATGATTGTGATGTTTGTGATGTTTGTTGTGTTTGTTGTGTTTGTTGTGTAGATTGGAATTGGGATGTTTGTCTAGAACGTGATTGACGATTTTGTTGATATTGACGTGGTTGATGTTCTTGTCCACGTTCTTGTCCATTCGATTGTTCAGATACAGCAAAACGTGTTCGAGTTTCGGTTACAAGTTGATTCCATTCATTCGATAGATCAGTAAGAAATGTCATAAATGTATTAACTGTATTTTGGAGTTTTTGATATGCAACGAGTTCATCAGTAGAATCTTTATAACGTTGTACACTAGATGGATCACGTTGTGTTACAAAACGTAGACGATTTGTAAGTACACGCATAAGTTGTCCAAATTGTGCATAATTATATGTAAGATTACGATTTACTCCACTTGGAATAGAACGATAGAGAGAACCATTATTACGATTTCCGTTCAAGTTTGCACCGAAAACTTGACGTTCTACATCACTTCCAAAAGTTGTGAGAAATGTTTCGGTATATTTAGTTGAAAGACGTTCACATAGATCTTTTAGTTTTGGATAGAGAGTTTGTTGATATTCATTTGTTGGTTCTTGAAGACGATTATGCATTGATTGAAATCCAAGTACAAGTTGTGATGCAGAACCTTTAGATACTTTATAGGTATCGTTAAAAGATGAACGTAGTGAGTCGATAGATACATCGGTAAAAGATACTGGTTGACGAGAATCAGCGTTTGTTGGTGCGTTTTGGGTTTGTTCTTGAGACATTTTAGTATGATTGTATATATTAATATTTTCTTAAATAGTTTTTGTATTATTTATATATTAAAAAAATTTATTATAAGATAAATTATAGATATTAATAATGTGTAATATTAAAGAAAAAAATAATAAAAATAATAAAAATAATAATGTTATCGAAATATCTGCTGATTATATATATTTTGTAATTGTAGGTGAAAAAGATAGTTTATTAAATTTAATAAGTGATATAGAAAAATACAATAAAAATGATAAAAATGATAAAAATGATAAAAATGATAAAAATGATAAAAATGATAAAAATGATAAAAATGATAAAAATGATAAAAATGATAAAAATGATATTAATATTAAAAAATTTATAGTAACACGTTTAGACATACCAATATTATTTAGATATAATAAGATAAAAAAAATGATTAATAAAAATTTAAAACTTGATAATAGTATTGAATCTGCTCAATCATATGCATTTGCTCAAGAACAATTTTTAATACCTAAAAAACGAACAAAATTTATTGAGAATGATACAGAAAAAAATTATATGATAATGATGATAGAACATGATATATTACGTTTTCCAAAAATAGAATTAATTGATGAAGATCCTGAAAAAATGATTTTAGATTGGATAAAAAAATATGTTGGTAATATACCGATTAAAATTAAAAAAACTATTAAACCATTATCATTAGTTGGTTATAATAATGAGATATTGGTGTATATGGCAAAAATATAATTTTCTTTAAAAATTATATTTTTCCATCTAGGCATATAAATAAATCTGTTTTATTATGCGTACATGGCAAAAATATAATTTTTAAAGAAAATTATATTTTTCCATCTAGAAAAAATATAAATATTAGAGAATATTTATATTTTTTGTACATGGCAAAAGGTGTAAATTAATAATTTATATTAACATCTAGGCAAAATATGATTAATGATATAAACTGATATCTATAATAAATAAAAAAAAATAAATAAATAAAAATACAAATATATTAAATTCTATTATTATAGTATGAAAATATATTATAATTTTATTATATTTCATAAAAAATGTCCAGATGGTTTTACTGGATTTTATATATTACATATGACAAATCAAATTCATAAAAATGCAATAATATATCCAGATGTTCCTAGTGCAAAATTTTCACCAAATGATATTTCAAATAAAGATATTATAATTATTGATGTAGCATATAAATATCCTGTATTACGAGATATTATATTAAAGGCTAAATCCGTATTATTTATTGATCATCATATTACTATAAGAGAAGATACTTTAAAATTAGAAAATGAATTTAAACATAAATTTAAAACAATATATCATGATAAAAAAAGTGGTGCAACATTAACATGGGATTATTTTTATCCTAGAAAAAAACATCCTTATTTTATTGATTTAATTGAAGATAATGATATCGGCAAATGGCAAATGGCAAATGTTCATGATTTTATGACAGGTTTTTCTGTCGATTTTAATTTAAAATTATCACCTGAAAATATTAAAAAATTTAAATTACTTTTTAAAAAATCTACCATCCAAAAATTAATACAAAAAGGAAAAATATATAACGAATATAGAAAATATTTAACAGATGAAAATGCAAATAGAATATCTTTTAGAAGATTTCCATCAGAACAAATTTATAAAGATTATTCTAAATTTTTTGATAAAGTTGGTCAATATAAAGTTGCTGTATATTGTGGTTCAGCTTGTCCGAATGCATCTGATCTTGCCAAAAAAGTTTTTGAAAATAATTCTTGTGATTTTTTTATGGCATGGATATTGAATTTTGATAGAATGGAATATGTTATAACCTTAAGAAGTGAAAAAGTTGATGTAGGTAATATTGCTAAATTATTTAATGGTGGTGGACATATTTATGCGGCTGCAATGTCTTTTAAATCATCACAGTATCATATTGAAGATCTATTTTTACAATAATCAATTGATTAAATAATTATATTTATTTAATCAAATAAAATTAATTTAATTGTATGATTTAATTGTATGATTTAATTGTATGATTTAATTGTATGATTTAATTGTATGATTTAATTGTATGATTTAATTGTATGATTTAATTGTATGATTTAATTGTATGATTTAATTGTATGATTTAAATAATTTTTCTAATTCTTTTCTTACCATGCTAGCTGAAGCAGAATCACTTCCAGTTGTTGTTACACTTGATGGTAATCCCATAGATGAACCAGAAGAACCACTTGAACTAGAATTTAATAAACCAACAGAACTGCTTGAACTAGAGCTTGTTGGTGATTCTACACCAATATTTTCACGTACTTCAGTTGTTAATCTATATTCTGTTTTGTTTTCATTAAGAACACATAAAACTAATACTACAGCGACTACTGCAATGGCAACTAAAATTAATTTTTTATTTCTATTATGTTGTTTTTGTTTATCTTGATCTGACATTATTATATATTATAATAATATATTTTTTTTAGATTTATAATAAAAATTATATTAATATAAAATAATTATTCTATATATTTTTTATATTTTTATATTATATTATAATGTCTGAAAAATCTGATACCATGGTGGATTCATCTGAAACCTCATCTAATGAATCATGCATAAATCCTAGAAAATTTGATATAACAATGATTATATTTTATTTATTACTTTTAATTTTAACACTTATACTTGTTGGTAATTTAGTCCAAACCGGAAAAAGTAAAGATATAGCATGGACCCTATTCAGTTTTGTAATTATTTTTGGTTTAATTGCAATGTTCTTTATATTTAAAGGCGGTAAACTTAAAAAATGGGGTGTACCAATTATTGCTATTGTAAATATGTTAATGTTATTTATTGCTATGATTCTTGCACATCCAACAGCAAATTTTGGCGAAAAATTTGGTGCACATGTTGCAAATATTCTCGTAGCTGTTGCTGTATGTGCTGGAATTTTTTTAAACAAAACATAAAAAATTGATAAAATAAAACTAAAACATATTAACTATTATATATTATGATTATAATATAATTATAATATGACTATATACACCAATATATGTGAACTTTGTTCTCAAAAATATCCTGATGAAATGATAATTGATAAAAAATATTGTGATTTTAATCAATGTTATGATTGTCTATTCTCAATGAATTTTAATGATAAAAAAATTATTAATGGTTCTATGGGAATAAAACTATCTGAATATCTAGATAAATCATCAAAATATCATGCATTAATTAATGAATTACCATGTAATCGTCTCAGTGATTCTGGTGGTTGTTATGTTTGTATGAAACTATTAGATATTCCTTTTGATACGCTTGAAAATAAAAATGAACAAACTTATTCTATAAATAAAAAAAATGACTCATCAAGTTTTGTTAATAATGACTCATCATATAAAGTACACGAAATAATAATAAATGATAATATATTTCTTGATAATAATCTTGTATTAAGTCTTTAGATTTTATAATTTTTTTTAATATTTATAAAATAAAAATTGATTATTTTTTAATATATTTATTATTATATTTGTTATTATATTTATATATTAAATATTATTAAATACAATAAAATAATGACAATTGGAATAATATTTTTTAAGATTAAAAATAATAAGATATATATTATTCTTAAAAAAAATAATAATAATAATAAATATGAAGATTTTATTATAAGTAATAATTTAGATATTGATATGAATATACCACCATTATATAAAATAAATATTAATGATTATAATCATAAAATATTATTATTAAATATAAATAAAAATATGACATTATTTAATAAATTAACAAATAAATTAATAAATCATCCGACATTAAATTTACATAATAAAAAAATTAAATTTGATCTATTTTCATTAGATTCTTTTACAGATGATAATTTTAATAAATATCTCAAAAACAAAAGAATAAAAAATGAAGAAATATCTATATTATTAGATAAAATTAGATTTAATATAATTATCAGAAGTAAAATATAAGTAAAATATATTATAAGTAAAATATATTATAAATTGTTAATATATTGTTTTATATAATTTTGAGTTGCTAAATTTTTAATTCTCTGTATTTTTTTTTCATTCAATTTAAATTTTTTATTTGGTTTTAATTTATTTGGTTGAATATTGTTTATTATTATTTCTTTTTTATCATTATCATAATTTGCATATCTTGATAATACATTTTTATTTATAATATTTGACATAACTATATCAGTATCTTTTTTAATTTCAGTTTGTTCATTTAACCATATCATATTTAATTCATTTGATAATAATTTTAATCCTTTATAATTCATATAAAATTTTGGATTAGTTACTAGATCAGCTGTATTATTAACACCTGCTTTTTGTTTAATTTTATCAATAAGTTTTTTATGATGTTTATTATATTCTTTAGTATTTTCTTTTGTTATTAATGTAAAATAAAATTTAGTATCTATATTATTAAAAACATTATTAATTTGTTCTTCTATATTTTTATCTCTTTCACTAAAATCATCACCAATTGATATAAAAACTCCTTCTATTTTATTTATAGTCTTTATCCCATAAGAAGTTAATATTATATCACCAAATAATAATAATCTTTCTTTTTCAAGAGGTGATAAGTTTACATTTATCCAATTTCGTAATGTATTAATATATAAATTTGATTTACCAAAAAATGAACTAGATAAATTTCTTATATTTTGATGTTTTAATCTATGTAAATTATTTTGATTTAATAATAAATCACATAATCTTAATTGTAATTCATAATTATCACTTTTATCTTTAACAAATACAAATGTTATCTCATTTTCTTCTGATAAATTCATCTTTTCTATTTCTTCTATTCTATTTTGATAATTTAATTTCTGATTGATCATAAATAATAAATTTTCATATTCTTTTTTTGATAAAAATAATGTTTTAATATAATAAATACCTTTTGATTTTAATTCATCTATTTTTAATTCATTTTTATGAGCATCACCATTAAATATTTCTATTTTAATATCTTTAAAACATCTCATATATATCATCATAATATAATCTCGATCATTAATATCCATATAGTTATAAATATGTAATCCTTTCATTTCAGATGTTGTATATTGAGTTAAATTTTCAATATATGGATTTTTAAATTCTTCATATAATTTTTTTATTGGTTGTATGTAATTATATTCCTCGATATCATCAAATAATATATCGATATCTAATTTTGGATCATTTTGTGTATCTAAATAATAATATTTTGCTAGGTTTTTATGAATTTCACTTGTTTCATATAAATTTTTTATTCCTGCAATATCTGTTTCAATAATTGCTTCAGTTGGTCTGCTTAATGATGATGATTTTAATACCATAGTTAATGTTCTATTTGTATCAGATAATAATGGATTAATAATTAAATCAGGATAATTTTCTAACATTTCTTTATAAATATTATACCATGTTATATAAATATCATCTTTATTCATATCAGCCATTATAATATTTATTGGACTTGATGTGTAATATATATACATAACTTTATCAATATTAAATATTTTTTGATTAACATAAAAATATTCTGGACTAATTTGATTCCAATGATAAATAAAATATTTATTATAAATATAATCTAATTGATCTATTTTCATTAAACTATTTCTCATATCAAATATCATTGAATCAAATACATCAACTTCAGGTGTTAATAATAATAAATCTCCATTTAATTTCTTAAATTTAAAATATCCAGCTGGTGTCTCTAATTTAAATAAAAAATCAGGATTTTGTAATATAACAAAATATGGATTTATTAATAATATTTTTTTATATTGTGTTAATGTTAATGAAAAAAATTTTATAAAAGAATCACCATTTATTACTATATCTGTAATTTGGTATATTTTATAAAATTTTTTTAATATATCAACATATTTCATATCTATATCAGACGATACAATGCATATTCTATCAGAATGCGAACCAGATCTTATTAAAGAATATGCTAGAACTAATAATTGTGGAAATATATGTATATTTTTACTATGAAGATATGTAACATATGCATATTTATTTGATCCATACATATTTATCATTTTATTTGGTTTTTCATACATCTATATAATAACAAAATCAAAAAAAAATATTTTATAATTTAGTTAACTCTTATTGTCTTTTAATTTCTGAAGATTTTACAATATTTTTTTTAATAAGAAATTCAAAAATAGAATTAATATGATCTCCACCTAATCCATAAATTGGTTTTTTATCTTCTGTCATTTTTTTAAGCATTGATGTACCTAATTTTTTTTGTATTTCTTTAACAAATGATATTTGATCACTATCTTTAAGATATCCTTCTAATCCAATAATATATGTTTTTGTATTTTTACCTTCTTTCATACATTTAAGTATAACTTTTCTATCAATTTGTGTTAATAAATTATCATTTCCATTATCACTATTATCGATATTATCGTTATTATCATTATCATTATTATCGGTATTATTATGTTCATCTTGAATCTCTGAAATAGATTCACTATCTGAATCTATATATGGTTGTTTTTGAAATATTAATTCAGTGTTTTTAGACATTTATAATATATATATATATAATAACATTTTTTATAATATATAAATAAACTGTTTATGATTCAATTTTTTATAATCTATCAAAGAGAATATGTTTTTGATAATTTCACTAATCTTCTTGGTTGAAAATTTATATTAATATTTATATTTGTTTCTTGTGAATTATTTCTTATTTTATATAAAATATTTCGTAATCGTATATCATTATCTGATTCTTTATTATCTTTATCTTTATCTTTATCTTTATCTTTATCTTTATCTTTATCCTGTGTATCTAATTGTTTATTGTTTTTATCAAATGATATATAATTAGTATTATCATTATTATTATCATTATTATTATTATTATTATCATTATCATTATTATTATTATTATCATTATTATTATTATTATTATTATTATCATTATCATTATCATTATCATTATCATTATCATTATTATTATCATTATCATTATCATTATTATTATCATTATCATTATCATTATTTAGATAATTCCAATTTTGTTGAATATGTTGTGTTTGTTGAATATTTTGTGTTTGTTGAATATTTTGTGTTTGTTGAATATATTTATAAGATGGTGGGGGTGTAATAATTTTATTTGTTTTATCATATTTTCTAAAAATATTTGTTTTGAATTGTTCATCAATTGACGATGTTGATACTTCATCGTCACCAACATCTGAATCTGAACTCATATAAACTATATCTGACCCATTTAAATAATTTTCAGAATCTTTATCATAATCTTTATCAGAATCTATATCATAATCTGTATCATAATCTTTATTTAATTCTTTATCATTTGTTATATTTATCATAAATTTTTTACCTTCCTGTAAATTTTTCATAAAATCTTTCCATTCTTGATTAGATAAATTTATTTCTAAATTTTCGTTTGCTGATACATCTAAATATTCAACATTTTTTATATTTTTTGGTAAATTTCTAAGATCATTAGAAGATAAATCTACCCATTTTAATTTATCATTAAATTCAGGTACTAATTCTAAACAATTATTGTATAAATCTAATTTCTCAAGAGATTCTGGAAAATTACACATTATTTTATGAATCTTGCAATTATATGCAATAAATATTCTCATATTAAGAGGTAATAATGCAATTATATGAATCTTATTTTTAGAAACATCTAATATTTCAATTGAATCTAATAATTCTTCAATATCTTCTATGCGATTATTTGTTAGATATAACTCTTTAATATTTTTATTTAAAAAATCAAGTTTTGTTAATAGATTATTTTTTAATGATATTATTTCTAATGTATCACATAGATCATTAATATAAGTTAATTTATTATCATCAATATTTAGATATTTTAATTTAAGATGGTCAAAATCACTTATTAATTCAATATAATTGTTTGCTAAATTTAAATATTGTAATGTTGATGGAAATATACTACACGATACTATTTTTAATCCACATTCATTACATGTAAATTTTATTAAATTTTGTGGTATAAAATTTAATTCATCTAATTTACATTTTTTTATTGTTAATTCTGTTAAATATGTCAGATCTACTAATTTAAATGGAAGTAAGTTCGCTCTAAATTTAACATCTATAAATTCACATGATGTATCATTATTATTTTTAAATATTTCAATCATATCATCAATATTTTCATCTTCTTTTATATTATTATTTAGTGATTTTGTTTCTTTATTAAAAAATAAATCTTCTACTAATGTAAAATCTGAATTTTGTGATTCCATATTGTCAAAATAACGAAAATATGGTTGTACATCATCATTTAATCCAGTTGTATTATCAATATTATCAATATTATCAATATTATCAATATTATCAATATTACATAAATATGGTTGTACATCATCATTTAATCCAGTTGTATTATTATCAGCTTCTTCTATTATCGGTTTGTTAAATATAATTATGTCATCATTATTAAAATTCATAATATTTGATATATATCTTATTTATATATTCATATTAAAATCCATCAATTTAAAAAATCAATTTTTATTATATATAAATATGAATATGAATATAGATTTTAAAATATTATCCGAATATGAAATAAATTCAAAACCATCAAAAAATATTAGTTTAAATAATAAAGTTTTATGTTTTAATAATCTAAATGAATGGATAGTAATTGAATTAGAACAATTTTTTAAAACTCCAATAATCTGGACAAATATATATCTTGATAATAAAGCAATTGATGCAAGTATAGTAGTGTGTCCAAGAACTTTAAGATCATCAGTATTTGAAGGTAAATTAAAATTTTCTCAATATGATGGAGAAAGATTAATTTTAGAAAAAAAAGATAAAACTCTTGTACCCATTGATTTAAATATTTCGATTGATATAAATGCTGAATTAGAACCAAATAAACGTTATCAAATATATATACAAACATTAAGAAATGCATTGGTTGATTATTATGATATTAAATATCTACATCCAAAAAATAATAAAACTGATAAAACTAATAAAACTGATAAAAAATACATTATAAATAAAAATTATCTAACAAATACATTAAATGAATTTGGTGAAGAAATAGTTTATAATAAAGATATAGACAAAGATAGATTATCATATCATCCAAAAACTCTTGTTCATATAATACAATATACATCGAAATCTGGAGAAAGAAAAATATCTATAATTATTGGGAAGGATTCAAATAATATTGATATAAAAGGGTATGATAATAAAAAATCTGGTTATGATGATTATTTATTAAAATTTAGTGATGATATTATTAAAAAAGAATGTTTTATTATGCCTATATTATATTATAAAGCAATTCAAGTTTATAAAAATGCAAAGATCATTATTTTATAATAGTTAACTTTATATAGTAGTTAACTTTATATAGTAGTTAACTTTTTATATTAGTTAACTTTGTATAGTAGTTAACTTTTTATATTAGTTAACTTTTTTTCAAATAAATCTTTAGAAAATATTTTATTTAATCTGCTAATTATTTGTGATAATTTATTAATAGCTGTTACATATATATTATATCTTTCTGATATAAAATCTGTTAATTTTATTTTATCTTGTACTTCTAGATATTTTACTATATTTATATCAATTTTATTTTCATTAATTATCTTATTTGTCGTTTTAATTTTTATTTCTTTAAATTTTTCTATTTCTTTAATATTTTCTAGATCTTTAAAATCCTCTAAATCTTCTAAATCATTAATATTATCTATGTATTCTTTTAATAATTTTATATTACTTATTAAAAACATATAATTGTTATATAATATTGCATATTTCTCGACTAAATCATTATAATTATTTATTAATTTTATTAATAATTCATCAGGTGTCAATTCAGGTAAATTATAATATGATATCTTTTTATCTGTTTTTCTATGTTTTTTCATATGTTTTTTTGCATTATTTTTTAGATATTTACATAAACAATCATCTATAATATTTTTATTATCATTTAATATATAATTATTGATATCCATATATATTATATCAATAATTTTATTATATATTTAAAAATATTATTTTATTATTATTTTATGCTTCACTTTCACTTGTATTAGCTGGTGGAACACCTTCGGCTGGTTCTACTTCTGCTTCAGAAGTAGCTTGTTTAGTTCCAGCTATACCGTATTTCATTAATTTATCAAATTCCTTCTCATTTACTAATTTTAATAATTCTTCTGTATGTTTTATTAATGTATCTACTGATTCAGGAATACCTGTTGTAGCAACAGCTTGTACTTTTTCTATTTCTTCAGCTAATACATCTAATTGCTTTTTAATTTGTACAACAGTTTTAATAACTGTGTCTACAATACTACCATAATTTGATTTTACTGTTTCTAATTCACCACTGGCTTTAATAACTCTGTCTGAAACTTCTTTTTGTTTATCATTTTGTGATTTAGATGATTCTTCTAATTTTTTTCTGAGTGTTTCAACTGCTTGTGTAATATTTGCAGTAATATCATCAGTAATAGCACCACCTGTTAATCTACCTAATTTTGAAAGATTTGATTTACTCATACCCATATTTGTTAATTTTTGGGTATAATAATTAATTTTTTGTCCATACACTTTTTTCTTATCTTTATTAGATCCATGAGCATATAGTGTTTGATATTTTGTTAATTTGTGCATAAGTAATCCGACGTTATCCATTAATATAATATAATATACATTTTATTTTATTTTTATATTATATTAAATTAAATTAAATTTATTTTATTTTATTTATTCTGTTTTAGATTTGTATAAATTTTTTTCTATTTCTTTTATTAAATAATTAAATATATCATCATATGTTTTATCTGGAATTTTATCTAAATCTAGATCTTCTTCATTAAATAAACTATATTTAAACGTATATTTAGATTTTGTTTTTATTTCTTCATGATGTTGATAACTTAATTTATTTAATATTAATAATTCAGCTCTACTATCTTTAATATCATTTAATTTATTGTCTTTATTTTCATCTAAATATTTATGTCTCATTTCTATTAATTTTGGTTTTGGTATATCTATTCTTATATGAAAATTTGGTTCAAAATTTAATTTATCTGATGGAAATCCAAATCCACTACATACAATACCTTTATCTTTTACTGAATTTATTTTTTCATTAAATTTATCCCAATCAATTGATCCAGGATCATCCCAATCAATAACTTTTACATCGTGACCTAGATCTACAATTTTATCAAAATTTTCTTTATAAAAATCATTTAAATTTATAAATGTCAATTTAAAATCTCTTTGTATTTTTCTTGCTAATAATGTCTTTCCTGAACCAGAAAATCCAGAAATTAATATTACTAATTGTTTATTAAACTTTATATATGCTTCTATAACATTCATAATTATATTATAAATAAAGTATATTATTTTATAAAAGTATATTATTTTACAAAAGTATATTATTTTATAAAAGTATATTATTTTACAAAAGTATATTATTTTATTATATAATATTATAATACGTATGAATAATGATAATAATATATTCAATAAATTTTTATTAAAAATAATTTCAATTATACATATATCAATATTATGTTTTATTATAATAACACCATTTATTGATTCAAACTATCTCTTATTATTACATTCTATGATTGTTCCATTTATTATTTTTCATTGGGTTTTAAATAATAATATGTGTGCATTAACACTTGTAGAAAAGAAATTAAGAGAAAAAATAACAGGTACTAAAAATGCAAAAAAAGAATGTTTTTCCTGTAAAATTATAGAACCAATATATGATTTTAAAAATAATTATAAAGAAAGAGCAACATTCATATATATTGCTACAATATCATTATGGTTAATTTCTGTTAGTAAATTAGTAAAAAAATATAAAACAGGAAAAATAACTAAATTTAATGATCTTATGAAATTATAAATTATAAATTTATAAATTTAATCTTTATTTAATGTTTATTTAACCTTCATTACTATAATTAATTAATTCTCTAAATTGATTATCATGAATTGATAATAATTTATCAACAGCTTGCATATATCCAGCAATTTGATCATCTTTTGTTTTTTCATTTGAATCTAATTTTTCAAAACATTTTTCATATAAATCACATATTTGTTTTAATTTTTCACCATTCCATAATATTTTTATTTTATCATAATCTAAAAAATTTTTATTTTCAGAATCATTAATACATTTTGGTAATCTATCAGAACTATATGTGCCATCTAGACTATCTTTTATAATATTAATATAATATTGAATTGTTGTAACAACATTTGTAGGAATTGGTCCAGTATAATATGTTTGTTGTAATTTATTAAATGCTGTACATAAAAATTTACATATTTTTTCTAAACATATCCAGAATTTTTTACGTTCTTCATCTGTTAGATCTTTTGAAATATTGTCTTTATATTTTCCACTAAGAGGTATAATATACCATTCAATTACTCGAACAACTATATTATATAATAGACTAATATTTTCTCTATTATCTCCATTCCAATATCTATCTAACCATTGAAATAAATTTGATTCTTGAATAATAATTGCATGATTATTAATACCAATTTTTGTATTTAATGGCTTAAATGTTAGAGATACAATATGACATATTGATCCAATTGGATCTAATAATTGTCTTTTATTAGTTGTAGTCATTATATATTATATTATTATCTATATATTATTATTTTACTTAAATAAATATATTATTAATATATTAAACATATTAAACATATTAAATTTCAATTTTAATTTGATTATCATATATAGGTTTTATGTGTAATTTATCATTTGATATATAAGTTTTTTCATATTTTATATGTCCTGATTTAATATTAATTGTTATTCCATAAATTGTATCACTTATATAATAAATATTAATATATATTAAAAATTTTCCTACAATTTTAAAATCATCATTTGGTTTATTTATTGATGGAAAATATCTTTTGATTTCATTAAAATTTTCTACTTTATTTAATGTATATTCTGGTAATCCTGATTTTTTTGATGGATGTAATATTATTTCTGATAATTTATTAAATCTTAAACAATATTCATTTTTATCTTCTTCAGATAATTCATTGTAATTATCAGCTAAATATATTAATCCTGATTTATTTTCTTGATTTAATAATTGAGTTGTTTGAGTTGTTTGAGTTGTTTGAGTTGTTTGAGTTGTTTGAGTTTTATTATTTTCTTCTATAATATTTTGGTCATAATCTATATCAGCATTATTTATATTATTTATATTATTTGTATTATTTGTATTATTTGTATTATTTGGTGTATTTGGTGTATTTACATTAAATATTATTTTTTTATTTATAACATTAAGTATATTTTTTAATTCATCATTTTTAAACCATATTATGGTATATTTATAGTATGTGTTGTTGTCGACTGATGAAATTTGTATCCAATCTGTTAAAAAATAAAATTTTCCATATACATTTGTATCATATTTATAATTTAATTGAAAAAATTTATTTTCATTTATGATAGTAGCATTACCCACATATAATTTTGTATGATCAAATAAATCTTTTTTTATACATAATGTCATTATTGTTTGTTTTATATAATAAATATAAATATCATATAAAGATTATATAAAGATTATATATAAAATTCAATTTTTATTTAATTATTTTCTAAAAAATATTATTATAACACTTATACCAGTTAAGATTCATTTTGTGTTACTTTTAATATATTTTAACGGATAAAATATAAAAATTATCAATTATTAATTATCTTTTTTTATCTTTTTATTCTTTTCTATATCTTTTTATTCTTTTTCTAATTCCTTTAATTTTAAAATAACTTTTTTAAGTTCTTCTCTATATTTTTTTAATTCATCTTCTAACTTTTTAACTGTTGCTTGTAATGATTTATTTTTCTTATAATCAACATCTTCTTTAATTTCTTCAATTTCGACTTTATTTTTTTCTATTTTTCCTCTTAACATGCCACGTTTTTGAATTAATTTTTTAATTTTTCCTTTAGATTTTACGGGCATACCTTTATTATCTTCTACTAAATCTTTATTAATCTTTTTTAAACCATAATAACGTACTTGTTTTAATTCAGCACATTCTTTCGCTGAACCTAATTTTTGATTTTCTTTTAATTTATCAACACCACAATAAATTTTTTTACTTTTTTTTGATTGAGACATTGTATTAATAATATAAATTTATATTTTTATATTATTATATATATATATATATGACAAATCGTATTGATGAATTAGATCTCGATGATCCAGAAGTATATGATTTAGTACGCAAAACAAATAAAATTAAAAATAATAATAATGAACAAGAACAAAATAAAACTCAAGATTCTACATCATCGAATTATATAATAGATGAAACACCTGTAAATAATAATAATTGTACAATGTTTGATTTTATTAAAAAGTTATTAATTGTGTGTATATGTGTGTTTTTAATATATTTATTTATTTATAAATACATTATCGGTAATAATAATTCTAAAAGACAAACGATAATAAAATCTGAAGATTTTATGTGTTTTTGATTTAACTAAAAGTATTAACTCTATTAAATTTATTAAATCTATTAAATCTATTAAATCTATTAAATCTATTAAATCTATTAAATCTATTAAATCTATTAAATCTATTAAATCTATTAAATCTATTAAATCTATCAAGTTTCTTTTATAAATTATTTTATAAATTATTTTATAAATTATTTTCTCTCAGATTACCAATTAATTCCATAAATTTATTATAATCACAATTACGCAATCCAATTATACTACCTTTATTTATAAATTTAATATCATATGTATCTAATAAATTATTTTCTCCATTTAATAATCTTATTATTATATCATTCATATCTAAAAATATTTCTGATTTTTCTATAACTTGTTTATAATTTTCTGGTACATCAAAATGTAAACATTTTGGAGTTATATATATATATTGTTCAAATCTTGTAAGAAATTGAGATGCGCTTACATAATAATCACTATTAATATCTGTAATTGAATAATATAATTTATTTAATTCATAATTTCTTGAATGTAATGTTTCTAAATAATTATAAATTTCATTAAAAAATGGTGCATGATCATATTTATAATGCCATGTTGAAATATTATTAATATTAATATATCTATTATTCTTATTAAAATAAAAATCTATAGTCCAAAAAAATCCTCTTAAATATTCTTTACATAATAAATTAATCTCTTCATCATTATTACAACAAACAATTTTATTATAAAAAAATTTCTTTTTGTCATTAATATTTCTATCTGCATGAATTTTATATTCAGAATCTTTATATTTTAATTCACATATTCCAATCTTATTATTATTGTCTATACCAATTTTTTTATACTTATCCATTCTTTTTTCTAATTTATATACTTCAATATCATAATCATTAAGTTCCATTTTAGGATGTAACATTGTATCTTTTATTAAAGTTTGATGATATCTATCATCTATTGAATCATTATATCTTACTAATTTTAATCCACATCTGTATATTTGATTACTATTTATTTTTTCAATCATTTTTTCTAAAATACCAATTATTATATCTTTATTATGATTTATATTAATATTATTTGTTATATTAGTATCATTGTAACTATTTTCTATTTTTATAAATTGTATTTCCCATTGTTTTTTATCATTAAATTTATTAATTATATTATCATATATGTCATTTGCTGTTGTAGATTGATTTTGTTTGATATATCTTAATATTTTATTATATCCATGACAATATCTATTTAATTTATCTATAAAAAATGGTGTTATCGTAGTTGTGTCAAATATGGTTGTAAGATATTTATAATTCTTATATTCAGTAGATATGTATTTATCAAATAATATTTTATCTTCATATTCGGATAATTTTCCAAAAATATTAACTAATACATCATAATTTATTTTTGTAACATCATTTTCTTCAAATAATAATGTATATTGATGTGATCTACACCAATTTAAATGACGTGTATATAATTCAAATATAATCCCAAATCCAGATTTTAAATTTATTGATTCTATTTTTGGAATAAAATCATTACCAAATAATGTTATTAATCCAATAATATCATCTATTATTTGATTTTTATTATGATTATATTTTCTAAATGTATTCATTCTATTAAAAATATATTCATATATATTCTTTCTTAAATTGCATATAGATATATTTTCTATTTCATTATTCTGTTGATCATGTCTTATCAAATTAAATTTAGTATCTATATTTATTTTTAATAATTTATTTTGCATTAATAATGATAAAACTATAACGTCTGAATCTGGACTAAAAACTATATATGATCCTGCTCGTTTATTATATAATATATTTTCCATTATCTTTTTTTCTCCTTCACCAAATTCATAAGATGATGATACATATATATCTTGTAAATTTATACATGATTGTTGGATATCATTTTTATATTCTGGAGATATTAAATAATTATATATTTCTTGCATAAAGATTGACCATTGTAACATATTATTTCTATTAAATGATTTTTGATTATCATAATATAGTTGTCTTTTATCATCTATTGTATTTTTTAAAAGTTCATATATTTGTTTTTTTAAATTAGATAAAATATAATTCATATATCTTCTTTTTTTTTGTTCTACAATTTTTGACATTGTGGGTGTTCCATCCATTGATATATATATCTGTTTTAATGTATCTGAATTAATTAAATTAACACAAAGATTTTTAATATAATTATATATATTATTTTTTATAATATAATTGATTTTATCTTGATTAAAATAATTATTAAATTCATCTAATGTTGTAAATTTTATATTATATTTATTTTCTATTTGTGTTGTTGTATCATTTGTTGTATCATTTGTTGTATCATTTGTTGTATCATTTGTTGTATCATTTGTTGTATCATTTGTTGTATCATTTGTTGTATCATTTGTTGTATCATTTATTATTATAGAATATAAATAATAATTAATATCTTGTTCTAATTCTGCTGATAAAATATATAATATCGAATTAAAATCAATATATAAATAATTACATTCTATTTTTTCTTCTATTTTTAATGATGATGAAACTATTTTATTTCTTGTTATTGTATTAAAAAAATTTTCTATTCCCATAAGTTTATATTTGCTTATTAATATATACTAAGATATTCTTAAATTATTTTTATTTTATAAAAATAAAAATAATTAGTTACATAATAACTAAAAAGTTAACTAATTTATAAAAAGTTAACTAATTTATAAAAAGTTAACTAATTTATAAAAAGTTAACTAATTTATAAAAAGTTAACTAATTTATAATTTATAACTTATTGCAATAGATAAAAATAAAGTTATTCCAACAATAATTAATTTTGTGTCAGTTGTTAATTGTGTCCAGTGATAAATTATTGAATTTAAAAATATTATTATTGATCCAAATATTAATGAATATTTTGCTATTCTATTATATGTAGGTTTAACACCAAACACTTTAAATGCTAATACCATACCAATTATAACTGATATAATTGATATAACAATTGTTCTCTTTACTTTTTGTTCATATATAAGATCTTCATTTAATATATCAGTTAATTTATTAATAAAAAATATATATAATGCACCAATAGGTATAGATAATAATATATCACGAACCAACTTTTTATGATTCATATATTAATATAAAATAAAAAAATTTGAAATTAAAAATATATAGATAATTATAATTATCTATATATTATGTTTAGGCAAAATGGCTGATACAAATTCTTCTCAACAACTTTCTCGTGATATTAGACCAAATAAGTGTGTAATATGCACACTTAAAGCTCCTATGCCAAATGCAAATTTTTGTCGCGAATGTTATAGGTTTTGTATGTCGCGAGAATTTAGAGAAAAAATACAATACTTTCAAAGCCAAAAAGAAGAATTGTTGATGCAAATACGACAAAATCCGGAAACATTTGTCAATAAATATATCAATCTATTGGCACTTGTAAGTTATCAACAAAATTCTTAAGTGCTAATTGCTAAAACTCGAATAAATTGATTTTATATCAATTTTACAATCTTCTAAAGTTTTATCTATTTTATTTTCTAATTCATCTATAACTTCTTTCATCGTATGTGTATAAATTTCTAGTTTAAATGAATCTTCATAAAAAATACTTTTTGTTTCCATAAATAATGCAAAACTTTCTTGAATTCCTATATTTATAAGTATATTATTTGAAATATTATCTGATTTATCTAGATTTTCTATATCTTTTATTATATTTTCAAAATCATAACAAATCTTATATATTATACCAAAATTCTCACCAATTTTTTCAATTGAACTTATAATTTCTTTATCTAATTTGCCTCCACCTAATATCCAACTTAATGTAAAAATAATTTTACCTAGTTTACCATATATTTTTGTTATATATTTTATAAAATCATCATAATTATATTTATTTATTGTAGATATTTTTTTGTACATTTTATCATTTATTTTATTTAAATTTAATAAATCACTCTTATTCATTTTTTGAATTTCACCTATCTTATGATCAGTAAGAATATCATATATATTATCATTATAATAAGCCATCGCTGATAAAATAATTTTATTTAATTCTTCATGTTTAGCTGTTTTTAATAAACTTATATTTTCAGTTAATATTTTATATAAACCTATAAATAAATTATAATTAATATTTGTATTTCTATCTTTTGATGTAATAATTAGTATAATAATATCTATCATTAAACCTAAAAAATATCCATGTCCTTTTATATTTCCTTTTTTTGCATTGTGATTAAATAATGTTGATACTATAATTCCACCTAGATGATCAGAATCTAATAGTTTTATATATATATTATTACTAAATTCTTCTGAAAAATATGTATTAATATTTTTATTTTTTATAAATTTATCGATAGATTCTTGATATCTTGATATTCTACTCATAATATTATAATTGATTTCTATTACACATTATAAACGAAAGAATTTTTATATAACTTTATATAAGAATGTGTAATGTATCTATTGTTCTACTCATTGCAGTATATACACAACGTTTCATTTCTGTCTCATTTTTATTTTTTATTATATCACTAAAATCAACAAACACATTTTTATAATTTGATCCTTGAGCTTTATGACATGTTAATGCATAACCATATGAAACTGTTGCAAATGGATCTATAAATTTTTTATGAAAATCCTTCCATAATGGTTGTATTAAATTTATATCAAGTGAATCTACTTTCATTGTTTCCAGTAAAATATTTCTAAATTTTCGTATAGTATCTGATATTTCAATATTAAGATTTCTATGTACTTCACGTTCTGATTCCATCAACACAATTATATCATATGTATTTTTATCATCATCTATTTTTTTAACTTTTAATTTATAACATTTAAATTGATAATTCTTATCATTTATTGTTTTTATAAAATTTTTAAATTTAGTTTCAATAACTTTATGATTTTTTAATATTCTAATAGATTTGTTAATTTTATCATTTAATTTTTCTATATTATGAAATGTCTTTTCAACTGATATTATATGTATTTTTTCTGATGTATTAAATTTATTACAATTTATATTATAAAATTCATTTAATATTAAAATATCTCCTACAACAAATGTATCTAAATTATTTATTTCATTATTATTTGTTTCATTATTATTTGTTTCATTATTATTTAAACCAAATAAATATTTTCTAAAATGATTATTATACATATTTGTTTCTTCATTTGTCCATGTTATTATTATTGTATCTTTTTCTGTTTTTATTTTATTTTCAAATTTTTTATACCATTCTGTATTTATTTTTTTTATTTTATCATTTGGATAAATTATAATATTTTCATCACATAATTCTTGTATATCTGTAAAATCTTTATAATTATCTATCCAAAATCTAATTATATTACAAGAATTAATGATTGATTGATTTTTTGTTCTAATTATTTCTTTTAATGTATATTTATTCATATTTATTATTTGATTGCAAAAATATTCATAATCATTATCTGTAATATTATTTATAAATCTAGAAATATATGATTTAGATAATTTATTATTCTCATTCATAAATATTATACTAGTTTTCTCATTTACCGGTGGTAATTGTGCAGGATCTCCTGAAAATATTATTTTTGTGTTTATATTTTTTGATTCATATAATATATCATAAATTAGATTTAATGAAACCATTGAACATTCATCTACTATAATAATATCATACATTTTCATGTTATTATCTTTTTCTTTTGAAAAAATCATATTTCCACTAACATTATATTCTGTTTTATAATTTAATAATTTATGAATTGTTTCAAATTCAATTAATATGTTATATTTTTTTAATTTTTCAAGATTTTCATCAAATGTCTTTTTATCATCATATTCCATTTGATAATGATTTAATAAATAATATAATGAATTTATAAATTTATTTTTAATAACGTTTAATGCCTTATTTGTTGGTGATGTAAATACAACTGATCTTATATAATTCATTTGTAATATAAATGTTATAAACATCACAAGTGATGTTGTCTTTCCTGTACCTGCAAAACCAAATAAACCATAATATTTTTGGGATGGATCTGATAAGAATCTTATTAATTCATTTATTACTTCTAATTGATTTTTTGTAAATGTAAAATTTTCATGTTTAATATTAGTTAATCTATTTAATAGTATTTTATTTTTAAAAATTATTTTATTATCTTTATATTTTAATATATTTTTATATTTATCATAAAATATATCTATAAAATGTTGATTAAATGTATTAATATAATCACGTACTTTTTTAACATTAAAAATATTAAGATTATTAATGTCAACATATTGTTCCATAGTTATTTTACCATCTCTTAAATATTCAATACATAATTTGTCTAATTCCATATAGTAATATCTATTTTTAGATTATTGTAATTAGAAATATAATAATCAATTTTTATATGTTAATATATGTGATATCCTTTAGGCATGTAAATGATAAAAAAGTAATAATAAAAATATTTATTTTTAAATTATTTTTTTATATTATAATTATATTATTGTAATGGAAATAGATTATACTAGTGAATCTATTAGAATATTAAAAGAAGAATTAGATAAATTCATAAATGATTTATTTAATGAAGAATATAATATAAAAATTAATTTGATAAAAGAAAGAGTAGAATTAATAGAAGAAGATTGTGTGTTTTTAAAAAATATTTATTCAACTTATTTATCATACAATATGTTTTATATTTATTGTTGTGCGTATGATCTAATATATACAGATCCTACATTATTTAATAATATGGAAAAAATACAAAAATTAATAGAAAATATGGAATTTAAATTTGGTTATGATTCTACAAAATATAAATTAGATGACATTATTAATCACATTAAATTAACATATATAGAATGTGATAAAAATGAATATAATTTGCATAAATTATTACGTGCTAAATATCCATTTTACACTACAAATATTTCAGTATTTTTTGAATTATATGTACAAATTATAGAATTTGCAACTTTATATATAAAATTATATTTATATGATAATAATAAATCAAAATTATTTCTAAAAAAAATATTAGATTTAAATATTTATAATAATGTAAAAAATTTAGAATATGATATTTCACTAATCAACTCGATTTGTATATTTATTAATATTAAATATAAAGATGATTTTACTAAATTATTATTAAATCTTGATATTTTTATAAATTATTTTGATCTTATTCAATCTTTTTCTATGTATGATAAAGATCTAATATTTTATTTTAATAAAACTAATAAAACTATTATTCCTAGTAATATTATTCCTAGTAATATTATTCCTAATGATGTATTACGTGAAAAAATAAAATCGATATATTCATCTGTTATTAAAATACCTATCATAATTTTTTTATATAAAATATTAGAATATGATAATGAAGAAATGATATTTCCAATATTTGAAATATTAAACTTAAAAAAACATATACTTGATTATGATATATCAATTTTAAAATTAATATTTAATATTTCTACGCCACCAGAATATAATCATTTATATAATAATTTAATATATTATTATGATAAATATTATTATAATAAAATATATGAAAATTATCATTATCAAAATAAATATTTAAAATATAAATTAAAATATTTAGAAAAAAAAAATATTAAATAAAGTTAACTAAAAAATAATATGTTTTATTTATGTTTTATTTATTTTTTATTTATTTTTTATTTATTTTTAGTTTGTTTTTTCTTAGGTGTTTCTTCTTGTTTTTTACTCTTCTTTACCTTTGATTTTTTATCTTCTTCATCTGATTCTGGTTCTGGTTCTGGTTCTGGTTCTGGTTCTCGTTCTGAATCATTATCTGATCCTTTATCAGATTCATCTTTTTCATCATCTGAACCTTCTTCATCTAATTTTTTCTTTTTCTTGTCTTTAGATTTTTCATCACCTTTTTCATCATCTTTATCATC
>Ga0214921_10001676_pt1 | contig 37253 bp, 45 predicted proteins | sample LL1505_MetaG_FD_177992 | JGI IMG/M metagenome (GOLD analysis project Ga0214921, IMG submission 177992) | Freshwater microbial communities from Lake Lanier, Atlanta, Georgia, United States - LL-1505 | ecosystem: Environmental > Aquatic > Freshwater > Lake | place: USA: Georgia | collected...
CAACAGCAACAGCAACAGCAACAGCAACAGCAACAGCAACAGCAACAAGTACCGCTGCAACAACAACAACAACAATATGCAGCACGACGACGTGCAGCAGAAATAGCGGCAAATCGTATTGCTGCTACGATAGATTCGGCGACTACAATGGAGGTTCAGGGAGCAGAAGAATCCATGCTTGAGTGTGCAATGTTGATGACACGCGCATGTGAACGGAATCGCCAATTCAGAGGAAGAACTGGTAATCCGAATACACAATATATTTACTGCTGTGCTTACACTGCTCCAACCATGGCAATATCGATGATGTTTCTTGATATTCTCCATATCTCGAGTACTGAACAGTTGGCAGGCATGTTGAATCGCAAAGAAATTGTAGGCCCAGATGGTAATGCATATATGACTGCAGAATCGATGTGCAATGGAATTAACGAAGCGATGGCTCCTATTTGGAGTCATCATGCTGACCGACGAACAGGAATAGATATATGGTTATCAAACAATGACGACTATTTCGAAAAATTTGAAACCGAAGACTTTGATGTAGAAAATAATAGGGTTCGTCTTAGACCAGGTATCAACATGATATCATTTATTGATCTTACCCAAGGTCTCTCGTACACGATACATCATTCATTCATTTATGTTTTACCCGAAGATGAAACAAGATGCTTTATCATTGATTCATGGTGCGACGGCAACGCCTGTCGCAATTTACAAATGAGAGAGAAGCGAACTGAAGATGTGGTTACCGCGCTTTCTCGGATAAATGCAAACGGTCAGCAGGACAATTTTTCCAACCGGGACATCCAGGAGGCCAACGAGGATACAAACAACTTAATGGGAGAATATTTTTTAGACCCGGTTGAAGGTGGCAGCTGCAGAAAACCATTGCAAGTTGTCAAATTAAAGAATACTGTTATACGCGAAATTATGCTCGACAGTTTCGCACTTGGATTCGGTGGACAAACCAATTTTGGTGGAAAAAAAAGCAAACGCGCGAACAAATCAAAGAAATCCAAGTCAAAGAAATCCAAGTCAACCAAATCTACTAAGTCAACAAAAACCAAGTCAGCCAAATCTACTAAGTCAACAAAAACCAAGTCAACCAAATCTACTAAGTCAACCAAATCTACTAAGTCAAATAAATAAATTATCATTAGCAAAAACATCATATAATAAAAATAATTTTTATGTTATTATATGAAGAATAACAAAATCTAGAAATCGGTTAAAAAGTTAACTGTTTTTTGTAGAGAATAAAATATTGATCCAAATAACATACTTTTTAATAAAATACCATAAAAATTAATATTACCATCTGAATTATAAACAGCTAAAAATGAAAAATTTTTATAAAACATAGTATTAATCATTGGCATTTGAAAAAAGAAAAATAAAACAGATACTAATACTGGTATTTGTAAATCATAAAGAAGTCGATCAATTGCGTTGGCTTTTTTCTTTTCTTTCTCATGTTTACGAATATTTTCGTCAGTTTCATATTCATATTGTTTAACATAATCTTTTGTAAGTTTTGGTCTTGGAATATAATTTGGCTGTATTTCTTCATCATTTTGATAATTGGTTTGGTCCATAGGAATATCGCGCGACGGTAAACGAACTTGTGGCATATTTTGCAACATTGCATGTTGTTCTGGTGGTAAAAAGTTTGTTTGGCCCTGCCCTTGACTCTGTCCTTGTCCCTGTCCATAATTTTGCGTATCCTGTGGCAATGGCATAATATTTGGTTGTATTGAATTGCCATATGGGTTTGGATGTACGTTCATTGGTGCGTAATTTGTAGTTGGTGGTTTATCAAATGAGTTATTATATCCGCCTGAAATACCACTGTTGTTTCCACCTTGAAATTGTGCATTCCCTGGCACCATTTGAACTGTAATATTTTCTGGTAAATCAACGATTCGTGTAGTACCTTCCATTTAACTTAAATATATATACTATACGAATCCATGTTAAAAGTAAATATACAACGAATATACAACCAATGTACAACCAATATACAATTTAACTACTTTCCTCCTAAAATGGATGGCATACTAGGGGCATTTTCTTTGTCATTCGCCGATACATTAATTATTTTCTTTGTTTTATCGCATTTATCCGGAACCGTAGAATACTTGTAGCATTTTTCGCCATATTTATATATTTTTTCATCGAATTCGCTAATAATCGGTCCATTGAACACAATACAATTTTTATCGTTGCACACTTTTCTAAAAAATGTAGCTAATCCTAAACCTAATATTACAGAAATGAAAAAACGTCCAAGTGGAGTATTAACTAATCTCTTAACATTAATCATTTTATAGTATATGATATGTTAATATAATATATTATAAATTATGCTTGCACAGGTATTTTCGATATTTTTTTTGGATTTTCTGGGCAAGATACCTCTTCTTCGACAATTGAAAAACAAGTATCAGTTTTGTCCTTATATTGAAGAATATCTGCATTTTCGTGTGTAGGGTATACATAAATTTTACGACTAGCATCTTGTGTAGTAATGTAAACTGCAAAAATACCAATTGCAAAACTAATAATAAATACAGGAATGTTTATAAATTTTAACAAATTCATTGCTATAATTTATAATATAGGTTTATTTTTTATTTCGGTCTAGTCTATTTTTTTCCGTTTTTACCATTTTTTTTCTTCTTCTTGTTCGTTTTTCCTTCATTTGGTGGTTGTTTATTATCAGTACTTGAAAATGCGGCAACAAGTTCTTCGTCAGTTAATGGCACGCTACTTCTCTGTTGTTGTTCTTCTCCTGGCATTCTAAATACATAGTTATTTGGAGCGGAACCTTGATCGATAACAACATTTGCTGCATTTGCTGACATTTGCATTTGTTGACGTTTTGCCTCTATTTTACTTCGCATACGTTGCCTCATTTCTTCCTTTTTAGTCATTTGATTTAATGCACTTGTATTAATACGCATGTTTTTACCCATTCCACCCATACCTCCTGCAAATTTTTTCAACATTTCATTTAATTCACTTCCTCCGCCCATTTGCTTCATTTTTGCTAAAATATCAGTTGCTTCCTTCATAATCTCATCCTTTGAGATTTCACCACTATCCATTTTGTTTTTTAATTTATCACCTACTGTTTTAACTAGATCCATCATTTTCTTTGGATTCTTCATCATTTTCTTTAATACATCTTGTGTTGTATGTGCTGAGTTTTCACCATCTGCTGCAAAATCTTCACCTAAAATATTCGAAAATTCACCTGAGATCTCTTCTGCTAACTCCTTTGCTAATGTTCCGATCTTACCATCAAATAATCCTCTTAAATGTTCATGTAGTTCTTCAATATTAGGCATTCCCTCTTTTGGATCAAACTTGAATTCGTGTTTTTGTTCTTCAGAATCGCCGTCGGTAGCTTCTTTATTTTCCGCAGTTTCATCTAAATTAACACCCATATTTTCAAAGAAATTAGTTATACCTTCCATCGTATCCTTTAATTTTTCCTGCAAATCTTCTTCGTTAATGCCGTCAAACATATTCGCGGTATCGCCAAAAATAGATTTATCTTTCACTGAACCTACAACAGTGAATAATAATAGCTGTAAATATTTCCAAATAGTTCTTTTGGTATTTTCACTTACATCTGGACAATTATATAATAGCTTAAAATCAATATTTGGTAAGAAAACGGTATTTGTTTCATTTGTTGTTTCAAATATTTCTACATTTTGGTATAATATATCAAAAAAACGTTCTGGAAAACTTGTTAAACAATGTTCGAATAACTCTTTATACATGGCTTCATCACCAGTTTTCCATCTATCCCACAGATTCGAATATTCTGGAAAAGTAATTGATAAATCATTAGTAAAATCTACTATAATCGATTTGAAATTTTCAGGAATTATAACTTCGGCCATTTTATAACTTTTCACAATAAATTTTTATATAGTATTGTAGAAAAATACTTTAATTTGTATTACGCGCATTTTTGTATTATTATAATACATCGTCGATGGCGAAAAGGCCGATTAACCCGGCATCTTCTTTAATTCCGGCTTTAACATTTTGCTGAATTTCAAAGTTAACTAATATCCCAAATGCATCATCGGTATCTTTTACAGGGTTATATGTTGATTCATTCAATATGACTGAGTTTTCTTCTATTTTGTATTTGTTTTCTGTAATATATAATTTTTCATTATCATTGGACAATATTCCTGGATTAATTTTATAATAACCCGACTTGATATTCAAATTCGTTATATTTTCCAAAGTGCGCGTTATTACATACCAATTATTTTTTATTTTTACAATGCTGTTAACTACATATTTATCAATTTTCATTATGACATCAGCATGGGTATTTGCATTTTTATCCAGATAAAGAAAAAATTTCGGTGTTTTTATTTGGTCGGTTGTTTTTACAAGTAAAAAATTATTTGGTGTAAAATAGTTTATTTCATATTCTTTATCTTTAACTTTAATATTTGTCTTATAATAATATTTATTGCCCTCATCTTTTGCAAAAAGATTACCAAACATATTGCCTAAAAATTTACCTCCACGCATTCGTTTTGTTCTGCGACGATTTTTTCTCGATATTTTTTTGTTAGTATGCTTATTTTTTTTCATATATTTTTTCATATATTTTTTCATATATTTTTTCATATATTTTTTCATATATATATTATCGTATAAATAATTTTATCTTGAATTCATACAAAATTGATTTATTTTACTGAAAATATACAACTATACATATATTAATGTACTATTCAAATATTTAAATTAACCATGGCTTGTCGTCGCAGCAGCAGAATTTACGAAAGAGATCAGCGTAAATATATAGAGACAAAAACACAAATAGTATTATTGGCAAATAAACCGACTGCAAATATTACTGAAAAAGCAAATAACATAAAAGAGTTATATAAACTCATTTACTCAAGCAAGGAATTGTTTCATGCATATGCAAAAGAAGAATATATTGTAAGTTTTATGAGAACATATATAGATGCTGGTAATAGAGTATTGAATGAACCAACTATTCCAAAAGGTCTTGTTCGTATCATGAAACCGACTATTACAAAAGTAATTAAATATGCTGAAAAATATTTACAAGAACGCGGTTTATTGGTTCGCCGTGCTTTACACAAATGCGAGGAGAATACATGTTATAACGCCGTTTGTATGATTTATTCATATTTGTAGTCATATTTGTATAAAACCCCAAAAATTAAAAATATAAAAAGACTTAGTTCTTTTTTATTGGTTAGGTATATCATCTACTATATTAGATAACACCGTATTATATAATTGTATAATTTCCATTTTTTCATCGTCAGATAATCTGGATATAGCAAGCATTTCATATTCGTTTAACTTTTTACAATTGCGTATTGAATGCTTCAACATTTTGAAAATATTTATTTCAAAACTGTTGTTATACTTAAACCCTAATTGTTGTATTGTATCCATTATTTTTTATAGTAATCAGTAAAAGTATACATTTTATCAAGATTATTTCAAATTTATTTCAATTTTTCATACATAATAAAATATGAATAAATAATATAATAAAACTCCCATGTTTTTATACAATATGCACAATATATCTAGATTGGAGGGTGAATTCAATGAAATTATTCATTTAAGTACTGAAATCATGAATAAGAAAACCGCTCTAGATGAAAAATTAAAACAATTAAAAGAACAGTACAATGAACTAGTTAAACATAACTCAAAGAAAATATTCCTATTTTGCTTAGATTCCTTCTATTTCCAATATAAAGTTCTCCATGTAGAGATGGAACAGTTTCATCGTATGTGTGCGTTAATTCATAACCGTATATATGGCGATTATTATAAATTGTTCAATATTATTTTGATGCAGTGTAAGGAGAACAATATCCAAGTTCCCGGATTGGTTCGCGAATCCGACCAATTTCCAATATACAAAGATTTAGAACCATTTTTGGAATACAAAATAGAAGATGTAATTAAAATCCACGCTGATATATTAGCTGTAATAAATGAGGTTTATATGTTGTATGTATCTAATCAGAAAAATATACACAAACACAATGATAGAATTCACGCAGGGTTCTCCATTACAAGCTTTATAAATACTCTTTCTTATGAGAACGTACTAATCAAAGAACAGATTGGATTATATTCCAACTACATGGCATTTTATCATAATTCACAGAAAAGTTATCTGACAAAATTATTAATTAAAATGGACGGATTTATACGCGATATTGAAGATGAGGTACTCATCAATCATCGCAGTATAACACGTATGTATGGTAATAATAATACAGATGTGTTTGATTTAGAAAACGTTGATTTGTTAGAAACAACTGATATAGAAATTGAACATTTATTGGAAGAATCCGCAAAATTGATGAGTGGTAGTGAGACGATTATTCAAAATTTAGAAGAAGTTATTGAATTGCAAAGTAAAAAAAGTTCATGTTCTCACATTAATGTGGATATCGAGACACAAACGAATGAAAATCAAGAAGAACTGCATGTATCAAATATATCAAATATATCAGATATATCTTATAATAACATCCAAAAAAGCATTGCATTGGATGATTTTGTTAATCCATCTCATGTAGATGAAACTTCACTAAATAACGTGGCAGTTGAAGTATCTGAAGTATCTAATCCAGAGATTGATTCAGCAATATATTCATCAACACATGATAATATATCGATTACTGCTAAGAGAATTGATTAAATAACAATTATTTTTGTATAATAATTGTTATATTGCGCGCGTTATTTTTAGAAAAATAATTTATTTTTATTTAACCGACTATCTATTCTATTCTATTCTATTTATATTATATATATTGTATATATTGTATATATTTCGTTATTATGGAAAATAAACCAAAAGCAAGTGAAACTGGATCTGAAGTGAACGAAAACAAAACTACCTCAGCTAGTGCTCCAGAAAGACCGCCTGGAAAAGTTATTAAATGGTCTAATGAAAACGAATCCATTTTAGTCGAATGGTGTGATACAGCTCAATGTTATAAATGGTTGCATTCAAAATGTCATAGTAAATTATCTGTAGCCCACGCATGGTTTACTATACCAGCGATTACTTTATCAACAATCAGTGGTACAGCATCGTTTGCACAAGCAAGTTTACCAACTGATTTGCAAGCATTTGCTCCTGCTGTAATTGGTAGTATAAATATCGCGATTGGTATTCTTACTACAATTCAACAGTATCTGAAAATTTCAGAATTAAATGAAGCACATCGTGTTTCAGCAATTTCATGGGATAAATTTGCGCGTAATATTCGCATAGAATTATCAAAAGATCCTGCAGAGAGAACTGAAGCTGGTTCATTTTTAAAAATATGCCGCATGGAGTATGACCGTTTGATGGAGACAAGTCCAGCGATTACACCGAATGCAATTGCTGAATTTACTTCTACATTTCAAGGTAGAGTTGGAACTAAAGAACGAGAACGTTTCGAAAAATTACGTAAACCCGATATATGTAATATTATTGTAAGCGCAGAAGACAGTCGCCATCATTGGTATTTAGAAGATCCAGATAAAAACAAGGAAGACGTAATCCAACAAATGCCATCGTTTGATGAGCATGAAATTGCCGAGAGAATTCGTATACGGGTAGAAACAGAACACCACAGATTAATGGAATTAGAACGATTGCATAAAGAGCGAGAACAAGAAGAAAAGAAGCAAAAAGAGCGTCTAAGTATATTAGAAAAAGATGCGGTAGAACATGCAAATAGAATGCAACTTAATATGGATATGTTGGATAAATACGTCGATCAATTTGTAGAGCATGCTGGAAGAAAACCACATGCAGACGAAATTGAATTAAATATGAAAGACGAGGTTGATAATGAAGCACTTCATATATTCTTACAAAACTATAAATTGGACATAGTATAATGGTTGCAGTTATCACATATAATTCTATTTTCTTATTACCATACAGTAAACTAATACAGCAAACATCATAATCCATGCTTTAATTACACTCGATACATACATTTTATTTTTTATTGAAAACGTTAAAATTATATTATATACAAAATATGCAAATGCGATAATTAATGCAATCCAATATACTTTTGACAATATTACACTATTTAACATTGGAGTGTATGGAACAAATAACATTAATACTACATAATTTAACATAGACAAAATGTATTGAACCATGTTTTGTTTTGATATTTTTATTGGATGTGTATTAACAAAGTCTTTTTTTGATTTCTGTGATATAATTGCACCATATACTGATGATAATATTTCGCCATTATTTTCTATATTTAATTTTGGTTCTTCTACGTTCTGTTCTGTATTTAACATTTCAAATTTCAAAATATACTAATCTTATAATAGATTACTATTTTTTTACAGACATAACATACGCTTTACCTACTACTAAATATATTTATCAAAATATATTCTGCGAAACAACATAAAAAGACACCGTAATATATAGTATAACAGTAAAAGATACACAAGCTCATTTGCTAATTAAATTTTTACACATTTAAACCGCTTCATCGATCTATTTATTATAATGTATTACGACGATATTTATCATCCAGTTGCAGACGATGGCGCCATTGACCATGATCTATTATCAGATGAAGATGAAACTATCATTAGTCGATCGTATACGAATAAAAACGAGCGTGCTCGTAGAAGAAAAATGTTAGACGATATTAAAAAGTCTGATCCTGGATATAGATGTTTTTATACATACAATGAAAATAATGAACGTGTTAAATTAGAAGTTTATTCTACAGATAGTACTCCCGGTGCTAAAATTCGCGATGCAATTACTGGTTCAAGATGTAATCAAAAGGTAGGTTCATATGATGAAGATTTATTTTTTAAGGCAAGAATGCCAGTATTTGCAGACAATTCAATGGCTACTACAGTATATTATGATTCGCCCGAAGCATTCGAAAGACATCAACATATTTCTCTTAAACCGGAAGAAAAGGCACGATGGAGTGAAAAGCAACAGGAAAGAATGCATATTTTACGCAATCCGTCTGAGTAAAATATTTTTTTATGTACTATATGTATATACATATAGATATCGGTAAGGTTATTTTTTATTTGGGATTCGTTTTTTTCGGAAAAACGACTTTTGCGTATTTACGGTCTGATATTATAGTGAAATTAACATTGTTATAATGTTGTTTATTCGCATAAGCTGAACATGAATAGCATACACCACCTTCAATTAAAATATTATATGCTATATTCGAAGGGATATAGATTCGGATATCATCTGTATCAGTCATTCTTATACTATTTTGAAATAATTCTGAAAATTTTGCTAGTTCGGTCTCATTTGTAATATCCAATAAACACAACAAAATATTCAATTCTGGATGGTTTCTTAGATATTCTATATTCTTGTGTAATCCTCTTTCATTATAATCATAAGAACAACAAAATATATTATAATTTCTAAAATATTTTCTATCGTAATCGTCGTGTTTTAGATCATCGAAATTAACATATTGTTTTGCATTTGTATAAGCATCCAAATCCAAAATTTGTTGTATATCATTCGGTATGCCAAACCTAGGTTGTTGATAACCATCACCACATGCCAATATCATTTTGCGTATTAGTACGTTTTCTATAAACTCTTCCGGTATTGTCTGTGTTTCATTTCTGAAATCTATGATTCGTTTGTCTCTATGTTTTATGTACATGGTATTCGTCATTTCATTATACATGTATTCCAGTTATACTATTAGTATAAATAACATAAAATTATAATGTTATTAGAATATAATAAATGATTGGTTCAATTTTATTAATGTGTATGGTAATAAATACATATGATTTTTCTAAAGAAATAACACCATCGTCAATACCAATAGATAGATTAGAAATATATGAACGCAATTTACCATTATCGCGAAATTATAATTATGGACTAGATGAACGCCCGAATATAAATTACATGAAAAATTACTCAATTACGGATCCATTATATTTAATTTATGGAGGACGTGTTTTTGGAACAAATATAATGGAAAAATCGTATGTACCAAAATCGGAAATGGATATAATACTCGCACTTATGATACTACAAAAAAAACAAAAATTATTACAAACATTGGAGTCCGATACCGTATCTCAATATGAAAAAATAGCGCATTTAGAGGAATATAAAGAATTCAATCAAGATAGCATAGCTCCGAATATATTTGCTGGAGGGTTGAACTTACATGGAGATTGGTAAACCATAGAATAGTTTATAAATATAATAAAAACATATCATATATATTTTATTATAATGCGAGCGATTGCTGTTTTCCAAGGAAAAAAAGTGAAAGGTACTGTTGTATTTACCGAGAACAAAGAAGATGGGAATATAATCGTCGATTTGGATATAACTGGATTGAAGAAAAATGGAATCCATGGGTTTCATATACATACATACGGTGATATGTCGGAAGAGTGTGAATCTATGTGCGCACATTTCAATCCATTTAACAAAACACACGGCGGTATCGATTCAAAAAACCGCCATTTGGGCGATTTAGGTAATATATATGCAAATGGAAACGGTGATGCATGTTATAATTTTACAGATAATCAAATAAAATTACGTGGATCGAAATCAAATATTATTGGCCGAGGATTGATAATTCATGAGGATCCAGATGATTTAGGAACAGGTAATAATGAAGCTAGTTTAATTACAGGTAATTCTGGGAAAAGAATAGCCTGTGCAGTTATTGGTTATGCAAGACCTCTGTAATAAAATAATTATATAATATATATTATCTATATTATATAAATGGCTACAAGTGTACAATTACCATCAATTAATGGTGTTCCAGTAATTACATATGGATTAATTGGATTAACTACATTAGTATTAGCATACATAACATTTCAAGATGACAGTACTACAGAAGAAACTTCTAGCAAAGAAGCCGAAGAACAACGTGAACGATTAGAAACCGAAGCCGAAGAACAACGTGAACGATTAGAAGAAGAAGCAGAAGAACAACGTCAACGATTAGAAGAAGAAGCCGAAGAACAACGTCAACGATTAGAAGAAGAAGCCGAAGAACAACGTGAACGATTAGAAGAAGAAGCCGAAGAACAACGTCAACCAAGTACTAGTATTTTTTCATCAAATGCAGAAAAACCAGTAGAAAATCAAAATAAAAATCCATTTATAGGTGGAAAAAGTAAGAGAAAAACAAAATCCAAGAAATCTAAGAAATCCAAATCCAAAAAAGATAAAAAAAACAAGACAAAACGTAGAAAGTAAATTACATTAGAAAAAGTTTAGTCTAACAATTCAACACATCTTTCAAAAAACTGATTTACTTCGGAAATAGATGAACTATTTACTGAATCATCTGGAATTAGTGTTCTATTACGTTTTTCCCAACATAACATTGCGGGTATTCCTCTCAACATTTTCTTATTTAAAAAATGACCATATACTTTAATATATTGATCGATATCGATTTCATAAAAAAGTACATTCTCTGGTAATGTATCAACACATTCGTGTACATGGCTTGCAATTTGTTTACATGGGCCGCACCATTCCGCTGAAAATTTTAAAATAACTAATCCGGGATTATTTTGTAAAATGTCAGTTTTGAATGAATCGATATTATCAGTGAAGGTAAGATCTGTAGCCATTTTGGTTTATAAATTATAATAAAGTATAGTTTTTATATACATTTTTCCTATAAAATAACTTGATTTCGATAAAATATATTATATTTGTAATATATATTACAAATATATTATGCAAGCATATACAAAAACTGAAATTAATAATGGTATCTCAAATGTTAAAATGGGAATGCCAATGAAAGACCTAACCAGTGATAATAATGCTTCATTTGAAATGAATAGACGCATTTTCCAGAAAGCATACATCCCAAAAAATAATTTTGCTATAAAACAAGAAGGTAAATCTGTTATGCAACGTGAGACTTTAGGATTAAGTAATAATCAAGTTGTAATTGATGGACCAAAAACATTTTATCAAAAGAAATGGATTGGTGGTAATCGTGATGCTTCACAAGTAGCAAAAAACCGTAGAATTAACGCAAGTGGCGCCGTAATGTCAAACGTAAATAATGGACCAACTTCTTTCAAAGACATTGTAGATACAAATACCGCAAGAGAAGCATTACGTAGGGTACGTGGAGGTGGTGCTGCAAATGTCCCACAAATAAGCGCCAAACATTACCCTGCACAATTTGGCGTTTTCAAATATTAAAATTAAATATACTGTGTATTTTCTATTTTGTGCTGAAATAAAATAGAAAATAGATTTAACATATAATATATATAATGTCAGGTAATCAAACACAAAGTCAACACAATTTAAACATAAACATGTATTCTTTGGAAGAATTATTAGGATTGTTTGATTTAACATATGACCTTGATATGGAAGGGGTTAAACGTGCGAAAAAAAAGGTATTAATGCTTCATCCAGATAAATCACGCCTGTCATCGGATTATTTCATTTTCTATAAACGCGCATTTGAAGTAATTGTCCAGTTTTATGAAGAAAAAACACGTCAAAATCGCGCAGTTCCTACAGAAGAGGTTAAATATTCACCAATGAATACATCTCAGCAAAAGTCCAAACAGGTGAATGAAGTAATAAAAAATATGAAAAAATCCGAATTTCAAAATAAATTTAATGAAATGTTTGAGCAAAATATGAAAACTGCACCTGATCCTAAGCGTAATGAATGGTTTAAGAAAGAAGACCCTATATTTGATATAAATGAAAAGGTATCTACTCAGAACATGGGACAAGTATTTGATACAATTAAACAACGCAATATGGGTATGGTACAATATAAAGGTGTGCAATCATTAAATAGTGGAAGTGGAACCAATATATATGACGACGAAGATGATAATTCGTATGTGGTATGCGATCCATTTAGTAAATTGAAATACGATGATTTGAGGAAAGTTCATAAAGATCAAACCGTATTAGCAGTAAGCGAAAAAGATTTCCAAAAGGTTCCACAGTATAGTTCAGTAGACCACTTTATGAGAGAACGCGGCAATCAGAATCTTACGCCATTGGAAAAAACACAGGCAGAAAAAATGATGGAAATGCAACAAAAAGAGCATGAGAAAATGATAATGAAAAAACAATACAATGCCAATTTGAAAACCATGGAGTATGAAGAAAAAAATAAACAGGTACTTTCCAACTTTCTGAGAATTACATAAAAATAGTTGAAAAAACATCAAAAACGGGTATTTTTTAGAAATCAAGGTTCTCCATAGTAAAAAAGTAGGGTCTATTATTAATAGAATTTTTTTGAAAATGGACATTTTTAAAATGTCCTTTTTTTATTTTATGAAAATACTTTTTCAAGGACTTTTTTCCATTTTTTCAGAAAAGTGGCATTTTTCGGGTTCTTACCATACATGGTAATATACTGGGTATTTTACAAATGGTCCTTACCATAACATTTTTTTGGAAAAATGGTCAAAAAATGGCTTCCCTCAATTTTTGGCCAAAAAAAAATCGGACATTATTGTAAATGGGTGAAATATTTAGGAGAAAAAATGAGGTGATATTTTTTGAACAAAAATTATGTTATGATAAATGCAGTGAAAAAACGTGCAATGTAAACGAAAATGAAAAAAGTACCTCCGAAAAATACCCCAAAAAAATAACCGAATCGGGTAATAATATTGGAGTAAATTATGCCGAAAATGACCCCCAAAAAAGAGGAAATCAATATCAATGTTCTCTATGTAATGTAGAATTTGTAAGAAAAGATAACTATGATAGACATTTATTAACTAAACGGCATATTACAAATTCTAAATTGAATTGTGAAGAACTATATTGTAATGTTTGTAATGTCAAATATAGCAGTAAAAAAGATTTGAAACGTCATCTTGGGACAAATAAACATTTACTTAATAACGGAGAACTTAAGAAACCGAACACATTTGATTGTGAAATTTGTAATATTTCCTTCAATAAAAAGGCGATATTGAGCAAACATTTTTTAAGTAAATCTCATATAATAAAAGAAATCGATCATAATAAAGATAATATAAGTAAAGAGCCAGCGAATAACGAAGAAACTGCGAAACCAGATACATTGGTATATTTGGATGTAATAAATAAAATGTTAGTGGAGAACAAAGAACTGCGCAATTTTTTTGTAGGACAAACCCAAGAATTGATTAAAGTTATGGTAGAACAAAATACAAAGATCATTGAATCCAATAAAAATATAGCTTCAGTATCAAATACAAGTAATATAATACATGGAAATGTTAACAATCATCGGTTTAATATTAATTTCTTTTTGAACGAAAAATGCAAAGATGCGATTAACTTACCTGAATTTATAGAAAACATTGAAGTATCTCACATGGATTTGGAGAACAATGCAGAATTGGGTTTTGTAGATGGAATATCAAAGATAATATTGGATAATATGAAACAATTAAGTGTTTATGAACGACCAATACACTGTACCGATACGAAGCGTGAAACATTGTATGTTAAATATGATAACAAATGGACAAAAGAAGATTCAGAAGAAAAATTAAATAAAGCAATTCAAAATGTAAGTTATAAAGGGATCGGCGTATTGAACGAATGGAAAGAATCGAATCCTGAATACCAAGATATTAACTCCGAGTTCTCTGAAAAATGCTTAATTATGACAAAAAATACAATGGCAGGATACAATCGTGAATCATTTTATCCCAAGATTATAAAAAACATATCCAAAGAAACTGTTTTGGATAAGACCCAAATAGAATGATATAATATCTAAACTAAAATGACATAAAAATAAAAATATGTTATATTACATTATTGTAATAAAGAAACCATGAGATTCATAATAAAAACGATAAAACAGTTTATAAAAAATGAACCACCAAGAATATTGGGAAGATGGAATATTGACTACTGCAAAAAAAAGATGAATAAAAAAATCGACTTATCAAATGAAGATCATTGTGGTCCATGTGGTGAATATATACTTACACAGAGACAGAATCCACCAGTTAACCCGGTTGATTCTACAAAAAAAGAATGATTGTATGTATACGCCTATATTATATTTTACAATGGGTATAATATAATATTTTTATCAGCGTTTATGAGTTAATAACGCGTTCAATTACTTGTAATCGTTTATTATTTAATTCACTTGTGTTAGACGTACCGTTATATGTAAGTTGATTTGGATGAATACGATAATATACAAGAGGATCTTGAATGTTATATAAGACGCCATATTTTTTTAATACGCGCAACTCCAATTCAAAATCCTCGCATAGAACCATTTCAGTATTATAATTACCAACAAATACAATCGCGCTTTTATTAAAACATAAAGTAGGATGATTCATAAACCAATGTGGTTTCATAGATTTATATCCATCCAACGTAATAACTTGAGGATGATTTGTAATTTGAAGAAATTGTTTCACATTTGTTTGTGGATTTTCAGAAAACATTTGAACATTTGAACCGCATAACATACAATCAGGATGTAATTTCATAAATTGTAATTGCTTACTAATTCTATCGGGATGCATAATGTCATCTGAATCCATCCTTAAAATAATCTCATTTGAACATAACTCAATACCTCTATTCAACGATACAATTATACCACAATTAGTTTGCATTTTTTCATATACAACTTTTGTCCATCGTGTAGTTTGTTTGAATTTATCAAGTTCAGCTTCGAGTAATCGCGTAGATAAATCATCTGACCCATCATTGATCCATACTATTTCTATTCCAAAATGTCCTACTTGGGTTTTAATGGATTCTAAACACTCATGTATATACATATGTTTAGTATTATAACTAGGAATCAATACAGATACCCATTCAGTAGGGTATTTAAATTCATCCGGTAATTCTATCTGATTCATAATTTCATAATTTTGTTTTGTAGAACCCCACTCTTGGTATGCATATACCTTTTTATGTCCATTGTATCTATCTCCTGTGAAATGTATAGGTAAGAAAGAATAACTTGGATACACCATAAAAGATGAATATTTTCCAGTTTCAAGTAATCGGGTAAGTAATCCTGGTCCTACCGTAAACCAAGCACGGTGTCCACATGTCTCCGGACAACTATCGTTTGTAAGCATCCAATCAATTGCAGCTCTACATAATGGGTGTTTTGGTATGAATCCCATAGTTCCAGTAGCGACTAATCCTTTGCGAACATTTTCATTTTCAAATCCAGCAAATGCATCTTTTGATAAAAAAGATTCATCAAATGGTTCTATGCAAATAGAATCTGCGTCTAAAAAAATACCACCATAATGATATAATATTTCCCAACGGATTATATCGGCTTTACCATTTATTTCGGACATGCGGTCGATATGGTGCTGGCATTCGAATTGAATCCCACGTCTAGCAATTTCAGCTTCAGTCCATCGAATATATTCGTAGTCTGGATGTTTATCTCGCCATGTATCCATAAATTTTGAAGGCATCGGTTTTGGACCTATCCATAGCTGATGTATTATTTTTGGAATAGTCATTTTATTTTAACTTTATATAATTTGACTAATAACTTCTATATTGTTTTGTTCTGAAATAAATTTTGGTTCAGCAACTACATCGTCTTGTATAGTATCACCATAACCGGCTTTTGATATGATATCATTTTTAACTGCAGTAGTTATATACTGCTCGTTTACTTTTTGTCTTAATTCATTTAGTTCTTTTTGCATATCACGAATTGTGCTAGTAAGAATATTTACGGTAGTTCTTAATTCAGTTATTTCTTGCTTTCCACTATCGTTATTATCATTATTATTATTATTCGAATATTCCATATTCCATCTAACTGATTTTCTTGGTTGTAAATTATCAGATAATTCTTCAATTGGCAAATCAATTGGTTTTGTAGGGATAAATATCTTATCATCTACAATTTTAATCGACTTTTTTTGCGGAACATCATAATTAACCTGCTTAATATTTTCAATATCCAATTCACGCTGTTTTAAATGTTGTTTAACTAATTCTTCCATGTTATCAATTGCTCCATCTTCGAGTTGTTCTTGAAATACTGGATGAGTTGGTTCTATTTTGCGATTCATATCTTCATACTCTTTTTGTCTTTCTAAAAATTGTTTAGAATATGATTCTGATTTGCTTTCCATGCGATGAGATGCGGATGGTTCTAAAAATGGGTTGGGTTTTGATGATGCATTTAAATTGGATGATTGCAAACTATTTGTAAAACTAGTATTAGTATTAGAATTACTATAATATTCGGCATTTTGCCGATTACGTTGAATAATTTGTAGTTGTTTAATCATATAACTGATCGTATCTTTGTTCAATTCTTGTAATTGAATATTTGTTAACTTGCGATGTTTATTCGTTTCATACATATAACCAACTATTTTTTTGAACCATATAGTCTTCTCTTCGTCTGCAACATTACTAGTAAACATAGGCAAACTTTTAATTGTGTACCATAAAATCCGTTGGTTCCCTTCATGAATATAAAGAGCCATTCTCAAATAATTTTATATAATTTTTTCTTACATTACATAAAATTATTTATCTATATATTTTTTCAATATTCTCATTTTTCTATTTTTCATAAATAAAATCCGTACTCGGGGAATTATAGAATAGAGTATCTAATACATTTGCGTTATTCTTGGTATCATTATAACCCATTTCGAATAATTCCATAAAATTGTACTTATCTTTGGATAAAAGAGTTGTATAATCGCTAATTTTTTTAATATACTTTGTAGGTACGTCAGGTCTCCATATACTTGGTGTAATATGCAAAGACGATTTAACTATATCTAAATATGGATATTTACTAAATCCACCATCAAACGATATAATATCATGGTATTTATTTATAGGCCCACCAGTAATAAATGGTACATGTGAACTTGCAATGCAACAATCTAACGCGTCTTCTAAATCATTAAAATTCGAATAAATACTTGTTTGTAATTTAAAATTATTAACTGTAGTAACTCCGATAAATACGCGCCTTAAATCAAAATCCGTTTCATTAAAATTAGTTAATATATTGGTTTTTATTTTATTTTCAAATTCGCGGATAGTTAAATCTTTTGGAAAAACCATATTTTCTCCTACAATCCTTGAAAATAGATTTGTAGTATCTCCTTTGTATGATAATAATATTGAAATCCATGCTCCGGCAGATGCACCTGAGAAAATGAATTCTGATAAATCGTAATGTTCTTTAATGTATGTAATAATACCTAATAAATAAAATCCTTTAAACCCAGCAGGAGAAATCGACATCATTTTTTTATCTTTAATAAATTCATTTTTTTCCAAATAAAACATTTTTTGCTTATCATTGAAATTTGTAGATTGTGTTTTTTCATGGTTATGAATAATAATTTGATTCGCGGTATATTCTATTTTATTCACTATTTTGGAAAAGGTAAGTCTGGGTAAAATACCAACAACCCGCCGAGGCATTGAATTATATATTTGAATTATTGCTATAAAAAATGCAATGTATGTGAAATACATATATTATATACTATATAATATACATTTTATGTTATTTCAATTATTTTATAATTTGTATAATTGTTCGTATTTACGGTAGTACTATACGGTAGAAGTAGAATACGTTTTTCGGTCTAAAGGATAATTTATATTTATTTTGGTTTCATTTGTTGTGTTCGGATATTTCGCAAAATCATCTTTACTTACACGTGTACTATGATTTAATTCAGCCAATGACTCTTCTACGTCGCGAACCGGTTTATATATTATCGTATCCAACACTGTTTTGGGAAAATCTCTTTCTGATATTACTTTATATAAATATGTCTTAGGATTATGTAAAGATTCATATGCTACTATTTTAATAGAATCACCACCACTCGTTTTTTTTGTTCTTTTCGTTTTTTTACTACTTTTTATAGTTCTACGCTTATTCGTATTTTTTTTATATTTTCTATGTTTATTTGTTGTTTTCATTATATATAATCGTATAAAAAAATATCTTTAATATAATAAAAATGAAGAATTTTGTTAAAATTATCGATACTGTATCGCCAATTTTGAAACACAAAATTAAACCAAAAATATGCATTGAGTGTAAATATTATACAAAAGATTTCTTTTTTACTTTTAGTGAATTTGGTAAATGTTCGTTGTTTCCAAACGAAGAATACACACGCCATTTTTTAGTGAATGGAAAAAATAAGAGTAAACCATATACTTATTGTTCTATATCAAGATCATACGAACATATGTGTGGTGAAGAAGGTAAATATCATGAAATTAAGGGTTAAAATAACGACGTATTCGACGTATTTTGGCATGGTTTCTAAAATTCGCTTTGTAAACTCAGTAAGATTGCACAATCATTGTATTTTTTTACTAAATTGTGATAAAAATGTTTAGGATTATCATTTGTTCTAAAATTCCCAGGCCAAAATTGATGAACTGCTAACGTAGTTTCATAATTATACGCTTCCCCTAGACAAAACTCCAATGCTTTTTCATATGAAGGTTTATTAATCAAAATATTATCATAGTGTGTGCTGAAATACAAATCTTCGTTTTCGTTATTGTATGGTATTTTTTCAATAATTTCAAGCATCTTCTTTTTATTTCTTAAACTAAAACCACCGTTTCCAATAAAATCACAGTTTTTTGTCGGTTCATAATTACACTTTAACCATGGCGATCCAACATAATCGTAATTCAAATACTCATTTATCATGTGTGCATTTTCTTTTAAAATTATTGAATCTGTTTGAAATACTATAAATATATCTGTATCAATATGGTCATATATTGTATTTTTATTAACTAATAACTGACTGTATGTTAGTTGATTCAAATTATCAATATATAAATTGACCAATAAAATTCTATTTTTGAATATAATATTCAATCTATGAACTATCTCAAGAGCGTATTCACTATTATTTTTACCATGAAATAATATAATTCCCCATTCATCCGATAAACAATCACATATATTATTCAATACAAATTCTAATGCTTTGTGTTTACGTGGTTCAACAATGATTGCAGTGTATTTGAAGGATTGTTTATTTTCAGCATCCATGATTTTTTAATAAATAATATAATATTTATTTCTTTATATATTATTTATTTCTCTGTAAATATCATGAAATTAAGGATTAAAATAATGACTTCTTAATTCTTCAACATGTTTATCTGGTATTCTGTGTTTTTTAAAAAAATCGATTTTTTCTTGTTTGTTTTTAAATTTAACGCCGTCTGTTTTTCCTGTAATCATTGTAATTGTGAAAAATAAACTATACATACCACATTCAGTATTTCCCATTTGATGTTCTAGAGGGTAATTTTCATAATATTTGAAATATATTGGCTTTTTTAATTTTTTGCCTTGGTCCATAATACGTTTTACTAAACGTTGCATTTCTATTGGCGTTTTGTTCGCAGCACTATCAAAATAAAAAATGATTTGTTCTTTGATATCAATAAACATGGATACCCAATGTGATCCGCCCTGTGTATGTTTATCTAAATTAAATACAATTCCGATTTTCGTAATTTTATTGTTAATATGTTCTCTTAATGAGAATTTACACAATTCTTCTTCTACACAACGATCAACACGTTTCATCTTAGAATCAAAGTCAATAAATGTGGTTCCGATCAATTTAAAATTCCTATACTTGTCTTCATATTGTTCGAGAACATCCATAATATCAAAATTAGTAAGCCATGCGTTCTTATCCTCTTTCCATTCAGGTGGCTGTTTTGGAGCAAAAATATGCGCATAAATATTTTCACGCACTTCAATGTCGTCGATTTGTTTTAACCAGCATTCCTCTTTATTGCAAAGAGTTAATCTATTTTTAAGTTCGTTCCATATTTCATATGGGTTTGTAGTTGTAATTTGATCGGTTAAATGATCGTTATTATATGCGTGCTTTATTTTATATAAAATTTCAGGTGTCAAACAACTGCTTGTAGCAACTGTTTTGCCTTCGACTGCTGGACTACAATTCATTTTGTTGATTTTCCTTGTTTTGTTGTTTTTTATTTTATTTTGATTTTTATTTTGATTTCTTGTTTTTTTGTTATATGTTAAACCAAAAAACGAATACATTTTATATTACACTATATATATTTGTAATATAATATTATATCACTAAAAAACTATGAAACCCGTCGCGCAAAATCCGAGGTTGAAATAAAAAAGGTGTAATATACACCATTTTTACTTTTCTATGTTTAACGATTTTTATATTATTTTTTATGAGAAACTAGCGAGTTTATTGGTCTCTTGTGAAGTGAGGTTTCATGAACCTTTGTAGATTGAAGTATGTAACTTCATCGGTAGGTTTTGCATTAAGAAGCTTACGTAGCTTTGCGTCGGTATTGATTACGCGGCTGTTATTCGCGGATTGAAGATTGTTATTCCTAATATATTCATTGATTAACTTACTTACCTGAGTGCGAGCTAGTAGAGTTCCAGCTGGCACATTTAAGAATTTGGCAAGCTCATCAGAGATTCTTGATGGTATTATAAATCCACTTGGTCTTCTAGCAAACTCTCTTGCGCTAGCAAATTTTCTTGCGCTATTTAGTGTTGATTCTATCTTGACTTCCACCTTTGGTTCAACCTTGACCTCCACCTTTGGTTCAACTCTTTTTTCCACCTTTGGTGCGACTTTTGGTTGTTCCACTTTTTTTTCCAAAGTAGGACGAGCTACATCGTATCTATAAACGTTGCCGGATCTGGTTTGCATTTTAGAAGATAATTTAGAAGAGAATTATAAGAATTATGGTACTTTATGCATGTAAATATTTGTTATTTTTTCATTTCAATTTTTTATACATTCTCAAGACAAACCATCGTTTTTACTAAAAAAAGAAGGTATTATATAAATGCTGATTCGTTTATATATTTAATGAAAATTATATAAAATTATATAAATTATTACTATAATGCTAAAAAAACATATAGTATTATTTGAAAGTAAACACTACGGATGGATTGCTTATTCTACAACAGGAAGTGATGCTAAAAGAATATTAAGTGTAAACAACAAATATGATGTATTTTATATTTTTGAGTGCGATTTATTGAAACAATATCCATATATTATGAAATTAAAAGCACCCCTAAATAAACATTATGATTGTAAAAGAATAAACAAATATAAAGAAGAAAATTTTGAAGAAAATGATAAATATATTATGATTAGTTCCAAACCAGAGGGTCAAGACGAAGGAATTTATTTTGATATACAACAAAATTAATAGGCAGTTGAAATGAAAAAAGGTGTAATATATACACCCCTTTTTATGGTTTATATTTTTATACGTATTTTTTTAGTTAGATTTTTCAAGAATGTTTATTCAATACTTTTTTAATAAAATTCGTTTCGCTTCTTATATTGGAGACTTAATTCGTTTCGTATGAAGTGGTGTTTCATGTACTTTTGTAGGTTGAAGTATGTAAGTTCGTCGGTAGGGGTTATGTTAAGAAGCTTACGAAGCTTTGCGTCGGCATTGATTACACGACCGTTAGCTGGATCTTGAAGATTATTCACTCGAATATAGTTATTGATTAACTTACTTACATCAGTGCGTAGCATTTGACTTCCAAGTGGTACATTTAAGAATTTGGCAAGCTCATCTGAGATTCCGCATGGCTTTATGAAAACACTTATTACGCGTGAGCCGCGAACACTTACAAAACCCGCTCTGCTGGAATTACTTGATGCATTTACAGTAGTATTATTTACGTTTGGTTCTACTTTAGGTGCGACTTTTTTTTCCACTTTAGGTGCGACTTTTTTTTCCACTTTTGCTGCGACCTTTTTTTCCACTTTTGGCTCAACTTGTTGAGGACGAGCGAGGGCGTATGTATAAACGTTTCCGGATCTGGTTTGCATTTTAGAAGAGAATTTAGAAGAGAATTATAATAATTATGGTACTTTATGCATGTAAATATTTATTATTTTTTCATTTCAATTTTTTACACATTTTCTCAAGACAAACTATCGTTTTTACTAAAAAAAGAAGGTATTATATAAATGCGGATTCGTTTATATATGAATAATTTTATAATATAATAAATAATATAATGGATTATACTTTTGATAATATTTTAATAACAGGAGGAAGTGGTTTTATTGGATCAAATTATATTAATTATTTATTCAAAAATTATTCAAATAAAATAATTATTAATGTTGATAGATTAGATTATTGTTCAAATATTAATAATGTTGATAAATCATTAAATATAAATAATTCTTATTTCTTTTATAAAACTGATATATCAAATTTTGATTATTTATATGATATTATGAATCGTCATAATATTGACACTGTTATTCATTTTGCCGCTCAAACCCATGTTGATAATTCATTTTGTAATTCTGTACAATTTGTCATTGATAATATCGTTGGAACTAATTACTTACTCGAAGTTTGTAGAAAATATAATAAAATTAATAAATTTATTCATTTTTCTACTGATGAAGTTTATGGTGAAGTTGGTTTAGACGATTCAGGATGTACTGAGAAATCATTACTTAATCCAACTAATCCATATGCAGCATCTAAAGCTGGTGCTGAATTTATTGTTAGATCATATTATTATAGTTTTAAAATACCAATAGTTATAACAAGATGTAATAATGCATATGGGCCAAATCAGTACCACGATAAATTAATTCCTAAATTTATAAATCATTTATTAAATAATGAAAAATGTACAATTCATGGAAATGGTACTGCATTAAGAACATTTATTCATACAGATGATATATCAAATGCTGTTGATATAATTTTAAAAAAAGGTATCATTAATGAAGTATATAATATAGGTTCATTTAATGAATATAATGTAATGGATATATTTGATTTATTAGTAAATAAATTAAAATTTATTCATTATGATAATAAAAATGAATGGTTAACATATGTTTCTGATAGAAATTTTAATGATATGAGATATTATGTATCAATTGATAAATTAACTAATTTAGGATGGAGTGAAAAAGTAAATTTTATCGATGGTTTAAATGAAGTTATAAGTTGGTATATTAATAATATATTTAAAGAAAATTTAAATGATGATTTAAAAAAACTTAATAAATCAATAATTGATGATTTTAAAATAAATCTAGATTTTAATTCATTAAAAATATCAGAAAAAATTACTATTAATATAAATCATAATTTATCAAATAATTATAATAATTTAGAATATTCTGAAAAACTGAATGAAATTAATAATAATCTTTTTTTATCATGGGTATATAAAACAATTTTAAGTTTATAAATTAAATTTTTCACATTCTCAAGACAAATCGACGTTTTCACCTTTTTCCGGAAAAAGCTCTCAAGTCAGAATTCATATAATTCGTTTTTTTCGCACCCTTTCCCCAAAATGACTTCGTAGGTTCTTTATAACTGGTATGATTAGTATTATCGTCATTCTCGTCTATATTCATAAATAAAGTATCTTCATCTGCAGTATTTGAAGAAGAATCGTCGTTTTTTTCTAATTCTTTCATTTCAAAATATTGAATGCAACTTCTTACATAATCATTGAAGATATCATCTAGATGGGTTGTAATCTGTGTATTTGGATTATTACAATAATCATTGGTTATTTTCATGATTTTTTCTTTGTATTTATTGAGTTTTCGACCATGATCTATATTTTCTTCATATGTTTTGGGGTCAGATTTAGATAAATATTTATTATATTGACTCTTATTTATTAACAGTTCTAAAGTAAGTTTATCCACGTGTTGATTCGTTGATTTTTGAATCATATTTGTCTCTTCATTTGGTTCAGTATCTTCCATATGTATAACTTTGGATAAAATATTTTATATCTTATACATTTTCTTTTTGTATGTTTTTTTAACGTGTTTATTTTTTCTTTTAGATGATATTCTTTGGTTTAGTTTAGAACCTGCATGATTCTTACTATTAATTTGTCTTTCAGTCGGTGAATTCTCAACAGGTATTGGTTCAATTGGTGGTAAACTTCGTCTTCTCATAATACGCGTTAAAAACGTATTTTTTACATCTCCTTCAACTGTTCCGATTTTTAGAGGTTCTCCTAAATTTATGTTTTCATGATACCCATAGTTATCAATATTTTGCGAAGGATTAAATACAGTAGCATGGATTAAAGGCGTAAGTTCATTTGTATATCGAACATTTTCAGTGGCAACGTATTTTGCATTATCTCTTTCATCGACATTGGCTTCATGTATTATGTTATTTAATGAATTTTCATTATTGATTTTATACATTTTATTTTTTACGGCATCTCTTATTTTATTCCAACGTCTTCGAGTGAATAAATGACTCAATCTATTTGGTCGCCGTATATTTTTTCTTATTAGAGATCTATCCATATATACATAACATTTATATTATATCCATGGTTCATGGTTTTATATCTCCGAGTAATTGTAAAATTCCCGAGAAAAATATCCTTATTATTGTATATACAATATAATGACGACAATAATTGCGCCAATTAGTTCACAAACTGTACAAACAAACTTAGGTGGACCATTTAATGGATTTTCAGCACAACAAACAATTAATAATTTTAAGAGTTCCGAGCAAGCAATGAGTCGCAGAATCGTGCGTAAAGCTTGGAATACCGCATATGCTACAGGAACCTACAACGGCAGAAAAAGAGTCATTGGTGAATTTCGCGCTGTTAATAATTTAGGTGATTTTTTAGACAGACAAAATTATTCTTGTGGCGGATCAAACCAAGTTAATCAGGATAAACCTGGTAGAGGCCAATCAATTGGGGCTATTCGACAACAATGTGATTCGACAGGTGTTCCTGCATCTATTTGCAATCCACGTTTTGTTCCAGATTCATCTGACTATATCAGATACAGAAAACAGCGTGCTATGAACAAAAATTACAATGATTTGAAAAATGGAGGTAATCAAAACCATGCTTCATATGTTCCATTAATGCATACAAGACGTCGTTAAATTTTTATCATATATAAATATATAATAAAATGAATAAATATTTAGTTGAATTTGTAGGAACAGCATTTTTTGTTTATGTATTTTTATCTACAGGTAATCCTTTAGCAATCGGTGCATCATTGGCATTACTAATCTTATTAGCTTCAAATATATCAGGAGGTTATTTTAATCCTGCAGTAACTGTTGTAATGGCTTCATTAAATAAAATTCCAGCATATGATTTGATTCCATATATTTTATCACAAGTATTTGGTGGATTAGTCGCACTTGAAATTTATAAAAGATACAGAATATAATTACAAACTATAAATATTTATCACAATATGTATGTAAATATTTATTTACGTTTATTCAAAAAACGGTAAACGATATATAATCCAACTACACTTAATCCACCCAAGTAAAACGTTAAAACAGATTTGTTTAGATTGTTAATATTGTTTTTATTGTTTTTATTGTTTTTATTGTTGTTATCAGAATCGGAACCGTCGTCCGTTTCTATAACAGAATCTTTATCTGAAGAATCATATTCGTAAACATCTTGGGTTTCGCCAATGTTATATAAATATAATGGATATGACCTCGATATTCCAATATCATGATAATACAATTTGGTATTCATATCATGATGTTTATCCAACGGTTTATTGTGGAATCTATGTTGTTCGTGTTTTGTAGTTGAATGATCCATATCATGCATATTTTCTTTAACATTTTCTTTAACAAAACATGGTTCGCATCCACTTTTTCCTTTATACGTTTTACAACGATTTGGAAAAGCAGTACAATCCATTTTCTTATAATCACCTATACCAATTGTTTGGCGAACAATATCTCCATCTGCATTACTTTTCATTTCTACTTCTACCATTTTATCACTATCTAATAAAGAATATGGGTTAATACTATCAACAGTAGCCTTTGCGGAATGCAACAAACCAGTATTTTGTAAATTAAATCTGCGGTCTACATCTTTCGGATATTTCATATTATCGACCGATACATATCTATCTACCTTTTCACCGTCTTCATTATAAACCCCACTTACTTTTGCAAAATAACGATTCCCTAATGGCTCTCCTTTAGTATCTACCTTAAAAGCAGTAGTTTTTCCAGAATATAAAGCATTGTTATATTTTTTGAATGCAGACAATGTTTTATTGATTGACTTATCATCACCTTTATCTGTAATACCCATTTCAGTAGGATTCTTTATATAACTATCCGGATTATCAGGTACAGTAGACATATGCGGTAAATTATATAATATTATAAATATACTTTAATATTATATAATTTTTTTTAACTTTTACATCATCGCATCTTTATATATTCCTAAAGTCCTAGCACTTGGATCTGTCGCATTAACATATTTTGGCATCCAGAAATATGGAACTATATTTGCATATCCAGGATAGTATTCTTCAAATAGCATGCGATAATATATTTGTTCCGAAGTGGTTGGTGTATTTATACAATCGATTTTTTCCTTCATCGCATTATATTTTAATTTTAAACCTTTAAAATTATCTACCTTTGTATCAATGTGTTCTTGAATTATAACATACAATGACTTATTTTGACCGCTTACACCATCACTAAATGCTTCTTTTGTTCTCCATAATACTTTTTCAGGTAATAAATGTATATTTTCGTTATGTTCATGTGAAAATGCCAACCGCAATAAGAATTTTTCCATGTTTCTATATTGTGGGTAATTTATAAAAAAATCACCGGAATGATATCGATATTGTGGAGGAATAGACAAATAATATTGTGTCCAAGCACGGTCTAAAAATGGAGTTCTTGGTTCTAATCCATGAGATGATATACATTTATCGGAACGCAAAACGTCGAACGCATATATATTATCCAATAAACGGCGACATTCTTTATCAAATTCAATTGCATTTGGTGCAGAACTCATATACAAATATCCACCAATCAATTCATCCGACCCATCACCATTAAAAATTACTTTGGCTTTACTGTTTTGAGAAATATATTTACCTAATAAATAATTACCAATACTTGCGCGAACGCTGGTAGTATCATAGCTCTCAATTGCACATATTACTTCAGGTATAGCATTTACAAAATTTTCTTCGGTCAATATAATTTCCGTATGAATTGTTCCCAAATGTTCTGCAACTAATTTTGCGTATTTCAAATCTTCTGAATCAGCTAATCCTATACTATATGTCTCTATCATAGGTAAATTGTGTTTTTTGTGAAATTCACATACTAGAGCGGCTACTAAACTGCTATCTAACCCTCCCGACAATAAACATGCAATCGGACGTTCAGTGTTGCAACACCTCTTTTGCACAGCCAATCGAAAATATTTTTGGATGTTTTCTAGGATGTTATTTAATTCATTTGCATGATCGCATGTGCTATCAAAACTAATTAGTTCAGTGAATCCAGTTGAATGATATTTCACATTTTCTTTTAATGGCTTCCAATAAGATAACACTTTATGAGTAAAATAATATTCACTATATGTTCCAGGTTGAAATTGATCAATATCATAAGCATTTTCTATTTTTACAGTATTATTACATAATCCGGATAATACCTTTAGTTCAGATGCAAATCCCAATATATTTTCATTTGTGTTCTGTGTACCAAATAGTTTATTTTTTAAGAAATATAATGGTCTTACGCCATATGGATCTCTTGCTACAAATAACTTGGCTTGTACTGCATTGCAATTATCATCCAAAAGTACAAACGCAAATACACCATCGAGTATTTTCAATGTATATTCTATTCCAAATTTTTCATATAAATGAATTATAATTTCACAATCAGAGTCAGTTTTAGGTTTCACGTCTGGTAATAAACCATATAATTCTTTATAGTTATAAATCTCTCCATTACAAATAAGAGTTATATTATTAACTTTTATAGGTTGATTTGATTCAGTATTTAGGCCGTTAATTGCCAATCGATGAAATCCAAATTTTGTTTTTAATGATACGTTCTGTAATATAGAAAATTCAGGACCTCTATTTTTACCTTTTTCAAATTGGGTTTTAATCAATTCGTCTGGAATAGAATTTTCATTATTTAGTAATGCAAAGATACCGCACATTTATTATATTTTATATAGGTGTAGACTATTGTTATATATAGTTAAACCTTTATATGCATATTACTATACAAAAAATTTGTATACATATAGTAGATATGATAAAAACCATTATAATATTATTACTTGTATTAATCATAATTTTTTCTATAGGAATTTCAGCAAATTCGAAAGAAGGATTTGTTGATTACATGAATCCTATGCCAGAAATGGTGAAGGATATTAGACAAACATCGGATTCAGATAAAATGATAATTTTATTTGAAGTTTATTCGAATGTTCAAAAACACGAAAAAGCAATGAGTATTTATGATCCAGCATATAAACCGATCGAGTTTAAAATGAATCCTAAAAGCAGCATTTTAGATAATATTAAAAGACTTTATCCAATTCTATATAAACAAGACAAAGAATTGATAATTTTGACAAAAAATGAATATGTTCCAAGTAAAACATTGCAACAATTAATGGATGGTTCTTTGATAAAACCAATGAAAGATGATTTAACAAAAATAATGAATTATCCAGCTCGCCCAATAATGGATCAACCCGAGACGGATATTCCCACAATATTGAATAATGCAAATAGATATCAACAAAAGGCGGATGATATTGAACGTATAAAACAACACAAGATTAATTTAAGTAATATTGCACAAAATTATAGAAATGGAGCAAATGGATGGTATGAAGCTGCTAACCGTTCGGATCAGAGTTCTAGTCATTATGTCGGCACTAAACGCCAACGCCTACGACGCGAAAGAGATGATAGAAGAAGGGAAGGCGACCGTAATATGGCATTAGCAAATCGTTTTCAACAAGCATCTGATTCAGTTGTTGTTCCAGATGAGGATATGAAAAAAGATTATTTAGATAAGGTAAAAGAATTAAAATTAGATGCTGTCAAGAAAGAAATTTTGAATATTCCTGGGTTTAAAATACCAGTTGATACATCTCCTAGAATTACGCAGGCTGATATTGATTCGCGAATTGAAACTGCTACTTTGTTTCATTTAACAAAAATAATTAAATATCATGATTACGCTCTTGAATCTGTATCGAAAAATGCTGAAAATTATATAAAAAAGATTTACGCAATTCCAATTGAATTATAAAATTTATTCGGTATCTCTATTCGCGTCCTCATCTACGTCCTCATCTACGTCCTCATCTACGTCCTCATCTACGTCCTCATCTACGTCCTCATCTACGTCCTCATCTACGTCCTCATCTACGTCATCCTGTTCCCATTGTTCTTCCAGACATTCCCATGTAGATGACATGAAATCGTTCAATTCACTTCCAATTTGTTTCTGCAATTCAAGTAATTCTTCTTTATTGGATGGCATATCGAAAATTTCATCCATCTCACCTTCAGCTGCATAGATGCATCTTCCGAAAAATTCACACCCTAATTCATAATAATAAGATGTGGTTTCAATTGAAAAATTCTTGTTCATTCTACTATATACACCAGTTGGAGGACTCCATGCGGTATCAAATGATAATTCAATTGTTAAACTTTTTTCATCTTCGAGTCCAATTTCTAAATCTTGTGGAGGCCATTTAGTATTCCATATAGCTACAGCGGATTCATAATTCCATCCATCCTCAGAATCGTCAACTGTTTCTAGTGGCGCGAATGTTTGAAACCATGTATCGTTTTTTATAGCTTCTAATAATTTATCATATAAATCTTTTGATGGAGACGTTAATGTAGCTGAGTTATAACACCAGTTTGGCATGTTATCACTGTAATAATAATATAATCAATACAGTTTATATTATTTATTTCAATTTTTTCTGTTTTGAAATATTATATAAAACTATTATATATGAGTCAAATAGAAGAAAATCCATTTGATAATAATACAATACAAAAAATACAAGAAAATGGTATATATTATTATATAGTACCAGAAGGATTACCTTTATTTAAGGCTTCAATAATATATGATGAAAAGAGTCCTAGGTTAATTTTTAAACGAGCCGGGCCGTATTTTTTTGGCGTAAAAAGTATGAATCCGGAGTATATTGAATCATACGAAGAAGAGTATGGAATAATACATGAATTCAAAACTAACCGTGAATACAAATTATTAGCATTGGATGAATTCGATACACAAAAATACATATACGAAAATGCCGAAAATGCGAATCCTGAAATACAACATATTTTAGAAAAAAATTACGGATATAATGATAAAAATCGACAATTAAAACGTGATTCAGAAAGTGATAATGATCGCATATTGTCTCATTATCTATGCAGTAATGCCGATTGTGATGGATATGCCGTACATAATATGAGTACATATGGAGTTGGTTTATTTCATGATGAATTTATGATATGTAAAATGGATGGTATAGAATATGTTCAGCAAATTACAAGAGATGAAGAAAAAATACAAAATATCTTACAAAATTCTGAATTAAAGAGACATGCAAAAGAAATGAAGGAATCAAGACAAAAAAAACGACAATTAGAAAATAGGTTTGTAAGTAGTCCAATTAAGATTAAGGGAAACTTATTTGGTAAACAAAGAAGTTTATTTGATGATGATGATGATGAGATACTAAATAATGGTGGAAATAAAAAACGCACATATAAAAAGCGATTAAATAAAAAAAGAAAAACTAATAAAACTAATAAAAGAAAATCCTATCGTAAAAAGTAAACGATAATTTATTTCTAATTGAAAGTTATTGGATGCAAATAACGTTCCATTATAACTTTATTTGCACCCAATACATAAACTAATGAATCATATAATAGATTTTGCTCCTGTTCTGTAAAATTTATATATTGTGAAACTAAATATCCTTTGCTCCAACGTAATTGTTTTATTTTTCTATTTTCGTCGCAATGTATATTTTTCATATGTGATATTTTGATTTGAAACCCACCTTCACATCGATCTAATAGTTCTAATGGTTCTTCATCAATTGATTTTTTCGCATTATAATAATCGAGCACATTTTGTAATTCTTCGTATGAAATAGTTTCAAGAAACACTTTTATTGGCATTTTTTTGATGTTTGCGATGTTTTCTATATATAATGATATAATTATTTTTTATTATATCATTTATGAACAAATAATCAATTTTACGCAACTAAAAATCGACATTAAAATCGAAAATGTTATCATCTTTTTTGCAATTCGACATGGCATATTCGGAATTGGTTCTTTCGAAGAAATTAGTTTTTGTCTCTACGCTAATTAATTCCATAAAATCAAATGGATTTGCCGAATTATATATCTTATCATATCCAAGTTGAACAGAAAGACGATCAGCTACAAATTCAATATATTGCGTCATCAATTTAGCATTCATTCCGATCAATCTACATGGTAAGGCATCTGTAATGAATTCTTTTTCGATTTCGGTAGCTTCTTTGATGATTTCCATTACGCGTTTCTTATTCACTTTTTTGTTTAATTTACTATAAAGTAAAATTGCAAATTCAGTATGCAATGCTTCGTCTCTAGAAATAAATTCATTGGATAGGGTTAATCCAGGCATTAATCCGCGTTTTTTAATCCAATAAATCGATGCAAAGCTACTACTAAAAAATATACCTTCTACACATGCAAATGCAACCAATCTTGACGCAAACGATGATCTTTTATCGCCCATCCATTTTTGCGCCCATGCTGCTTTTTTTTGAATACATGGAAAATATTCTAATGATTTAAACAGCTTCATTTTTTCTTCTGGATTTTTGATATAAGTCTCAATTAAAATAGAATACATATCAGAATGGATCGATTCCATTGCACTCTGAAAACTATAAAATGCACGTGCCTCTGCGATTTGAACTTCATTTCCAAAGTTAACATTTAAATTCTCCATAACAATTCCATCAGATGCAGCAAAAAATGCGAGAGTCATACTAATAAAATGTTTCTCATCGTCGTTTAGACTAGCCCAGTCATTTAAATCGCGAGAAAGATCAACTTCCTCTGGGCGCCAAAAACAATCGACTTGACGCTTATACATTTCATAAATATCGTTATATTGTATAGGAAACATGGTGTATCTATCGGTTGATTCGTGTAGAATTGGTTCTTCTGCAGAGGTTGACATTTTTCCTAGATAGTATAGAAAATATACTAGATTTTTCTTTTTGATAGTATATATATTATAATATATGCGTTTAATTGATTTATAAAAAATATTTAGTAAATGCTGGAGAAATGGATTGTGAATATATATTATGTGATTTTTAGAGTTATAGATATATTATTTTATTTATCATACTTTAGTTGTAATAAAAAATATGGATATAATCTATAAATAAAATCATGGCAAAGACAAAGATTGGAAATATGTTAAAAAATGCTCAAACGAGTTTTTTAAAATTAAACTATGGTGCATTATTGCATAATTGTTATGTAATGTACTTTGTTTTATTTTTAGCTGTAGCTGATTTATTAGTTTTATCTGTAGGTCGCGAATATGTTTTCATTCTAATTTTCTTATTAGTTGGTTATTTAACATCTTTTTTTAGTAAAAACATGATGGTAATCTTAGTTGTCGCAATTGTAGCTACAAATGTGTTAAGATCTGGTAGTGGAATTCGTTTAAGTGAAGGCCTTGAAAATGCAGAAGAAGAAGAAAAACCAGTAGAAAATCTTGAAAATGCAGAAGAAGAAGAAAAACCAGTAGAAAATCTTGAAAATGCTGATGGAGAAGAGGATAAACCCGAAGAAGATAAAAAAGAAAAAAAAACGGAAGACGCAAAAGCAAAAAACGCAACAAGTCTAAGTTCATCTCCAATTGAAGGTTTAGACGTTTTAGGAGACCAAACCGCACAATTAATTTCAACACAAAAGAAATTAATGGAGAATATGAAAACATTAGAACCTATGTTAACTCAAGCCGAGAAATTCATGAGTCAATTCGAGAACATTGAAAGTAAAGTTGGTGGTAAATAAAGATATAAAAATGCAAAAATTATATTATGATATTATAGTAGATTATCATAATATTTATAATGGTTAAATTAACGCTGGAATATAAAACTTTTATATCTATTTTAGGTATTATTATTATTACATTTTTTGTATATTTTTTGTTCAGGGAAAAACCACTTCGCGAGGGTATTCCTCCATTCACAATACCACCTGATGTTATTTTGCCAAATATGCTTACAGATCAGGTTCAAGATGGTAGGAGTCAATTAAACTTTATGGCGACAAATCTTAAAGGTACTGTGGATTCATTGCGCACAAATGCAATTACAATAGCACAAGCTACACAAGGAAAAGTACAAGCTGCAGCAATTTCGGCAAAATCCCAAGCTACTGCTATGAAAAATGCTATTGCAGCAAAGGCTACTGCTATGAAAAATGCAGCAAAATCCGAAGCTACTGCTATGAAAAATGCAGCAAAAGCCGAAGCTACTGCCACGAAAAATGCCGCGTCGGCGCAAGCTACGGCTACAAAAAATACAGCTACGCTTGATTCTAAAGCTGAAATGAGACATAAGAAAAGTTCGAGAACTACAATGAGTACAATTACTCGCGTGTTTAGTATTTTCAAAAAGGTATTTTTGGTATTCGCATTTTTTGGTTCCGTCTTCACCTGGTGTTTTAAAAATATAACATGCGGTTTAGAAATGTTTATGAATTTTAGGCAATGTTTCTTTTGGTATTTATTAGAAATCATCGGTCAAACATTATATTTACCTATACGATTTTTAGTATGGATACTTGGCATTCAAACGTGGGAAAAATTTACTTGGGATAAAATACAAGCAGCTGATTGTGCGTTTTTTGATTTAACTGGTATCCATGTTATACATTACTCAGAAGATGTATTGAAACGTTGTTATAAATGCAATCCAGGACCATTTCCAAAATGGAATATTGATTTAAAAGTAGATTTGAATCCATTTAGTTTATTTTCAGGATTGTTTTAGGGTTTTCTATAACATTTACTGTACTATAAAATCCACGTATATTCTATAGTTATGGGAAAAAAATGTATTCCTGGTGTGGTATGTATTGAAAATATGACATTATTTGTTTTAATTGTAATCGTCATATTAATCATTTATATTTACTATAACTTAGTGGTTAAACCAACTATGCATATGGAACGTAGAAGACATGATTATGAAAGAAATGAATCACCAAACATTGTAGTGGTATCTCCGCCAATTAGTTTAGGCGGTATTGCTACAAGAGGTGATATTTTAACAAATCCTTATATGCCACCATTAAAGTCAGATGGGTTATATTTCCGAAGCGATTCTAGTGATATTCGAGGTCTTCCTCCACCAATACAAGTTCCAGTGAATATTGAAACTCGCGGATTAAATACACAATATTCACAAATTGGTATTTTAACAAAAACAACTGGCGGTGCAAGAGATGACTTAATTTTACCTTTAATGGGACGTAGACATATGAGCGGTCGCGATAAATGGCAATATTATACTATTTCGAATAGTGGAAATTTAAATACGAAATTACCTGTAAGCGTTAATGGTAAAAGTTGTACATCGGAATATGGGTGCAATGAAATAATGAACGGAGATATGGTTTATGTAGAAGGTTATGGTAATACATTTAAGGCTACAGTTTATGAAAATAATATGTTTAGTTATATTCCATATTTATAATTTAGTTCGCAATTTGTATTATACTATAGTATATTAATAATATAAATTATAATAGTTAATGTCATCGGAATCAGAACCGAATATATTTAACGTTAAGAATTTAACTTCACTTAAATTTTTAAAATCATTACTGTTAAAAAAAATAAGGGGCATTCAACCACAATCGATAAATATTGTTATTGCAGAATCATCTGACACTGATATAAGTTCTATAGTAGACAATGCAAGTAATTTGATTTCTCAGATACAACCGCAAATAACACCGTTAATGTACACTCCAAGTGGTCCGATAACAGCCAATATAGGTTCTGACGCTCACGTAAGTTCAATCGTGGATAATGCAAGTGAATTGATTTCTCAGATACAAGCACCAATAGCACCACTAACATATACGCCAAGTGGTCCAATAAACGCCAATATCGGTTCATCCGATCGTGATGTAAGTTCAATCGTGGATAATGCAAGTGAATTGGTTTCTCAGATACAGTTGCAACCACTAACATATACACCAAGTGGTCCAATAAACGCCAATATCGGTACATCCGATCGTGATGTAAGTTCAATCGTGGATAATGCAAGTGAATTGATTTCTCAGATACAACCGCAAATAACACCGTTAATGTACACTCCAAGTGGTCCAATAACCACCAATATAGGTTCATCTCACGCTGATGTAAGTTCAATCGTGGATAATGCAAGTAATTTGATTTCTCAGATACAATTGCAACCAATAGCACCACTAACATATACTCGAAGCGGACCAATAACCACCAATATAGGTTCATCTCACGCTGATGTCGATTCCATAGTAGACAATGCAAGTGAATTGATTTCTCAGATACAGTTGCAACCAATAGCACCACTAACATATACTCGAAGCGGACCAATAACCACCAATATAGGTTCATCTCACGCTGATGTCGATTCCATAGTAGACAATGCAAGTGAATTGATTTCTCAGATACAGTTGCAACCAATAGCACCACTAACATATACTCGAAGCGGACCAATAACCACCAATATAGGAACATCTGACGCTGATGTCGATTCCATAGTAGACAATGCAAGTGAATTGATTTCTCAAATACAACCGCAAATAACACCGTTAATGTACACTCCAAGTGGTCCAATAAACGCCAATATCGGTTCATCCGATCGTGATGTAAGTTCCATTGTTGATAATGCAAGCGAATTGATTTCTCAGATGCAATCGCTACCAATAACGCAACTAACATACACTCCAAGTGGTCCAATAAACGCCAATATCGGTTCATCCGATCGTGATGTAAGTTCCATTGTTGATAATGCAAGCGAATTGATTTCTCAAATACAACCGCAAATAACACCGTTAATGTACACTCCAAGTGGTCCAATAAACGCCAATATCGGTTCATCCGATCGTGATGTAAGTTCCATTGTTGATAATGCAAGCGAATTGATTTCTCA
>Ga0214921_10001677_pt1 | contig 37252 bp, 34 predicted proteins | sample LL1505_MetaG_FD_177992 | JGI IMG/M metagenome (GOLD analysis project Ga0214921, IMG submission 177992) | Freshwater microbial communities from Lake Lanier, Atlanta, Georgia, United States - LL-1505 | ecosystem: Environmental > Aquatic > Freshwater > Lake | place: USA: Georgia | collected...
AAATAATCTAAGAAAGGTTCCTGAACATTTAGGTAAAGATGAAGTTGATGTAGAGAATACATGGAAGAGTTTAACTACTTTGGATAGAAGGGTTTTGGTGGATTACCATAATATCAGCAAAGGTTCTAATATTGATTTTATATCTTTATACAAAGAGGCGAAAGATGGTGAAAAAGCAGAGTTAACGGTTGATTCCAAGAACTATGTTTTAGATTCAAGCGAGCTTAAAGGTATAAAGGAGATTTTGAGTAATGCTGCTGAATCTTTACAATCTCTTCCAAAAGGAGAAGTTACAAATCCAGTGGTACAGAAGTTAATTAACAAGACGGAACGCGAAAGATCCTAGCTAGCTTTATTATTTTTGTTAATAAATTTAACTAATAAAAAAACTGCAAATAAAAGTGGTAAAAGCCAAAGCATAAAATTATTTTTGCCAAAATCAGTTGAAGTTAAAATATCTTCGCCAAATTCTGCCACAAGTTCAGTTTTAATTTCTTTATCACTTTTTCCTTCGGTGATTTTTTTTCTGATTAATTTTCTCATTTCAAAAGAAAATTCTGTTGCAGAGCTTTCAATAACTTGGCCTTCGCAAACAAGGCAACGCACTTCTAAGAATAGGTTTCGGGCTCTTTGTTCTTGGGCTTCGTCAGCAAGATGAGTTTCGGGGGATAGGGCAAAAGAATTACCAGAGAAAAATAATAAGAAAAATAATAAAAATGCTGTGATTTTAAGAAATAATTTCATTGGTTAAATTTCTACAATTCCATCAAAAGTTTTTTCATAGCCACCAGTCATTATAACGGCAGAATTTTCGCCATTCCACTGAATAATTAAATCTCCACCTTTAAAGCGAGTTGTAATTTTTTCTGATTTTACCAAGTTATTTTTGATTGCTAAAATTCCTACCGCGCAAGCTCCTGTGCCGCAAGCTAAAGTTTCTGAGGCGCCGCGTTCCCAAACTCTTACTTCAATTAAATCGTCAGATAAAATTTTGGCAAATTCAACATTCGTTCTTTCTGGAAATATAGAATCATTTTCAACTTTAGATCCAATTTCAAAAAAATCTTTATCATCTAAAGTTTGATTTATGAAGGTTACAGCGTGAGGATTTCCAACATTGACACAAGAAAATTCAAAATTATGAAGAGAAATTTTTTGACTATTTCTTTCCTTGGATAAAGGAATTTTTTGCCAATTGAAATTTGGAATTCCCATGTCAACTGAGATAAAATTACCAGCTTGCCAACATTTTAAAATTCCCGCAGCGGTTTCTATTTTTACCTCATTTACTTTTGGTAAATTGGTTGAAACTAAATTCATTAAAATTGCAGCAACACAGCGAGTGGCATTTCCACAAGCGCCAGATAAAGATCCATCGGAATTATAAATTTCCATGAAGCAATCTGCTTTATTCGAGTTTTTGATGATTATCAATTGATCGCAACCAATATTTTTGCGGTTGGAAAATTTAGAGACTTGGGTGGTGGAAAGATTTATTTCTTGTTTACGAGCATCAAAAATGATAAAATCATTTCCTGCGCCGCTCATTTTTATGAAGGGAATTTTTTTTGTCATTTAGAGAGTTGTATAATTTGACTCTTCATGGATCCGCCATGAGACGGGGTAACGCTCTTGTTGTCATCCTGAGCGAAGTGAAGGATCTCTTCCAAGTTTAGAGAGATGTTTCGCTTCGCTCAGGATGAAAGTAATATACTCATTCGAATGAGTATATTTTTTATTTTTCTCGTTGCATTTGCAATGCCACGCTTTGCGGGGATCCCCGATATACCGAAATAGTTCGTTTTCTTGAATCAGTTTCGGTATAGCAATCTATTTCTTAGCTCTTTCCACATAAGAAGAATCTTCAGTCTTCACAATAATTCTATCACCAGTTGCAACAAAAGGTGGAACTAAAACTCTCACACCATTATCCATAATTGCAGGCTTGTAAGAAGCGCTGGCAGTTTGTCCTTTTACAACGGCGTCAGCCTGAACAACTTCTAAAGTAACAGTTTCGGGAAGTCTGATTGAAATTGGTTTGTCGTTGCAATATTCAACATCAATATCCATGCCATCTTGTAAGAATGGTAAAGCATCACCAACTAAATCTTTATGAAGATTAAATTGTTCAAAAGTTGTCATATCCATGGCAACCAAATCATCTTGGTCCATATATTGATATTGGTAATGTTTTTGCTCAACATAGGCAACATCAACATCTTCGCTTGAATTGTAGCGAGTATTAGTTTTGGTGCCAGTAACAATATTCTTCATTTCAATTTGAATATACGCGCCGCCTTTACCAGGTTTTACATGTTCGCGTTTTAAAACTGACCAAAGTTGATTTTGATATTCGATGACATTTCCTACTCTTAAAGAATTTGCGTTGGTTTTCATTTTGTTTATTTTTTTATTTTAAAAATATTTTATCTATAATGTCATCCTGAGCGTAGCGAAGGATCTCTTGAAATTTTACGAGATCCTTCGCTTACTCTCAGGATGACAAAAATAGGGTGACTGGACTAAGCTAATCCTCTAACAACTTCTTCAACAACTTTTTTAGCATCGCCAAAAACCATTAAAGTATTATCGGTAAAGAATAACTCATTTTCAACGCCAGCATAACCAGCATTCATTGATCTTTTAACAAAGAACACTGTCTTTGCTAAACCAACATCTAAAATTGGCATGCCATAAATTGGGCTGGTTTTATCAGTTTTGGCGGCAGGGTTTGTAACATCATTGGCACCAATTACGAAGACGATATCAGTGGATTTAAAATCACCATTAATATCTTCAAGTTCAAAAACTTTTTCATAATCAATATTAGCTTCAGCTAAAAGCACATTCATATGTCCAGGCATTCTTCCAGCAACTGGGTGAATGGCAAATTTTACATCAATTCCTTCTTTTTCAAGCAAGTGAGTCATTTCGGCAACTGCGTGTTGCGCGCCTGCAACCGCCATTCCATAACCGGGAACAATGATTACTGAAGATGCGCTTTTCATCATATAAGCCACATCTTCAGCACTGGCTTGTTTGATTGGTTTTTGTTCTTTTGCTTCTGCGCCAGATGCCACTTGAACTTGCTCTCCAAAGCTGCTGAAAATTACATTAAAGATAGAGCGATTCATAGCTTTGCACATGATGTAGCTAAGAATTGCACCACTTGCGCCAACTAAAGCGCCAGTAATTATTAGAAGAGGATTAGCAAGTGTAAAACCAATACCGCTTGCTGCCCAACCTGAATAAGAGTTTAACATTGAAACTACAACTGGCATATCAGCGCCGCCAACTGGGGCAATCAATATGAAACCAATGAAGAAGGATAATAAAGTTAAAGCGATGAAAAGGAATTTTGAGCCAAATATAATGAATAAAAGAAGAAGCGCTGCTAAGGCGAGGGCACTGTATTTAGAAACTTTTTGAGTATCTTTAAAGAAAGAAAATCTTGAATTCATATTGCCGTTAAGTTTCAAAAAGGCAACAATGGAGCCAGTGAATGTGATGGCGCCAATTGCAACTCCAAGCCCCATTTCAACTAAACTGCCAGTTTTTATTTTACCATCAGCAAGAATATGAAATGCCTCTGGCATCCATAATGCGCAAGCTGCAATTAACACTGCAGCTAAACCAACTAAAGAGTGAAAGCCAGCAACTAATTGTGGCATGGCAGTCATTTTTACTTTTTTAGCAATGAACCAGCCAATACCACCACCAATTGCCAAAGCTAATATTATGAGAAATTGATTATGAACTTGCGGTAAAAATAAAGTGGTAAAAATTGCCAGTCCCATACCAGCCATACCGAAGTAATTACCAATGCGCGAAGTCTTTTGCGAAGAAAGTCCGTATAAAGATAAGATGAATAAAATTGCTGAAATTAAATAAGAGAAGGCAAAAATATTGCTCATATGTGTAGAAGTGTTTAGTAAGTTAATAGCGATTTCGGTAATTTAGCTTTTGGTGATTTTAAATGCAATCTTGCTAGTTTGGTTTTAAATCACCCGTCTCAAATCGCTATGCGATTTGATCCACCCTCTTTTTCAAAGAGGGCTAAAAGCGGCAAAGCCCTCTTTGAAAAAGAGGGTGGATCAAATGCGCAGCATTTGAGACGGGTGATTTAACTATATTTAGGCAACGCCAATTCTCAAACAATCATGAATATGTAAAACCCCAATAACTTTTCTATCATTGGATACAAATAAACTTGTAATAGATTTCTTATTCATCAAAGCAATGGCATCAACCGCCAACATATTCTCCTCAATAACCGCAGGATTTTTAGTCATTATTTCCTTGGCAGTTTTTTCTAAAAAATCAGGCGCAATATGTCTTCTCAAATCGCCATCAGTCACAATTCCAATCAGATTTTTTTCTTGATCAAGCACGCCAGTACAGCCTAAATGTTTAGAAGTTATTTCAATTAAAGCTTCAGACATTTTTTTATTTTGATCAACTAAAGGAATTTGCGAATCTTTGCGCATAATATCTTTAACACGAATAAAGGCAGCGCCAAGTTTTCCACCCGGATGAAACACGCCAAAATTCTCATCATTAAAATTTTTAGCATCAATTAAGCTAACTGCAATTGCGTCGCCTAAAGCCAACATCATAGTTGTTGAAGTTGTAGGAGCATTAACTTTATTTGCTTCGGGAATTTTAGATAAAACAAAGGCGATGGTGCTAGATTTTACAAGCTCTGATTCTGCTCTTCTAACCATGGCAATAATAGGAATTTCAAATCTACGACAATAGAAAATAATATCGCGTAACTCTTTGGTTTCGCCAGAATTTGACAATAATATTACAACATCATCGTTGGTAATCATACCAAGATCGCCGTGGCTAGCTTCGGCGGGGTGAATAAAAAAAGCGGGAGTTCCAGTTGAAGCCAAAGTAGCGGCAATTTTATTGCCAATATGTCCACTTTTTCCCATGCCACTAATAATAACGCGACCTTTGCAATTTAATATTAGGTCAATTGCTTTAACATAATTTTCGTTAAAACAGCTAAATAAAGAATTTAATCCTTCAATTTCAGTTTGAATGGTTTTGATTGCTGAATCTATATAGGATTTTTTATCTTGCATAATTTTGGGTTGTTGAATTATCTTTTCAATATGTCATCCTGAGGCAAAGCCGAAGGATCTCTTTTAATTTCACGAGATGTTTTGCTTCGCTCAACATGACACTCTCTATTATAAATAATACATACAGAATCTAATTATGAGTCTTAAAGAGCAAGAAATTTTGCAAGAATTTGCTGCGGCTAAAGCAATTTTAAAAGGTCATTTTATTTTATCTTCGGGTTTGCATTCTGATACTTATATGCAGTGCGCCAGAGTTTTAATGGATACCAAAAGATCAGAAAAACTCTGTAAAGAATTAGCTAAAAAAATTATTGAAAAACTAGGCAAAAATTTTGCTGATATTGTGGTTGCGCCAGCAATGGGTGGCGTTGTAGTTGGCTATGAAATTGGTCGTCAGCTTGAATTACCAACAATATTTTGTGAAAGAGTTAATGGTGAATTTCAACTAAGAAGAGGGTTTGAATTGCCTGAAAATGCCAGAGTTTTGGTGGTTGAAGATGTGATTACAACTGGAAAATCTTCTTTAGAAACTTTTGATTTGGTTAAAAAAATTGGTGGTAAAGTTGTAGCTGAGGCTTCTTTGGTTGATAGAAGTGGTGAAAAAGATTTGCAAAGTAAAATGGGAGTTCCGGTTGTTTCTTTATTGAAAATTGAGGTTAAGACTTTTGATGGAAATAACATTCCTGAAGAGCTTAGAGATATTGAGGCTGTAAAACCGGGAAGTAGATTTATAAAATAATTGTTTGGAGTGTGCTTTATCTACCGCCCCCCACCCCTCCTTATCAAGGAGGGGAGAATTTAAAACTTCCTCCTTATCAAGGAGGGGAGAATTTAAAACTTCCTCCTTATCAAGGAGGGGAATGCTTAAGCACCGAACTCAGGACAGTTCCCCTCCTTGATAAGGAGGGGTTAGGGGCGGTAGATAATGCAAACTCAAACTCAAAATAAAAAACAATGAAAAGTTACACCAACAAACTAGAAGAAGTAATTCTAAACAAGCGCGAACTTAATGTTTCCTTCGAATTCTTTCCGCCAAAAACTGAAGAAATGGAACATCGCCTCTGGGAAGCAATTAATAAATTAAAAAACCTTAATCCTAATTTTGTTTCCGTAACTTATGGGGCAGGGGGTTCAACTCGTGAAAGAACTCACAATACCATTAAAAAAATTCTTGAAGAAACCAATCTTAAGCCAGCATCTCATTTAACTTGCGTTGCCGCTTCTAAAGAAGAAATTAGTGAAATTGTTAAAAATTATTGGCAAATGGGTGTGCGTCACATAGTGGCTTTGCGAGGTGATTTACCTGCAACCAGCCCGAATTATCAATTGCATAAAGATGGTTACCAATATGCCAATGAGTTAATCACAGGAATCAAAAAAATTGCTGATTTTGAAATTTCTGTGGCTGGTTATCCAGAAAAACATCCTGAAGCTAAAAGTTTTGATGAAGATATTGATAATTTAAAACGCAAAGTTGACTCTGGTGCAAGCCGCATTATCACCCAGTTCTTTTTTGATACCGATGCTTATTTTTCTTTTGTCGAAAAATGCCAAAAACGCGGTATTAATGTTCCCATAGTTCCGGGAATTTTGCCTGTAACCAATGTTAAGCAAACCAAACATTTTGCGAAAATGTGCGGCGCTAAGATTCCAAAGTGGATGTCAGAAGTTTTTGCTGGCCTTGATGAAAAAGAAGAAACCAGAAAAATGATTGCAGGTATTGTGGCTGTTGAGCAATGCCGTATTTTACATAATGGTGGGGTTGATGATTTTCACTTTTATACTTTGAATAGATCTGATCTAACTTATGCTATTTGTCATCTTCTTGGTGTATCAGATTCTCCAAGCAATAATTCTCTAGCTTGAATTTTACTTTTTCACCTTTATACACCACATATCACTTCCCGATTTTCAATCAAAAAAATATTTAAAAATGCCAAAAGAAGATTTATTAACCATGAATGGTGTAGTCCTAGAAGTTTTGCCTAATACGATATTTCGGGTACAGCTTGAAAATGGTCATATCATTACAGCGCACGCTTCAGGCAAGATTCGCAAAAATAAAATTAGAGTTTTAAAAGGTGATAAAGTTGAAATTGAAATGACAACTTATGATCTTACAAAAGGGCGGATTGTTAGAAGAAATGTTTGATGTGAATAAATGTTTAGTTAATATTAGTCTTTGTTATTTCTAGTCTTCTTTGTCATTCCAGCCCTCTCTTTGTCATTCCAGCCCTCTTTGTCATTCCCGCGAAGGCGGGAATCCAGAATGAGGGACAAGATGGATTCCCGCCTTCGCGGGAATGACAAAGAGATGTAGGAATGACAAGAAGATGTAGGAATGACAAGAAGATGTAGGAATGACAAGGAAATGTGGGAATGACGAGGAAATATATTTATAATTTAAATTAATCGTAATGAAAAATCTTTTAATAGTTGAGTCTCCTGCTAAAGCTAAAACCATCGCTAAATATTTAGGTAAAGATTACGAAGTTATTGCCTCTTTTGGACATATTCGTGATTTGCCAAGTAAAGACGGATCTGTTGAGCCGGATAATGATTTCGCTATGCATTATCAAATTTCAACAAAATCTACTAAACATGTAAAAGATATTGTTGATAAGGCAAAGCTTTGCAGCAAATTAATTCTTGCTCCCGATCCTGATCGTGAAGGAGAATCAATTGCTTGGCATGTTTTAGAAATGTTGAAGCAGAAGAAAGCTATTAAAGCCTCAATTCCAGTTGAAAGAGTTGTATTTAACGCAATTACCAAAAATTCTGTTACTGAAGCAATAAAACATCCGCGCCAAATTGATATGGATTTAGTCAACGCGCAGCAAGCTCGTCGCGCTCTTGATTATCTTGTGGGTTTTACACTTTCACCAATTTTATGGAGAAAATTACCCGGTAGTCGTTCAGCTGGTAGAGTTCAGTCGGTGGCTTTGCGCATAATTTGTGATCGTGAAGAAGAAATTGAAGCATTTAAAAGCCAAGAATATTGGGATATTAAAGTTGATCTAAAAACCATTCCTGGCATTGAATTTCAAGCTTCTATTGTGGAAGTTGCTGGTAAAAAATTAGAGAAATTCTCAATTCCAAATGAAGTTGAAGCGCAAAAAATCAAAAAACTTTTAGCTGATAAAAATTACCAAGTTTTAAATATCACTAAAAAGCAAACCAAAAGAAGATCTTATCCGCCTTTTACAACTTCTTCAATGCAGCAAGAAGCGGCTCGTAAATTAGGTTTTTCAGCAAGCAGAACCATGTCTTTAGCGCAAAGACTTTATGAAGGTGTGGAAATTGATGGTTCGGCGCAAGGTTTAATTACTTACATGAGAACTGATAGCGTGTCAGTTACGCCAGAAGCAATTACTGATGTTAGAAAATATATTGGCGGCGTTTATGGCGATAAATATCTTCCTGAAGTGGCTAATGTTTTTAAAAGCAAAGTTAAAAATGCTCAAGAAGCGCATGAGGCAATTCGTCCCGCTGATTTCTTAATGCCACCAGAAAAGGCTCGTAAATATTTAGATGCTGATCAATTCGCGCTTTATGATTTAGTTTGGAAAAGAATGGTGGCTTCTCAAATGTCAGATGTAATTTTTGACCAAGTTGCAGTTGATATTGCCACAATTCCAGCTTACGCCAAAGCAAGAGCGACAGGTTCTGTAATTAAATTTGACGGTTTTTATAAAATATATCGTGAAGATCTTGATGATGGTGCAGAAGAAGATGAAACTAAACAAATGTTGCCAGAATTTAAAGAAAAAGAGAATTTATCTTTGATTGATGTTAAACCAGCGCAGCATTTTACCGAACCGCCACCAAGATTTTCAGAAGCAAGTTTGGTTAAAAAATTAGAAGAGCTTGGGATTGGTCGCCCATCAACTTATGCGGCAATTATTTCAGTGTTGCAAGATCGTGGTTATGTTAAGCTTGATAAAAAAAGATTTTTCCCTGAAGAGCGCGGCAGAATTGTTACAACTTTCTTAAAAGAATTCTTTGTAAAATATGTTGAATATGATTATACAGCGGGCTTGGAAGATGAGCTTGATATAATTTCAAATGGTAAATTGGATTGGAAAGTTTTTCTAAAAAAATTCTGGAAAGATTTTAATAAAACTATTGGTGAAGTTGGCGAAAAGCCATTTAGCGAAGTTTTAGAAATTCTGAATCAAAAAATTGGCGGACAAATTTTTGGCTTTAATGAGAAGGGCGAGGTGAATAATGATTGTCCAACTTGTAACAAAGGAAAGTTAAGTTTAAAGCTTGGTAAATTTGGTGCTTTCATGGGTTGTTCAAATTACCCAGATTGCAAACATACAATGCAAGTTTTTGACAAAGATGCTGAAATTAATGAAGATGGTGTGGTGAAAAAACCACAATTTGAACCAAGAAATTTGGGTAAAGACCCTAAAACTGGTTTTGAAGTTTTGGTTAAAATTGGACCTTATGGGCCTTATTTGGAATTAGAGGGAAGTGAAATTGCTGCGCCTGCCAAGGAAGAAAAACAGGGAGAAAAAGTTGAAGAAGTTTCTGATAAACCAGCGAAAAAAACTAAAGCTAAAAAATCTACTAAAGCTGCTAAAGAGCCAAAGGTTAAAAAAGAAAAAGCAAAAAAGCCTAAAAGAATTTCAATTCCTAAAAACATTGATCCGAAATTGATTGATTTGACGGCTGCGGCAAAGCTGCTTTCTCTTCCTCGTGAAGTTGGAATTCACCCAGAAACTGGTCAGAAGATTGTTGCTAATATTGGTCCTTTTGGCCCGTATTTATTGCATGATAAGAAATTTGCTTCGGTGAAAGATGACGATATTTTGGAGATTGGGTTGAATAGAGCGGTTGATTTGATTGCAACTGCGGCGGCCAAAGTGGCGGCTGGTGGTGGGAAGAGGAAGTCTCGATTTGCTAAGAAGAAGAAATAGGTTTTTTAAATCAGAACGCGTTTTATCTACCGCCCCTAACCCCTCCTTATCAAGGAGGGGGATGCTGAAGCACTGAAGCGCGCTGTTAGAGAAAATAGCTGTTTAGGCTATTTTCTTCCCCTCCTTGATAAAATGAGTGGTTAAAACAAACTCGAAGTGGTTCCCCTCCTTGATAAGGAGGGGTTAGGGGCGGTAGATAACGCAAATTCGGTTTAACTACGCCTCAATATCCATCGCAACAGACATTGTCTGCTTCTTACGAAACTCCGCTAATTTCTTCGCTAAATTCTTATCCGACAAAGCCAAAATAGAAACCGCTAAAAGCGCAGCATTTTTAGCTCCCGCTTCTCCAATTGCCAAACATCCAACCGGAATTCCCGCTGGCATTTGAGCAATTGAAAGAAGTGAATCTAACCCCTTCAAAGCGCGGCTTTCAACTGGAACTCCCAAAACTGGTAAATCTGTAATTGCCGCCGCCATACCCGGTAAATGTGCGGCTCCGCCAGCTCCAGCGATGATTATTTTTATTCCTCTTTTTTTTGCTGATTCACAAAATTCAAAAAGTCTTTTTGGGGTGCGATGGGCTGAAACAACTTTGGTTTCATAAGCTATGTTAAATTCGTCAAGAATTTTGCATGTGTGTTGCATGGTGGCAAAATCTGATTTGCTGCCCATTATTATTGAGATTTTTGGTTTCATATTTTACATATTTATAGTTTTAAATATTTTAGAAACTTTGTTCTTAACATCCATCGCCACTGCAACTTGAAGATTCCGCTGAAGATACCATTTTGAGATAGCCGTCTAAGCAACTGATATTAAGGGTGGCATTAAGTTCATAGTCACAATGGCCCAAATCTCCTATTCTGCCTCCTGCTCTACAAGTGGATTTTTTACCATTACAGATGGGATTTGACCCACTTTGGATATTATTGCCAGCGCAGTTAGCAGATAATTCGACTTTAGTTGTACAACCGTATGTTGAAGCGGCTATTTTGCATCTATTATATTTTTCCCAAAGGGTTGTAGTCTTATCAGGATTATTAGCGTTTCCAGAGCATGATCTACAAGCAGAGCAATCATTAGCAATTATCCAACTTCCACTTCCATTAGTGTCGCATGTTATTGTTGGATTGGCGAGGACTCGAGCACTATTGCCATTTATTCCACACTGTAGTTCACCATAATTCCATTGATTGCAATTATTCCAAAAACTGTTGGTGCATGTTGCTGCACCTAATGCCTTTCCATAACCACCATCTCGGCATTCTAAATTTATTACTCCTCCAGGGAGATATGTTCCAGAAGCTCCTGATACATATTTCGAGCCAGTTCCAAAAGGTTGGTTTAAATCAGGAATTGCACAAGTTCTTCCGCAAGTTCCACCACTAATATCTTTAGCGTAATAGAATTGATCAATATATCTGCTAGCATTTTTTTGTTGGCATTTATATACAGGGTTGGTGGTTCTTGTGCCATAACTTGCAACGCAAGTACCTGATAAAGTGGCGTTTTCATCAATGGTGAAGTTAGGTGAATTAGTGCCGCCTGAGAAGTTGGCATGAGATCCAGAAATTTCACCAACATTTGCAGAGCATTGAGGCACTACTGTTTCAATTGCTCCGCCTACACTATAAGTTATCCATTTGTAATCAGAGCCACAAACTCTTTTAACCGCATAAATTTTATTATTACGACCATCGGCATAATTACTTACATCTTGAGGAGTTGATGAATATCTAAATTGCACTTCTCCCGGAGAGGCATCATCCCATTGCAGATACACAGAAGAGCCATCACTAAGCGCGTGTTTTGTAATGCCAACGCCAATTCTTGGATCAGTTGCATGCCCCGGACATTTGTTAGTACAAGCTGGATAAGCTGTTTGCCAATAAGCCGCAAAGACATTGTTAAAACCAAGTACGGCAGAATTTTGGCATATTCTTTGAGGATTGGAAGCTGCGGCGTTTACATAAACCTTATGATCACCATCAGTATCAGTGGTTTGGTTAATGGCATTGCCATATTTATCTTTAGGTGGTGAATATGGATATTTGACATACCCAGCAGCGCAGGCTGTAAAGACGCCATCTATTTCGTTTTTATTGTTTGGAACGAAGGCTGCTGACCAATAAGCATTGCCATCATTAGCATTAATAGGAGTTGAGGTGTTAATTTCACTACAAGTTGTAGAACAACGATTTTCAATATTTACCCAAGTGCCAGTAGAATCACATTTGAATTTTGGACGATAGTCGCCAGGTGGGAAATAACCTAATTTTTGATTACATTCGCCATAGGCTATTGATTCTGGTTCAACATTTGGTTGAGAGGCGTCAACAACAACTCTTGCGGCTGGCTTTGAGGGAAAAATTGCTCCACCAGCGTTATTCCATGCATTCCATGCTTGCGTCCAACCTGATGAGCCTTGGGTATAGCGTGATGGATTGTGAGTGTGCGCTGCCCAAGCTGCAAGCCATGCTGCTGAGCCTTGTGGAGAGTCGCTAACAAAGTTTAATCGTGGGCAGTTAATTCTAACACAACTATTAGATATATCCTGCCAGATACCTTTCGGGCTACAATTTCTAGTAGGAAGTGCGCCATTTGGTTTGAAGCCAGTTATGCATCCAGACGCAGTAACAGACTGATTTGAATCACTAGAAGTTTGTAGTGGCCATGTGGCATAACCATGTCTTAGTCCCTTATCGGCATCGCTATATTCTCCAGATGCATAAGAGTTGGTGTAAGATATGTTTAATGTTAAAGGGTCAATGCTTGGGGTTGTGGTGACTTGTGGGCAAGAATAACGAACACATTTAGGTAGAGCTGAATTATTCCAATAAGCCGTGTCATTTGAGCCAACTAGGCAATTCATGGTAGGTGCTGTGCTAACCCCATTTACAGTATCATTTTTCCAATTTCCCATACATTGACCAACAACATTATTCATGCCACCAAAGGCTGCGGTTAAGAAATCGCCATTTCCCGAAATTGTGCCAGCGGTTCTTGTGGCATCAGTTAGATATTGTATGACAGGGCACATTCCTGGAACTGGTATATCTATACATAATCCAGCTTCTCTTGGAGTTTGTTTTCTAACAATTTGATCAGCATTTATAGTCATGCCATCTGCATAATCTAAACAAATACATTCTGGTGGTTTTCCGCCATTTGCGCAAGCTCCTGTGCTTAAAGCTAAATTGATAACGCATTTTCCCATAACCGAATCTACAGGACTACTTCCATTCATCGCCCTATAAGCAACAATATCTTTCAATTTTGAATCAAAACCAGATGAAATACATATCTCATTATACCATCCGTAAGCATTTGTTAATGTGGTAGTGGTGCTTGGTGTGGTTGAAGTGTTAATAATAATACCATCTTTGCGATTGCAGATTGGAGTTAAAATATTGTTGCAATAATTTCTGTAATTTAAGAACGCACTTATATCTGAGCCATAAGAAGCATTTTGTATGCTTATTTCATTCTTGACACATTCATTGCTTAATAAATTGCATTGTTCTCTTTGAGCGCAAATTTGATATTTTTCTACAGCGCTAGAGCATTCAGGAACTGATTGAACTGCATTTCCTAAAGTAACTTCACTAGAAACATCTGTTGCAGGGTTTCCTTGATATTTTAAAATTATTTTGGCGCTATCATATGTATTCGCTGGACTGGTTGGTGCTGAGATTACAACTTTTTTTGTGGCTGGAGTTATTTGTGTGGCATTGTTAATTTCAGGAAGGTTTCTATTCACGCATTCAAGAAGTAAGGTTTGAGAGGCGTTATTTGAGTCTGTGATGGTTTGATATAAGCAAAGAGTTGGAGTTAAAGTTGATGTATTGAATTCTTTGCGAATTGAAATATCAGCTGAATAATCTGAGCCGTTGATGTTTGTGTTTATGATGGCTGAAGCATTTGTATCTTTATCTTCATCATCAACTTCATAGCCAGTTTTGTTAAGACCAAGGCTAAGTTTTTTAGTGGCATCTTTGCCAAATTTTACTTCAATTTCAGGATAATTAAAATCAGTTGGGCCAAAAGAATCAGATGCTGAAATTGGAGGAGAAACAGCTCCAACTTTTGTAACAAAAGAGTTTATAATGTATAAATGTGGGTAAAAAAGCCTGAATGAATTTTCTTTGGTTGCCAAGTTGAATAATTTTGGTGGTCTTACTCTTAAAGGAACTTTAATACATTCCTGCTCTTTTACCAATTGACCATCTTTTTTTAGATAACCTCCATTATCACTAGAACCTCTGTTATTTGAAATATAAGGAATATGCATAACAGCTCGCCATTTTTCAGCTGAGCCTTCTGTATCTTTATCAGCAGAATCTATTCCATCACAACTTGTTCCAGTGTCTCCCAAGCAAGTTCCATCTGATAATTTTTCGTCACCGCGCATGAATAAATCTTTGTTATAAGCAAATTGACCTTTTGAATCAAGGAAGGTGCATATTTTATTTTTATATTGAACAGCTCTAATTCTTAAATAATTATCAATTATTGATGAGCAGTCTTTATCATTTGTATGATTGAACATATCGGGGCTCATTATACAATCTGTGGCTTTAGATTGCTTAACGGTAAGTGACTTACAAACATCGAAACCGCAAAGTTGACTTTTACATAAACCAAAGCCACAACTAATTGCACATTCTCTTCTGCCGCATGTTTCAGAATTACTCTCAAGAGCTGAAGGTCTGACGGCGTTTTTAAATCTAACACAAACTGAAAGTGTGGTAATGGCGTCGGTATTGGTGAAAGTTGTTGTGGCATTTTCTTGGTGATATGCCGTGCCTTTATCAACTTTGGCATTAATATTTCCTTCATTACCGCATAGATAAAGATAACCAGTTCCTCTATATCCAGCCTTTGCCACATTACACATTCCTGGTGATCTGGTTTTATCTGGTGAAAATTGTGAATGAAAATGTCCAAGATCAATTGTTATGCCAAGTATTTTAAATTTTCCATCCCATCCCCAGCCATTTTTCTCTAAATCATCTTTGTTATAACAAAGGTCACTTCTCATGTGAGAAAGTAATACACCATTAGAAACTGATTTATCCATTGGTTTTGGATTGTAAAACCACGATTCGTCAGGCTCGTTGCTTGTGTCACTTGATCCTTCATCTCCAGAATTTGGTTGAAGACATTCTGGCTCATTTGGTGTTGAATTGCAGTCAATGCTTTTTGGACAAAATCCATCGGTACAAGTTGATCCAATATCGCATAAGTTATTTAGCGTTGTAGGATTATCACCATTAGCTGGAGTACATCTATATTGTCTTTTTGCTAAAGGCAAGCAGGTGGTTGATGAGGGTTTGCAATTTTTTGCTAATTGTGCTTTTACAGCAGCATTACCATCACCCGCATTTAAAGCTGCTGGTGCTTCAACGGCTGGGTCTATACCAACAATATATTGCTCATAAGCTTTTACAAAAATATTTCCTTTGTTAATTATGGTAACTGTATCATCTGCGCAAGTAGGGCTAGCTAGTGGTTGAGGTGGGCATTCATGAATTTGGCACATTGTGTTATTTGATCTTGATACCAGAAAAGGAAGTTTATTTTCAGGAAAATTGTAACATTTAACTGATGAGCCGTCACAAAATTGTTTAGCATCCGCCCCTGGATTTGGAAGTATGAAGTGACTATTATCTAATTCTTCAACTAATAATAAATTACAGGCAAGTAAGTTACAGCTGCCAGCACCAGTATATCCATCAACAGATTGATGACATCTTTTAGCAACGCATTTTTTATCTTCAGGTAAGATTGAAGTGTCGCTAGTTAAAATTTCGCGATTAGGTAATCCGGTACTAAGAGTTGATCCGCAAAACCTAACACAATCTTTATTATGAACAGCATAATCAACCCCTCTAATTTTAGAGGTATTTTCAGTAATATCTGCGCATTCTTTAACACAATTTTTTAATTGAGAAATGGCGACATTACTATCAGAAATATCAGAACATAAAGGCATATCAATTAAATCAGCGCAATTAACTCTTGGATTGGGGGTTGATATAGTACTAACCGCATAAGGATTTGTGGTGCAAATTGGCAAATTTTGATAAAGACAATTATTTCCAGGCTCGGCTTCAACGCCAAGTGCAAGAGAGTCGCAAGGAGGAAGCGGCGTTGCTAAAGATGATTTTATGGAATAAATGACTGTTGCCAATGTTATAGATAAGGCGCAACAAACAGCTAAGCCCTTTAAGGCTTTTTTGAAATTACTTCTAAAATTTTCAGAAATTTTGTAATTCATCAAAAGTTTTACAGAAAAAATCGCCTCTTTCTTCAAAATTTTTCCACTGATCAAGCGAGGCACAAGCGGGAGATAATAAGATATTCTTTTCTTTTAAGCTATATTTTTTTGCCTCAGTGAAAGATTTATTTATAGCATTTGCCAAATTTTCACATTTCTCAAAAGCCACAGAATTTTCTTCTAAAACTTTAGCAAAATCATCACTGGCTTCACCAATCAAGTAAGCTTTGGTTATTTTTCTGAAATAAGAAGTAAGGCTTGAAATTCCACCTTCTTTTGGTCTTCCGCCCAAGATCCAAAAAATATAATCATAGGCTTTTAAAGCATTTTCAGTGGATTCGGCATTAGTAGCTTTGCTGTCATTAATAAAATTTATACCATCAATAGAGCCAAGAAATTGCATACGATGTCTCAAGCCTTTGAACTTTTTTATAGCTTCAATAATTTGCAATTGCTGAACTTTATCCAAAAGATTTTCTTGTTTAAGGTGGCAATAAAAAAGAGCAAAAGCCATAGCGATGTTTTCAGCATTATGTTCGCCTTTGAGAAAAATTTTACCTAAATCAAACTGCGAATCTTCTCCAGAAATTTTATTATATAAAGTTCCATTAATTACAGAGATGCCATTTTCGTGGAGATTTTTTGTTGAAATTGGAATCAGGGTAGCTTGGAAATTTTGATCTTTTTGTAATTCATCAAAAACTAATTTGGAATTTACATTATCAACATTAATTGCGGCATAATCACCTTTAACTTGGTTTTTAAAAATTCTTTTTTTGGTGTTAATATAACCCTCCAAAGAGCCGTGACGATCTATGTGATCGGGAGTTATATTTAAAAGTGCTGCAACTTTAAAATGAATTTTATCAATCAAATCAAGTTGGTAAGAAGATGTTTCAAAAATATAAGTTTTTTTTGCAGAAACATCAGGAAGATCCATTAAATCAAAGCAAGGAAGTCCAATATTTCCGCCAATTTCAGAAGGTAAATTTAATTCTTTTAAAATAAACCCTGTAAGAGCTGTGGTGGTAGATTTTCCGTTAGTTCCAGTAATTGCTAAAAAATTTTGTTCAGAGTTTTTTTGATAAAAAACCTCAAGATCGCAAACTAATTTTGCTTGAGTTTTTTTTACAATTTCTAAAATTTTATGAGGTTTAGGAAAATAAAGAGGAATTCCAGGAGCGAAGATTATTGTGGTATCTTTGTCAAAAATAATTTCTTCAGGTTTTATGAATTTAGCCCTCTTTGAAAAAGAGGGTGGATCAAGCGCCAAAGGCGCTTGAGACGGGTGATTTTTTTTAGAATAATCAGATGCTTCAATAAATCCTCCGTCATTGCCTACGGCAATGCCACCTCCTTTTGCAAAGGAGGCTTTGGCATTTTCTATTGATTGAAAATTATCATCAGTGGCAATTACTTCTTCATTGTTTTTGGCAAGAAAATTCAGCGCAGAAATGCCAGAAATTCCCAGACCATAAATTACATATTTCATTATTTAAGTTTTGAAATTGCTTCTTGATAATTTCCTGATTTAAAAATGTAAGAACCAGAAACCAAAACATCGGCTCCAGCTTCAATAACTAATTTAGCAGTTTCTGGATTGATTCCACCATCAACTTGCAGATCAATGTTTCTGCCACTTTGAGTAATTTTATTTCTAATATTGGTGATTTTTTTCAATTGTGAATTAAGAAATTTTTGACCACCAAATCCCGGATTTACAGTCATTACTAAAATCAAATCAACCTTGTCTAAAATGTAATCCAAAACATCTTCATGAGTTGAAGGTACAATTGAAACTCCAGCTTTTTTACCAAAAGATTTTATTAAAGAAATGCTACGATCTAAGTGAGTTGAAGCTTCGGCGTGAATAGTAATAATATCAGCGCCAGCTTCAGCAAAAGCTTTAACATGATTATCAGGATTGTTAATCATTAAATGAACATCAAATGGTAAAGCAGAAAATGGACGCAAAGCTTTAACAACTTCATTTCCAATTGTTATATTAGGCACGAAGCTGCCATCCATAACATCAATATGAATATAATCAGCGCCAGCTTTTGAAATATTGGTAAGTTCTTCTCCTAATTTGGCAAAATCAGCAGAAAGAATTGAGGGAGAAATTTTTATTTTTTGATTTGTCATTTTTGTAATTTGAATTATACGATTCTCACTCTTTGTTATCCTGAACGAAGTGAAACATCTCTTTCAGCTGAAAGAGATGTTTCGCTGCGCGTGGCATGACTGTATGGGTTTATCTCTTGCAACCAATCGCAGTAATGTCGTAAATTGGATGTTCCAATCCTGAAATTGAAGGGCTAGAAGAAATCATCCAGCCATAAAAAATACGATTCTTTATTGGTTGCTTTCCATCAGAAGCTTCATCAAAAACTTCTAATAAAATTTTACTATCAGGTCTTTGTTCAGAAGATGCTTGCCAGCATTTGCGTGCTTGAATGGTCAATTTTCCAAATTTTATATTACCACCAACTCGCAATTCTAATATGGAAGTTTTGGCGGTAACTTTATTTAAAGCTTGTATTACCGCGATGTTGTAAAAACTTGAAGAGTCAATTTTATCAACTGTTAAATTTACATCTTGATTTTCAGAGCTTTGATCTGTGAAGGTTTCTGGATTTTGATCTTGAGCCTGAGCATTTTGAAATCCAAAAAGCAGAGAAATTTGAAGGAAAAAAACTACAATTATGTTAGTTTTTTTTATTTTATTTATCATTTTCATCATCTTTATCTTTGCTTGAAGTTGAGTTGAAAATAAATTTCCCTAATAAATCTTCAAAATTAACTGAAGATTGAGTGAATTTAATTTCATCACCTTGTTTTAGCATTTCTTCATCAGATCCAATTTCGATTGATAAAAATTTAGATCCTAAAAGACCTTCAGAAGCAATTTTTGCTGAAGAATCCAAGGGAAGTTTTACGCTAGAATTAAGTAATATTTTTAAAGTTGCGCGATAAGTTTTTTCATCAAGAAATTGACCTTCAACGGTACCAATTTTTACTCCAGAAATTTTCACATCGCTGCCAACAGCAATGCCGTCAATATTATCAAATTTTGCAATCAAGCTATAACTATCAAAGCTATTAGACTTAGAGCCTTTAACGGAATTAAAAAGAAAAAACATTGCAGAAAGAAGTACGAATGTTCCAACTATAATTTCGAAGTAATTGTTAGTTTTGTGCATTGTTTTTGCTTAGTTATTTGGGTTCCAAGATTGATAATCAGAGCTTACTTTTTCTCTCTTGCCGCCGTGGTTCAAATGACCTTTTGGCGCATAAGCATTTTTTGTGCCAGTTAAATTTGGTAAATGAATTTTTTGCCAAGCATGTTTGTGAGTGTCAACATTTACTGGTGCAGAGTTTGTGGTGTAATGCATCCAACCATGCCAATGGGCAGGTATTTTTGAAGGTTCGGCAATGCCTTTGTAAATTACGAATCTTTTAGAATTTTTTTTATTTTCAAAATATTCATTACCAAATTCATCAGTTCCAATTTTAACTGACTGTAGTTTTATTTTTAATTTTGTTAAAAAGGACATTTGTTTAGTTTTTTTGGGAAATGTTTTAACATTGATTTAAAGAAGCTTTTCTTCTCAACGGAAATTATAGTTAGAATTAATAAATGAAAAGTTAATTTTTTTAAATTTTTTTAATCGTTTTTTAAAAAAAACAAAATATCTTTACGAATAATAATAAATTCCTCCTACTGATTCATTACAAATAATTGAAAATATTTTCTCTAATCACGGTGCCAACAATAAAAACTGCCATAAGCTATTATTTCAGACTTATAGCTACAATTGCTGCTGTGATTTTCTTTTCTTCGGTGCAGAATTTGCAAGCTAAAGATTCACAATCAATGACGCAAAAATTATGGCAAGAAATAACCCCTGAAGAATTTGCGATTTTAAAAAAAGTTGATCTAGCGGTTAATGCTAAGAATTATGAAGAAGCTCTGCAATATACTAGACAAGAGAACTCCTCAGTAGGAAAGAAGCCAAAAGTATTTGATGTGGTGAGTGATATAATATTGTGGAATAAATATAGTGGGAAAACTGAGGGTAATAATATTGCCTTTAGTGATATTTCTCGTTTTGTGAATGACAATGCTTTTTATCCAAATATTTCAGAAATAAAAATCAATGTTGAGAAAATAGCGATTAAAAACAACATTGCTTACAAGTCTAGCGAGCAATATTTTAAAGCAAATCCCGCTAAAACCACCTCATCAAAACTTTATCTACTGCAATCAAAAATAACTTTCTTGCAACGATTTAAAGGAGACGACTCTGAAAAATCCTCACTCAAATTGGAAATTAAAAATCTAATCTCTGAAATTTGGATTAAAGAAAATTTATCTGAAGAAGAGGAAAAAAGTTTTTTGGATAAATATCAAAATCAGCTTAGTGAAGAAGATTACATTGCTCGCATCAATAGATTATTATGGGATAATAAGATTGCAGAAGCTAAGAAAATCATGACATTTGTTGACGAAGATCACAGAAAATTATTTGCTGCTGTGATAGAGCTACAAGATTTTCCTAGATATCTTGATACAGTGGTTTTTTCGGTTCCAAGAAGATTAAGATCTAGTGAAATTTTATCTTATCGTCGAGCTTTATGGTATAAAAGTAAGGGCAGAATTGATGATCTATTAGATTTGATGATTAGCTTGCCAAAAACACTAGAAAATCCACAGCAATGGTGGAGTATGCGTAATCTTTATGTTCGCGAAATGATAAAGAAAAAAGATTATAAAATGGCATATCTTTTGGCAGCAAAAAATTCTCTGCCAGCAACTTCAGCAGATTTTTGGGAAGCTCAATGGATGTCTGGTTGGATTGCTTTGCGATTTTTGAATGAACCAAAAGAAGCCTACAAACATTTTGAAAATCTTTACAGAAATGTGAGACAACCAGTAACTCTTTCTCGTGGTGCATATTGGCTTGGCATGTCTTCTTTGGCGATGGGAGATAAGGCAAAAGCTATAGAATGGTATAAAGTTGCGGCGCGATATCCAACTTTTTTTTACGGACAATTGGCGATTAATAAACATCGTACTTTAGACAGTATTAACGCTAGAGATGATATAATTTTACCAAAAGATCCAGAAATTGCTTCGCAAGATATCAAAGATATTTCTGAATCAAGGGCGGCAAGAGTAGCTTATTTATTAGCAATTACAGGTGATAAAAAAAATGCCACTAAGATTTTTGAATATATAGTTAATAATGCTGTTTCAGAAGGGCAGATTGCTGTTATTATGAAAGTTATTAATGAAATTGGTGATCGTCAAATGGATGCCACTATTTCTCGTACTGCAGCAAAGAAAAATGTCTTTTTTATCAAAGATAAATTTCAAATTGTACAAGAGGTGGCAAGTGATAAATATGCACCATTGGTGCACGCAATTATAAAGCAAGAAAGTGGCTTTGCGCCAAACGCTTTAAGTAAAGTTGGCGCGGTTGGTTTTATGCAATTAATGCCCGGAACTGCAAAATTGGTATCAAGAGATTTAGGTATTGCTTATGATAGAGATAAATTGGCAACTGACATTCAATATAATGTAAAGCTTGGCACCAGTTATATAAAAACATTAATAGATCGTTTTGAAGGGTCAGAAATTTTAGCAATAGCATCTTACAATGCTGGTCCAAACAGTGCTCAAAGATGGATTAATGAATTTTATGATCCAAGAAAAGAAAAAGATATCGATAGAGTTGTTGACTGGATTGAGTTAATTACTTATTCTGAAACGCGAAACTATGTGCAGCGCATTATGGAAAATTTAATCGTTTATAAATATCTAATGTCGCGCACTAATTACGACGCAATCGACTAACCACTTTACCTAATATGACACCTTTTGATTTTGATAAACTTAAAGAAGAATGCGGAGTTTTTGCTATCTATAATAGCGTAGATGCTGCGGTAAACACAGCTCTTGGGCTTCATGCCTTACAACATCGCGGGCAAGAAGCAGCGGGAATTGTGGCAATGTCAGGTGAATTTTTTTCAGCACATTTCGCTGATGGCTTAGTTTCTGATAATTTTAACTCTGCTGAGATTGTAAAAAAATTAGAAGGCAATTCTGCTATTGGTCATGTGCGCTACTCAACTGCTGGCAAAAAATCAGCAAGAAATTATCAGCCAATTTATGCTCAATTTAGTTTTGGCTTTTTAGCAATTGCTCATAATGGCAATCTTACAAATGCCAATGCTCTTAGAAATCGTTTAATTGCCAGAGGGGCAATTTTTCAATCAACTATGGATACTGAAGTTATTATTCATTTGATTGCGCTTAGTCAAAAATCTTCTTTAGTTGATAGAATTATTGATGCCGTTTCGCAAATTGAAGGGGCATTTTCTTTGGTGATAATTCACAAAGATGGTATAATTGCGATTCGAGATCCATATGGCGTTAGACCGCTTTCTATCGCAAGATTGGGAGATGCTATTGTGGTTGCTTCTGAAACTTGCGCTTTTGATATTATTGGTGCGAAATTTGAAAGAGATGTTGAGCATGGTGAGTTGGTTATTATCAACAAAGATGGCATAAAATCTTTGCAGCCATTTGAAGCTAAGCCTTCAAAATTTTGTATTTTTGAATATGTTTATTTTTCTCGTCCAGATAGCACTATTGAGGGGAAAAATGTTTATGCGATGCGTAAAAATATTGGTATTGAATTAGCTAAAGAAATCAAAATTGATGCTGATGTTGTGGTGCCAATTCCTGATTCTGGAGTTCCGGCAGCAATTGGATATGCTATGGAATCTAAAATTCCTTTTGAGCTTGGAATTATTCGTAATCATTATGTTGGTAGAACTTTTATTGAGCCAACAGATCGTATTCGTCACTTTGGAGTTAAACTTAAACACAATGCCAATTTGGAGGTAATTAAAGGAAAGAGAGTAATTCTAATTGATGACAGTATTGTGCGTGGAACCACCTCTAAAAAAATTGTACAAATGATTCGTGATGCTGGTGCAACAGAAGTTCATATGTTGATTGCTAGTCCACCAACAATTTCGCCTTGTTTCTATGGCGTCGATACTCCTGATAAAAAGCACCTAATTGCCGCTAATCATTCAATTGAAGAAATTGCAAAAATAATAGGCGTTGATACTCTTGGATATATTTCGATTAATGGTCTTTATAATGCTATTGATAAGGCAAAAAGAAATGATGATAATCCGCAATATTGTGATGCTTGTTTTACTGACAAATATCCAATTCGTTTATCTGATAAAGAGGGTGGTGAAACTCCACTTTTTGATTTTATGAAAGCTTAGACACTATTAATAGAGACTCATATGACCAAAAAATCTCCAAAAAACTTTCAAGAAAAAATTTCTAAAATGGACTTTGAGTCTGCAATGATAAGGTTAGAAGAGATTGTTGAAATATTATCTTCGGAAAAAATTAATTTAGATTCGATGATAGAATTATATGAAGAAGGAATTGCGTTAAAAGAATTCTGTGCTCAAAGATTAGATGAAGCGAAGATGAAAATTGAAGTTATATCTAAGAAAAAATAGAAAAATACTCGTCATCCTTGACGCCTAGGCATGGAGGATCTCATGAGTTTAACTTCTTAAATAAAACTCATGAGATTCTCAAATCCTTAAGGATTCAAGGATGACGGACTTTTTATTTATGCGTATTGAGCAAGCAAAAAACTGAACCAACCTTCAATTACATCCTTCAAACCATCTCTCAATTCTTTACTTTTAAAATAATTATTGTTGATTCTTGACCCTCTAATATCGATGAAACAGACTTATTTACTAAAAATGAAAAATATTCCAAACTTTCTAACAACTTTTCGCATTGTCATAATTCCAATTTTGATTATGTCTTTTTATATCAACGGAATGGTCTCCCATGTGGTTGCGGCAACACTTTTTGCTGTTGCGGCAATTACAGATTATTTCGACGGATATTTTGCTAGAATGTTAAAAGTGCAATCAAAATTTGGAAAATGTTTGGATCCAATTGCTGACAAATTATTGGTAATTGTGGCTATCGTAATGTTGATTAATTTTAACGGGCACAATCTTTGGATTCTGATACCAGGATTAATAATTATCTGTCGTGAAGTTTTAGTTTCTGGCTTGAGAGAATTTTTAGCGGAACTACATGTGAGCGTTCCAGTAAGTACATTAGCAAAATATAAAACTGCTGTGCAAATGGTTTCTATTACTGGTCTCTTACTAGGTGAAAAGGGTTTTGATTATACATTTTATTACCTAATTGGAAACTGGATTGATATGGATATCAAATTCTTATTATGGTATTTGGTGGTCTATTTATCTAAAATGTTATTTTGCTTTGCTGCTTGTTTAACTGTGATAACTGGATATGCCTATTTCCGAGTTGGATTAAAAAATATGTAGTTATACCATTTTAACCTGAAAACACCCATTTTCTTCTGCAAAATTATGGCATAAATTACTCGGCAAGCAACGCTGTATCACCTGATACAGCTTAGGCTTTTCGTCTCAATTTCTGCTCATAATTTTTTTGAAGAAAATGGGTGTTTTCAGGCTAAAATGGTATAATACCAATTATCACAATTAACTATACATTTGAGCTTCATCTTTTTGGTCTAAAATTTAGAAAAAAAACCTTCTGTATATCCTGATACAGGAGGTTTTTCTTCTAAATTTTATCCTCAAAAATCTTTCGCTCAAATGTATAGTTAATTGTGATAATTGGTATTATTTGTTTTTTTGTCATTCCTGCCTTCGCTGGAATGATAAGGATTTATTGCCTTACAATAAGATGGCTCTTAATTATTTATACGATTTTTTTGAAAATAAGCGTAACAGGCGATTGTTATGCCACATAGCAAGATGCAGATTATGATAATTAGATTTAAATATTTTTTAATTAAATCTTTATTCGCTCCAATACCAAATCCCAAAAAAGTTAAAACGCTTGTCCAAATTGCTGATCCCAAAGTTGTATAAAAACAAAAAGTTTTAAAATTCATTTTTGCCACTCCTGCTGGCAAAGAAATAAAATGTCTTACACCCGGAATTAGCCTGCCAATAAAGACTGAAATATTACCATGAGACTTAAAGAATTTTTCAATTTTAATGATAGTTTCTGGTTTAATGAAAAAATATCTGCCAATTTTTAATAGAATTGGTCTGCCAAGAAACATTGCTAAATAGTAGCTAAAGATTGCTCCAAGCACATTTCCAAGAACTCCAATAAAAATAACTAAGCCAAGATTCATATTTCCATAAGCTGCAGCCATACCAGCTGGAATCATAATAATTTCGCTTGGAATTGGCAACATAGTGCTTTCTAAAAACATGCCAATAAAAATTCCAAAATAGCCGACTTGTTCAATAAAATTGATAAGGATATCCATTGTTGATTCAAAAATTTGGGCTAAATGCATGAAATTTTATGATAAGTTTTGAGAAACGAATTTTTGTAAGTCGGGCTTTGAAACTCTGGCGCTGCGTTTACTTTCAATAATAGAGCGAATTTTTTGGTAAGTGCTGTTTAAGTCATCATTTATCAAGACAAAATCATATTCACCGAAATGACTTATTTCATCTTGAGCTTTTTTCATGCGACCTTGTACAATATGTTCTGGATCTTGGGCGCGGCCACGCAATCTTCTTTCCAATTCTTGTAAAGATGGTGGAAGAATAAAAATTGAAACTACGGAATCGGCATCAAATTTTTCTTTGATTTGACGAGCACCTTGCCAATCAATATCAAATAATACGCAATTGCCATTTTTTAACTCATCTTCAATAAGTTTTTTTGGCGTGCCATAATTATGTTCGAAGACTTTTGCTTGCTCTAGAAATTCATCTTTGGCAACCATTGAGTCAAAATCACTTTGGCTAACGAAGTGATAATGTTGACCGTGAGTTTCTTGCGGTCTTTGCGGTCTTGTGGTTGCAGATATTGAGAGCTTTATTAAAGGGTCGTTCTGAATGGTCATTTTGCAAAGTGTTGATTTGCCTGCGCCAGATGGTGATGAAATTATTATTAGGAATGGCTGGTGGTTTATGAACATGGATGGTTTTTAATCTTTGGGAATTATTCCTTGAAACGCAATCAACTGTCATCCTGAGCAAAGCGAAGGATATCTTTAGAAAAAACCATTACCTCAAGAGATCCTTCGCTTTGCTCAGGATGACAGTTTGAGGTAATGGAATTTGGTTTAACTATTCAGAATCTCTAACAATAGAAATATCAGGAGCATCTGGATGTTTCATGCCAACAATATGGTATCCGGCATCAACATGTAAAACTTCACCAGTAACTCCACTTCCAAGTTCACTTAATAAGAATACACCAGCACCGCCAACATCTTTCAAATCAATGTTGCGTCTCAGTGGAGAGTTGTATTCATTCCATTTGAAAATTAATCTGAAATCACCAATTCCACTGGCAGCTAAAGTTTTAACTGGACCAGCAGAAATTGCATTAACACGAATATTATCTTGACCCATATCCATTGCTAAGTAGCGCACGCTTGCTTCAAGAGCAGCTTTAGCAACGCCCATTACATTATAATGGGGCACAACTTTTTCAGCGCCATAATAGCTAAGGGTTATAATACTTCCACCACCGGCATTTTTCATTAATTGCTCACCAGCTTTAGCAACAACTGCCAAAGAATAAGCTGAAATATTTAAAGTATTGGCGAAGTTTGCGGCACTAGTATCAAGATATTTACCGCGTAATTCTTCTTTATCTGAATAAGCAATAGCGTGAACCAAGAAATCAAGCTTGCCCCATTTTTTTTCTAATTCGGCAAAAACTGCATTAACTGATTCTTGATCATTAACATCACAAGGAAGAACGATGTCAGACCCGACGGAAGCTGCTAAAGGCTCAACTCTTTTTTGTAAAGCTTCGCCTTGATAAGTAAAAGCAAGTTCTGCGCCGTATTTTCTTGCCTCTTCGGCAATGCCCCAAGCTATTGAGCGGTTATTCGCAACGCCCATGATTAAACCTTTTTTTCCTTGTAGAATTGTCATGTTTTGATTAGTTAATGGTTAATAAATATGGTTATTAAGTTATGCGTAAAGCCAAGAAACCTCTTGTCTGTTACGAGTTTCAAAATTTTTGATTTTTTCTTCTTTCTTTAAGGTCAGTCCAATATCATCTAACCCTTCAATTAAGCAATATTTTCTAAAACTATCAACATCAAATTTATATATTTTATTAGAAGTTCTTACTTCTTGTTTAGGTAAGTCAACTGTAACGCTATTATGTTCATCATTAGCAAATTCTAATAATTCAGCAACTTCTGCACTAGAAAGAATGACTGGTAAAATGCCATTTTTAAAGCAGTTATTGAAAAAAATATCAGCAAAAGAAGGTGCGATAACGCATTTAATTCCAAAGTCATTTAACGCCCAAGGAGCGTGTTCTCTGCTTGATCCACAGCCAAAATTATCTTTAGCAACTAAAATTTGAGAATTTTTATAAGCAGGTTTGTTTAAGACGAAATCAGTAATTTCATTTTCTTGTAAATCGTAGCGCATTTCATGAAAAAGATTTTTCCCCAAGCCGGTTCTTTTTATAGTTTTAAGAAACTGCTTAGGAATTATCATATCAGTATCGATATTAATCAAAGGTAATGGCGCGGCGGTAGAAGTTAGATTGTTGAATTTTTCCATTTCGATTATGCTGAAATTTTGTATTTTAAATTTATGACTCTGTGAGGCGGAAGTAAAATAAACCAATTAACCTTCTAAATACAAGTCGATTTTTGATTTAAAGAGAATTGTAGTAACATTTTGATCTGATAAAAATTTCTTTTGTAATATATTTATTAAAGTTTTAGAAAATTAATTAGTAATTTTTAATTTAATTACATTCCTCTGATATTGATTCTTATTTCTTATTGTTAACCCAGTACTTGTTGCGGGGCAACAATGAAAGGGTGAGGTTAACAATTGAGAGGTCGATTGTATTACGCAAGTTATAATTTAAAAATACCAAAATAGCCCGATCCAATGTTTAGAATATCTATTCTGCTTTTACTGCTTACATCTTCCTGCTCCATTATTTCTGAAAATACTTTTGGAACGGGAAATTATCCTCATTCAAATAAATTTTACGAAAGATTTCCAGCTAACAAAAAAGCCATCGTAATTATGAAATATGATGCAGAGACTTACAAAGAGCCGTTGCTTTGGTGTAAATTTAGCGGTGAAGATGATAAAATAAAAAATATTAATGATTGTAGAGAGGTTGGGGATTCTGATTCTTACAAAATATTAATGTTTGAACCCGGAATTTATAAATTGGCAGATTACGCTGCCAATAAAAAACAATATGTTTTTGGAAATTCTAGAAAGTCACTTTTAAGTAAATTGCCTTTAAGTTTTGAAGTTAAATCTGCGGAAATTGCCTATGTAGGTTTAATTAAGAAAAAGGGCGCCAGTTACGAAATTATTGATGAATTTGATTTGATTGAAAGGCCTTTAAAAACAAAAAATTATCAAGAATTAAAGGGATTATTTTCCAATTCTTTAAAAGATATTGAGTGGTTTGTTAAGCAATATCATGCTTCTCTGAGTCATGTTATCAAAAGATTGGTTGATGAAAAAAAGAAGGTCAGTAAAAATTCTGGCAATGGAGTTGAAGATTTCTCAGCTAATGTTTCTTGTGATGGCTTTTGCAACAAAGAGGCTTTGAGAAAGAGAGAGAAGGAAATTAATTTAGATAAGGAGAAATATAGTAATAAATATTTTCAGCAGCTGATAAGTGAATTAAATTTTGATAAAGAGAGATGTGGTCTGGGGGATAAAAAAGCTGGAGATAAAAAAATAAAATCTAAAAAATCAAATAAAGCTGAAATCACCACTAAAAATGCTAAATAATAAAATATTATTAATTCTTTTGTCATTTTTGTTAAGCTCTTGTGGCTCATCAAATAAAGCGGCTCTTAGGCTTTATAATAAAGAAATTTCAAGCGACATTTCATCTTTAGAATTGTTAAAGAAATATGGTCCAGCGCAGCAAATGTGGCATGATGATTTTAATTATAATAATTTTAGCTATAGCTATTCCAAGCCGAAATATAGCTTTCTGTCTTTTTTGCCAATACCAAATTTTCAATCTAAATTTGATAATTACGAAGTTGTTTTGACATTTGATGCTAATGGTAGTTTAGCTGATGTGAAAAAGTTTCATGATAGAATAAAGACTAAATCTTGGTTGATTTGTGAAGCTGCAATTGCCGATTGCGACTTGGGAAGGGGGATTGTGAGTCGGAAATAAATTTCTTTTCAAAAACATCATTGATAAACCCAATTTTATAAGTAGATTTGTGAGTCTTCTTAACAAATACAAAATTTACTTATGTTTATTCAAACCGAAGAAACCCCTAATCCTGCAAGTTTAAAATTTATTCCTGATGGACAAACTGTTTTGGAAAATGGTGTGGTGGAATTTAAAAATCAAAAACAGGCAGCAACTAAATCTCCTTTAGCTTTACAGCTGTTTGAAGTTAATGGTGTTGAATCCATAATGTTTGGTCGTGATTTTATTACTGTAACCAAATCAGAAAATACTGAGTGGCGGCATATTAAGACTGAAATTTTGGCAACGATAATGGATTTTTTTGTTGCAGGAAAACCAGTAATGTATGAGCAAGCTGCGGCGGCAGCGGTTACTAATGAAGAAGATAGTGATGTTGTTAAGCAAATTAAAGAATTAATAGAGATTAAGGTTCGTCCAGCAGTGGCAATGGATGGCGGAGATATTATCTATCGTAGTTTTGAGGAAGGGATTGTTTATCTTGAGCTTAAAGGTTCTTGTTCTGGCTGTCCTAGCTCGACTATTACTTTGAAGAGTGGTATTGAGAATATGTTGAAGCATTATATTCCAGAGGTTTTGGCGGTTGAGCAGGTTTCGGATGATTAGGGTTTAATTATCCTTCCTCAAGGGAAGATAATAGACTGAGTAATTTTATTATGAGTAGGCGTTCGTAGCTCAACTGGATAGAGTGTTGCTTTCCGAAGGCAAAGGTTGGAGGTTCAAATCCTCTCGAGCGCACCAAATTATTAGACTTATTTCAATGCCTTAAATGCAAATGGATTCCTGCCTTCGCGGGAATGGCAATGGGCGTAAAATGACAACGGAAAATACAAGGAACATCATGACTAAAAACAACATCGTCACAGCAGCTTTTGTAATGATAGGAGATGAGATTTTATCTGGCAGAACTACGGATAAAAATTTGAATTTCTTAGCAGCAAATCTTACTGAAATGGGTATTAATTTGAAAGAAGTGAGAGTTGTTCCTGATATTGAAGAAGAAATTATTTTAGCTGTAAATGCGGTTAAAAATAAATTTGATTATGTCTTTACTAGCGGAGGAATTGGTCCAACTCATGATGACATAACTTCTCTTTCAATTGCTAAAGCTTTTGATGATGAGTTAATTCAAAATGAAGAAGCTACAGAAATTCTTATTGGTTATTATGGCAAAGAAAATGTTAATGAAGCGCGTTTAAAAATGGCTTTTGTACCAAAAATGGCAAAGCTTTTGGATAACCCTGTTTCGTCTGCTCCTGGATTTAGAATTGCTAATGTTTTTGTTATGGCTGGTGTTCCAAAGATTTTTCAAGCAATGTTTGAAGCTGCAAAAAAAGAATTAATTGGTGGTAAAAGAATTAAATCAGAGGAAATTAAAATCTCTTTAACTGAAAGCGTAGTTGCTAAAGATTTAGAGAATTTGCAAAAAAAATATTCACAAGTTTCAATGGGTAGCTATCCTTTTGAAGGTGGAACTTCTTTAGTTTTTCGTAGTAATAATTATGAAGATTTAGAAAAATCTGTGCAAGAAATGACTGAATTACTTGAAAGTGTAAAAAGTGATTCAATAATAAATTTCAGAAAAAATTAAGTATTCTAAACCTCATCAAATGAACGAAAAAACTAAAAATATCAAAAAAGAGGGCGAAGAAAATACTGCTGAATATTATGAGTTTATCAAGTCAGCTGCGGCAGATGGTAGTTATTACAAAGATGCAACAAATTGGTATTTTTTAAGATATGTAACTCCTTTTTGCGAAAGAACTATTTTAATTTTTGCCGCAATAATTTCTTTGGTGGTGCTATTTTATTTAACAGAAATAATCAAAGGTACATTTCCTTTGGTTGAAGAATTTCCCGTCACTATTAAGGCAAAAGATCAGTCTTTATATTTTCCAAATCTAGTTCCGATAAAATCAAAAACAGATAAAGAAATTACAACTGTTGATGAAGCTATTGCCAAATATTTGCTTTCAATTTACATCAAAGATCGTGAAGGATATGATTATTCTCGCGCTGAAATTTCTGATATTAATAAAAAATTTAGTCGTTTAAGAAATACCTCTTCGGTTAATGAATATAAGCAGTTTCAGCTCTTTATGAGTAAAGACAATTCTAACAGCCCCATCTATCAATTTGGCAAAAATGTTGTAAGGCAAATTGAGGTTAAGTCGGTAAGATTTTATAAAAAACCTCCTAAAGATTTTACCACTAAAGCAAGAAATTTTTTATATGTTAAAATACCAACAGAGGCTGAAGTTAGATTTACGGCAACAACAATATCAACAAAAGAGGATGTTGTTAAAAAAGAAAGTGAAGATTTTGTAGTCAAGATGAGCTTTTCTTTTTCTGGAGCAAGTAATAAAGAAAATAAATCACTAAACTTTGTGGTTAATAGTTATCAATTGTATAAGGTACAAAAATGAGATTTTTTAGATTTTTAGTTTTATTTACCGTCATGTTTTCTCCTTATATGGCGAGCGCTTCTCAGCAACCAAGATTTCTTGGAACCGAAAAGAAATTTAGAAGTTTTATTTATAATCCAAATGAAGTTTATCACTATCTTGGGCATTACACTTATCAAGGTTTTATAGAATTTGAAGAAGGTGAATCTGTGGGAACAATTTCTATGGGAGATCCTTCTTTATGGCTTTTTGAGCATTTAGCTAATCGTCTATTTTTAAAGCCAGTTGGTGAAGATAATTCTGAAACTAACATGACCGTTATTACCAATAGAAGAATTTATCATTTTGAGCTTACAGCGAAAGAGGCTAAAAATATTAATGACAAAGATTTGATATTCGTTGCTAAATTTTCATATCCTGATGACAAAGACAAAAACATCGTTGAATTTCCAAAATCTCCAAAATCGGATGAGCCAGATATGCGCAATTTAAGCGCTTTTAACTTTAGTTACCAATATACGGGTGAACCGTCAATTGCGCCAATCAAAGTTTTTGATAATGGTGAATTTACTTATTTCCAATTTGCTAAAAAAAGTGCTGAAATTCCTGCTATTTTTACGGTGGATTCCGCTGGTTTTGAATCTTTGGTTAACTTTAGATCTGCTGGAGATTACATAATTGTAGAAAGAATGGCTCCGCAATTTACTCTTAGAAGTGGACCAGATATTGTCTGTGTTTACAATTCAAATATGTATGCTAATGGTAAGGTGAATAGTAAGTTTTCAACTTTGAATAAAAGTGGAGCTCCCACTTCTGAATTTAATCCTTATATTGGCAGCGGTTTTGGTGCTTCTGCTCCACAAGGAACGCCGCAAGATATGATGCTTCCTCCTGCGGGTGGGGCGGGCGGTCCTGCGATGGGTGCTCCTATGGGAATGCCAGGTAGAATTCAATAAAATTTCTTTAACATAATTCCATTTAATAATCTTGATAGATTGTAGATCCCCGCTTTTGCGGGGATGAAAATGGCAAACTTCAACAAACATGTCAGACACATCAAAAATCGAAAATTACAATCATAAAATTTCTGAAAAAAAATGGCAGCAAGCTTGGGAAAAAGCTGATATTTTTAAGTTCAAAGAAAATGCCCCCCATCAAAAAAATAAGCCAAAATATTATGTGCTTGAAATGTTTCCTTATCCGTCAGGAAAAATTCACATGGGACATTTGCGCAACTATACAATTGGCGATTGCGTAGCTCGTTATAAAGCTATTTCTGGCTTTAATGTTTTGCATCCAATGGGTTTTGATGCCTTTGGTTTGCCAGCAGAAAACGCTGCTTTAGAACATAAAATTCATCCGCAAAAATGGACTTTAAGCAATATTGAAAATATGCGCGATGAGTTGAAATCAATTGGGTTGTCGCTTGATTGGAGCCGCGAAGTTGTTACTTGTTTGCCTGATTATTACAAACATGAGCAAAAAATTTTCATAGATTTTGTGAAAGCGGGGCTTGCTTATCAGAAAAAATCTTTTGTGAATTGGGACCCGATTGACAAAACAGTTTTGGCAAATGAACAAGTGATTGATGGCAAAGGCTGGAGAAGTGGTGCTTTGGTTGAGAAGAAGGAATTGAAGCAATGGTTTTTGAAAGTTTCTGATTTTTCGGAAGAGCTTTTATCTGAATTGAAAAATTTGAAAGGTTGGGATGAAAGAGTTTTATCAATGCAGGAAAAGTGGATTGGTAAAAGTGAAGGTTTGACGCTTGATTTTGAGATTGCGGGTAAAGCCCTCTTTGAAAAAGAGGGTGGATCATCCGCTGTAGCTTTAGCGGAAGCGGATGAGACGGGTGATTTAAATAATAATAAATCCTCCGTCTTCGCTGCTAAAAGCAGCGAATCCACCTCCTTTTTCAAAGGAGGCTTAAAAACAATTTCAGTTTATACAACTCGTCCTGATACTTTATTTGGTGCGTCTTTCATTGCTATTTCACCGCATCATCCAATTGCACTTGAATTAGCCAAAGAAAATTCTGAAATTAAAAACTTCCTAGAAGAATGTAACAAAAATGCTATTGATGAACAAACCATTGAGAAGCAAGAAAAGAAGGGCTTTAAAACTTCGATAAAAGTTCTGCATCCATTTGATAAAAATTGGGAAATTGATGTTTATATTGCCAATTTCGTATTAATGGAATATGGCACAGGGGCAATATTTGGTTGCCCAGCGCACGATGTTCGCGATTTTGAATTTGCTAAAAAATATAATCTTCCAATTAAACAAGTTGTAGAAAATTTTGATAAATTTTTGGCTGAAACTGATTTAATTAATTTTTCTGAAGCCTCTATTCAAGCGGTAATTCAGCAAATAAAATCATCAGCAAAAAATTCTCAAGATGAAGTTGAGTTGGTTGAATTAGCTTACAATTTTGTTAGAGATGAAATTAATCATGCGATGGATGATGATAAATATCTTGCGCAAAAACCTCATTTAAAAGCCAGCGAAGCGCTTGCTGCCAAGGTTGAATTCTGTTTTGGTAAAGCAAATTTACTTTGCGCAATTTTAAGAGGATTAAATATTCCTTGTGGATTTTCTGATCAACTTTTGATGTTTGATGAAGATGTTTCTGATAGAAAAATTATTCATACAGTTAATGCGGTTTATTTAAAATCTTTGAAGAAGTGGATTAGGCTTGATGCCAGAGGTAATAAACCAAAAGATGTGAATGCAGAATTTAGTGTGAATGGCGAAAAATTAGCTTATGAGGCGAGGGCGCAATTTTGTGAAATAAATAATTTGGGAATTTACGCTGATGTTTCAAAAGCCGCGCAAAATCTATATAAAATCAGTAAAACTAATAACGAAATTTTAGATAATTTATTTGCAGAAATTAATTCTTTGGATGAAGTTCATACAGAAGATGGTGTGATGATTAATTCTGATTTCTTGAATGGTTTAAGCAGTGCAGAAGCAAAAAAAGCCGCCATTGATTTTGTTGAAAAACAAGGAACGGGAATCAGAAAAACTAATTACCGTTTGCGTGATTGGGGTGTTTCTCGTCAAAGATATTGGGGTTGCCCAATTCCAATTCTTTATTTGGAAGATGGATCTGTGGTTACAGTTCCTGAAGAAGAATTGCCAGTTAAACTGCCTGAAGATGTTGAATTTACTGGTGCAGGAAATCCTTTAGCGCTTCATCCAACTTGGAAATATACAACTTATAAAGGTCAGAAGGCAATTCGTGAAACTGATACTTTTGACACTTTTTTTGAAAGCTCTTGGTATTATTTGCGTTTTGCATCACAGCCTGCTGATAAAGCTTTTGACAGAGATGTGGTAAATAAACTAATGCCCGTAGATCAATATATTGGCGGCGTTGAACATGCGGTTTTACATTTGCTTTATGCCAGATTTTTTACTAAAGCTTTAAAGAAATGTGGTTATCTTGATTTTTCTGAACCATTCGCAAACTTACTTACACAAGGCATGGTTTGTCATCAGACTTATAAAGATAAAAAAACTGGCAAATGGCTTTTTCCAGCTGAGGCTTTAGAAAGGCCAGCGGATGATGTGATTGTTGGTCGCAGCGAAAAGATGAGTAAGTCTAAGAAAAATACCGTTGAGCCAGTTCACATTGTTGAAAGCTATGGCGCAGATACTGCAAGGCTTTTCATGCTTTCTGATACTCCTGCTTCCAGAGATTTAGATTGGTCGGAAAGTGGTATTGATGGGGCGTGGAAATATGTAAATCGCTTGTGGAAATTGGTGATGGCGAATGTTGGGGAAGGTGTTGCAAATGGTGAAACGCCAAATACTCACATTTCAACTCCAAGCATTTCGCAATTAAGCAAATCTCAATTAGAGATTATTAAATTAACCCACAAAACCATTGCGGCGGTAAAAGACGAATATGAAAAAATGGGCTTCAACCGCGCTATTGCCAAGATTCGCGAATTTTCTAATGCTTTAGAAAAATTTGAAACCAAAGACCAAACTGATAAACAAATTATAAATTTTGCTTTAAAGAATTTAGTGATTTTATTCTCGCCAATCATGCCGCATTTGGCTGAGGAATTGTGGTCAAGGCTGGGTGGAAAAGATTTGGTAATAACAGCTAAATTCCCTGATTTTGATGAGAAGTTGATTGTTGATGATGTGGTTTCAGTGGCGCTTCAAGTTTCTGGAAAATTGCGCGCTGTGGTTGAAATGGCGAAAGGTTTGACGAAAGAGGAAGTTGAGAAGATCGCTTTTGAAAATGAGAATGTAAAAAAATTCATTGAAGGCAAAGAGGTAAAAAAGGTAATCGTGGTGCCAGATAAGTTAGTTAACATTGTGGTTTAGTTCTAAACCCAATTCCGCCTCGGAGCTTTTTCAGTGCTGGTCTCATTGCTGGTCGGCATTTGCAATGCCGACCTATGTTTATTAAAATTATAAAAGTTAAAAAATCTAAAATTCTAGCAAACAAAAGGTCGGGTTTACAAAACCCGACCAGCATTAAGAATTTGGTTGAATAAATTTAATATTAAAACTCGCGCATTTTTTTAAGAAAAAATCAAACATATGAAAGCTTTAATTCAAAAATTTCGAACAAAAAATAAAGCTAATCAAGCAAGAGAAAACGAAGTGCCTTTAATGATGTCGTGTAAAGATTTGGAGTTATGTCTTGTAGAAATAAAGAAGAGTATCAAGGGTTACGTAGTGCAGCAAAAGATGAGCTAGAAGTTAAAAATTTACTCACTCAAGAAGTTGATGTTGTAAAAGCTCTCAAGTCTTTATGGGAAGAAGATATTGTTAACGCCTCAAAATATCATTTAAAAATGATGGGATACGATATGAATGATGAAGGAGGTGCTGTTGTTGCTATAAGATTGATGAAGTCTGGTTATAATGAGGTTGAATCTGCCTCTTATATTGCAATGGTTACTATGGCGTTAGATATAAAAATTACTGGTAAGGATATAGAATTGTTAATGTCTTTTGCGCCTCACGTACAGGCATTGCTGGCATTATTAAAAAAATATAGAGATGAAGATAAGATGAGTGAAGTCAGATGGAAAAATGATTCTAATGCTATTTTTAAAATTTTTTACTTAGAACCTATCCCTAAATAATATTTGATATTTACAAAATAAAACGCATAATTTTGTTGTTCACTTAGTTATCAACAAAACAACAAATTATGTCTAATTTTTTTCATGTATCTGATGAGTTCTGGAACG